>WNGL01010482.1_pt1 | contig 10680 bp, 7 predicted proteins | sample 5400591 | NCBI WGS metagenome assembly WNGL01 (sample SAMN13153377, study PRJNA577476) | soil metagenome | isolation source: 80 cm soil or saprolite under Garry oak tree replicate 1 | place: USA:California | collected 2016-06-15
GCCGCGGCCGCCGCCGCCCACGCCGCCCATCGGGCCCTCCCCGCCGCCGTCCCCACGCCGCCAAGCTGCGCCCGCCCCACCGCTCCGCAAACGCCCGCCCGGGCGGACGGCCCCGGCGCGCTCCCCGCGACCGAGCGTGCCCCCGCCCGATCCGCCGCCGCGCGTCCGCGGCCGGACGGCGCATCTTCTCGACGTGGACGTGGCCCGCGAGCCCTGGACCGGTCCCCGGACGCGGGAGCGCGATCCGCTCTGGTACAAGGACGCCGTCATCTACGAGACGCACGTCCGGTCGTTCTTCGACTCGAACGACGACGGGATCGGCGACCTCCGCGGGCTCGTCCAGAAGCTCGACTACCTGCAGGAGCTCGGGATCACCTGCCTGTGGCTCCTGCCGCTCTTCCCGTCGCCGCTCCGGGACGACGGCTACGACATCTCGGATTACCGCGGAATCCACCCCGACTACGGGACCCTCGACGACTTCCGCGAGCTCGTCGCCGCCGCCCACGCGCGCGGCATCCGCATCCTCGTCGAGCTGGTGGTGAACCACACGTCGGACCAGCACCCCTGGTTCCAGCGGGCGCGGCGCGCGCCGCCCGGGTCGCCCGAGCGCGCCTACTACGTCTGGAGCGACACCGACGACCGCTACCGCGAGGCGCGGATCATCTTCACCGACACGGAGAAGTCGAACTGGACCTGGGACCCGGAGGCGAAGCAGTACTACTGGCACCGCTTCTTCTCCCACCAGCCCGATCTCAACTTCGAGAACCCGGTCGTCCTCGGGGAGATGCTCGATGTCCTCGCCTTCTGGGCGGAGCTCGGCGTCGACGCCTTTAGGCTCGACGCGGTGCCGTACCTCGTGGAGCGGGACGGCACGAGCTGCGAGAACCTGCCCGCCACCCACGCCGTGATCCGCGAGCTCCGCCGCTTCGTGGACCGGCGCTATCCCGGGCGCATGCTCCTTGCCGAGGCGAACCAGTGGCCCGCCGACGTCCGCCCCTACTTCGGGGAGGGGGACGAGTGCCACATGGCGTTCCACTTCCCGCTCATGCCGCGCATCTTCATGGCGCTCCGGCTCGAGGACGTCGAGCCGGTCATCGAGATCATGCGGAGGACGCCGCCGATCCCGGAGCCCTGCCAGTGGGCGCTGTTCCTGCGGAACCACGACGAGCTCACGCTCGAGATGGTGACGACCGACGAGCGCGACTACATGTATCTCGCCTACTCGCAGGACCCGCGCGCCAAGCTCAACGTGGGCATCCGCCGGCGGCTCGGGCCGCTCATGGACAACTCGCGGCGCCGGATGGAGCTGCTCAACTCGCTGCTCTTCTCGTTTCCGGGGACGCCCATCGTCTACTATGGCGACGAGATCGGGATGGGCGACAACATCTACCTCCACGATCGCAACGGCGTGCGGACGCCGATGCACTGGTCGCCCGACCGGAACGCCGGGTTCTCCCGCGCCGACCCGGCTCGCCTGTACAGCGCCCCCATCTCCGACGCGGTCTACGGCTACCAGGCCGTGAACGTGGAGGCGCAGCTCCGGGATCCATCCTCGCTCCTCCAGTGGATGCGGAACACCATCGCGCTCCGGAAGCTCTTCCGCGCCTTCGGTCGCGGGACGATGGAGTTCCTGCCCGTCGCGAACCGGAAGGTGCTCGCCTACGTCCGGCGCCACGACGAGGACGTGCTCCTCTGCGTCGCGAACGTGTCGCGCTTCGCGCAGCCCGCCGAGCTCGACCTCTCGCAGTTCGAGGGGGCCGTCCCGGTCGAGATCCTCGGCTACACCGAGTTCCCCCGCGTCGGCCGGCTCCCGTACTTCCTCACCCTCGGGCCGTACGGGTTCTACTGGTTCGAGCTCCGCAAGCCCGGGTAGCGCCCCCGGGCGGCGCCGCGGCGGTGGCGGCGCGAGCGGCGCCCGCGTACGATCCCCCCATGAACCGACCGTACGTCCCGCCCCCGCCGCGCAGCCACCTGCTCGCGTTCCTCGTCCGGCTCGTCGCGTCCGCCGCGGTGCTCTGGATGGCGGTGGGGTGGGTCTCCCCCGGGAACCCGGCGAACACCTTCGGGCGGGCGGTCCTCGTCTCGATCGTGCTCTCCATCGCCTGGTTCGTGACGCTCGTGCGCTTCCTCTGGTTCCTGGTCCTTCCCTGGATCCTCTATGTCGTGATCTGGCTCGCGGTGGTGATGGGGACCTACGGCCTCGACTTCCTGCGCGCGCTCCTCGTCGCGATCGCGCTCGCCTTCCTCTCCTGGATCGTGGCGGCGCTCTTCGGGATCCGGACCTTCCGGTCGGCCTGAGCGTCAGGCGCGCGCGTAGAGCGCCGCGAGCTCCCCGAGGCGCCCCGCGCGCTCCGGGGCGAGCGCCTCCTCCCGCATCCGCCAGGCCCAGTTGCCGCCGAGCGTGGAGGGGCGGTTCATCCGGGCCTCGCTCCCGAGCCCGAGGACGTCCTGCATCGGGACGATCGCGTCGTCCGCGACGGAGGCCTCGACGGCGCGGATCATCGTCCAGTTCATCTCGTGCCCTTCGGTCGCGAGGTAGGCGCGGGCGAACGCCTTCTCCTCCGCGACCTCCGCCGGGCTCCGGGTGCTGTCGCCCGCGCCGCCGAGCCACCAGCCCATCACCGTGTCGTTGTCGTGCGTGCCGGTGTACGCGACGGTGTCGCGGTCGTACGCGTGCGGCCGGAAGGACGGGGCCTGCGGATCCTTGCCGAAGGCGAACTGGAGGATCGCCATCCCGGGCAGGCGGAAGCGGCGCCGCAGCGCCTCGACCTCCGGGGTGACGACCCCGAGGTTCTCGGCGACGAGCGGGAGCGGCCCGAGCGCGCGCTCCAGCGCGGCGAGCAGGTCCGCGCCCGGACCCGGCACCCAGCGCCCGGCCATCGCGCTCGGCGCGTCCGCGGGGATCTCCCAGTACGCCTCGAGCCCCCGGAAGTGGTCGAGCCGCACCCGGTCCACGAGCGCGAGCGTCCCCTCCACGCGCGCCACGAACGAGCGGAAGCCCTCGCGCGCCGCCGCCGCCCAGTCGTGGAGCGGGTTCCCCCAGCGCTGGCCGTCGGCGCTGAAGTAGTCCGGCGGCACCCCTGCGACCGCAAGGGGCCGCCCCGCCGCGTCGATGAGGAAGAGATCGGGGCGGGTCCAGACCTCGGCGGAGTCGTGCGCGAGATAGAGCGGCAGGTCCCCGAGCAGCGCGACGCCGAGGGCGCGACAGTGGTCCCGCAGCTCCTGCCACTGCCGCGCGAAGCACCACTGCACGAACTCCGCCGCGAAGATCGGGTCCGCGTGTCGGGCCCGTGCCGCGTCGAGCGCGGCGGGATCGCGCCGGGCGAGCGGCGCCGGCCACTCGATCCAGGGGCGCCCGCCCTGCGCGTCCTTGAGCGCCGCGAACAGCGACCAGTCCCGCAGCCAGTCCGCCTCGCGCGCGCGGAAGCCCTCGAGCTCGGCCGAGCGCTCCGCGTCCGCCTGCTCCGCGAACCGCCGCGCCGCCCGCGCGAGCCGCTCTCGCCGCCACGGGCCGGCACGGCCGAGATCGGCGCGATCCGGCGATCCGGCGGGCGCGCCGGCGAGGTCGGCGTCGTCGAGCCACCCCTCGCGCGCGAGCGCCTCGAGGGAGACGAGGAGCGGGTTCCCGGCGCGGGACGAGAGCGCCTGGTAGGGCGAGTCGCCGAACCCCGTCGGCCCGAGCGGCAGGACCTGCCACACCCGCTGGCCCGCGTCGGCGAGCCAGCGCACGAAGCGGTGCGCCGCGGCGCCGAGGTCGCCCGAGCCGTGCGGGCCCGGCAGGGAGGTGGGGTGGAGGAGGATCCCGCTGCGGCGCATGAACGCCTCTCACAGGTGGTGGATGCGATCGGCGTCGCCGGGGTCGTCCCCGCCGTCCTCCCGCTCCGGGTGGCGGTCGAGCGAGCGCGCCACCGCGGCGCGCGCGCCGAGCCCCACCGCGAGCGCCGCCGCGAGGACCGCCCCGCCGACGACGATGGTGAACGCGATCGTCGGGAGCGCCCCGCCGATCTCGCAGTGCTGCAGCGCCATCGCGCCGGCGAGCACGAACACGAGCCACTTCACCGCCCAGGCGACCAGCTTCGCGCGCCGGATCCCCTGGTTCACCGCGCCGATGAGCACGCTCCGCTCGACGAAGCGCCCCGCCCCGATCCCGGCGAGGAGCACCACCGCGGCCACCACGAGCTTCGGGAGGAACGCGAGCAGGGCGAGCCCCATGCTGCTCGTCGCGGAGGCGCCGAGCACGGCGAGCGCGAGCGCGACGCCGGTCGCGATCACGGTCCAGAATGCCCCGCGCGCGACGAGCCACGACGGCGCGTGGTGCGGCTCGAGCGCCGTCGCGCCGGTCATGCCCCACTCGCGCGCGCGGCGATCGAACCCGACGCGCGCCAGCGCGAACCGGAGCGCCGCGCGGACCACGAACGCGAGGCCGATCGCGGCGACGACGACGATGAGCATCCCCACGATCCCCGGGAGGTCGTCCGCGAGCACCGCCCCCAGGCGGTCGATCCCCTCCTGCAGCACCCTCGGCACGCGCTCCCACATGGCTCCGCTCCTACGGCGCGAACCGGTCCGGCCAGCGCCACCGCGAGATGAGGTACGGCTTCTCCGCCTCGAAGACCTCGCATAGCCGCTCGATCCGCGCCGCCGCCCCCGCGGCGTCGAGCGGGGCGACCTCGTTGACGTGGGAGGCGACCCACCCGAGGTAGAGCGGCGTCATCGAGCGCAGCAGCTGGGGCCGGTCCATCGCCTTCACGCGCCACCCCACCGCGAAGTCGTACACGATGCGCGCCCAGAGCCGGTCGGGGAGCCGGAACGCCGCGGGCGGCTCGCGCTGCAGCCGCGACAGCTCCCAGAGCGCCTGCGGCGGGAGGACCGGCCCCCACACGCGCCGGAGGTCCTCGGCGCCGAGCGCGAACGCCTGCACGAGTGGCGCCGGGTCGGGCGGCGGCGCGCGGTCGTCCGCGACCATCTCCTCGCCCGAGGTCAAAACCTCGCACGAGCCGCGGACCCGCTGCCACCGGGCGGCGTGGAGGGTCATCTCGTGGAACACGGTCCCGAGGACCGCCGCGAGCGCGTCCGCGAGGTCGGGTGGTTGGGCCCGGGGTGCGGGACGCGGGCCGAGGAAGACCTGCGCGCAGCGGCACTCGCGCACGAGCGCCTTCGTGATCACCCACAGGTCCGCGCCGGCGTGCGCCGGGTCGGTTCGCCATTCGTCGTCGCGCGAGAGGTGCTCGACGAGGCGGCGGGACATCGCCAGCTCGCGCCCGAGCGGCTGGCGGATGCGCTGGCCGAACAGGGCGCGCGTGAGCGGGTAGACGAGCCCGGTCACGAGCACGCCCTCGTACCGCCCGCGCGCGTAAGCGGGGGCGACGAGGTCCGCCTCCCCGCGCAGGACGGGGTCGAGGATCGCGTGGAGCCACCCGGGCTCCGCCGGGCGCGGCAGCGGCTCGAGCAGGGCGCAGGCGGGGGCCCCGAGGCCGAGGGCGACCTCGAGCAGGGCGTGGAGGGCCGCCTCCGGGGTCGACCCTCCCGCTCCGTGCACCGCCAGAGGACGCGCGCCCGGCCGCGGGATCGGGAGGGGTGCGCCGGCAGGCAGCGTCCCCTCGTCGTCCGCGGCGAGGACGACTGCGACGGCGGCCCGGCCCGGGAACGCCGCGCGCAGGCCCGCCTGCACCGCCACGGCCGCCTCCACCGCACCGCTCCGGTCGCGCGCCGCGGGGACGCCCACCACCACGTCCACGCCGAGCGCCTCCACCGCTCTCGACGGGTCGAGCACGCCGGTAACCTAGGCTGGGGCGATCGCGCGCGCTCGCGAGCGGCCGCGCGGTCGGCGGGTCGGGCGGCCCCCGCGAACGCCTTCACCGGGCCGGAAAGGGCTGTATGATGCGCGCCCGTGAAGAAGAGACTCGTGTGGGGCGCGCTCGCCGTGCTGCTCGTCGCGACGTTCGCCGCCTACCTGCCGTCGATGGACGGCGAGTTCCAGTACGACGACCAGGAGATCGCGAAGACCGTCTGGGTCCGCCAGGCCGAGCGGTTCCTCGACCCGTCGTTCTGGGCGATGCCTCGCCCGCTCACGAGCGCGCTCTACGCGGTGAACCACCGGATGGACGGCTTCCGTCCGCGCGTCTGGCACGTCACGAGCGTCCTCATCCACCTCGCCGTGGTCGTGCTCGCCTGGCGGTTCGCCCGGCGGGTGCTGGCGCGCGCCGGCGTCCTCGCGGGACCTCAGGTGGTGGCGGAGCCCGAGGCCGGGAAAGGGAAGGGTCGGGGGAAGGCCCGGCGCGCCGTCGAGGCGGCGGCGCGGGCGTTCCCCGAGTGGCCCGCGCTCGTCGTCGCCGCCCTGTTCGCGCTCCACCCCATCCAGACCGAGGCGGTGAGCTACATCTCGCAGCGCTCGGAGTCGCTCGCCTCGGCCTTCGTGCTGGGCGGGCTCCTCGCGCTCCTCGCCTTCGACGAGGCGCAGCCGGGGAAGCGCTGGAGGTGGCTCGCCGCGGCGATCGTGCTGCACGTGCTCGGGCTCTCGGCGAAGCCGATGGCGGCCCCGATGCCCGCGCTCTGGCTCCTCGCCGCGGCCGTGCTGCCGCTCCCCGCCGAGCGCGGCCACGGCTGGTGGCCTCGCGTCGCCCGGCGGCTCCCCGCGGCGGCGCCGCTCCTGCTCCTCTCCCTCGCCGCGGCGTTCACCGGCGTGAAGCAGGCCTCGGGGAGCGGGCACGCAGGGTTCGATCTCGGCTTCGTGTCGCCCCTCCAGTACTTCGAGACGCAGCTGCGCGCGCTCCCGACCTACCTGCGGCTCGTGCTCGTGCCGTACGGCCTCAACGCCGACTGGCTCTTCCCGTTCTCGCGCTCGCTCCTCGAGCCCCGCGTCCTCGTTGGGCTCGCGCTCCTCGCGGCGCTCGTCGCCGCGACGTTCGTCGCGTTCGCGCGCTGGGGGGAGGCGGAGGGGGACGGCCCGACCGCGGTCCGGCTCGCGACCTTCGGGTGGCTCTTCTTCCTCGGGATGCTCGCGCCCACGACGCTCGTGCCGCTGCGAGATCCGTTCGTCGAGCACCGGCTCTACCTCGCGACCCTCGGGATCGCGTTCGCGCTGTCGGGCGTCGTCCTCCTCGCGATCCGGCGGCTCGCGCCCGCGAGGGGCTGGATCGTCGCCGGGGTGGTCGGCGTCGTCGCCGCGGCGGGTCTCGGCGCGGCGACCGCGAGCCGGAACCAGGTCTGGCAGAGCGCGCTCAACCTCTGGAAGGACGCGTCCGAGAAGTCGCCCGGGAAGCCGCGCATCTGGGTGAACCTCGGGACCGCCCTCCACTTCGCAGGACGGTACGACGAGGCGGTGAAGGCCTACGACCGGTCGGTCGCGCTCGGGTTCGACCCGACCGTCCCGCTCGAGCTCGTCGTTCGGAACACCGCGCTCGCGCTCGTCCGGCTCCGCCGCTACGACGAGGCGCGCGCGAGGCTCGAGACCTACCTCGCGCGTGCTCCGCGTGACGCCGGGACGATCGTGATCCTGGCGCTCGTGCAGGTGGACACCGGGCTCCTCGACGACGCGGAGCGCTCCGCGCGCAACGCCCTCGCGCTCGATCCCGCCCAGTCGCGCCCGTACCAGATCCTCGGGCAGGTGCAGGAGAAGCGCGGGGACCTCCAGGGCGCGCTCGACGCCTTCGCGACCGCGAACCGGATCGACCCCGCCGATCCGCTGCCCGTCTTCTCGATGGGCCGGATCGAGGAGAAGCGCGGCCGGGTGGACGAGGCCTGCCGGCTCTACTTCCGCGCCACCGACGCGCTCGCCCGCTCCAGCGCGGCGCGCAGCGCGAACGAGGCCTACGCGCGCCTGTGCGCCCGCCGGGCCGCGCCGCTGCGCTGACGGCGTTCCCTCCCGCGATGCGCTCGGGCTCGGCCCCTCAGCTCACCGCGCCGATCCGCTCCGGCCCGACCGGTGGTTCGACGCGCGTGAGCGCCGGGCGCCGCGCCGGCAGCACGCGCTCGCCAGCGGACCGCAGGTAGACGTAGCGGTCCTCCTCGAGCGCGGCCGCGAGGCCCTCGGCGAGCCGGTCGAGCCGGGTGGCCGCCGCCCGCGCGCCGGCCTCGCCGATCCTCGTCTCGGCGAGCGCCTCGCCCTGCAGGGCGCGGAGTCGGTCGGCGGCTGCGTCGCGCCGGCCCGCGATGACGCGCGCCTCCGCGTCCGCGCGCGCGCACGCCTCGACGCGCCGGCCTCGCTCGAGCTCCTCACGCGCCCGCTCGCGGTCCCACGCGAGCGCGTCCCCGAGCGCCACGGCGCGGCGCGTGGCGAGGTGCCCGGCCCCGCGCCACAGGGCCGCGCCGGCGAACGGGAGCGTCGCCGCGAGCACGAGTCCGGAGACCGGGTCGGCGGCCGTCGCGGCCGCGGCGACGGACGGGACGAGCAGCGCCGAGCCTGCGGCCCAGGCGAGGAGGAGCCGCGCGCGGTGGCCCGCGGGCGTCGCGGCCGCCGCCTCCGCCCCGCGCGAGAGCGCGAGCCAGGCGAACGCGAAGGCGGCCGCTGCGGCGGCGCTCGCGGAGAGGAGCGCGAGGGCCGCGGGGAGCGGGTTCGAGCGGAGCGCCGACTCGAGCGCGTCGGGCGCGACGCCGGCCTGCGCGAGGGCCGGGCCGGAGAAGCGCCAGGCCTCGGCGGCGAGAAGGACCCCGGCCATCGCGCGGAGCGCGTGCAGCGGCCAGGCCGCCTCGACCTCGGGCCGCCCGAGCTGCTCCGCCGTCGCGTCGATCGCGGGGCGCGCCACGACCGCCCCCGACTCGAGCGCGGCGGCGAGCTCGCGCCCGATCGCGTCGGCCCGGGCGCGCGCGGCTTCCGCGCGATCGGCGAGCAGCGCGAGGGTCTCCTCGGCCTCGGCGAGGGCGCGCGCGGTCCACGGCGCGTCCGCGGCGCTTGCCGGCGGCGGTGCCGCGCCGCCCAGACGAGGGCCGAAGACCCCCGGCGCGGGCCGCGCCCGCACCACCGCGGCGCCTCCCTCCACCTCGACCGTGACGGGGAGCGCCTCGAGCGGGAGCGGCAGTCGCGTCGCGTACCGCGCGAGCCGGTGCCTCAGGAAATCGTCGAGCCGGATGCCCGACCGGACCGCGGCACGCGCGTCGAGCGCCGCGCCGAACGCCGAGCGGGGCACGCGCGGGACCTCGGCAGGCCGCCCCGCCCGGCGCACTCGCTGTGAGAGTCGCCGCTCGTGCCAGAGCGCCGCGAGCTTCGCGAGCAGCCTGCGCCAAGCGTTCCCGCGCCCCACCTCTCCCTCCGTGCCGCTCATCCTTCGCCTCCGCCCCGCCCCGCCGTGGAACCTAGGGAGGCGGCGAGGGGACGTGGAGTGGCCCTCCCGGTGACCCCGCGCTAGGGTCGCCGCACGCGAACCGCCCTCCTGATCGCCGCCTTGGCGTGCTTCGCGTGCGCGCCGCGACCCTCTTCGGATCGCCGGGGCGCCGACCACGGCGTGATGCAGGACGTGTCTCCCGCGGGCTTCGCGGCGGCGGCCCCTGGCGTCGCGAAGCCGTAGCCCCGCAAGTGGTCTCGGCCTAGCTTAGCCCTCCGCGTAGGACCCGAGCGCGGCGGCGCAGGCGGCGCCGGGCCTCGGCGCCTTGCCCTGCCTCGCGAGCGCCTGCTCGAGCGCGGCGAGCACCGCGAGCACGTTCTCCTGGCGCGCGGACTCGCCCATGAGCCCGATGCGCCAGACCTTGCCGGCGAGGGGCCCGAGCCCGCCGCCGATCTCGATGGAGTGGTCGGCGAGCAGGGCCTTGCGCACCGTCCCCTCGTCCACGCCGGCGGGCACCTTCACGCAGTTGAGCGACGGCAGCCGCCGCCCGGCCTGCGCCTGCGGCTCGCAACCGAGCGCGGCGACCCCCGCCATGAGCGCCGCGGAGTGGCGGAGGTGGCGCGCGAAACGGGCCTCGAGCCCCTCCTCGAGGACGATCCGCAGCGACTCGCGGAGCGCGTAGATCATGGAGATGGGCGCGGTGTGGTGGTACACGCGCTTCCCCTCCGCCCAGTAGTCCGCGACCATCCCGGCGTCGAGGTACCAGCTCTGCACCTTCGTCTTGCGCGCCTTCACGGCTTCGAGCGCGCGCGCGGAGAGGGTGAGGGGTGCGAGCCCGGGCGGGCAGGAGAGGCACTTCTGCGTCCCGGAGTAGACGGCGTCGGCCTCCCAGGCGTCCACGTCCACCGGCACGCCGCCGAGCGAGGTGACCGTGTCGACGACGAGGAGCGCACCGTGCGCATGGCAGAGCTTCCCGAGCCCCTCGATCGGCTGCTGCGCGCCGGTGGAGGTCTCGGCGTGCACGAGGGCGACCGCCTTCACCTTGCCCTCCTTCTTCAGCACGTCCTCGATGCGGCCGGGGTCGGCAGTCTCGCCCCAGGGGACCTCGATCTTCACGAGCTTCCCGCCGGCGCGCCCGACGATGTCGGTCATGCGCGCGCCGAAGACGCCGCCCACCACCACGACGACCGTGTCGCCCGGCTCGATCACGTTGACGAGGGCCGCCTCCATCCCCGCGGAGCCGGTCCCGGAGACCGCGATCGTGAACGGGTTCTGGGTGCGGAACACGGCGCGGAGCTGCGCCTGCACCTCGTTCATGATCTCGAGGAACTTCGGGTCGAGATGGCCGAGCAGCGGCGTGGACATCGCCCGCAGGACGCGCGGGTGGACCATGCTCGGGCCCGGGCCGAGGAGCAGCCGC
>WNGL01010483.1_pt1 | contig 10680 bp, 9 predicted proteins | sample 5400591 | NCBI WGS metagenome assembly WNGL01 (sample SAMN13153377, study PRJNA577476) | soil metagenome | isolation source: 80 cm soil or saprolite under Garry oak tree replicate 1 | place: USA:California | collected 2016-06-15
GGAAGAGCGGTACAGGATCCTCCGGAAAGCGCTAGGCGGCCAGTTGCGCCCGCCGGACGGCTGGTCCTCGACGCGGCCGGGCTGCGCTTCGCTGACTCGGCCTCGATCCGGGTCCTGGTGCTGGCCGCCGGGACGCTCCTGAGGCGCGGCGGCGGCTTGGTCCTGCTGGACCCGGCAGAAGTAGTAACCGAGCAGGAACGTACGCTAAGCCCGCCCCGTGCGCTGAGCGGCGGCGATGTGCGCCCTCGGCGGGACGAGGGCGCGTAAGAGCGCAACCTGATTGGATCGCTGAACGAGCACCACTACACGAGGAGATTGCATGAACATCGAGTTCCTCTCAACCGTTGCGGTGATCACGCCTGATACGACCAGCAGCCGCAAGCTGTATGTCGAGGCGCTTGGCCTGCCGTTGGAGGGCCAGGGTGACGGTTATCACCACAGCGAGCAGATTGCCGGCTGCAAGTCCTTCGGTATCTGGCCGCTGTCCCAGGCCGCCAAGGCGTGCTTCGGAACTGGCGAATGGCCAACGGAGCGGCTGGTGCCGCAGGTCAGCATTGAATTTGACGTTGCCGACGCCGCAGCGGTCGACCCCGCGGCACGGGAACTCCAGCAGGCAGGCTATGAGCTGCTGCACGCAGCTCGCGAGGAGCCATGGGGGCAGATGGTCGCCAGGCTGCAGTCACCGGAAGGCGCGATCGTCGGGATCTCCTACGCGCCTGTGCTGCACGACTGACTCCAAGTGGCCCATGTCCCGCCAGCAGGCGGGCGACCCCCGGCCGCAAGGGCCACGGGGGGAGATGGTCCTGCGTCCGTGATGGGGGTCGCCGCCCGGCACGCAGAGTACCGCCCCCCAAACCGCGAGAGGGATCTGCGGCCTTCCGTCATGTTGCGCCGCACAACCGTGCCCGTCAAGGACAGTTGCCGTGCCAAGGATCACACGCTGTCCGGTCAGTCCGTATGCTGGGTGATAGAGCGGGTTATCACTCGGTCGCCCGCGAGTTCAGCCCGACTGAAGGTTCTTCACCGGGAACTCACTGCTTTAACGCACGACAGCTTCGGAACTTCGCCGGGTTCGCCGGGAGCGTTGTGCTGCTTCCCCGGCAGCTTCGGCGGGCTGCTGGATGAGAGGCGTCCAGCGTGGCCAAGGGTGTCAAGGGGCTGGACCCAGGTGAGGCAGTCGATTCTGGGACCCCGAGGGGTGCTGTTAAGGATTGCGCTTCCAGCTGAGCGGCAGCCTGGCCCGGACCTCGGCCGATTGCCCGGCGGCCACCACGTCGATCCGCGGGGTGCCGTGGTCCAGCGGCGGCACGACCCTCGGCCACAGCAAGAAATCGTCCGAATCCCGCAACTGGGCCGAACTTCTCGGCCGCGCCGTGTGCCAGCGGCCGTTGCGGTCGCGTAGCCAGACGACGGGCATGCGGTCGGCTATCGTGCCGTACGGCCAGGTGTACTCCGGTGTGACGCCGCTGGCCAGCAGGTGCAGGAACTGGCCGTGCCCGCCGTTGTGCAGGCCGAGGACCGTGATCCGGGCGCCGTCCACCTCGGGCAGCTCGATCGCCGTCACGGCCCAGCCGGGGACAGGGGCCCGTTCCGGCTTCCCGCGGCGGCGGTACGCCAGCAGACTCAGCCACGGTTCGGGCATGTCACCGGTTGGTGGCGCGGCGATGCCGTGGCCGCTGATCCCGAGGCGCGTGCACAGGCCGGCGAGCTGGCCGGGCAGGCGGCTGGACGGGGACAGCGCGGCGGAGGCCTGCAGCGCGGCGATGATGTCAGCGAGCCCGCCGGCGGCCTGGCTAAGTGGCCCGGGCCGGGCGGCCGACGGATGCAGCGGAACCTGCTCGGGTGAGGCGAGGGCGAGAAACCCGGCGGCGATGTCGGTCAGCAGGAGCTCGCCCGGCTCCACGGCGGCCGGGGTCACGGCGATCTCCGGCGGCAGGGCTGGCTGCGAGCTCAGGTCGATGCGCGTCGCGGGCCCGCCGGGGGTCGCGCTGAGGTCGAGCCAGCGAATCTCCTGGGGCGGGCTCGGGTGCAGGTCGAGCACGCCCGACCACTCGGTGCGGAGAGGCCCGAGGCTGACGCCGAACTGATAGCTGGTGCCCTGGTCGTCGACCGCGGTGAACTTACCGGCGTGCACCACGCCGGGAGGCGGCGCGTGCCGCTCCGGCGCCTGGCCCGGTCTCCAGTAGCTGATCGCCGTGAACCGCGCGCCGACGGCCGTCTGCACGTACGCCAGCAGGTGCAGTTCGCCCCGGACGTCGCCGACCCGGGTCCGGATCACCTGACCGACCGGCACTACCCGCCAGGGTGCGTGCGGGGACGGCGTCCGGTGAGGTGCTGTGCTATAGCGGGCCGAGTGCATCAGCCAGGCCAGGTTCGCTTGCGCGTAGGGCACCGGTCCGGCCGGTCCCTGGCGGGGCTGTCGCACGCCCAGGGCAAGCGCGAGCTCGGCCTGGATCTCGTTCGCGTCCGCCATGTCGAAAGCGTGCACCGCGTGCAGCGCCTGGGCGACGAGTTCGAGCCGCGCGGAATGGCACTCATCCAGCAGGCCGCCGGCCGCGGGCCGCGTAGTCGCGCGGCGCAGTTCGGCCTCGGCCAGCAGCCGCAGATGGGTTTCCGCGCGCTCGCGGTTCATGTCCTCAGTGTCTCCCGGGTAGCACGCAGCAGCTCCCCGGGCGCCGGCCTGGTCCAGATGCTGGCCGCAGCCCCGGGACGAACGCCGGGCGGCAGCCGAAGCGGCCCATCAAGACGCCGACGCCATCACTGCCGGCACTACACAGGAAGGGCATGAGCACCCTGATGGATGCCCTGGCGGCCAGCTCGGCTCCCGTCACGGCTTCGACGCCTGATAACTGCGCGCCGGGTTCCCCAGGAACGTGGTATTGCTCCCCGGCAGCTTCGCCGGGCTGGCCGGCCAGGAGATCGCAGGCGATGAGCGTGTACTTGCTGGCGGTGGTGTGGGACAGGCCGAACACCAGGGCCAGGTGCAGCGGGTCAGCCCGCGCCGTTAGCGCTTCGTGAAGCACCCGGTCGCGGCGGACGCGCTCGATGCTGACGCCGTGCCGCTGCAGGTTCCAGCTGAGGTAGGGGGGCAGTACTGGTAACCTCGCGGATTCAACTGTCGCGAGTTCCCCCCGCCAGGCCGGGCTTGGAGTGCCGGTGATGTCCGGTATCCGGCGGCCGCCTCACTGGACCTTCGTGAAGGTGACCTTCTGCGCCGTGAGGTTCGGGCTGGCGGTGTAGCCGGCGTCGAGCCAGACCGACTGCGTGTGCTTGGGGTCGCTGCCCCACCATGCCGGGTGCTGGTATGCGCTGTCCGGGAGCCTCTCTCCGATGATCTGTGCCACCTCGGCGAACGTCATCTCGACCCGGAGGCGGCCGTCGGCTTGCAGGTGCCTTTCGAGGCGTTGGTACTGCTCGCGTCGGATCACGGCCACATCATGCCCCGTAACACCAGATCAGTGCTCCTCCGACGCGCAGTGACTCCTTGACTGGGTGCCGACCGGGATTGAACGGGCAGGCAGTGCGATCAGAGAGCCGGAAGGTCGTTCATGGTCAGGAGGGAAAGGCTTGCGACGCCTGCCTCATACTCAAGCACCCGGCGGATAAGGAGCTTTCCGGCAGCCTGCAGCCACCCCACCTCACCCCCGGTAAGCACGTGGTCCTTCGCCTGGTCAGCGCCGACCTTCCGGCCATGGTCCGGATCGGAGACGGAGGTAAGGTTCCCCATCTCATGGAGCACCTCCGGATCGACTTGAAGTTTCCTACCGACTGCTTCCCGTCGATCATTCCTGGATGCTTCGCGTCCTGGGCCGAACTCGCGCTCGATTCGGGTCAAGAGCCAGTAGGCGCACGCCGTGAGGGGCTCGTGACCAGCCTCCATAGACCTCCAGCGTGAACGCAGCGACGACGTGACAACCCCCTCGACGCTGATCGCGGTGTCCGGGCCTGGGAAGCTGTCCCGGACAACAGACTCGGCCTCCACTGCCCACGCGGACTCCATCATGGCGGCTGCCCGGCCCCGCCCGGAGTTCCCCTGCTCGTCTACGTCTTCGGTGCTCGATCCGGTAAAGCTGAGCCGGAACGGCAGGCCTTCGACGATCTCGCTGTGTGCCTCCCAGGCGCGAAGCCCGGGTTCCAGTGAGTCCCTGGCCGAGTCCAGGTCGGCGTACTCATTGCCTGGCACAGCTGTCAGGACTCCGCCGGCGAGACGGCAGTCGAAGCCCCGGATGGCCGCTTGGATCGCCGGCGCATCATCACTTACCCGACGGCGGTCATCCAGCCAGTTCACTGTGTAAGTCAGGGATGCGACTCTGCTTCTCACCCGCATAACATACATGCAGTGCCTCAGTGGTGACACACCGTGCTCGGGGCGGCCGGTTGCAGCTGCTGCGCCGGTCGTGCTCGCGACGATGGTGCCCGTCCTTCAGTCAGACGCTTAGTTAGCGGGGAAACTGGCGTCGCCCGGAGGCGTGCCGGATCGCGATGATCAGGAGGCCGACGCTGCGGTCGTCGATCCCGGTGACGGCGTCGCCGAGCTGGACGGGGATGTCTCCTGCAAGGCTGGCTGCGAGCCGGAGCATTCTTTTCTCCCCGCTGGAGCTGGGGAATTCGCCGGCGTCGAGGGCGTTGATCGCGGCTTCCCAGTTGATGCTGGCCAGTTCGATGCCAGGATCTGTGATGCTGTCCGCGACGTGGATGAAGCACCGGAAGTCCTCGCGGGCTGGCCACGTGCCGTGGGCGAGGAGTAGCCCGGTTCCGGATTCGAGTGCGTAGAGGCCTTCGGCTCCAGCGCGGAGCGCTGCCTGTAGTTGCTGGTCGGTCATGGGTCTCCTCCGGCTGACGGCGGCTGGTCGCGGTCTTCGGGGGCGTAGCGGCTCCACGGGCTGCCTGCTTCGGCGGCGATCCGGGCGGCCTGCTGGTGGCCGTAGCCGAGCATGGCGGCGATGACTGGGGCCGGGGCCTGGAGAACGAGGTGGCGGAGCGCGGCGGTGCGCCCGCTGCGAGCGGGGATCCCGGCGGCGCGCAGGCGCCGTTCGACGCTTTCCGGGGTCATGGGCTGACCGCCGCGACGACCGGGGAACAGCCACCGTGCGCCGGCGTTGGTGGCGGTGGTCAGGTTGAGCCGCTGGCCGGCGTGGCGGAGCAGAAGGCTGGCGAAGGGCTCGGGGACCGGGGCGGGCGGGTCGCCGAGTCGGATCGTGACCTCGCCGTCGTCGCATGCGATGTCGTCGAGGGTCAGGCGCATGATGCGGGTCAGCGGCTGGGCGTAGAGCAGCATCAGGACCGCGGCGACGCGGGTCAGCAACTCGGTCTCCTCGCCTGTGAGCATGCGCCGGAGCAGGTCCAGGCGCTGCCGCTGGCTGACCGGGACCGGGTTCGCGGTGTCCTGGTGCGGGACGGTCACCGGGGGCATGAGCTTGCTGTTCACGGCCCAGCGCAGGAAGGCGTGGGTCAGCCGGCGGGCGGTGTAGCCGCCGGCGTACCAGGCGTCGACGTCGGCCTGGCGGCAGCCCTCGAGTCCGCATCCCCGGCCGTGCAGCCAGGCCAGGAACGCGATCGCCAGGCGGACCTCGTCGCGGGCCTGCCCGGTCTGCTTGCCGGTGACCGGCCCGCGGTCCGCGAAGCGGCGCAGCCGCCGGCGGACGTACCAGGACGCGAACCGCTCGAGGTGCTGGCGGTGCCCGGGCAGCGTGATCCCGGTCAGGGCCTGGTCCAGCCAGCGCTCGAACAGCATCAGGTTCCGGTCGGCGGCCGGCAGGACGCCGTGCAGCATCAGCAGGTCGCGCAGGTAGGCGACCGACCGCCACGGCGACATGCCGGTGAGGGTTTCGTGGGTGACCGGCGTGCCCGGTTCTGCCAGCGTGCGCAGCATCTCCCGGACGTGCGGTCGGCGGATCCAGGTGATCCCGCCCCTGGGACGTTTCATCTGGGCGAACGCGCTGGCGAACGAGGCCAGTTCCGGCCGGATGCGTCCGGTCCCGTCGTCGAGTAGGACGGCCAGCATCTCGGCCAGCACGCAGTTCCCGCAGGCGCCCCGGCGGTAGCGGATCCCTTCCCTGCCGCATGCCGGGCAGGTGAAGTCGCCCAGTCCGCCGGCGCAGCCGGTGCACAGCCGGCCGCCGTCCGGCGCGATGCCGGGGGTCAGCCGGCTGGCGCCGCACCCGGCGCACGGCCCGTAGGTTTCCAGCGCGTGCGTGCGGCACGTCGAGCAGAGGTAGCCCTCGGGCCAGTGCGCCCAGCTGGAGGCGATGACGCGGCCGCAGCGCGCGCAGGGCGGCTTCGCTGCCCGGCCGGCGCTCACTCCCCGGGGCGCAGGCGCGCGCGTGTCGGCCGCCGCGCGTTCAGGTTGACCACCTCGTCGCCGGTGCCGGTCTTGCGCGCCGCCGCGTCCTGGGCCCTGGTGGCGATCAGGTCGGCCGGGCTGCAGCTGAAGATGTCGCACAGCGCCGCCAGGACCGGCAGCGACAGCCGTTCGGGCGTTCCGGAGGCCAGCCGGTGCACCTGGGAGGCCGACAGGTCGATGCTGCGGTCGCGGAGCAGCGGCACGAGCTCGGTGACGGTGAACATGCCGTGGGCGGCCATGACCTCTCGCAGCCGCCACTGGTAGCTGACCTCGCGTTTCACCGGCTCCTCCTGCCTGGCTGCCCGATGGCGGCGGCCAGGGTCTCATCCAGCGCCCGGCGCACCGTCCGTGTCCGGAAGTCCGACGACACGCACGTGTACAGAGATGTCGTGCTCGCGTGCTCGTGCCCGCACTGGAACTGGACGAACAGCGGGTCCCTGCCTGCCTCGATGAGGTGCGTGACGTAGCTTCTCCGCAGACCGTGGAAGTCCAGCCCGGTGTCGAAGCCGAGGGCGTCGCGGTAGGCGGCGAACCGCGAGTTGATCCGCTGGAGCCCGATCTGCTCGCCGCGCTCGGACGGCCACAGCGCCGTCGAGCCGGGCACGGCCAGGTGGGGGCGGATCTCGGTGACCCACTCGCCTAGGACGTCCGGCGTCCACGCCCAGACGGTCGCCACGCTGCGCCGCTTGGGCGGCGACCCTTTCTTGGCCTTGCCGTAGCGCACGTGGACCAGGCCGTAGTCGCCGAACTCGGGCGCGTGAGGGTTGCGGCCGATGTCGGTGACGGCGAGCATCCTGGTCTCGTTCCTCCGGAGGCCGTAGCTGTAGGCGACCTTGAACAGGACTGCGTCCCGGAACGCCGGCAGCCACCCCTTGCGGCCGCTGTCGCGGGCCCTGGTGACCTGCTCATCGGCGTAGTCGAAGAACTCCTGCAGCTCGTCGATGGTGAAGGCGCGCTTCTCCGGTCGGCTCTCGTTGTCCTGGACGTGCGCGGCGGAGTTCCACTCGTGCACGATCTGGACCGGGTGATTGCCGAACCGCAGCTCGCACTCCGCTGGCCAGTCGTAGACCGGGTCGGAGACGTAAGCGCAGAACGAGCGCAGCGCGTCCTGGTAGGACCGCATCGTCGAGTGCGCGCAGCCGCGGACAGACCGCAGGTCCCCGAACCATTCGTCGGCGTGCTGCGGCAGCCACTCCCACGGGTACGTCCCGGCATGGGCGAAGAACGCCCGCAGCCGGACCGCCCGCTTCTCGATTGTCGACAGCGCCAGGTTCCGGGCCAGCTGCTGGTTCCGCCAGCCGTCCATCATCGCCTCGAGCACCTGCTCTTCGGGCCGCAGCAGCGACAGCCCGTCCACCAGGTGCAGCCCCGCCGCGCCCGGCGCCGGACCCTGGGAAACCGCCACAAAACCCCCTCAAACACAGTCGCATCCGATGCGGTTTTTTCGCATCGGATGCGACTGTAACAGCAGAACCCCAGGCCACACAGGCACTTTGAGGTAAGCCGCAAGCCCACCTGCCAGCCGTTCCCGGAACTTCCGGCGGGAGTCGGCGGCTACCGTATGGTCAGCGCATACAGCGATTCCGGCCATCGTCGCGCAGGGAAACAGACCGTCGCGAGTTCGCGTCTGATGAAATTCGCGCTGGAAACCAAGTAAGCCCGAAAGGGGCAACGGGCTGGTGAGCGGCCCGGTCGCTGGTTGAGGTGTGACGGTCTGCGCTGGTCTGGTTGCGGTTCGGTGAACTGTGGAGTGTGGGCTGACCGCCCGCCTCGATCCCGCTCGCTGATCGTCACCCGCCCATCGTGTTGATTGTTCAGGAAACTGGACGCTGTAGCGGTGCTGACGGGTCCGTGCGAGGCTCCGCTTGATGGCGGTCCCACGAGGTTCGCTCCCGACCGGCAGGGGATGACCGCCAAGAGGTGACATGCCATGAGTCTCGCTGACCGCATGACCTGCCGACAGAACGCCAACGGCACCTACACGGTGCGCGTTACCCGCCGGTTCGTCACACAGTTTGGGCTTGGTTACCGCGACGAGACTGTCACCTATGTGGCTGAGACACCACCGTCCAGCCCAGGCGCAGCGTGGCGTGAGGGCCAGCGGAGGACGCGGCAGCAGCGCAAGGACCGCTCTGAAGAGAGGACATTTCATCGGGACCGTGCAGGATTATCGGGTTAGTAGGCACAACGGCGTCTCGCTCACCGTGCGGTGCGAGGACCTCAGGCTGCGCATCTCTATTCCTGATGATCCCGAGCCCCCACCACCGGAGCTGCTCGGCCTACATGACGACGACGTTGTGCGCGTGACGCTCGCCCCGGACAAGAAGACAATTAAGTCGTTTGACCGCGTGGCGGAAGGCAGGTCATTATCCGCCGCCCGAGTCGGCGCCGGGTATTACAGTTGCTGTTTTTCGGTCTGTGACCGCGCTGCAGCTCAGCGTGGCTGGTGGTTAGAGGCGCGGTGGTTACATGCTGTCACCTCCTTCCGGCCGTCGCGGGTCAGGTGGCGGGGGCTGGCAGGCGGGCGGTGTAGTGGTGCCAGCGGGCGCGGGCCTGGTGGCGTCTGCGCCATGCGGACCAGCGGAGGCAGAAGGCGAGGCGGGCGCGGCTGATGAGGCCTGTTTTCCAGTCGCGGGCCAGGCGCTCGATGCGGGCGGTCTCGGTGGCGGACAGCCCGATCGGGGGGATGCCGGGCGGGCAGGGCTGGCCGCCGAGGGCGGGCAGCGGCGCGTCGCCGGTGGAGAACAGCAGGTCAGCGGTGCCGTCAGCGGGCTCACTGATGGCAGGCTCGCTGACGGCGGCCGGAGCGGCGGGCGGCGCGGCGGGGAGGCTGGCGCCGGCGAGCGCGGACTGGATGGCGGCGGTGCGCAGCTGGGCGAGGGCGGTCAGCGCGGTGTGCCGGCAGATCGCGTCGTATTTCCTGGCCTGGCACTGGTCCCAGCCGAGGGTGTCCTTCCCCGTCTTGAAAGTCGTCTCTACGGGCCACCTGCGGCCGGCGATGGTGATGAAATAGCTCATGGTCGCGGGCCGGCCTTCCGGCGCGTGGCACAGGTAGAAGGCGTACTGGTTCTTGTCCCGGTCCGGGAAGCGGCGGATCAGCAGGAACTCCCGCGGGTCCGCGGTGCCGGCCAGGGCCCAGTCGCCGTAGCGGGGGCCTTTCGTGCCGTTCCCGCAGGACCGCTCCTCGAACACGGCGTCCTTTACTGCCTGGTCAGCGCGGATGACGGTGCCTGACGCGAGGGTGATGCGGTAGTCGCACGGGATGATGACGACGTAGGACAGTGACAGTGCCCGGCACGCGTCGCGGAACGCCCCGCACCGGCCGTAGACCTCGTCGGCGGCGACCCAGCAGACCCGCAGTCCCGATGCTGCCAGCCGCTTGAGCTGCGCGATCGCCAGTTCCGGCTTGGTGGCGAACTCCAGCTTCCCCGGGATCCCGGCCTTCTTCCTCCGCTGCGGGTCCGTCGCCCAGCAGTCCGGCATGTACACGTCGAAATCGGCCCAGGCCTGCCCGAGCGCGGTGACCAGGGCCGCGAACACCCAGCTCACGCAGTTCTCCACCTTGCCCGTCACCCCGGCGTGCTGCGGCGAGACGCACGCCGTGAACTTTCCTTTCCGCAGGTCAGCGGTCTCGTCGAACGCCAGGCCCGGCCCGATCAGGTCATCCGGGTCATCGCGCAGGACGTCCTGCGCCAGGCCCGGCAGCAGATCCCGGACTTCCTCCCACGACCATTTATGCCTGCCGAGCAGGGCCTGCATCCGGTGCGGCCCCGCATGCCCGGCTCTCAGGGCCAGCTCCCAGCAGTTCGCCCGCGTATCCCGCGACAGCGACCAGATGTAATCCAGCGCCGCCGCGACGGTGCGCCGCTGCCGCATCACCCGGCTCAGCAGCCCGCTGACCAGCGCGTCTGCTCTCTCGCCGCACTCGGCGGCATCTTCTATGCTGGCCACTGCGGTCGTGGCCGTGTCGTGTGTTCTCACAAAACTCAGGAACGAGCCACGGCCGCCCACAAGTTACACAGCTGTAATTCTGGCCCGGCCGGGAACCTGCTACGCACCGTAACATCAGCCGCATCCCCGGCCCTCACGTAACAGACGCACTCGAACACCCAACGTGAAACAGCGACTGTAATACGTGGCGGTCGAACTTCGCCGCCGCCGCCTCGTTGTTCAACGGCCCCATCGTGGTTTTCGGATCGAACGAATCTCCGAGCCGCACGCGCGCGGCGGTCGCCGCCACCATGCGCTCGACGAACTCGGCGCGCACCGCCGCGTGCACGAGGAACCGCTCGCCCGCGGTGCAGCTCTGCCCGGCGCACAGGTAGGCGGCCTCCAGC
>WNGL01038071.1_pt1 | contig 10680 bp, 8 predicted proteins | sample 5400591 | NCBI WGS metagenome assembly WNGL01 (sample SAMN13153377, study PRJNA577476) | soil metagenome | isolation source: 80 cm soil or saprolite under Garry oak tree replicate 1 | place: USA:California | collected 2016-06-15
TGCGAAACCGAGACGTTTGCCGCTTCATCGCTGAAGATTTTCGCCAACCCAAAATCCAGCACCTTCACCCTGCCCTCAGGAGTGATCTTCACGTTCGCCGGTTTCAGGTCGCGATGAATGATGCCTTTTTCATGTGCGGCTTCGAGTGCTTCGCAAATGTTCTTCGCGATGTCGAGAGCTTCCTCCACCGGGATCGGGCCGCGTGCGATACGATCGGCTAAAGTTTCGCCCTCGACAAGTTCGAGCACGAGATAGCGTGAACCGTCCGCCTCTTGGAGATCGTAAATGGCAGCGACATTAGGATGGTTTAACGAGGCGAGGACTTCGGCTTCACGCTGAAAGCGGCTCACGCGGTCGGCGTCACGCGAAAACTCACCGGGCAGGATCTTGATCGCCACATCGCGCTTCAACTTGGTGTCACGCGCCCGATAGACCTCGCCCATCCCGCCTTTGCCTAGCAGTGCAGTGATCTCGTACGTACCGAGTCGTTGTCCGATGGTGATGACCACCTGCCTCCACGGTTAATGGCCGCCGGCACTCATTTGATGGAATTCGTCAATTCCGGCGCGGCATTTGAGACTTGCATCGCGACCTCACGAATTTTTCGCAGATCGAGTTTACCGCTTCCCAGATGCGGGAAATCGTCGACATGAAAAAATTGATTCCGAGCGGGAATCCAGATGTTGGGAAGACCTGCGTTCTGTAGTTTCGACAGGCATGTCTTTAAATCGTCGTCGCTGAGGCGATGGACCACGACCAGGCGTTCGCCGCGTTTCTCGTCCGGTACGCCAGTGACGACAAAAGTCTGTTCGGTGGCTCCTGCAATCTCATGCAGCTTCTCTTCGACTTTAATGTGCGGAACCATCTCACCCGCAATCTTGCTGAAGCGGCTCAGCCGGTCGGTAATTTCGATGAATCCGTCCTCGTCGACCGTCGCGATATCCCCGGTGATGTACCAGCCATCATGGAAGACTTCCGCCGTCTTCTCCGGCTTGTTCAGATATCCCTTCATCACGTTCGGACCTCGCACGAGCAGAAGGCCCGGCGTGCCGGCGGGTAAGGGCGACATGGTTTCCGGGTCGACGATGCGAACACTCATGCCGGGCATGGGATGCCCGATCGTTCCGCGCTTGCTGCCCACCTGGCGGAATCCTGCAGCGCGGAAATCCCGCGTATTGATCGCCACAGCGGGCGAGCATTCGGTGCACCCGTAGCCTTCGAGCGGCCGAATGCCGAAATGATCATCGAATGCTTGCGCAATGCGTTCGGGAAGCTTCTCGGCTCCCGCAACAACATATTCCAAGCTGCCGAAATCTTCCGGAGCACAACGCCGGATATAAGTTTGCAAAAACGTCGGCGTCGCCATCAGGAACGTGACGCCATACTGGCTCACGAGACCGCCAATGATACCCGCATCAAAAGGATTGGGATGATAAACCACTCCGATGCCCAGAACTGACGGAAGCATCAAGGTGGCTGTGAATCCGAACGAATGGAAGAACGGAAGAATACCGAGGATCCGGTCGCTTTTGTCCAGCGCGAATATCTGCCCGATTTGTTCGATGTTCGCGGCGATATTGTAGTGGCTCAGCATCACACCTTTAGGGTCGCCCGTGCTTCCACTGGAAAATACGACCGTCGCAAGATCGCCCACAGCCGCGGCTTTGCCGCCAACGAAGCGATACAGATGAGAAGCCGGACATGCCAGAGCCAGCGCTAGAGCGGAGAGCTTTTCGCCGAGCGATGGCTTCGCCGCAAGATCCTCAAGGAACACAGGCTCACCGGGAACCGAAACGCGCGCTCGTTCCAGGAATGCTCTTGAAGTGACGATGTACTTCATATTGCATTGCGCGGCGCACGAGCGCAGGATCTCATCCGAAGCCGTGTAATTCAGGTTGACCACGGGCTTACCCGCCAACAGCGCAGCCGTATTGACGAGAGCGCCCGGCACACATGGTGGCAGGAGAATTCCGGCCATTTCCTGATCCCGCCAGAATGGCCGGAGCCGCCGCGCCAACAGGATCGAACGGATCAGTGCGGGGCCGAATCGCAGCCTGGGCACGCGAGAATCCGCCATCGCAAAGCGGAACCAGTGGCGCCGCGCGGTCTTCACAATCGTCTGCCCGAGCGGCTTCATCCGTTCTTTGCGGTAAGCAAACGCTTTGCTTTCAAGTTCCTGTACGGCTTGCCGCACTTCGAACGCTGTCGCGGTGGCTGGCATCGGCTGGCCGAAGCTGACAGTGATCCGATGGGTCCGATGCGGCACTTTTAGAAAGAACCGCTGCCTCTCGAAACTGAATATGCTGCCCCACACGCCGTCGAGGTTTACCGGGATGATCGGAGCATCGACGCCATTCATGATCCGTTCGAATCCGCGCCGGAACGGCAATAGGTGTCCAACCCTCGTGATCTGTCCCTCCGCGAAGATGCAGACAATACCGCCTGCTTTAATCGTTTCGCTCGCCTCTCGTAGCGCTGCGATCATTTCGCGCGGGCGCTGCTTGGAAGAGATGGGAATAGCCTGAATGATCCTGGCAAATGGCTTGATGAATGGAAGTTCGTAAATGTCTTTGAAGATGAGAAACCGGATGAAACGATCCGTCGAGGCTATCAGCAACAACGCATCGACGAAGGACAAGTGATTCGACACAAGCAAAGCGCCGCCTTTTGACGGAACGTTCTCGCGGCCATCCACCCGAATCCGGTAGATGGTGTTTGTGGCAAGCCACAACAGCAGCCGAATCAGCGAGTCCGGTAACAGGCGCGTGACGTAAATGGTGGCGCCGAGCGTCATGCCGGCTGAAAGCAGAAAGATCGTCTTCGGTCCAAATCGCGCAAAGGCTGTAAACGCGTAATACGTTCCCGAGGCGAGAAAGATCCCAATGAACGAAATCAGATTCGCTGCCGCGATCACACCGCCTTTGCGGGCCGGATTGGGCCGGTGCTGGATCAATGCGTTGATCGGAACGGCAAAGAATCCTGCGAAGAATCCGACCAGTCCAAGCAGCGCCGCCACACCAACGAACCCGATGATGCCGCTGTGTCCGAGTGCTGCACCAAAGATCGTTATGCCGGCCGCGCCTAATGGGATAAGGCCATACTCGATCTTGCCGCCCGATAAATATCCGGCTGCCAGGCTGCCGATTCCGATTCCTATGGCGACGGATGCCTGCAGGTAGGCGTTGCCTTGCGCCTGAAGGTGCAGGACATCGTTGCCGTAAAAAATAATGTTGGTCTGGAGCAGCATGGCGAGGAACCAGAAGTATGTGTTTCCCAGTACGGCAAGATACAGCACGCGATCCTCGCGCACATATTTCCACTCACTGAGCAACTCCGATATCGGATTGAGCCGGAATGGCCGTGCAGGGTCGGCCGGCGGTGTGCGCCGGATGGTGAGACTTGCAGCTAATCCCACTGCCGCGAGCCCGACCAGGATCGCTCCAGACCAGTACTGCCGGCCTGCGAAGGCTTCGGCCATGAACCCCGCGGCCATCGTGCCCGTGATGATCGCCACAAACGTGCCCAATTCGAGGACTCCGTTTCCCCACGAAAGCCGGCTTTGGGGAAGAATTTCCGGCAAGAGGCCGTACTTCGACGGGCCAAACAGCGCAGCCTGTGTGCTCAGCAGAAACACGGCCGCAATCTGGAGTGGAAGGCTCGCAAAGCCCAACGCGGCTAATGCAACCAACATTACACCGATTTCCATCACCTTCGTCCCCGCCGTGACGGAACGTTTGCTGAAACGATCGCCCAGAAATCCGCCGGTCATCGAGAAGAGGATGAAGGGAATGGAAAACAGGAGCCCGACGACCACGACCAGGATTTCACGTTGATCCTTTGGTAGTGCAACGCCAAGAATCGAATAAACCACCAGATTCTTGTAGGCATTGTCACTGAACGCGCCTTGAAATTGAGTGGCAATCAGCGCCCAAAAGCTTCGCGTCCAGGACTCTGGTTCTCGGATTCGATCAGGCCGATCTTCTATTGGCTGCATAAAATCTCCGCTGAGTGGTGCTGTAACAGAACATACCCACCCCGGATATTGAGCTTGTGCCGCTCGCAGGAGCTATAGCGTTTTTGTTCACTCAGGACAACCAGATCAGTCATCGGTTCCGAACCGCGCCAACCAGCAGCCCCAGCCTTGAAAACCGCCGACGATACCGGATCCAAAGTGTTCTTCGGAATGCCGGCTAGCCGATTTGGGACGAGCACACAACCGGCATTATTGGCATCGATCGGCGAGGTTCGCTTTTTCGCGATATTTATCGTGACAGTCGGCGCAAGCGGTGGTCATTACATCGGCTGCATCGATAATCTTGTCTTGATCCTTGGATTGAGCGGCTTTGTAGACGGTCATTCCGGCCTCACGCAATCCTTGAACGAACTTCGGCCAGTCCGGATTTTGCAACGGAACAGGGCGGCCGTTCGCGCATCGCCTGCCTGGAACCATGAGGAGGCCGGCTGCCTCGGAAAGAGCCAGAGCGCTGTTCTCCACAGCCTCCCATTTTCCGTAGGTGCTTGCCAGAGGATCCGTTGCCGTCGCCGGATCCGATGCAGGTTTGACTTGGGCGGGATTCTGGGTTTGAGCGGCAAAGATCACGTTGGAATTGGGATACAGAATTCCTTTCATCAATTGCCCGAGGTTCGCATAGACGCCGCCGGAAGACCCAGCACCGCCACGAGCAGGCGCGGGCGATCCCCCACGAGCAGGCGCCGGCGGTCCGCCGCGCTGGCGCGAAGCCACAATTGAACTTTGGGCACCGGCGTATTCGACCAATAATATCGATACCAGCAGAACTGGAAGTAGTCGCATACCGCACCTCGTGAAAATTTGGATCGTATAGTATCGCACGAGCAGCTAACCTCTGGGGCGCACCCCTGAACTCCCAAGTTATCGAATTCGCGAGTTCAGGTGTGCGTCCTTCACCTGTTCTTCCGGAAGATGGACTTTGGCATCAATGCATGGATACCCTTGGTGCCGTCGACGACTTGCGTCACGACCAGATCCATCGCGGCGCTGGCAAGCATGTATGCATCTTCGCGGCTGAGCCCTTTCATGCGGAGTCTCGGCACGCGGTTGCTTCAGAGACTTGTTCCTGTGCAGCACGACCTGGATTTCACCTTTGAGGGATGTCTCGATTGCAGACAGGCATACCTCCCCATAGCCTTGCGCAGCGTGACCATCGCCGATCGATAACAGCGCGCCTGGAACGAATACCGGCAAGTACAAGGTGGTGCCTCCGACCAAATCGCGATTGTCCATATTTCCGCCGAAGACATTTGGCGGGCCGCTCGGAACACGACCCATTGCTTGCGGCGGCGCAACCGCGATCACACCCCAAAACGGCTTTAATGGAACAACGACACCCGGAGCGTATTCGACTGTTTTTTTCTTCAAATCCAGCCAGAGAACGCGGTCTTTCCCCTTGGGAAAATCCTCGGGCAATAAACCACGATTCGGGACGAAGCCCTGTCCGGCGATCGGGAGTCTCACGTCGATGGAACGAATTCGAATCTCCAGCATGTCGCCTGGTTGCGCGTCATTGATGTAGATCGGCCCCGTCAGTGTGTGATCGCCGCGTCCGGCGTTGTCGACGTCTTCGAAGACGTCATAGAGCTCGGCCGGAATTTTTTCTTTAGGAACGCCGAGCTGCTCAAAGTAGCGGGGATTGCCGGTCGCGGTTTCCAATTTCACGATGTCGCCGGAGTTGACCGTCAGCACGGGCTTTAAGGATGCATCGAAGAAACCTCGATGAACCGTGCGCGTTGTCGCTTTCAATTCATGAATCTTGGGCGAGGTCTGCGCGTGCAAGGCACTACTGAACACCAAAACACACGTCATCATCGTTGCAATTTTTCTCATGACTGGCCTCCGAATTTTCCGCAGCCGGACACTCCGCCAATTACGGCAAAACCGCTATGGCTTCAATTTCTACCTTGTATGCCGGGTCGGCTAACTGCTGGATTTGCACAAGCGTGTTCGCCGGAGGATTCGAGCCGACATACTTTGCCCGCACAGCAGCGACGTCCGGAGCCCGAAATTCCGAAATGCTGGTGACGAAGGTTGTCATTTTCGTCACGTGGCTGAGATCGGCGCCCTGAGATTTCAATGCCGTGACCAGGTTTGCGAACACCTGCTCCACTTGCTCTTTCATTCCGGGACCAACGACCTTGCCTTCGGCATTCGTCGCGGTCTGGCCGGCAATGAAGAGCAGCTTTCCAGCGCGAATGACCTGCGTGTAGGTTCCCGGAGCAGGCTTGGAAAGGCCGGTTGGATTCGCCTTCTCCAGCTTTTGAGCGGCGGCCGGTGTCACCGTCAATAAAACCAACAACAAGAGTTTCATTGTGTTTTTCATGCCGGCCGTTTTAGCACACTTGCAGTAGCCTGTACACCTTTCGCTTGCAAAATACGATGCCAGGGCTTGCCGTGGCAAAGGTCAACGAAACGTGTAGCCGATTCCAAATTTGAATGAAGGACTATCGATCGCGCCGATCTTGATTTCGGAAAACAGCCCGCTGTGCTGCGCGATACCGGCGAGAAAATTGAATCCGGGCCGGACATCGGTGCTCCGGCCCCCGACAGGGCCGGAAGTGAAGATGTTGGCTGCCGGACCACCCCCCAAATAAACGTTCCACGGGTCCTTTCGGAGGGGGACCCAGTAGGTGAATTCTGCGTTCAACGCAATCAAGGTAATGCTGTTGCCGACTCCTATCTCGATATTCGGCCGGAACCATAACTTATCGACCACGGGACCGAAGGCAGCGTGACCGCCGAAGTAGAACTGCTCGGGCTTGGCGCTGACACCGGCGCGAATACCGACGCCCTCTTGAGCGTTAGCGGACCCGGCAAAGAAGAACCCCATCAACACCGCTGTAACCAAGAGGCTGAACGATCGAAGTAGTCTTCGCTTTGCACTTTTCATGAAATGCCCCCCTGCGACGAATCTGCTATATAGCCGCACTGGAAATTATCCATCAAAACCGCATAACCGAACGAGTTTGAACGAGCCTGCAGTCCTCGTTAGTGGCTCGCGAATCAGTCGAATACCACAGTGGCAGATCTCTTGCATTTTCGGAACCTCGGGATCGAGACACTTCTGAGACTGAACATTCTGTCCGCATCTGAGCTGAAGAAGGGGTGAGACACCATGGACATTTTTTCTTTAGTTGTGCTTGAAGACACGTTGGACAAGCTGGCCAACCGGCCGATCCTACAGGATAGACACTCGAGGTTGGATCAATGTGTAACAGTAGTACGGGCTTGCATGAACCTCATTGCCCATAATCCTTCGAACCGCGACTATAGAGATAAAATCCGGCTGGCGCTTGCCGAGCTTGCGGGAATTGCGCGCCAAAATGGAGATCACGTCAGCGCACGGCGCCTCACAGTGATCATGCATGAACTAAATTCTTCCGGTGATATCCAACGGCAGTTTGCGCAAACTGCGTAGATGCTGCCGTGCGAGTCGCTTCCTGCGAATTCATGTAATTCTTCCCGGTTTTTTGCGCACGGTCCCCATAGCTTTCCGTCTCGCCTTGAACCGGGTATCAAGAAAGTTGATTCTGCTAACGGCAGGACATATATTGCCGCGTGCTCGATTTCAATATCTTTAGTCAAAAGCTCGCCGGAGGATATATGAAGCAACGCTTGATCATCACACTTGCCGCGGCAGTTTTATGTGCTGTCGCTCTGCCGGCCCAGGATGCGAAGACGACACTCGATGCTGCAGCGGCGGCGCTGGGCGCTCGAAATCTCAGAACGATCGAATTCTCCGGCAGGGGAAGCGACTTCATGTTCGGCCAGGCATACGACGGCAACAATCCCTGGCCGCGGTTCAACCTGCCCAACTACACCGTGACCATCGACTACTCCATTCCTGCCATGCGCGACGATCGGCGGCGCCAGCAATCCGAAAATCCTCCCCGCGGCGGCGGTTTTCAGCCGCTGGTTGGCGAACTGCGTCAAATCTGGGTTCTGAACGGTAACTACGCGTGGGACATCGCCGGCCAGAATGCTGTGCCAGCGGCGCCCGAACGTGACTTGAGAACCGCGGTTGACGGCCGGCTCGCGCAAATCTGGATGACGCCGCACGGTTTCATCAAAGCGGCAATGGCCAATCGGGCGACTGCAAGGACAGAAACTGTGCGAGGAACAAAAAAAACGGTAATCTCCTTTACCGCCCCCAATGAGGCCAGGTTCGAAGGCCTGTTGAACGACGAGAATTTTGTCGAGATGATCACGACACGGTTCGACAACCCCGTCCTCGGCGACAATATGTTCGAAGCCGTCTTCAGAGATTACAAAGATTTCGGAGGCGTTAAATTCCCAACACGTATCCGGCAGCGAAATGGAGGCTACCCTGTACTCGATGTGACCATCACCGACGTCAAGCAGAACATTCCCGCCACATTCGACGTGCCGGCCAATATCAGACAGGCTCCGGCGGCGGCCCAAACGATCGTACCCGAGAAGCTCGCCGAAGGCGTCTGGAGCTTACCAGGCGGCGCCCGTAGCGTTGCGCTGGAGTTTCGCGACTACATCGCCGTTGTGGAGGCCCCGGAAAGCGAGACCCGTTCCATCGCGGTCCTCGATGCGATCAAGAAGGTCATTCCGAGTAAGCCCATCCGGTACGTCATCAACACGCATTCTCACTTCGATCACCTTGGCGGCTTGCGTACGTATGCCGCCGAAGGGGCAACGATCATTACTTACGCCGGCAATGTTTCTTATTACGAACATTTGTTGACAAGTCCGCGCACGATCAATCCGGACCGGCTCGCGCGATCGGCCGGCAAGCCGGTCTTTGAAGGATTGGTCGGCAACCGCATATTGACGGATGGGTCGCGGGAGGTAGTCATTTATCACTATCCCAACATGCACAATGCTGGGATGCTGATGGTGTACCTGCCAAAAGAAAAGATGTTAATCGAGGCCGATTCCTACACGCCGCCAGCGAGCCTGAACGAGGCGCCCGGCGGTCTACTATTTCTCGTGCAGTTCTATGATTCATTGGAGCGCCTCGGTCTCGACGTTGACCAGGTCGTTCCCATACACGGCCGGCTCGCCACATTCGATGAAGTGCGCAGGGCGGTGGAAACATATGGAAGAAATCAGCTCTGGACCAGGTGAGCTAACGAAAGGAGACGGCATGCGACACAAATCAATCTGCGCAATCAGCGTGGTGAGCTTAGCGGTCCTGTTGGGCAATGCGGCACTTGGTCAGCAGCGCGCGCAAGGCCAGCGAGGACGAGGTGCAGGAGGAGGCGAAGGGGCAGCGGCGCCCGACGCACCGGCAAACAAGACAGCGTTCTGGCCGAATGACGATATCCAGAATCGGTGGAAGGACAACGAAGCAAAGAAGACGATCAACTCGCGGCTCTTCAATGGGCCTTATAACATCAGCACAAACGTCCGTATTGTGTTACCCGATGATCCGCCTCTGACGCACGAGACAACAGCGGATCTCTGGATCATGACCGCAGGCACCGCCACCGCGGAGACCGACGGCGAATTGATCGACGGTAACGGCCCAAAGGTCATCCGCAACGGAATGCGCCGCGCAGTTCATCCCGGCGACGTTTTGTACGTGCCGCCTGGTGTGCCGCACCATTTCGTTGATCCCAGCGGATTCCGGGCATTTCTGGTCCGCTTTGATACCATTCAGGATCCGCACGCGCCGGCCAACAAGACCTCATTCTGGACAAGTGATGACATCCAGAACCGGTGGAAGAATAATGAGGCGAAAAAGGTCGCAAACTCACGATTGTTCAACGCGCCATACAGTGCCAGCGCCAATGTCCGCATCGTTCTGCCCGATGATCCGCCGCTGATCCACGAAGACGGCACCGCAGATCTGTGGATCGTGACCGCGGGAACGGCAACGGCTGAAACCGATGGCCAAATGGAAGGCAAGACCATGCGCAACGGAACTCGCCGGCCCGTGCATGCGGGTGACATCTTGTATGTCCCGCCCGGCGTGCCACATCACTTCGTAGACGTGAACGGATTCCGGGCGGTGCTGATCCGCTTTGCGACGAATTAGTGTGAGGGGAGGCACTGTAGCGGCGGTCTTATGACCTCCGACACTCCAAAATTTGCGAGATCGCCGGCGGTCGTAGACCGCCGCTACAGTAGAGCTTGTGTTTAGGGATCGAAGTCTGTGTAATCCGCTGCGCCAGACTATTTCCCGCTCAACCCCTGATTGCTTCCAATGCCGGTCGCGAAGTCCCAACCGAAAGCGGCCGGATATCCGTTGTTGCCCGAAGTGATATCGCGGAAAGTGGAAGAACTATAGTTCGAATATCCCGTGTAGAGGTACCGCTGCTCATCGTAAGCATTGACGCCGCCGCTACCGCTACCGTAGTTGTGACCGGCCAAGTTGACAATACCGGCGAGCGCCGGCGAGGAAACGCTGGTCCCGCCAAATACCATCCATCCCGAACCGCTGCTGCTGCAGTACGGGCCATAAACAGCTACACCTGTGTAGGGATCGGCGTCGAAAGAGAAATCCGGAGTCCCACGAGAAGAACCGACATTGCCCTGAATAACATCTTGATAACCGGGCCGCGGCTCGAAGCGGCTCGGACCGCCGCCTCCGCCACAAGGGCCGCTTCCGCATGTTTCTTTACTCCAGGCGGACTCCGAGATGAAATTGCCCGAATTGCGGTTGACACGCGTGC
>WNGL01010485.1_pt1 | contig 10679 bp, 11 predicted proteins | sample 5400591 | NCBI WGS metagenome assembly WNGL01 (sample SAMN13153377, study PRJNA577476) | soil metagenome | isolation source: 80 cm soil or saprolite under Garry oak tree replicate 1 | place: USA:California | collected 2016-06-15
TGTTCGTCTCGATCACGTCCGCCCCCGCCTCGAGGTACTCGCGGTGGACGCTCTGGACGAGGTTGGGGTTCGAGAGGTTCAGCTCGTCGAAGCAGCGGTTCAGGAAGACCCCGCGCGCGTAGAGCATCGTCCCCATGGCCCCGTCACACACCACGACGCCCTCGGCGAGGCGCTCGAGGAACGGCTTGACGGCGTCCGGAGAGGCTTTGGTGATCACGTGCGATCAGTTTAGCCGGTATGGTTCGATCGGGGCAAGACGCCTGAGATCCGAGGCTCCTTGCCCTTGTCCCAAGGCTACTTGCACCCCTATACTTGAGGCACCTTGACACCATGGCGGCGGGTCGTTGAGCGGGCTCACCGCGTCCGCAGTCGGCCGTCGGTCACGCTCGCAAGGTTACGCGGCCGGAACGATGGGCGGAGTGGCGGTCCGCCGGGAGGTAGCCCGATGGGGCTAAGCTCCGTGTTGGCGCACAGGTGGCGGGGGTTCTGCCTCGCTCTCGGCGTTGCAGCTCTCGGCGTCGCGGCCCTGCTGACGCCGTTGCCCGCCCGCGCGCAATCCTGCACCGCGCCCGCCTTCGCCACGCGCGCTGACCTTTCGACGACGGGCTCCCCCATCGCGGTGGCGGCGGTCGACGTCGACCGCGACGGCAGCCTCGATCTGCGGGCGACGACCCAGACGGCGGTGATGAGCCTCCGCCGCGGGAACGGCACGGGCGGGTTCCTCCGCCGAGGTGACGATCCCCGCGGGGGTCTCCACGTATTACTTCGTGGTCGCGGACTTCAATCAGGACGGCCGGCCGGACATCGCGGTGGTGAACGCCGCTGGACGGTCGAGTCTTCCTCGACGGAGCCTCTGCGGAGGCCGCCGGTCGTTGCTTCTGCGCCAATGAGCCCGCGACCCGCAAAAGGAATTAGGGGTCTTCGCGGAATCGTGTGGGTGAATCCGAGGGTCCGAAAAGGCTCCTGGCCGCTGTGGGAGCGGGTGCGAGGGGGGTGGCCGGGTCGCGAGAATCAGGCATACTCCGCGAATGCCTCCAAGGCGACGTCGGCTTCAGCTCCACGTTCTCGACCTCCCAGAACATCTTGGGCGTGGGCTCCGCGGACGGCGTGGTGTACGCTTTGCGGATCCCCTTCTCCGCGTGATCCGCTCCCTTCCTGGACTAGCGGGCGACCCGGAAAACCGTTTAGAATGGTCGTAGGAAGGGGTCTCGCTATGCCCGAAAGGGTCGATCCAAAAGAGAGTACGAAGCCCGACGGTGCACCCGGAAGCCCCCCTGGACGTGAGCGCTACGAAAAGCCGGCGGTGGCCTGGGAGGAGGTCCTGGAGACGAGGCCCGGGCTGATGCAGGGCTGCGCCAAGCTGCCCGGCCAGACAGGTCCGTGCGAGAGCGCCACCGCGAGCTGACATGTCTTATCGCTACGCACCCCGCCTGGCCTGGCAGCTCATCGACGGCGAGGCCGTCGTCGTTGACCTCGACCGATCCCGGACCCTGGGCCTGAACCGCGTGGCCTCGCTGATCTGGTCCTTCCTCCCCGAGCGGGACGAGGCCACCATCGCCGCGGAGATGGCCCGGCGGTTCGATGTCTCCCTGGAGACCGCAACGTCCGATGTGAGCGAGTTCCTCCGATCCCTCCGGGCGCAGGGCCTCGTGGTCGAGGCCTGATGACCGACGCCGGCACGGCGCCCGGCTGGCTCCGGCTCAAGGGCCGCGCCCTCGCCCTGGCCCAACCCCTCTCGGCCAATCTCGAGCTGACCTACCGCTGCAATTGGCGCTGCGTCTTCTGCTACAACCCCCGGCACCACGACCTCCGGGGGTTGCGCGGGCCGGAGTGGATCGCGGTCCTCGACGACCTCCGGGCGCTGGGGACGCTCGCGGTCGCGCTCACCGGCGGCGAGGCGCTCACCCACCCCGACTTCCTCGCGATCGCGCGGGCCGCCCGAGAGCGCAGCTTCGCCCTCCGCATCTTCACGAACGGCTCCCTGGTGACCGAGGCGATGGCCGACGCCCTGGCCGCGCTGGATCCGATCGGCGTCGAGATGAGCCTCCACGGCGCCTCGGCGGAGACCCATGATCGGACCACCGGCCGGCCGGGGTCCTTCGACGCGCTGCTCCACGGCCTGGAGCGCTTGCAAAGGCGGGGCCTCCCCCTGCTCCTGAAGACGCCCCTCACCTGGATCAACGAGCAGGAGCTGGACGCCATCATCGAGCTGGCGGCGCGGCTCAACGTCCCCCACAAGCTCGACGCCACCCTCACGCCGCGTGACGACGGAGACCGGAGCCCTCTCGAGTATCGAGCCTCGCCCGAGGGAGTGGAGCGGATGTACGGCCGGCTCGCCGAGCGCGGCCGCCTGCCTTTCACGGAGCGGGCCGCCGGGGCCGTGAACTGCGGCCTGGGGCGGATCACCGTGGCCATCGACCCCGAGGGCAACGTCTACCCCTGCCTGCAGTGGAAGCGGACCTCCCTCGGCAACGTCCGGCAGACTCCATTGAGGGATCTCTGGCGGAGCTCCCCCGAGCGCGCGGAAGCGGCCCGGGTGGCCCTGGCCGCCAACGAGGCCCTCATGGGCATGGGCGAGGCGCTCGCGCGCTTCCCGTTCTGCCCCGCCCTGGCTTTCCAGCGCACGGGCGATCCGCTGCGGCCCGACGAGACGCACACGCTGCAGGCCGAGACCGTGCAGCGGATCCGCGACCCCTGAGCGTGCACCTGGTCGGCGGCCTGCCCGTCGAGATCGAGCCCGAGGAGGCCCTGATCCCCGACGAGCGGAAAGCCCTCGCGCGGATCTCCCGGCACGGCGTCGGAGCGGGGGAGCGCGCCCTCCCCTTCCGCCTCCGGCTCGTCGCAGAGCCGCCCGGGAACATCGCCGACCCCGTGCTCTTCGAGGACGGCGGACCCGCGGCGATCGACTGGGTGGATGACCGCGTGCGCGTGAGCCACGCGCGCTTTCTGGCCGAGCTGGATCCGATCGGGCGCTTGGGCCGGCTCTTCCGCCGCTCCCCTGGCGCGGGAGGGCTCGAGATCACGCTGCGGACGGTCCTCTGCAGCCGCCTGCCCTTCGAGGGCGGCCTCCCCTTGCACGCCGCCGGGATCGTGGCCGACGGGCGGGGAATCGCCTTCTTCGGGGTGTCGGGCGCCGGCAAGTCGACGCTGGCGGGCTCGTCCCCCCACCCGGTGCTTTCCGACGAGCTGGTGACCGTGGTCGCAGCCCATTCGGCGCCAGGCCCCGCGCCCTTTGCCCTCACCGCCTCGGGGTTCTGGGGGACGGGAGAGCAGGCTCGGACGTCGGGAAAGCCCTGGCCGCTCGCCGCGCTGGTGGAGCTCGCCAAGGGCGCCCAGCTCAGGCTCGACCGGCTCGGGCCGCGCGAGGCGATCACGAGGCTCGTTCGCGTGGTCATGGTGCCGCCGGGCCCACCCCTCTGGTCCGCCGCCCTGGCCGTCCTGGGCCGTCTGGTCCGGGAGGTCCCGGTCTACCGCATGGCCTGGTCGCCGGGGCGCCCGCCGTGGGCCGAGCTTTGCGAGCTGCTGGGGGGGGCCCCGGAGCGGAGGGAGGGTTAGGGGCGCACTGCAATGCATTACAATGGGATTCGAGAGGGACGGTGGTGGTGCGATGCAAGACCAGTTGACGGTCCGGCTTCCCGAGGATCTGAGCCGGGCGCTGAAGGCCGCTTCGCGGCGCCTGCAGCGAAAGAGCTCGGAGATCGTGCGTCTCGCGCTGCGCGAATTCCTTGGAGCGTCCTCCCCCTCCCGGACACGGCCCGCAGACCGCGTACGGAGCCTGATCGGCGCCCTGGAATCGGGCGTACCCGACCTGGCCGAGAAACACCGCGCCTACGTCATCGAGTCTCTCCGTCGTGGCCGGTGAGCTGCTGCTCGACACGGGGGCCCTGGTCTCCCTGCTCGATCGGAGCCAGAAGCGCCATGAGGCATTCGCGAGCTTCTTTGGCGAGTGGGACCGGCCGGTCGTCAGCACCGAAGCGGTGCTCACGGAGGCGACGCACCTGCTGGGGAGCCTCAAGGGAGGGCGCCAGGCATGCGTCGACTTCTTCCTTTCCGGGGGCGCGGTCCTGGTGCCGGCCACCAAGGCATCCCTACGGCGCTCCCGCGACCTCGTAGACCAGTATTCCGACTTGCCCATGGACTACGCTGACGCCACGCTGGTCGTCCTGGCCGAGGAGCTCGGCAGCAACCTCGTTTTCACCACGGACCGACGGGACTTCGCCGTCTACCGGATCAGGGGCCGGCGTCGTTTCGAGATCCTTCCCGGCTAGTAGCGGAGGGTCAGCGCCCGCAGCGGCCCGCGCGCTCGCGGGCGACGGCGTCGACCTCGCTCTCGGGGGGGATGGGCGGCACCCCGGCCGCGCGCAGGGCCCGAAGCGTCTCGAGCGCTCGGTCGTACCATCGGCAGGCCTGGCGCCAAAGGTCTCGGCCAGAAACGGCGCGCGCGCCCGTCAAGCCGCCGAAGTCTTGAATCGGAAGCATTTAGGCCGGTCTCTTCGTACTCCAGCTCCTGTTCGACCTCTCGCCGCTCGTGAAATCCGCCGCCGCCATAAGCCGGTTTGGCCCCGCTTTCCGCGTGATGGGTAACGGCGTGTTCCGTCCGGCACGCGGTGGTCGTGACCACCTGCCACAGGGGCAGGAGCTGGCCATGCAGTCAGAGCGTGCTCGTTCGAGATTCCCGCGGTTAAGGCTGCCGGCAGCCCTAAACCGGAATGAGGAGAGGCAGATGAGCAAACCGTCACTCTTGGCCCTGGCAGTCCTGATTTCCATTGCCGCGGCGGCGACGCCGGCCGCAGCGCAGGTGCTGGTCCCTCCATCCCCGGAGCCCGTCACCTCGCCGGTCGTGGTGGTGAACAACAGCGCCGGTAACCAGGGCGATCCGCACGTCAGCGGGGATCTGGTTTCCTACAGCGCCGGCAGCCTCGAGACCAGCATCCGTTATTACCGGTTCTCTACCGGGATCGATTCGCCGATTCCGCTCGGCGTATCGCCGACGGCTCTGCTGTCCGACGTCAACAACGGACGCATCTCCTTCACGCGCGTGACTGCCGAGCGCACCGCGATTCTGGTGTTCAACACCGCCGACGCGTCGCTGACCGAGATAGCTCCGCAGAGCGGTTCGAGCCGCTTCGGATCGGCCCTGGGTAACAACACGGTCGCCTTCGTCGACATGGGCACCGGCACGATGACCGGAGACATCTTCGTCGCGGACTACACCGCTCCTGCCACCGCGCATGCCCTGAGCACATCGCCCAGCATGGAGGACAACCCCAACGTTTCTCCCGACGGCAACATCGTGGTGTGGGAGTTGTGCCCGACGTTGGAGACCTGTGACGTGATGAAGGCCACCCGCAACGCCAACCCCGATTTCGACTTCCGCTATGACGCGTCGCTCGAAGGCTACGTGTTCAACCTCAGCCTGAAGTGCCAGGGTGGGGCCTGCTTCACCACCGGCACCTACGACCTGAACTTCAGGGCGGGCGACGACCCGGCGCTCCATTCGGCTGCATTCGCCGTCAGGTAGCGCGGCTTGAGGGTGGAGCCGGGATCGAGGGCTCAGGTCGCCGCCAGGTACTGGATGTCGTTGAGGATGCCGGCCGCGGTGACCTGGGCCCCCGCCCCGGGGCCGGTGATCACCAGGGGCTCGGCCCGGTAGCGGCGCGTGGTGAAGGACACGAGGTTGCGGGTGCCGCGCAGGGCGCCGATGGGCGAATCCCCCGGAACCTCCGCGAGGTGGGCGCGCACGCCCTTCGCCGTGGCCGACACCACGTAGCGCAATACGTGGCCGCGGGCGGCCGCCCGCGCGACCCTCGAGCGCCATTCCTCGTCGAGGTTCGGCAGCCGCTTCAAGAACTCGGGAAGGGGGAGGCGCCGCAGGGGTGGCGGCACCAGGTCCTCGGCCGGGGGCGGGGCCCCCGCGTAGCCGAGCAGGCGGGCCAGGATCAGTCCCTTCCGCGCGGCGTCCCGGCCCGAGAGGTCCTCGCGCGGGTCGGGCTCGGCGTAGCCTTTGTCCACCGCCTCCCGGACCCCCTGGGAGAACGGCTTGCCCTCCGAGACCGACGAGAGCACGTAGCCCAGCGTCCCGCTCACGCAGCCGTCGATGCGCAGCACCCGGTCGCCGCTCTCCACGAGCTTCAGGTGGGTGTCGATGATGGGCAGGCCCGCCCCCACCGTGGCCTCGTAGCGGATGCGCCGCCCCGCCGCGGTGGCCGCGGCCAGGAGCTTCTCGTAGCTCTGTCCCGAGCCGGCGAGGGGCTTCTTGTTCGCGAGCACGAGGTCGAAGCCCTGGCCGAGGGCGAGGTGCAGCAGGTCGGCCGTCTCCTCCGCGGTGACGTCCACGAGGGTGGGCCGCGAGACCGCGTGGGTCGCGATGAACGCCAGGGCCTCGGCCGCCCCCGCTTTCCGCCCGCCCAACGAGGCCAGGAGCGCGCCCTGGTCCTTGCCCTGGGCCAGGCGCAGCAGGCGCTGGCGCGAGATCCCGCGGGGATCGAAGACGTAACCGGAGCGGTCCAGGGCGGCCACCACCCGCACCCGCGAGCCGCCGTTCCGGGCCGCGAGCTGGTCGGCGAGGGCGCGCCCCACCCGGCCGAACCCGAGCAGCACCACGTCCGTGCGCGGGGCCTCGGGGGAGCGGCCGCCGCCGATCTTCGAGAGCTGGAAGGCGGCGTGGACGCGCCGGGCCGCCTCCGCGGCCTGCGCCCCCTCCACCACGAAGGAGATGTTCAGCTCGGAGGAGCCCTGGGCGATCGCGATCACGTTCACCCCGCCCGCGGCCAGGGCCGAGAAGACGCGGGCCGAGATGCCGGGCGTCCCCGCCATCCCGCTCCCCACCACCGCCACCACCGCGACGTCGCCCCGGGCCGTGATGCCGTCGATGAGGCCGGCCTGGAGCTCCTCCCGGAAGGCCCGGCGCAGCGCCGCCACCGCTTTGCCCGCCTCGCCCTCCGGCAGCGTGAAGCCGATCGAGCTCTCGGACGAGGCCTGGAAGATCGTCGAGACCGAGAGCGCCTCGGCGTGGACGGCGGTGAAGGTGCGGGCGGCGATGCCGGGCACGCCCATCATGCCCTTCCCCGCCACCGTCACCAGCGCCTGGCCCTTGATCGTGGCCAGGGCCTTCACCGGGTAGTCCTCGAGGGTCCGCCTGGCCGAGACCTCGGTGCCCGGCCGCTCGGGGTCCAGGAACGAGCGGACGTGGAGTGTGATGCGGCTGCCGTCCAGGGGGATCAGCGCGCGGGGGTGAAGGACCTTGGCCCCGAAGTACGCGACTTCGGCCGCCTCGCGGTGGTGAAGCTGGGGGATGAGCCGCGCGTCGGGAACGGCTCTCGGGTCCGCGGTCAGGATCCCGGGCACGTCCTTCCAGAGGACCACCCGCGCCGCCCCCAGCGCGCGGGCGAGGAGGGTCGCCGTGAGGTCGGAGCCGCCGCGGCCGAGGGTCGTCACCGAGCCGTCGGGCCCGAGGCCGACGAAGCCGGGGACCACGGGGGTGACGCCCCGCCGGAGCAGGGCGGCCAGTCGCCGGCGGGCCCTCTTCCGCGTGGCCACCAGGTCGGGAGCGGCCGCTCCGTGCCGGCCGTCGGTCGTCACCACCTCGGTGGCGTCGACGCGCTCGGCCTTCCGGCCCGCGGCGTGAAGGGCCGCCGCCAGGACTGCGCTGGCCGCCCGCTCTCCGCGCGCGATCAAGGTGTCGCTGGCCCGGGGGGACAGCTCGCCCAACGCGGCCACCGCGTGGGTGATCTCCTGGTACTCGCGGGCCTGATGGTCGGCGGAGGCGAGGAGGGCCCGGCGCACCCGGCCCGGGGGCACCAGCTCCATCGCGATGTCCCGGTGCCGGCGCAGGAACGAGGCCGCCACCGCGGCCGCCGCCGCGGGGTCACCCCCGGCCGCGCGCCGCGCGCCCTCGAGCAGGGCATCGGTCACCCCGCCCAGGGCCGAGACGACCACCGCCACGGGGCCCGGATGGCGGCGGATCAGGTGCACCGCGTTGCGGACGGCGCCCGCGTCGACGACCGAGGCCCCCCCGAACTTCCAGATCTCGAGGGGGGCTGGGCTCTTCCTGCGGGCGCTCATTCCAGGGACCCGAGAGGTTACGCTGCGTGGCCCGGAGGGTCAAACCCTTGAGCGTCCGATCAGGCCCTGCCCTTGCGCCGGAAGCTCGCGAAGTGGAGGCGGACCTCGCCGTCGGGCCCCAGGATCGAGACCCGCACCAGGCGCGAGGGCGGGGAGTCGCGGCAAGCCTCGAACAGGGCCTCCAGCGTGCGCACCTTCGTCTCCGAATCGCTCCGGCCCTGGCCGTCCGTGACGGTGACCATCGCCACCGCGCGCTTTCCGCGGAAGAAGCTCACAGGCCCAGGATCCCCGCTTCCACGTTCAGGACCTGAGCCCGGATCTTCTCCTCGATGAGCTTGCGCACCGCGCCGTACTCGCCGCGGGGGACGGGCAGGCGGAAGGAGCCCGCGCCGCCGCGCGGCAGGAGGATGAGGACGAGGTCGGGGCTCTCGCGGAAGGCGAGGCGGCGGATGCGCTCCCAGGGGAGGAAGCCGGCGTCCGCCCACACTCCGTCGCGGTAGAAGCCGAGCTGGATGCGGCTGGCCAGGGGCACCATCAGCACGAAGTAGAGGGCCATGAGGCCCAGGCTCACCACGTGGTGCAGCGGCCGATGCATCAGTCCGTTGAGCACGGTCAGCACCACGTTGACCACCCCGAGGCCGACCAGCCAGGGGAGCTGCTGCGACCGGGGCACCGGCCAGGTGAGCACCGCGGTGGGGCGGACGCGCCGGAAGCGCGCGTAGCCCAGCAGGCCCCGGGTGAGGACCACGGCGAAGTACGCGCCGAATCCCAGGAGGAAGAGGCTGAGGATGGTCTCGTTCTCCATGCGCGCGCTTCGAAGCCTATACCGTGCCCAATGCCTGTTCCACGTCGGCGATGAGGTCCGGCGCGTCCTCGACCCCCATCGAGAGGCGGACCATCCCCCGGTCGATGCCCGCCGCCCGGAGCTGCTCGTCGCTGAAGCCGTGGTGCGAGGTCTGGACGGGCAGGCTCGCCAGGGACTCCACGCCTCCCAGGCTCGCGGCCCGGCTGACCAGCTTGAGCCCGTCGTAGAAGCGCTCGGCCGCCCTGAGTCCGCCCTCGAGCACGATCGTGACCAGCCCCCCGAACGCGCTCATCTGCCGCCGCGCCACCTCGTGGCCGGGATGCGTGGGCAGGCCGGGATAGACGACTTGGCGCACCTTGGGATGGCCCTGCAGGTGGCGGGCGAGGGCGAGCGCGTTCTCGCACTGGCGGGCCACCCGCAGGTGCAGGGTCTTGAGCCCCCGCAGGACCAGGAAAGCCGGGTGCGGGTCCATGCAGCCCCCGAGCACCTTGAGGTAGGACCGCGCCCGCTCGATCCGCTCCCGCGAGCCGACGAGGGCGCCGCCGATGACGTCGCTGTGCCCGGAGAGGGCCTTGGTGAGGCTGTGCATCACGAGGTCAGCTCCGAGGGAGAGCGGCCGCTGGAGATGCGGCGTGGCGAACGTGTTGTCGACTACCACCGCCAGCCCGCGCTCGCGCGCCGCCCGCGCCACCGCCGCGATGTCCACCACCTCGAGGATCGGGTTGGTCGGACTCTCGAGCACCAGCACCCGGGTCTTCGGGGTGACCAGGGCGTCGAGACGGCGGAGGTCGGCCGGGGGGACGAACCGACCCGCGACCCCCAGCGAGGGGAGGATCTCGCGGACGAAGCGCGTGGTCCCACCGTAGAGGGAGGCGCTGGCCAGCACCTCGTCCCCGGCCTGGACCAGCGAGAAGAGGGCCGTGGTCATGGCCGCCATCCCGGAGGCGAAGACGAGGCCCGCCTCCCCACCCTCGAGCGCGGCCAGCGACTCCTCGAGCTCGCGCAGGGTCGGGTTCTCGTAGCGCGTGTAGAGGTAGAGCCGCTCGTCGCCCTCGAGGTAGCGCCGCATCTCCCCCGAGCCTGCGAAAGCGAAGGTCGAGGACTGGACGATCGGGGTGGTGAGGGGCCCGGGACGCGCGTCGCGCCGCCCGTGCACTGCCTTGGTTCCCGGCCCGCGATTGTTCATCGACCCCCCATCAGTCATCGACCCCCCCTCCTAACCTCCCCCACGTAGGGGGGAGGAAATGCTGCCCCCACGTATGGCTCCGCGCTTCATCATCGACCCCCCACCCTATCCCTCCCCACGTAGGGGGAGGGAAATGCTGCTACACGTCGAGCTCCGCCTTTATCGCCCCCCCACCCGTGCTTCCTCACGCTGAGGCAGGGGCGCGCCTCCCACCACCGGCTCCACGAACAGACGGCCCGCGTCGCGGTAGCCCTGCTCCAGCAGGTCGGCCATGGTCTGCACCACTTCGGTGGCGGGGTCGCGCGCCCCGCCGACCTCGAGGGGGCCCAGGGTGCGCCGCGGAGGACGGATCACGTACAGGGCCAGCTCGCGGTAGAGGCGGCCGGTGGCGGGGTCCTGCCAGCCCCGCGAGCCGTCATCGACGCGGTGGCCGAGGGTCGCCACCATGCGGTTGATCCGCTCCGCCTCGGAGACGTCGCGCTCCAGGGCCTGGCCCTCGAGCAGGCTCACGGTGGCATCCAGCCGGGCCCAGGGCCCGCGGCGGCGGGCCGCGGGCGCGGGCGTCTCGGGCGCCCCCGACACCACGATCACCTGCTCCGCCCCCGCGGCCAGCGCCTCCGATAC
>WNGL01010487.1_pt1 | contig 10679 bp, 9 predicted proteins | sample 5400591 | NCBI WGS metagenome assembly WNGL01 (sample SAMN13153377, study PRJNA577476) | soil metagenome | isolation source: 80 cm soil or saprolite under Garry oak tree replicate 1 | place: USA:California | collected 2016-06-15
ATGGTGGGCGTGGGCGTGGCCTGGGCCAGCACCCTCGCCATGCCGTATGCCATTCTGGCCGGCGCCCTGCCCGCCGGGAAGACCGGCATCTACATGGGCATCTTCAACTTCTTCATCGTCATCCCGGAGATCCTGGCCGCGCTCGGCTTCGGCACGCTCATGGAGCGCCTCCTCACCAACGAGAGCGCGCTAGTGATGCAGCTGGGCGGCGACAACCGGCTCGCCGTGGTCGTCATCGGCGGCCTCTCGCTGGCGGTGGCGGCGGCGCTCTGCGCCTTCATCATCGAGCCCGAGGCCGATCGCCCGCACCTGATCGAGCACTCTCTCCCCTCCGGGGAGAGGGCAGGGTGAGGGGGAACACGCCGTCGGCCGCCGCGCCTTCACCACCGCCCTGACCCGTGACTACCAGGAGCACCTGGCAACGAAACGCTGGAGCATCAACGCGGTGCGCCGCTACGGCTCAGCAATCATGCTTCGAGCCGGCGATTCTGTCACTCCCCTGGCTGCCCCATCGACCCGGATCGCTGTAGCTGGCCTTCTGCTCTAGCTCCGCCGCGCGTCTGTCCGACCACGCCTCCCGCGTCAGCCCGGTGTGACGAGATCCTTCGCGGTCCAGCCGTCGAGGTCGTACTCGGCCATGCAGGAGTCGGCGAGAGGGTAGACAACATCAACGCCCTCCGGCGGCGGGCACCCCACTCGTGGCCCCCGTCCCCGTGAAATAACCTCACAGACTCGGACGCCGGCCGGCCCAAGAGCCGACGGCACAGCGGGGCCTTGCCGCCCTCAAGGTCGGACGCCCCGACGAGGCCCGGCGGGTGCTGGACCGGGCGCTCACCCTCGCGACCTCGCGTCAGAACACCAGCGCCTTCGCGCTGGCCTACCTCACCAAGACCCGGGCGCTGTTGCACCTGGCCGAGGGCCGACTCGACGATGCCTTGACCCCAGCACACAAGGCCATCGAGTTCGGCGTCCAGAGCTGCTTCCGGCTCGAGCTGGGCGCGGCGCAGCGCGTGCTCGGCCAGGTGCTGGAGGCCTCTCCGGCGATCGCGAGAAAGGTGTTGGAAAATCACAAGCCAGGTCGGGGGTCATTGTCGGGGGCAGTGCCTTGACTGAGAGTGCTGAACGAATTGGCTCTGCTCAGCGAGCTGAACTTGACATCTTGCGCGATTTCCTGCGAATCGGCAGCTTCGAAAGCAAGTGCGCGGAGCGGCCGAACGTTCTTTGAATGGATTCGTCACTGACCAGGCGCGCGCCGTCGGCGTGATGTTCCAGCACGAGCTTCCGAGTGTGGAATGCCTCGAGCTCGGCGCGGTGTCCGACGCTGATAACGGTGGCTTCGGGGAGCCGCTCCAGGAGGAGTCGCATCAACTGTTCCTGGCCCAGCGGATCGAGCGCGGCGGTGGCTTCATCCATCACGATAATCTCCGGACGCTGGATGAGGACGCGGGCGAACGCAAGTCGCTGTTTTTCTCCGCCGGAGAGCACGTGTTCCCAAGTTGCATCTTCATCGAGCCGATCGAGAAAATGGCCCAAACCCACTTCCTCGACGGTCGTACGGACCACGGCATCGTCGACCTCCTCGGGCGAGAGCGGATAGGTCACGGCCCGGCGCAGGGTTCCAAGCGGCACGTAAGGCTTTTGGGGCATCAAGAACAGCCCTTCGAATTTGATCAGGATCTCTCCCGTGCCCCACGGCCACAGGCCAGCGATCGCCCGCACCAGCGTGCTCTTGCCTGTGCCGGATTCGCCGACGACAAGCACCTTCTCGCCGCGAACGATCTCGATGTCAGCTTCGTTCACCACCGCGCTTCCATCGTCCAACGTGACGGAAACGTCCCGCAGCCGGAGCGTACCCGCCTCGGCCTGCTTGCGAACAATTCGGCCGGTTGTTTCCTCCCGGTCGGCACGCTCCAAGCGGTCCAGCGACACCACTAGCGAGGCTAATCGGGACGCGGAGGCGGTCCAATCGGCGAGGCGTGGATAGTTTTCGACCAACCAATTGAACGCCGCCTGCACGATCATGAACGCGGAAGCGGCTTGCATGACTTCACCAAGGGACATGGTCCCGGCGACGTACTTAGGGGCGCACAGGAGAATCGGAACGATCGGCGCGACGCCGTTACTGCTCTGGGACACAATAGTTGTGCGAATGTACTGGATCATTAGCTCGTACCAGCGCTTGCGGACCGTCGTGAAAGCGCCGTCAAGGCCGGCGCGCTCCTCATTGCCCCCGCCCAGGATCGCGATGCTCTCGCCGTTTTCCCGGAGCCGGGTGAGCATGTACCGGTAATCCGCCTCCGCCTGATTCTTATTTTCGGAGACGGTGACAAAGCCGCGGGCAATCATGACCATCGATCCGCTCGCGAGCAGAGCATAGATGAAGGCGGCGACTACCAGAAACCCCGGGATACGGAGCACCGTGCTTCCGATCGGGATCGTGAGCTCACCGCCGATGAACCAGAGGACGCCGATGAAGACGATCGCTGAAGTGACGGCCGAGAAGACACCGATTGAAAAGTCGACCGGTGCGTCGACACTCAGACGCAGATCCTCGGCCACCCGATATTCCGGGTTGGTGTGATCGCCCGGAACCAAGTTGAGTTGATAATAACGACCGCTGGTGAGCCACTGATCAAGCACGTGCGCGTTCAGCCAGTCGCGCCACCTGCGCTGCAGCGTCATTCTTGCATACGTGGCCGCTGCCGCCACGCCCACGACAGCGGCGATCAGAGGGAAAAAGATCATGGTTTGGTACAGCACGCCGCTGCCATCACGCTTGTCGAGGGCATCGAACATCACGCGGTGCCATACGTTCAGGCGATACTGTAGGGCGAGATTCGTCAGCGCAATCGCGATCACCATAAACGTCAATGACCACGCGGTGCGCCCGCCCCCTTTCCGCCAGAAACCCAGCGCCGCGTCCCAAAAACGTGCGAGGAGGTATTGGCGGGTTTGTTGTTCCTCGTCCGCAATCATCGCTGGCCGGTCCTTTGCCGGGTTCTGCCGATGCCTCGCCCCATGCATCATTATGACACTCGATGACGACCGAGGTCGGCCGGATGGCGCGGTGTATTCCCGGGTGTAAAGGCGAGGCCCGGGGCCGCCACGGAAAACGGCGGATTGGCTGGATCAGGCCGCGGCGTACCCCGGGGACCTGGGGGGGAGCGCGTCTAACTGCTGCTTCGGCGGAGCCGCGGCGGACGGCCCCGCCAGTGGGTGTTGCACGCAAGAGGATACAAGGCAACATGAACGCTCTCCGGAGGCGGTGGCCCCTCCTCCGTGGGCCCCGTCACTGTGACATAACCTCCCAGACTCGGACGCCGGCCGGCCCAAGAGCCGACGGCAGAAGAAGGCGTTGTCGAGCGTGTGGATCGGCGCGCCGTTGCCCCGCAGCACCGCCTGCCGGACGCCGTCGAGGTCGACGACGACCGCCGTCACCGCATAGCCTTTCTGGGCGCACACGGCGACCGTTTCGCCCACCAGCTTGTTCGCGAGCGAAGCCGACAGCTTCTGCGAGGGGATCAACCCCTGCGCCCCCGCTCCCGTCGCGCTGCCGAAAACGGCCAACGCCAACACCGCACCTGCCGCCAACGCTCCTGACATGCCTTCCTTGTCGACCGGTTGGGCCCAACGCTGAAGCCTCACCCATTCCGTAGGCGAATCCTACGCAGGGGCGACGGCGCGGTCAAGGACGGCCGGACGCCGGTCGCTTCGACAAACCTTGACCGTACCGCTACCCTACTAGGCTAGGCAGCATGGGTCCGATGGCGACTGGCCGCTACCACTCTCTCGACGCCCTCCGGGGCGCGATGATGCTCCTCGGGATCTACCTCCACGCGACGGTCGCCTATTCCCGGTACGGCAGCTGGCCCTGGAAGGACGGCTCGACGACGGGGCTGTTCGACGTGTCCCTGGGACTCATCCATGTCTTCCGCATGCCCGTCTTCTACTGCATCGCCGGCTTCTTCGGCGCGCTTCTGCTCGAGCAGCGCGGCGCCGTCGGCTTCCTCAGGAACCGGGCGGTGCGCATCCTTCTCCCGTTCGCCATCGGGTGGGCGGTGCTCTTCCCGCTGGTCGCTGCCCTCGCGACCACAGCCATGAACCTGGCCCTGGAGATTACAGCAGATCGTATCCTTCGTTACGTGGTCTACCGCCAAGAACAGCGAGCCGCTAATGCGACGATCAATCGCGAGCTCGCTAGCCTTCGCCGGATGTTCATCCTCGGCGAGCGAAGCGAGAAGGTCGTGAAGCGACCCCATATCGTGCTTCTGCGAGAAAACAATGCTCGAAAGGGCTTCCTCGAAGCAGATCAGCTCCGGGCCGTTGTAGCTGAGCTGCCCGCAGTCTTGAGGCCCGTCATTGAGACAGCGTATTTGACGGGCTGGCGTGTACGCTCTGAAATCCTGACGCGCCAATAGTCTCACGTCGATTTCAAAGGGGGCTGGCTCCGTCTGGAGCCTGGCGAAACCAAGAACAGAGAAGGTCGCCATTCCCTTTGATCCCGCCTCTGCGGTCACTGCTTGAGGCACAGAAGGCAAGAGCAGACGCACTCGTACGTTCAACTGGAAAAATCACTCCGTGGATCTTCTTCCGAGAAAATGGGGACCCGATCAAAGACTTCTATGGCGCATGGCGATCGGCCTGCCGAAAGGTCGGTGTCCCCGGCATCGTGCCTCATGACTTGCGACGAAGCGCCGTGCGAAACCTCGAGCGGTCAGGCGTGCCGAGATCGGTCGCGATGACGATGGTTGGCCACCGAACAGAGGCGATTTACCGGAGGTATGCGATCGTTTCTGAAGCTGATCTCATAGCCGGCGGCGAGAAGCTTACGAGTCTCCATCAAGTCCAGGGCTTCACCGCACGCTCAATCATCCCGTTCCCGGAATCGCGTTAGCACATTTCTGGCACAATTTCGAGTCGGAAGCACTTCGGAGTGCGCCGTGCCTGCTGAACAAATGCCTGATTTGAATGGTGCCGGGAGGGGGGATCGAACCCCCATGAGCTGTCGCTCAAAGGTTTTTGAGACCTTCGCGTCTGCCAATTCCGCCATCCCGGCGTGGGGAGGCCGCGGGACAGTGTAGCGGGGCAGCGGCGCCCGGCGCAAGCGTGGCTCACCCCTCCGGCTCGACGCCCAGCCCCTCCGCCACGCGGTTCGTGTAGTTGAAGTAGGCGGTGACGAAGGCCGCCTCGAAGATCTCCGCCTCCGAGAAGCCGGCAGCCCGCAGCGCCCCCACGTCACTCTCGCAGACCTCGCGCGGCGCGCGTGTGAGCTTGAGCGCATAGGCGATGAGCACGCGGTCGGCGCCGTCGAGCGGCGCGGCGGCGGGATCCGTCATGAGCGCACGAACCAGGCCCCCGTCGGTCGTGAGCTTGGCGAGAAAACCCCCGTGGAGTTGGGTGCAGTGTCGGCACCCATTGTCCGCGCTCACCGCGGTGGCGATCAGCTCCTTGCGAAGCTTGGACAGCGCGCCAGACGCGCCGACGGCCGCGTAGAAGTCGAGGTGGGCGTGGAGGAGACGCGGGCTCACGCTGTAGGCGCGGTAGTACGGGATGATCCGCCCGAGGGCACGCCTGATCCGCTCGTAGGCCTCCTTCAAGAGACCCTCCGCCCGCTCCTCGCCCGTCACGTGAATCCATGCCATGGCTAGTACTACTGTGTTAAGAAACATCAGCCTGAATTCGGTGGGTGCCCACAGGCGCGACAGGGCAGCTGTTGAAGGAGCGCGCGGGCCAGGAGCGCGTACGCCGTGGCAATGGACGTCGGCACATGGCGTTCAGGCCGCACCGGGAGCGCCCCGCGGCTTGAAACCTTTGGGAAGGCGAGCGGGGCGGAGGAAGGTGAGAGGCTCAGGGGGGGAAAGCCTCGCGCGCTCGGCGGCGAGGAAGGCGTAGGCCGCAATACATAACGCGCCATGATGATGGAACCCACGCCAGCCGCGCCCTTCGAAGTGATCCAGCCCCAGCTCGTCCTTGAGTTCCTGGTAGTCGCGCTCGATCCGCCACCGCAACTTAGCCAGGCGGACGAGAGTGGCGAACGCGACGGTCTCCGGCAGCGTCGACAGCCAGTACTTCGTCGGCGCAGGTTCGCCGCGAGGCCACTCAATGAGGAGCCATTCCGCGGGGCGCGGCGCCGGCCGATTGCCATCGCGATGGGCGGGCCGCACGCGCAGCCGCGTGAAGCGGGAGCGCATGGTCCCGCGGGTGCCTTCCCGCCAAGGCACCGTGTGCCAGGCCGAGGCCGGGAGCGCGGTGGCCAGGCGCTGGAGGCTCTGCGGAGCATGCCGCGTCGTGCGCCGCACGCGCGTCGGCGGCCGGCCGCGGCCCGACCAGTGCTTCGGGGGCCCGGGCCCCTGTCCTGGGGGCCACGCCGTAGTCTCGCCTTTTACTCCGACGATGTACGCCAGCCCGGCGCCCGTCAGCGCCTCCCGAAACGCGGTGGTGTCGCCATAGCCGGCGTCGGCCACGACCGGGGCCGGCGGCAGCCCCGCGGCCTGCAGGGCGCGAATCTGGTCGAGCGCGATCTGCCATTTCGGCTGGAACGCCACTGCGTCCGGCACGCCCACCGCCCGGCGGCGGCGACGATCCTGGGCCCAGCTCTCCGGCAGGTAGAGTTGATAGGCGACCGGCAGACTCACGGCGTCGTTGGCCATCGACACGCTCACCGCCACTTGGCAGTTCTCCTGCTTGCCCAGCACCCCGCAGTACTGTCGGGCGACCCCCACCGAGTGCTGTCCCTTCTTCGGGAAGGCGGTGTCGTCCACGATCCAGGCGGCCATAGGCCCATGCTGGGCCATGGGCTCCAGCACCCACTCCCGGGCGATCCGCAGCACCGCGGCGGCCTCCCAAGGGGCGTCGGCGATAAAGTGGTGCATCGACTGGTGGCGGGAGCGGGCATGGCGAGGGTCCACGCGGGCGGCCATGGGCTCGATACTCTTCCGCTCCCCGGGACGACACAGCCCGGTGATATAGGCCCGGAGGGGGCCATGCCGATCCTGGTGACCGAGGGCCGTGGTCAGCTGGTCCACATACGCGGCAAAGCGGTGGGCGCGAGCCGTCTCGGATGTGCGCATACGCCGAGACTGCCAGCGTACCCTGTAATTCCCCTAACTTTTCTAACACAGTAGTACTAGCTCTCCGGGGCCGCGCCCAAGCGTCGGCGCCTGAGCGCCTCGCGGGCCGTGCCGAGCACACCTTTGGGAAAGAAGAACACCACCAGTATGAAGAGGACTCCGAAGATGAGGAGCCAGCGCGCGGTCAGCCGCTGGGCGAGCTCGGAGCCGCCGAGGAGCACCGCGAGCCCTCGGAGGTCGGGCAGCAGGAGTCGCGCGGTGAGAAGCACAGCCGCCCCGATCAGGCTACCCCACAGCGTGCCGACGCCGCCGATGATGACCATGAGCAGCACGTCCAGCATGACCGGCACTCCCAGCGCCGACTCCGGATTCACGTAGCGCACCCACATGAGGTAGCAACCGCCCACGATGGCGGCGACCACGCTCGCGAACGTAGAGGAGGCGATCTGCAGGGCGAAGGTGGGCACGCCGAGTGCCTCCGCGCGAAGCTCATTGTCCCGGATGGCCTGGAGGGTCCGGCCCAGTGGGGAGGCCACGAAACGGCTCATGACGAGAAAGAGGCCCGCGCACACGCCGAGCACCACATAGTAGGTCACGAGCTTGCCCGTGAGCGGGATGCCGAACACCCGGCCGCCGTCGTAGGCGACGGCGAATATCCCAGGGAGCCTGGGCGAGAGCCCATCCTCGCCGCCCGTCAGGGCGCTCCACTGCACGGCCAGGATGCCCGAGAATTCCGCGAAGGCCAGGGTGATCATGGCGAAGAAGATGGCTTTGACCCGCAGCGAGAACACGCCGATGAGCACGGCCACCAGGGCCGACGCGACCATGCCGGAGAGAAAGCCCACGAGGAGATGGCCGTACGTCGGCGCACCGAAGCGCCCCACGGCGAGCGCCACCGCGTAGGCCCCGAAGCCGAAATACATGGCATGGCCGAAGGAGACGATGCCCGTGTAGCCAATGACCACGTCGTAGGAGGCCACGAGCGCGCCGAAGATGGCGATCTTGATCGCGAGATCCGTGGCCTGGAAGGACGGAATGACCAGCGGCACGAGGGCGAAGAGAGCGAGCGCGACCCCGCGCAGCCACACGGTGGGCTCGGGCCCGCGCCGCGCCCCCTCCGCCTGCCGCCCGATCGGCAACGGCGTCGGCGCTCCACTCACCGCGAGGCGCCGAAGAGACCAGTGGGGCGGATGAGGAGCACGAGGACCATGAGCGCCATGTTCACGCCGAGGGCGGCCTTGGGAAGCAGGAACGCGACATAGTTGTACGAGAGCCCCACCATGAGCGCGCCCACCAGCGAGCCCGTCACGCTGCCGAGCCCGCCGATGATGACCACGATGAAGGCGAAGATGAGCTGCTCGCCCCCCATGGCGGGGCTCACCGATTGGCGGAAGACGGCCCACATGAGCCCGCCCACCGCGGCCAGCCCCGAGCCCAGGGCGAAGACGCCGGTGAAGTAGCGGTGGATATTGTGGCCCAGCACCTGCACCATCTCGCCACTCTCCACGCCCGCGCGCACGATCAGTCCCACGCGCGTCCTGTGCAGCAGGAGCAGCATGCCGGCGTACACGGCGAGTCCCAGGCCGATGGCGATGACGGGCACGCGAAGCACGATGACGTCCGCCACATCCCACGAGCCCCGGAAGGAAGCGGGAACCGGCATGACCTGGTCGTTCGGACCCCACGCGATACGGATCATTTCTTCGAGCACGATGGTGGCGCCCAGGGTGATGAGGATCTGGAACATGTGCTGACCGTAGACGGGCCGTACGATGACTCGCTCGAGCACGATGCCGAGCACGAGGGCGACGAGCACCGCGGCGGCGAGGGCCACGAGAAGCGAGAACGCGTTCAAGAGCACCGAGGGCGACTCGGCCCAGCCCGCGCGGCGATTCAAGAGCAGGAGCGCGCTGAACCCGGCATAGGCGCCCCAGGAGAAGAGGGCTCCGTGGGCGAAGTTGAGCACGTCCATCAGACCGAAGATCAGGGTCAGCCCCGAGGCCACGAGGAAGATGAGCATGCCCATGGCGAGGCCGGCCACCGTGAGGGTGAGATACACGCGTGGCTCCATGCCGAGGAGGGGCAGGAGCGCCAAGGCAAGCACGATGACCGCGGGCGCGGCGCGCTTCATATGCCCAGATAGCGCTTCTTCAGTCCCGCATCGGACACGAGCGCCGACATAGGCCCCTCGCCCACGGTGCGCCCATCGTCGATCAGGAAGAAGTGATCGGCGAGAACCTCGGCCATGGCGAAATTCTGCTCGACGAGGAGCACGGTCGTCTCGTGCTTGACGGCGCGCAGCGCGGCAATGAGGTGCTCGACCATGATGGGGGCCAGACCCTTGGACGGCTCGTCGATCAGGAGCAGCCGCTGCGGATTGACGAAGGCGCGCGCGATGGCGAGCATCTGCTTCTGGCCGCCGGAGAGCGTGCCCGCCCGCGCATGGCGGAAGCGATCCAGATCGGGGAAGAGGGTCAGCATGCGGGCCAGACGATCCCGGCGCTCCGCGTCGTCCCTGTGCATGGCCACGCGCAAGTTCTCGTCCACGGACAGGGTGGCGAATATGCCCTGCCCTTCGGGCACGAAGCCTACGCCAAGCCGCGCCACATGGTAGGGCGCCATGCCCTCGATGGCCTGCCCTTCGAAGCGGATGGCGCCCCGAGCCGGATGCAGGAGACCGATGATGCTCCGCATGGTCGTGGTCTTGCCCGCGCCGTTCCGTCCCATCAGCACGGTGACGGCGTCGCGCCGCGCGGTGAGGGTCACGCCCTGGAGGATGTGGTGCTGGCCGATATAGGTGTGGAGGCCCTCCACCTCGAGAACGGTCTCGCTCATCTCAGCGGACACCGCCGCCGAAATAGGCCGCCTGTACGTGCGCGTTGCCGCTGATGGCTTCCGGCGTGTCGTCAGCGATGAGGCGGCCGTCCTTGAGCACGGCGATCGAGTCCGACAGGGCCATGATCATGTCGATCTTGTGCTCCACGAGCAGGATCGTCCGGTCTCCGCGGCGGCGTATGGCCTCGATGAGGGCGATGATGGACGGCACTTCCTCGAGCGACATGCCCGCGGTGGGCTCGTCGAGCAGCAGGACTTCCGCGTCGAGGGCAAGCAGGATGCCCACCTCGAGCTTGCGCTTCTCTCCGTGGGCCAGCTCACTGGCCGGCGACCGCCCTTTGGCTCCGAGGAGGACGGTCTCGAGGATGGCCCCGGCGCGATCCTCCAGCTCGGGAAAGCTCCGGTAGCTCCGCCAGGCGTTGAAGGTCAGTCCTGCGCGCGTCTGCAGGGCGATGCGCACGTTCTCGAGCACGGACAAACTCGGAAAGATGTTGGTGAGCTGAAAGGACCGTCCGATCCCCGCGCGCGTGCGGCGCGCGGCCGTCCAGCCCGTGATGTCCTTTCCCTTGAAGGCGATACTCCCAGCGGAGGCGCGATACTGGCCGGAGAGCAGGTTGAAGAGCGTGGTCTTCCCTGCCCCATTGGGCCCGATGATGCTCTTGAGAGCGCGGGGCGGCACGTCGAGGCTGACATGGTCCACGGCCACGTGACCACCGAAGCGTATGGTCAGGTCGCGCGTGGAGAGGAGGGGCGCGTCAGCCGTCGCTAGCTCCC
>WNGL01010488.1_pt1 | contig 10679 bp, 10 predicted proteins | sample 5400591 | NCBI WGS metagenome assembly WNGL01 (sample SAMN13153377, study PRJNA577476) | soil metagenome | isolation source: 80 cm soil or saprolite under Garry oak tree replicate 1 | place: USA:California | collected 2016-06-15
TGCGCTCTTCGCGGTGCTGGCGCTCACGCAGGCGCTCGCGCAAACCGCCAGCGCGCAACAGGGCTATCCGGCGCGGCTCGATCTCGGAACGGCCGCAACGCCACAAGACCTCACGCAATTCTATTCCATTCCGCCGGACGGGCGCGGCCTGCCGCCCGGCAAAGGCAGCTATGCGGTAGGCCAAAAAGTCTACGCGGATTCCTGTGCCGTATGTCACGGCGACAAGCTGCAGGGGATTCCTGCGGCCGGCATCGGCGGCGACAGGCTGATCGGCGGCCGCGGCACGCTGGCGAGCGAGGCGCCGGTCAAGACCATCGAGAGCTATTGGCCCTATGCGACGACCGTGTTCGACTACGTCAAGCGCTCGATGCCGTTGAACGCGCCCGGCTCGCTCACCGATGACCAAGTCTACGGCGTCGTCGCCTACATCCTCGGCGAAGCCAACATCGTGCCGAAGAATGCCGCGCTCGACGCCAAGACCCTGCCGACGGTGCAAATGCCGAACCGCGACGGCTTCGTGCCCGACCCGCGGCCGGAGATCGAGCTCTACCGCTGACACGCGTCATGGCCGGGCTCGTCCCGGCCATCCACGTCTTGCATGGACAGCGATTGAAATGTGGATGCCCCGCACAGGGGCGGGCATGACTGTCATTGATCGGGAAGGTATCAACTCACCCCGCCCGTCCGTCGCGGGTGGCCCCTGCGGCGATCAGGGCGTCGATCTCGGTGTGCGAGAGTCCCGCCTCGGCGAGGATCTCGACGCTGTGCTCGCCGAGCCGCGGCGGCAAAAGGCGAATGTCGGGCTCGGTGCGACTGAAGCGCGGCGGAATATCCGGCATGCGGATCCGGCCTTCGGTCGGATGCTCGAATTCCTTCCAAAAACCGGTCGCGGCGAGCTGCCGGTCGTCGAGCAGGTCCTCGATCGATTGCACCGGTCCATGCGGAACGTTGGAGTTCTTCAGGAGCTCGGTCCATTCGGCGTTGGTGCGCGTCAGGCAGATCTCGGCCAAGGTCGCATAGACCACGTCGATATTGGCAAGCCGCACCGCGGTCGACTTGAAGCACGGATCCTCCAAAATCTGCGGCCGCCCGATCAGGCCGCAGAGTTCCCGCCAGTTCGCGTCGGTGTAGGGCAGCATGGCGAAATAACCGTCCTTGGATCGATACGGTCCGCGGTGCTTGTTGAGCAGGCGCCGGTACCCCATGCGCTCCACCCCCGGCACGAAGGCGTCGCCGTAGAGATGCTCGACCATGGTGAACGCGACGAGCGATTCGAACATCGGCACCTCGACCGCCTGGCCGCGGCCGGATTTCTCCCGCTCGTAGAGGGCGGCCAGAACCGCGCTCAACACGCAATTGGAGCCGGTCTTGTCGGCTATGAGGGTGGGCACGAAATGCGGCTCGTCGGCCACCACCGCCTGCAGCATGGCGATCCCGCATCCGGCCTGGATGATGTCGTCGTAGGCCGCCTTCGCCCCCAGCGGTCCCTCGGCGCGGAAGCCGTAGGTCGCAAGATAGATCAGCCGCGGGTTGATCTTTGCGAACACCTCGTAGGAGATTCCGAGCCGAGCCGCCGGTTCCGGCCGGAAATTGTGCATGAGCACATCAGCGCTCTCGGCGAGCCGCAGCAAGGCATCTCGACCCGATGCTTTCTTCAGATCGAGCACGAGGCTGCGCTTGTTGCGGTTGCAGCCAAGAAAGAACGCGGCCATGCCCTCATGGCGTCGGGGCCCGAGCTGCCGGGTGGTGTCGCCTTCCGGCGGCTCGATCTTGACGACGTCGGCGCCGAGGTCACCCAGTTGCTGCGCCGCATAGGGGCCGAGCACGACCGAGCTGCAATCCAGAATCTTGACGCCGGCCAATGGTCCCACGCGGTTTCCTCCCTCGATGCCCGTGTTTGTTAAGGGGTCGGCCCCGTCCTAGGCAAGCACGACGCGCCCGGTGGGCCGGTCCAGCTCCGGCGCGATCGGCCATTTCCGGAGACAAGTTATCGACGCAGGGCTTCCTGCCGGGCGGCTTTCCGGAAGCGATCGAATTCGTGCAAAATTCCCTCGCAGCCGTGTACTTCGGGTATCGTGGCGCGAACGGCCTGCATCGGTCCGCACCAAACGCAACGAGGGGAGGAACTATGAAGCCTGTCCTGATCTTTCCGGTAGCCGTGGCGCTGGCCTTGGCTTTCGCCCCGGCCGCCACACAGCCGAGCCTGAAAAAGATTCGGATTACGCAGGCGGTCGCCAGCTTCACCTTTCTGCCCGCCGACTATGCGCGCGTGAAAGGCTATTTCGCCGCGGAAGGGCTCGATGTCCAGCAGATCGCTACGCGAGGCGGCGGGCCCGACCTGGCGGCGCTTCTGTCCGGGGACGTGGAGTTCAATTTTGGGGTCGGTCCCTACCAGATCGGCGCGGCCCAGGCCGATCGACCGATCGTCAACGTGCTCAACATGCTCAGCCGCAACTTGATCGGCGTCGTGATCAGCAAGGCTGCGGCCGAGAAGTCGGGCGTCAAGCCGGATGCGCCGCTCGCCGAGCGCGCCCGCGCGCTCAAGGGCCTGCGGCTCGGCATGACGCAGCCCGGCTCCCTGACCCATCGCCAGGTCGAGCACCTGATGCGGATCGGCGGCTTGCGCGAAGGCGAGGTCGAGATCGTGGCGCTGGGAGCGCCCTCGAGCCTCGTGAGCTCCTTCGACCAGAATCGCATCGACGGCTACGCGATCTCGACGCCGCACGACCGGCTCATGGTCCAGCGCGGCAAGGCGGTGATGTGGGTCGACAATGCCAATGGCGACGATCCTTCGATCGATCCGTTCGTGATGTCGGGCCTCGTCGTCGCGCCCAAGACGCTTGCGGACGATCCCGAGACGGTACACCGAATGGTGAGGGCGCTGCGCAAGGCGATGGACGACATCCGCGCCAAACCGACCGCCGAGGTCGCGCAAGCGATCCGGCAGATCTACGAAAAGGTCGATCCCGACACGCTTGACGCCGCCGTCGAGGCCACCAAGAAGGCCATCAATCCCACCGGGCGCGTCAGCAAACAGATGTGGGTGAATACGCTGAAGCTCGACGGCCGCGACGTCGACCCGGACAAGCTGGTCGCCACGTTCGATGATCGTTTCCTGAAATAGTCGGCGGGCCCGTCGTGCTCAGGCAAGCAGGTGACGGCAGCGCGCAGGATCGGCCGATCATCTGCCTGAGAAACGTATCGCTGAAATTCCGCAGCCCGCGGGGCGAAGTCGCGGCGCTCGCCGGGGTGGATCTCGATATTGAGGCCGGCGAGTTCGTGACCGTGGTCGGTCCTTCGGGTTGCGGCAAGTCGACCCTGCTCAACCTGATCGTCGGGCTGCTCGAAGCCAGCGCGGGGGACTTGCTCTATCGGGGCCGGCCGGCTCGCGGCATCAACCGCGACATCGGCTACGTCACGCAGGCCGACAACCTGTTCCCCTGGCGTACGGTCCTGCAGAACGTGATGTTCGGCCTGGAGATGCGCGGGATCGGTTCGCGCGCCGAGCAGCGCCATCGAGCGATGCAGCTCATCGAGCGGGTCGGCCTCGCCGGGTTCGCGAATCACTACCGGCACGAGCTTTCGGGCGGCATGCGCCAGCGCGTCAACATCGTGCGCACGCTTGCGTACGATCCCAAGATCATTCTGCTCGACGAGCCATTCGGACCGCTCGACGCACAGACGCGGCTTCACCTCCAGGATCTGCTGCTCACCCTGTGGAGCGAGCGGCCCGACACCACATTGATCTTCATCACCCACGACCTCACCGAGGCGATCGCGCTCGGCGACCGCGTCGTGGTGATGAGCGCCCGGCCCGGTTGCGTGCGAGAGATCGTTCCGGTCGGTCTGCCGCGGCCTCGCGACATCTTCACCATCCATACCAACCCGCAGTTCCGCAGCATCTACGACAGGATCTGGCTGCAGCTCGCGGCCGAGATGAAGGAGGCCACGCAATGAGGCCAACGAAGGTGACGCTTTGGCGGCTGGCGCTCGCCGGCGGCCTGTTGATCTTGTGGGAATTCGGCGCGGGACGGCTGTTCGATCCGTTTTGGTTCTCGCAGCCCAGCACAATCGCGGCCGCTGCATGGAAATCGGCGCAAACCGGCCAGCTCTGGGAGGACCTGTCGGCCACGTTCCGCGCGACCGCCATCGGTTACCTCGGTGGTGCAGGGCTCGGTCTCGTGCTCGGCGTGATGCTGGCGCAATCCGAGACGCTCGCCGACGTGCTGCGGCCGTTCATGCTGGCGCTCTATGGCATCCCCCGGATCGCGTTGGCCCCGATCTTCGTGCTTTGGTTCGGCATTGCCCTGACCTCCAAGGTGATGATGGCGGGAATGATGAGCTTCCTGCTGGTCTTCTTCAGCACCTATGACGGCGTGCGCGATGCCGATCTGGAGCTGCGCAACGTTGCGCGGATTCTCGGCACCAACCGCTGGCAGCTGTTCTGGCACGTCACCATTCCCAATGCGAGCCCGTGGATCATTTCCGGGCTGCGGATCGCGATTCCGCAGGCGCTCGTCGCGACGGTCGTTGCCGAGTTCATCGCCTCCACGGAAGGCCTCGGCTATCGGATCATGGAGAAGACGAATGTGCTGGATACGGCCGGTACGATGGCCGGCGTGCTGGTGCTGATGGTCATCGTCGTCATCCTCAGCAGCGGTCTCGACCGGGTGGAGAAGCAGGCGCTGCGCTGGCGTCCGAAACGGATCGATGGCGCCGCGGCGCCGTGAGCGCGAATTCCGCCGCGCGAACAGCGGCGGTCCGCGCTCCGGCCGCAGAAATTTCGCGCCTGCCGCGGAAGCCGGCTCCCTCCAATTGCCAAGGGCCGGTTTTTTTGAGTGAATAGGCGGCCCGCCGCCGCCACGCAGGAGCGATCCATGAGCACGAAGCCATTCGGTCCAACGCTTTCCGTCCTGGCGCTCGCCGCCATCGTTTCGGCCGCCGTCGTGCCGGCGAGCCTTGCGGCCGACAAGACCGTCAAGATCGGGGCGTTGCTGCCGATGTCGGGTCCCGGATCCTATTTCGGCGCGCAGGACAAGCAGGGGATCGAGCTCGCGCTCGAGGCGCTGAACAAGACCGGCGTCAACGGCTTCAAGTTCGAGGTGCAGTACGAAGACTCCGCCTGCAGTCCGCTGCCGGCGACCCAGGCGGCCAAGCGCATCCTCGATCAGTACAAGCCCGATATCACGATCGGCGAGGAATGCTCGGACGCGACGCTGGCAATCATGCCGGTGATGGCCCAGGCGAAGGTGCCGTTCCTCAACGCCGGCTCCTCCTCGATCAAGATCACCGATCCGGGCAATCCCTGGACGTTCCGGATCATGCCGAACGAGGTGATGCAGGGGATCGACATCGCGACCCATGCCTACAAGACGCTCGGCGCCCGTACCGCGGTCCTGCTCTATGAGAACACCAACGCCGGAATCGGCAATGCCAAGGTTTTTTCCGATACTTTCAGCCAGCTCGGCGGCAAGATCCTGGCGGACATCGGCTTCGGCCGCGACGTCAACGATTTCACCGCGATCGCCACACGGGTCGCCGGCCTCGGCAAGATCGACGTCATTCCGACCTACACACTCGAAGGGCAGGGACTGAAGATCACCCAGGCACTGGCGCAAGCCGGCGTGACCAAGGGCGGCGACGGACAGGCAATCCAGCTCGGCACCATCTGGCTACCGTTCGGGTTCGAGCAGAAAGCCGGCAAGGCCGCGCTCGGCTACATCCGCATCGTGCAATTCGACCCGGCCGACAAGCGCGAAGTGGTGCGCAATTTCGTCGAGGCGTTTCGGGCCAAGTACAATCAGGAGCCCACGCATCTCAACGCGCACGCCTACGATCAGATCATGCTGATCGCCGACGTGGTTCGGCGCGGCGCGAGCGATGCGCAGTCGCTCCGCGACACTCTCGCCGCCACCAAGAATTTCTCCGGCGTGACGGGAGGCGTCGAGTTCGACGCTCACAATCAGAACACGCGGATGGACACGATCCACTACATGGAAACCTTGCCGGACCTGTCCTGGAAGGCACTGAGCTGGAATTGACGCGGGCGCGCTTCAGTCATGGCTCCATGCGAGCCGCAATCGGTTCCCTCCCCCCTTGTGGGGGAGGGATGGGGAGGGGGGTGTGTGGCACGACAGTCCTCACCCCCCACAAGCCATGCTAACCGTCATTCTCCAGCAGGGCATCAACGGCATCGTCCTGGGGAGCCTCTACGTGCTCGTCGCCCTGGGGCTCACCCTGATCTACGGCGTGCTGGTTCAGATCAATTTCGCGCACGCCGACATCGTCACGCTCGGGGCGTTTGCCGCCTATTTCTTCATCCATACGTTCGGCGGCAGCTATCTGGCGAGCATCGCCGTCGCGCTCGCGGTCGGAGCCGCCATGGGATTCCTGGTCAATGCCGCGATCTTCGCGCCGCTGCGCCGGCGCGGCAGCGAGCTGTTGCCGCTGATCGCCACGATCGGGGTCTCGGTGCTGCTCGAGAACGCCATGCTGCTGTGGTTCGGCCCGATCCCCTACGCGTTCGAATCCCCGTATAGCCAGCAAGTAGTGCGTTTCGGTGGAATTTTCGTGACGATGCAGAACCTGTTCATCATCGCGGTTTCTGCCTCCACCATCGTGCTGCTCTATGCCTTCATGCGGTTCACCTTCCTCGGCAAGGCGCTACGCGCGGTGTCGCAGGACCTCGAGACCGCGGGCCTGATGGGAATCGACCCGGACAAGCTCATCATGCTCACGTTCGTGATCGCGTCGGCGCTGGCCGGCATGGGCGGGGCGATGCTCGCGCCGGTCCTGGTCCTGACCCCGTTCGCCGGCGCCTCGGTCATCCTCAAGGCGTTCGCCATCGTGATCATCGGCGGCTTCGGCAACTTCGAAGGCACGATCATCGCCGGCCTGCTGGTCGGCCTGATCGAGAGCTACACCACGCAATTCTTCAATCCCGGGCTGACCGACATCGTGGTGTTCGCGCTGCTCCTGCTCACGCTGGCGGTGCGTCCCACCGGCCTGATCGCCGAGACGCGCGAGGAAAATGTCTGACGCGCCGACGAGCGATCGGCGGACGCCGGCCCGCGATCCGGTGCTGTCCTCGCGTCGCATCGGGTTCTTCGCAGCGGTGCTCGTCATCGCGGTCTTGCCGTTGATCTTCACGGATTCCTACTGGCGCACCAATCTCATCGTCTGCGCCATCAACGTCATGCTGGCGATCGGGCTCGATTTCGTGGTCGGCTATGCCGGGCAGCTCAATCTCGGCCAATCCGCCTTTTACGGGCTCGGCGCCTACGTCTCGACCCTGCTGATCACGCGATTGGGCGTGCCGTTCTGGGCGGCATTCGCGGGCGCGATCCTGTTCTCCGGGGCGGCCGGCATGCTGCTCTCGATCTTCGCGGCGCGCCTGCGCGGCCATTATCTGGCGATCGCGTCGCTCGGCTTCGCCGTCATCACCTATCAGATCCTGCTCAACTGGATCAGCCTCACCCAGGGCCCGCTCGGCATCTACGCCATTCCGCCGCCGCCGCCGCTGGCGTTGCCCGGCTTGCCGGCGATCGACTTCGGCAATCTTGCCAATTTGTTCTATCTGGTCGCGGGATTTGCGCTGCTTTCCTACGTGGTGCTCGATCGGCTGGTTCGCTCGCCGATCGGCGAGACGCTGACCGCGATCCGCGAGGACGAGCTCTCGGCGGCTTCGCTCGGCGTAAATACGCAGGCGTGGAAGGTGTTCGCCTTCGGGGTCGGTTCCGCCGTGGCCGGCGCGGCGGGCTGCTTCTATGCGAGCTTCGTCGGCACGCTCGTGCCGGACGCGTTCTTCATCACCGAGTCGTTCACGATCCTGGCGATGGTCATCGTCGGCGGCATGGGCACGCTGATCGGCCCGGTGTGCGGCGCCATCCTGCTCACCGTGCTTCCCGAGCCGCTGCGCGGGCTCGGCGACCTGCGCCTGATCGTCTACGGCCTGGCGCTGACACTCGTCGTTCTGTTCATGCCCGGCGGCATCGCCCAGGCGGTGCAGCTCGCCGCCGCCCGCCTGCGCCGCCTCGGATTGCGCGGCATGCCTGCGGAGCATCCGCGATGATCGCCGGGTCCGCTGCGCGCGCCGCCGATTCCGGCGAAGCATCGATCCTGTTTGCCGCCACGGGGCTGTGCAAGAATTTCGGCGGCGTACGGGCGGTCCGCGAGATTTCGCTGCAGATCCCGAGCGGCACGGTGTTCGCGATCATCGGCCCCAACGGCGCCGGCAAATCGACGCTGCTCAACCTGATGAGCGGCATCTATCAGCCGGACGCGGGCACGATGTACTTCGACGGCACGGAGCTTGTCGGGACCCCGGCGCATCGACGCGCGCGGAGAGGCCTCGCACGCACGTTCCAGAAAATCCGGCTGTTCAAGCGCCTTTCCGTGCTCGACAACGTGCTGGCCGGCTTTCACATCCATCACGATATTTCGGCCTGGCAATATCTGATGCATGGCGCCGCGTTTCGGCGCGATCAGGCCCGCAGCCGTGCGCAAGCGCAGGAGCTGCTTTCGTTCGTCGGGCTCGAGCGGCGCGCCCAAGTGCTCGCCGGATCGCTCGCCTATGGCGAGCAGCGCATGCTGGAGATCGCGCGGGCGCTGGCGACCGCGCCGCGGCTCCTGATGGTCGATGAACCCGCGGCCGGCCTGAATGCCGCCGAAGTCGAGCGGCTGCTCGACCGCATCCGCATGCTGCGCCGGCGCGGCATGACGGTGGCGCTGGTCGAGCACAATATGGATCTGGTGATGCAGGTCGCCGACCGGGTTCTGGTGATGGATTACGGCAAACACCTGTTCGAAGGCACGCCGGCGCAGGTGCAGGCGAGCCCGGCGGTGGTCGCCGCCTATCTGGGAGCCGATTTCCGGTGAGTGCCTTGCTCTCCGCCGACGCGCTCGAGCTCGCCTACGGCGACACGCCGGCATGCCGGGATCTGAGCTTTCATATCGAGCCAGGCGAGATCGTCGCCCTGATCGGGGCCAACGGCGCGGGCAAATCGACCACGCTGCGCGCCATCGCCGGCGTGTTGCGGCCGCGTGCGGGCCGCATCTCGTTTCGCGGCCGCGACATCACCGCGCTGCCGTCGCACCAGCGCGTCGACCTCGGCATCGCGCTCGTTCCCGAGGGGCGGCACGTGTTTCCGTTCCTCACGGTGCAGGAAAACCTCGAGCTCGGCGCGTTCAAATCGCGCCGGAACAAGCCCAAGCTGCGCGAGCTCATGGAGCGGGCGTTCGCGATGTTCCCCCGGCTTTCCGAGCGCACGCTGCAGAAAGCCGGCACGCTCAGCGGCGGCGAGCAGCAGATGCTGGTGCTCGGCCGTGCCATGATGTCGGAACCGGAGCTGCTGTGTCTCGACGAGCCCTCGCTCGGGCTCGCGCCGCAGACCGTGCACGACATCTTCCGCACCATCCGCACGATCAATGCCGGCGGCACCAGCGTCTTGCTGGTGGAGCAGAATGCGCGCTATGCGCTCGAGACGGCGCGCCGCGGTTATGTGCTGCAGACCGGCGCGATCGTCGCCAGCGGCGCCTGCGCGGCGCTGCGGGAGGACGAGCGGGTCCGGCATGCCTATCTCGGCGCCGGCGCAAGCGCAGCGAAGGGAGCCTGATCATGTCGCCTGGTCCGGAGAATGATTCGCTCGCCGACAAAGTCGCCGTCGTGACCGGGGCGGGCGGCGGGATCGGCCGCGCCATCGCGCTGGCGTTCGCCGCAGCCGGCGCCGCAGTTGCTTGTCTCGATATCGATCGGGCCGGCGCGGAAGAGACCGCGCAGGCGATCGAGGCGGCCTCGGGAAAGGCGCTGGCGCATGGCTGCGATGTCAGCGTCGAGGCGGATACGCTGGCGGCCGCGGCGGCGGTCCAGAACGCCTTGGGCGGCGCCCGCGTGCTCGTCCATGCCGCCGCGGCCGACGACCCGAACGCCACCATCGCCGACATTCGACCCGCGGAATGGGATCGCGTGTTCGCCGTCAATGTGAAGGGCGCCTATCTCATCAGCCGCGCCGTGCTGCCGATGATGGTCGGTGCCGGCGGCGGCAGCATCGTTCTCATCGCCTCGCAGCTCGGCCGCGTCGGCGCTCCGGGCCGCGCCGTCTATTGCGCCACCAAGGGCGCGGTGATCCAGCTCGCCAAGGCCATGGCGGTCGATCACGCCGCGCAGAACATCCGGGTCAACGCGCTCTCGCCTGGTGCGGTCGAGACCCGGCGGCTGGTGCTCCGCTTCGGCGACATGGAGACGGCGCGGCGGATCGCCGGGCCGAAGCACCTGCTCGAGCGCCTCGGCCAGCCGGAGGAGATCGCGCAAGCCGCGCTGTTTCTCGCCAGCGATGCCTCGAGCTTCATGACCGGCGCCGACATGCTGGTCGACGGCGGTTACACGGCGATCTGACTGGTGACAGGTTCACGCGCCGTGTTGGTTCACGGCAGCTGCGAATGCAGGTGCCCTCTCCCCAGCGCGGAGAGGGAACAGGGTGAGGGGCCCCGCGTTTCATTCTGCTGCACCCGCGCGGCGCGCGGCGATCATGCGCGCGATCCCGGTGCGGTGATCGATCTTCGGCGCAAAACCGAAATCCCGGACTGCCGGTCCGATGTCGAGCGGACCGCGCCGAGCTGAGGTTCGCCTTGCGTCGACCTCGAGCGTTACCGGCGCGCCCGCAGCCGCCGCAGCCGCCGCA
>WNGL01018369.1_pt1 | contig 10679 bp, 10 predicted proteins | sample 5400591 | NCBI WGS metagenome assembly WNGL01 (sample SAMN13153377, study PRJNA577476) | soil metagenome | isolation source: 80 cm soil or saprolite under Garry oak tree replicate 1 | place: USA:California | collected 2016-06-15
GGGGCTGAGCAGGCGCAGCGAGTAGATGACCTTCACCCCGGCCGCGGCGGCGAAGGCAAACAGGTTGTCGATTCCGGTGAAGCCGTCGCTGCCCGTGCCCGCCGGGATCAACTGATCCACCGTGCCCCCTCCGATTCGGAGGTTGCCCAGGCCCAGATTGCGGAAAAGGGTGACGAGCGAGTTGTTCGCCGGGCTGAACAGGTTGCCTGACACACCGGCGTTGCCGGGATTAAGCGGCCCCCGCTCGAAACTCAGCCCAGCGAAATCATCAGGGACCACCGGCCCGGGATGCTCAGCGTCAATGGTGATCGTTACAGGATGGGCGCCCGGCCGGGAGGACAGCATCACCCTCACCCCCGCCCTGGCGGGCAGGAAAGTGCGCCACCGCACGCCATAACCAGCATGACCAAGTGATGCCCCGTGGCTGGAGCGGCCTAACCGCCAACCACCAGCATCGTTACTGGCGCCCGCGTTTCTCACCCCGGCACACCGGCATCCCTGCGCTTGGCGATCCCGAACGCACCGCTGGGCTCGGAGAATTAGCCGCGCCGGGAAAATCGACCGGAATCCTGCCCAACGGCGCTGGGGTCGCCGGGACCGGATGCGCGCCAGAGGCCAGGCGCCATCCGGTGCCGCCCAGCAGGGCGGCCCCACCGTCATGACCCCGTCCCGGCTCTCTGCCTTGCCGAACGCGGCGCCCTGGCACGAGAGCATTCCTGGGGGCACTGTTGCGTTGGTCGATCGCGGATGGCTGGAGAGACTGGTCGGGTGACTACGCCTGGCATGAGCTCGGTCTTGGCTGGCTTCCGGTTCCCGCGGGAGGTGATCTCTGTCGCGGTCCGCTGGTATTTGCGCTACGGCCTGTCCTGCCGCGACGTCGAGGAGCTGCTGGCCGAGCGCGGGGTCACCGTTGACCACGTCACCATCTACCGGTGGGTACAGCGATTCACCCCGGAGTTCATCGAAGCTGCGAGGCCATGCCGCCACGCTCCCGGGATCCTGTGGTTCGCCGACGAGACCTACCTGAAGGTCGCCGGCAAGTGGACCTATCTCTACCGGGCGATCGATCAGCATGGGCAGGTCATCGACGTGCTGACGCTGCCCGCGCACGCTCCCGGAGCCGGTACGAGGCAGGGAGACAGGGCGCCCACGGGCGGCCCTTCCCGCTCCGGCGCCGCGTCAGGGAACGTCCCGGCCAACCCTGACGTATAAAAATTCATATGACTATCAGCCTGCAGGGGCTGCGCCGCCTGATTACGGGTGCTTCCGCGGCGGCCGTCACCGGCCTGCTGGCCGCATGCAGCTCACCTCATGCGGCGCTCTCCCCCTCGAGGGCGCCGGCGATAAGACAGGTTCCTGCCTCGGCGGCGCTGACATACCGGCTCGTCGTGCAGCGCACCCACGTCGTGGCGGGCACTCAGATCGCAGAGACGCTCGTGGTGGTCTACCACGGCCGCAAGCCGGTCAACCTCAACCGCGGGTGCCGTCCTCAGTACGCCGTGGCGCTCGCGAACCGCAAGTACCGACCCGATGTCGCGTTTCCGGCAGACTGCCCGGCCGCGCCTTTCATCATCAAGCCCGGAGTGAACCGGCTTGCCGTCACGGTGCAGACCACGTATCTGGCTTGCACGCAGACGGCCGGGCAGGCCACGCGCGACCTGCCGGCATGCCCGCGCGGCCACCACCTGATGCCGCCGCTGCCGCCGGGCCGCTACCACGCCGTGCTGGTTAGCACCGGGCTTCCCGCTGCCCATCCCCGGCCCGTGCCGGTCACCCTCAGCTCTCACGCGCCGGCCCGCTGACACGGCCAGACCGCGCAAATACCGCCCGGCCGGAGGCCACGGCGAAGCTTACGGGCTGACGTTTCCGTGCAGATCACGAGCTGCGTTGCGCGCGCTCTCCGACTCCCACAGGCCAGTCCCTCAACGATGCCCCGCGCTAAGCGGGCCGCGACCGCCAGCGGCCTGGATTTCGCCTTACCAGACAAGGGGCCGAGGACCGGGATGTCGACACATGCCAGAGCATCGGCCGCGAACGTCGGCGACGGTTGGCCACCGCAGTTCCCGGGCGCGAATGGCGACGGCGGCTTGGACTACGACCGACCGGGTTGATCCGGCCTCATCATGGTTTCCCGCCTGCATGGCGCCTGCGGGTGCTCGATCGAAACTCAGACCTGGCCGGGAGCCGCCGCAGGCGACGCTGATACAAGAAAAGACAGCGCAGAGAGACGGCACCAGAACTGGCAGTTCTGTGCCGCTCGGCCGGGGCGAACTCGCCATCGACAGGAAGCGCATCGTCATCAGCGCTAAACGCACAGCCCTACCGCGTGGCGGGTCTCACCTTTCGTGACCGCCAATGTCCCGGCTCGATGCCTGTCACCGGACGCCATCTGGCCCGCGGCTGGCCCGCGAAATCCTGTGATCACCCGGCCGGATCCCGTCCGCCAGGCGTCCGCACACAGCTACACGCGATGAGACTCAGCCGGACCCAGCGAGACCCGGCGGATACCAGCAACAGGGCCGTGAGCTGCGCGAACACCCGTCCGAAGGGAGCGGTCCCCGATGCGCGATCCCCGCCTCCGCGGAACCTGGGCCGCGCCGGGTGCGGGCCGCTGACCTGCCCGGATCTGGCCCGCAACTGGCCCACAGGCACCGTGAACGGTCCCCGGAACCGCTCCCGGGCACACGTCAGGCCCAGCCCGCAGACCGGGCCTGACCTGGGGTTATGCGTGGCAGGTGTTGGGTTCGAATCAACGTAGGCGCATGCCGGCGGTTTTACAGCGAGCCGATCCCTGCCCATCGGAATGGCCGCTGACCTGCAGATACCCCGGTGACGGCGGTGTGAAAAACCGCTCGCTGTCCGCCATTTGTCCGTAGCCGCGGAATGTGCCTGGTCAGCGCGGTGCAGGTTGTGGATCATGTCCCACTGGGTCCGGCTGGGTCTAGCTGAGCCCTGCTGTGTCCGATTCTCCTGATGCCAACGGGCACGGCAAAGCGGCATCACCGTCGGGCGATGCGGGCATCACCGTCGGGCGATGCGCTCATCCGCGATCGGGGTGCGCCTGCTGGTAAGCAGACCAGATCTCCGAGCCCAGCCGCCCCCGCGCCGGCACTTCCAGGCCAGCGCTGCGCGCCCAGGCCCGAACGCAGCTGGCGGCCGGCCTGTCGGCCGTCACGTCGCCAGGTTGCGCGCCGCACATCGTGTCGTGGGCCACGCCCTGCCGGCCACCCCAGCGTCCGGCGCGGCAAGACCCTCCAGCAAGCCGGGCAGAGCGGGCGCGGGGGCGACGGTGAAGCCGAGGCGGCGGTAGGTCGTCAGCCGCTTGCCGTGCATCCGCGCGAGCATCGGGATCTTGGTGTCCGCGTAGTCGTGCACCTCCACGCCCGGCTTCAACGAGGCCAGCAGGCTGGGCGGCAGCCCGGCGCGCCGGATCGCGAGCATCCCCGCCAACTCCGCATGGACCACCTCTGGAGCGGGCTGCTCGCCGGCCATGGGGGCGCGATAAAGGCGGGTGGCCGGGCCCACCGCCGGAGGCTGGAGCTCCTCCACCTTGTCGACCACCTCGGACGCACCCAGGCGGCGGATCGAGCTCAGGAACGCGAACTGGTCCTCATAGGCCTCCAGCGTCTCTTGGTTCAGGAACACCGTGGTGCGGCTGCGGCGGCGGCAGCGTCCCTGCAGCGGCAGCGCGATCAGGTTCCCGAAGCCCTTCTTCGGCATGAAGTCCTGCGCCGGGAAGAACCTGTCATAGCTTTCCAGCCCCAGCTCTCCGCGGATCGCCATCGCCTCGCGCAGCAGCGCCGCGCCGAGCGCGCGGGCATCGCCCGCCGCGACCTGCTCGCTGAAGAAGATCCAGACGTGTGCCCCCTCGCCCGAGCGTGACACCTCCAGCGCTGCCGGCACGCCCGCAGCGCAGGCCGCCTGTACGTAGGCCGCGGCATCAAGCCGCCACGCCGGCCCGTCGAAATCGCAGGCCAGCAGGCGGCACGTGCTATCCGGGAGCAGCACATACATGCCCGCAGCCTGCGGGGTATCGGTCAGGTGGCCCGCGATGACCTCATCGGTCAGTGGCAGGAACTGCCCGTCCTCCTTCCGCGAGCCGGGCACCCGCCGAGGCGCCCACCCCTTCTCTCCCGTGGCAGCGTTCTCCCACCTGCAGGCGTACACGTCCTCCCGGCCAGCGAACAAAGCCCGGCACAACGCGATCTTCACCGCCTCCGGGGAGCCGCGGTCCGCGTGTGGCAAGCCGCCGCCGTTACGCGCGGCACGCGCCGGCGCAGCCGGCTGCTCCTCATGCCGTGACTCGACCGTGAGAGTGGCGCCCGGTGCGCGGATCGCCGCAGGCGTCACCTGACCGGCCCCAGCCGTGGCCCTGGCGAGTCCATCCACCCGCGCTCGCAAATCGGCCAGCTCGCCGCGCAACTCCGCGATCTCTTCGGCATGCCCGCAACATCGCGGCCCGGAATACCCGGCTGACACGTTCCGTATCATGCCCCAGCTCGCCACTCTCAGCACTGGCGAGCATCGTCAGCGACCCCAGGAAACGCTGAAGGGCAACCTGGGCAGCCGGGACCGTCGCGGCGCCATCGGAGTGAGCCGAAGAGGGCATGCCGGGCACAGATAAGGCAAAGGCTTTCTGTTCTCAGGCCGCCCTGGACTTGGTGACCTTGGCCACCACCCCGGTCTTCGGGCCGACATCCACGTGGACCCGCATGCCGAGACCGCGTGACAGCGCCAGCAGGGTGTCCATGGAAGGGTTGTGCTCGGCTGCCTCCAGCCTGGCCACCACCGGCTGGCTCCAGCCCAGTAGCCTCGCAAGCGCGGTCTGGCTGAGGCCGCGCTCCGCGCGGTAGCGGATGACCGCCTCGGCTACCACCCTGGCCAGGGCCGTGCGCTCCCACTCCGCACGGAACTCGGGGTCCTGGAGCATGTCATCCAGAACTTCAGCGTTGCTGATCAGTCGCCGTGCCATTCCCTGATCTCCCTCAGCCTCTCCTCGGCCAGCCGCACCGCCCGGCCGAACCCGCGCTTGTCATGTTCGGCTTCCGGCCCCACCGCGAGCACCACGAGCCGGTCGGCCACGCGCCGGTACAGGGCCCGCCACGCCGACCGGCCCGCGCGGGGCCGCAGCTCACGGATTCCCGCCCGGCTGCCCTTGACCTGGCTGGTGTGCGGCGCGCCGAGCCGGTCCCCGAAAGCTTCCAGCTTCGCTACCGCGCTCATGACCGCACGGCGCTCAGCGACCGGAAGCCGCATCACCTCTTCGCGAGCGTCCTGGTCCCAGTCAACCCGGAACTCCATCCAGAGACTATAGCAAACATGCGATGGTTGCAATCGCATGTTTGCTATCAATGCGGGCATCGGCGGCGCGAGCGACTCTGGCGCCTGGTCTAGGTCAGCCCCCAGGCAATGACCCTGAACACACGGCCCTTACGCGAAGTCTCTGGAATCGGCAAGCTGATCGAGCCTCGCCGGTGTGTCGCTCTCCCGGGGAGGTGGAGAGCACGATCGCCGTGCCGGGCGGACAGTCCGCCACCACTACTTCCGGGAACCTGTGCCGCCCGAATACTCGATCGAGTGGCTGACCTGCACTATCGCCAGCAGGCTTGTCATGGTGATGGCTGGCTGGCCGGATGCTGCTCAAGATCGTCTACCTGCTAGTTGGCCGGATACTCGGACTGGCTGTCCTAGTGTTCCGCGGGGACCGGGCGAAGCATGCTGAGCTGCTGGCACTCCGGCACGAGAACGCGGTGCTGCGCCGGCACGTCGCCCGGGTGCGTTACGACCCAGCCGACCGGGTGTGGATCGCCGCGCTGGCACGGCTCATACCCCGCAGGCGCTGGACCGAGATCTTTCCCGTGACGCCCGCGACGCTGCTGGCCTGGCACCGCAAGCTGGCCGCTAGAAAGTACGACACGAGCAAGCGACGCAAGCCCGGCCGCCCGCCGACGGTCCCGGGCATCGCCCGCCTCGTCGTCTGGCTGGCTGCGGACAATCCACTGTGGGGATACCGCCGGATCCACGGCGAACTGACGAAGCTCGGGGGGACGGTCGCGCCGTCCACCGTGTGGGAGATCCCGCATGCCGCAGGCATCGATCCGGCTCCCCGCCGGTCAGGCCCGAACTGGCGGCAATTCCTGCACGCCCAGGCCGCCGGGATCCTCGCGGTGGACTTCCTGCACGCGGGCACCGTGATGCTGAACAGGCTGTACGTCCTGGCGTTCATCGAGCACGGCACCCGCCGGATGCACCTCGGCGGCATCACCGCGCATCCCACCGGCGAGTGGACGGTGCAGCAGGCCCGCAACCTCGCCCTCACCCTCGGCGAGCGGTTCGGGGACATCAGGTTCCTGATCCGCGACCGCGGATCGAACTTCACCACCTCGTTCGACGCCGTCTTCCAGGCCACCGGCGCCAGGATCCTGCGCACCGCCGTCCAGGCTCCGCGCATGAACGCGACCTGCGAACGCCTCGTCGGCACCCTGCGCCGTGAGCTCCTGGACCGCGTGCTGATCCTCGGCCAGGCACACCTGCGCGCCGTCCTGACCGGATACCAGGCGCCCTACAACACGGCCCATCCGCACCAGGGCATCGCCCAGCGCGTCCCCGACGACGAACGCGACACTCCCCACGCCACCGCTACCGATATCGACACACGGCAGATCCGCCGAAAACCCGTCCTCAACGGCCTGATCAACGAATACATGCACGCCGCCTAGCGCCCGGAAGACCTGCAGGTCACCAGCCGGATCCTATTTTCGAGCGGGACAGGAGTGGGCCAAGGCCAGCGGGCACAAGGTTTCCGAGCGCGGGCGCATCCCCCAGAGCGTCATCGACGCCTACAACGCCGCCCACAACTAGCCGCAGCCCCGCCGCCAGCCCGCGCCTCGCCGAACCTGATCTAAACCAGGCCAAGACGATGCGGCGGCAAGGGAACGCGAGGACCGCATCCAGCACCAAGCGATCCAACGCCACTTCCGAATTTCGCCGAGCATGGCCCTGATGGGCTGCTGCTGACCATCTCGAACAACTCAGGTCACCCGGGCCAGCAGGCTACGCCTCCTGGCTTGCTCCCGGTCACGCAGACGCCGTAGAAGCTCCAGGCTCCCGGCGCCAGTACGCACACAGAATGCGATCAGGTCGCTGATCGCGACCACACCCCGAGCCGCCTGTACACCGGCGGCTGCCCGGTGCTGCGCCAGCGGCGGCGCCCAGATTAGTCAATCTGTCGCGCCTACGAACCGGTGCCTGTGCCCGAGACCGCCGGTCTGGTTCCTGGCGGGTCCGGCAGGCCATCCGATTGCTAAGCCGGCCAAACACCAGCAGCCGACTGTGCCTGGTGGGACCACGCGCTGGGTTGCAACTCGGCGGCTCCGTCGTCCCGCTGAGCGTTCCCTTGCGGGTGGCTGGAGTCGACGCCATCTGCGTGAGAGTGGGTGCATTCGTGAGGCATCGGCCGTCATCATCGGTGCAGCGGCGGGACGGCGGCTGCCGGCGGCAACTGGGTGCAATGTGGCCGTTGACGCTGCTGGATGGCTCGTTGCCATCTTCGTAACGTCCACCGCGATCCTGCTGCTGCGCACGAGGACCGTTACCCGCGGCACCGGCCGCCAGCGCGCGGCGCGTGCGCTGAGTTCCGGGTGGTATCCGGCGGCGGTCAGCGCCCAGACGAGGCCCGTTGTCAGCCGATGGCGAAAGTGCCTGCCGGAGCCCGCGACGGATAGGGCGATCCGCTGGCTGGGCAGCGCCTGCTCAATCCGCCAGGCGGAAACGCTGACGGCCGTTTCGAGCCGGGGATCCCCCGGAAAGGCTGGCGTCCGTTGCACCAGCCCCGGTAACGACGCCAGCACGATGAGCGGCACAGCCGCGGCAAGGGCGACGCGGACAGCCCAGCGGGTCCAGGCCGGGACCGCTGCCTGCTGCCGGCCGCGCAGTTCCGCGCGCGCTGCCGCGAGCGCCGGCACACGATTGATCACCTGCCGGGCCGTGAGCACGAAAGCCGGGCCGGCGGTGACCCAGATGAGCAGGCCGACCGGGAACATGACGATGATCAAGTAGCCTACGCGGACGAGGCTGTCGCCCTTCAAGGGAATCCGGGAGAACGTCACCAGCGCCGCGGCACTAGCCAGCAGGCTGATGGCGGCTAGCGCGGCAAGCGGCCGGGACCGGAGCCAGAACACGGCCACGAGCATGGCTCCCGCCGTGACAGCCAGGATCGCCACTGCGAACACGGCCGACCGGCCATCGATCAGCCGCGCGACACCTAACTGCTGGCGCGGATGCGGCGGCATCCACCACAGGGGAGGCGGCTGAGTGAAGGCCGTGACGGTCTTCAGGGCGAAGGTAAGGCCGGTGCGCGGCCCGGTGCCCTGGTGGCGCAGGAGCGCGGTGAAGTTACCGGCCCGGCTCGTGAACTGCTGGATGACAGGCGCGGTCCAGCAGGCCAGTCCGGCCATGAGGCCGGCTATCGCCCACTGGTAACCTGCTTTCGCCCGGAACCGGTCGGCCAGGCCGACGATGAGCGCCAGCAGGACAAGCGCGGCCGAGGCGACAGCAAACATCAGGTGCGCCTGAGCGGCTACGGAGGCCGTGATAACAAGCACGGGCCACCACCGGCGGCGCCCGGACATCACCGTCCAGCCCGCCGCGAGCGCCGCGAGAAAAAACATCGCGCCGAACCAGGGATTCCAGTACGGCTTGATCGCGAGTCCTGGCATCCACGCCACCATCCCGAGAATTGTCCCGCTCGCGAGCAGGCCGCCGATCTCGCCAAGAACCGACCATGTCGCCTCGATCGTCAGCGAGCCGGCGGCCATGCACCACAGCGCGGCGCCCCACAACACCCCGCGCACCGGGTCGAGATGGACCGGGACGGCCAGCAGCCAGTACTGAAGAGGTCCCGGGTCAAACACGCCGCGTGCCAGGCTAGTTGCCTGCCCGACCAGGGGCCCGTGGCCGGTGAGCACATTCCAGGACCGCAGTGCGATCACCGCGCCATCCCCGACGACACGCCAGCTGCCACGCATCGAACCTGCCACGCCAGCCAGGAACGGCATCCACGCCGCCACATGCGCGGCGACGCGAAGTACCGTGGCCCGCCTGATCGCCACGGTGGCATTTGCCCCGGGAGAATGGATCCCGCTTCGTCCCGAAGCAGGCCCGCCGCCAGGGCACGGGAGCGTTTCCCGATCACCCACGCGGCTGGATATTACAGCAGAAACAGGGCGTTCGAGGCCGATTGCCTAGGCTTGTACCTTTTCTGGCCTTGATTCCGGTGGCCTGCGGACGAATTCCGCCCAGCACCAGCGTCACCGCCAGACCGGCGACGATCTTTCCTGAATCATGCGGGAATCGTCCCGGATCTTGTCAAGCCCCGTGAACAGGCAATCGGGGTACCTCGATGCGACCTACTCTCATGACCTTGGCGCGCGTTCGATATGCGACTGAACTCTTCGGCTACGGGTAGGTGCGGTGGCTCTGGCTGTAGCCATCTTGCGAAGGCCAGCGATCGACGGTCATCACGCCTTGCTCGGTGTCCCAGCCGGCGAATACCGCCCGATCAATGTGCAGTGCGAGCATGATGGCCTTGTCGGACGGCCAGCTCGACCACCACGCTTCGGCCGCTGCGAGGCGAAGCTCTTCGGCTGCCTCGACGGCCGAGCCGTAGAGCTTAAACTCTCCCTCACCGCTGTCGGGGCCGGTGATTGCGCTGTGCAGCACGTATCGGGGATCACGCCGCAGGTCAGCTGCCCTTTGCGACCACGCCATCGCCCCGATCAGCAACTGACCTTCGACCAGATACGGCTCTATGGGGCTGATCCGAGGGGAACCGTCCCGGCGTAACGTGCCCAGCAAGGCGACCCGCGCGGCATTCCGGCTGGCCATCGCGAGCATGGCGAGCCGCGGTGCGCCCTGTGGGGTTCCAGAACTCGCCCATGGGTCTCGACCTGGGCGTCTACGCGGCTGGTTCGTATTCGTTGATGAGGCCGCCGAGGACGCGCTGGCGCCTGATCCGCTCCTGGGTGAGGTCGGCGGCGGGGTGGTCGGGCCGGGGCGGGCGGAGCTGGCGGCTGCGGTGGGGTCGTCGTCCGTTGTAGCGGGCCTCGTACTCGGCAAGGACGCTGCGCAGGTGGCGTTCGCCGAAGATGAGCATCCGGTCGGTGACCTCGGTCCGGGCGGTGAGCACGAACCTTTCGGCGTAGGCGTTCGCGCGAGGACTCCGGGCGGAATCTTTACGGCTTCGATGCCGGTGCTGGCCAGGACCGCATCAAAGGATGCGGCGAACTGCCCGGCACGGTCTCGGATGAGGTACCGGAAGTCCGCGGCGCGGCCCGCCCGCCGACCCGAAGGGGGCACGGATGCGGGCTCAGTGCCCTGCCGGGGCGTCTGCTCCTGCGGGCCCCGTGGTCGTTGCCCGCGACTTTCTTAATGCGGCGGGGCGGCCTTCGCGCTGCTGATATCCGTGTCTGCCCGTGCGCACCGGGATCCGGCACGCGCTGAGGACCGCGATCGCACCGTGCGGACCGTGATCGGCAAGGTCGGGCCCGACGCTCAGCGCGGGGCATGCCGGGCCGGTCGTTGGCTCTCTTGGCGGTTGCCGCCATGAGCTGGGGCATTCAGCCGGGTTCGTACATCGCTCCCTAACGGCTGATCGCGCTGCTGGACCTGAGCCGCGGGCT
>WNGL01040125.1_pt1 | contig 10679 bp, 6 predicted proteins | sample 5400591 | NCBI WGS metagenome assembly WNGL01 (sample SAMN13153377, study PRJNA577476) | soil metagenome | isolation source: 80 cm soil or saprolite under Garry oak tree replicate 1 | place: USA:California | collected 2016-06-15
CGTCCAGCGTCCGGCCGCGGTATGCCCGGGAGATTTCCCGGCCCATCCGCGCCACTTGAGTCCGAATCCGCGCCGAAGAATAGATGACCTTCAGCCCGGGTGTCACAGCGGTTCCTCCATGATCACCAAGCCTGCCCTCGTCCCTCGCCGCGGGGCAAACTCCGCAGCCACGGGAAGTCCCCTCGCCCAGACCAACGCTCCCGCGCTGGTTAACACCGGCCAGCCGGTCCTGTCGCGCTGGCTCACCCGCTTTTCCAAAAGCAAGCGCTTCAGCTTGCGGGTTCGCAGCCGCCCCGCCGGCCGGAAGGAATCGCCCGGACGCCAATTGCGCAAGACTAGCGGCGCGCGCAGGAGGTCCCTGTCGAGGACTGCTGCCAACCCTTTAGTGTCGCTCGCGCGGGAAGGCCAGTCAATCGTTTTCAGGTGCAAGTGGATGCCGATTTCAGCAACTCGGAGCGTTGCGCTTCCGTCCGCGCCCAGCTCCACTGTGTACTCATAGGGGCTCCCGGGCTGTGTCGCTGCGAGGTCTTGCGATTCACCCATGCCCCGGCCGTGGCGCGAGAAGATCAATCGGTCAAATTCCCGCGCGGCTTCGATTCCCCCCGCCAGGTCCGTCCTTTGGCCGCTGGTTCCGTCGGACGCGAGGCGCATAACTTGGGCCACGTGCTCCGCGGTCAATTGCCGGCGGTCTCCCTTCACGCCTTCGACCAGCCTTCGGATCAGCCGCTTGCTCAAAGCGGCCATGGCTTCGCGGTGTTCGCCGGGCAACTGCAAAGGCTCGAGCAGGTCGGCGATGCGAATGCTCGGACCGGCGCTTTCGGGCCGCACCAGCGTCCGGTAACGGTCCTCGACAAGCGCTTTCCAGAACGCTTCATCTTCTCGTGCCAATCCCGCCAAACGCGCAAGCTGCTCAACTGCTGCCGGCTGAAACTCCCGCTCGAGCAGCGGCAGGAGTTTTTCGCGGATTCTTGCGCGCGTCCGCCTGGTGTCCAGGTTGCTCGGATCCTCCCGCCAGGCCTGCTTCCTCTTCTTCAAGTATTCACGCAACTCGATGCGGCGAATCTCGAGCAGCGGACGCACCGTGGTCCCCGCTAGGGGATAAATCGCGCCCAGTCCCGCCGGTCCGGTTCCGCGAAGCAAGTGCGCCAGCACGGTCTCTGCCTGGTCGTCGGCCGTGTGCGCCACTGCCACGCGCGTCGCGCGGCCGCTCTTTACCGCGTTCACAAAGAAAGCGTAGCGCAAACGCCGGGCGACTTCTTCCAGGTTTCCACGCTCTTCACGCGCCTGCCACGCGACGTCCTCTGCGCCGGAAACGCACTCGAGGCCGCGTGCGGAGGCCAGCTTGCGGACGAATTCTTCATCGCCATCCGATTCAGCGCCACGCAGCTTGTGGTTGAAATGCAGGATGGTCAAAAGCAGGCCCAGCGGCTCGCGCAGCTCTTCGAGCAGCAGAAGGAGCGCCACCGAATCGGCTCCGCCCGAGACGGCAACGCCGATGCGGTCTCCCGCGTGCATCATGCGGTGCTGCTCGATGAAAGACTGAACGCGTTTTGCGAGCCCGGCGCGCATCGGTTTTTTTTGGAAACCTTCTGCGCGCTATGGTAACAGCCGCCGCGGAATTGGTGTAGCGCAGGGTGAGGCCGGCAGATTCCGGCTAGAGCGCTGGCCTTCTCTTGTTCCAGTCCGTCACTAACTGATAGGCAATGGCGCACTCGATGCAAGTATCTTCGCGCAGGGCGTCGGCGACGAACTGGATGCCGATCGGCAGGTTCTTCTCCTTGGTGAATCCGCAGGGGACGGAAATCGCGGGCAGGCCGGCGATGTTCGACATTCCGATGACATTCCATTTATCGAATGCGCCGGGCGGCGGTGTGGCAGGAGGCTTTTGTTCGCCGGGCTTTGGCGGAGGCGGCGCATCGAAATTCACGTCGAGGCGCGGCGCCGGGGCGGCACGGCTCGGCGCCACCAGCGCATCGTACTTCTCGAAGAGTTTCGCGACGCTGTCCTGAATCTGCGCGCGAATGCGCATGGCGTCCAGATAATCGGTGGCCGGCAGCGAAAGCGCCGCAATGAGCCCGGCCTTTTGTGTTTCGTCAATCAACTCGTTCACCTCGCCGCTCTCGATGAACGGCCGGAAAATCGAAGCGGCTTCGGCGGTGTAAAGCGTGGTCGCTACGGCGCCGTAAGGAAAATCCGGCAGCTCCATTATTTCCAGATTCGCGCCGAGCGACCGCAACACATCGAGCGCCGCGTCGAAAGCCGCGCCCACTTCCGGGTCACCGGAGGCGTTGAAATCCGGGCGCACGGCTCCGAATCTTTTTCCGGCCAGCGACTTGGCGCGTTTTGAGTCGTTGCCCTGCGACCAGGGCGGCGGCCACCAAGCGAACGTCTCGCGCCGCGAGGCCCCATCGTGGGGATCGTGCCCGGCAATGGCGTTGAGCACCAGGCCGCAATCCATCGCGCTGCGGCACATCGGTCCGAGTTTGTCCATGGTCCACGAGAGCGCCATGGCTCCATGGCGGCTGACGCGGCCGTAGGTGGGACGCAGCCCGCTTACGCCGGAAAACGCCGACGGGGTGATGATCGAGCCGAGCGTCTCCGAGCCAATCGCGAACCCCACGAGCGCCGATGGCACCGCCGCGCCCGGCCCGCTGGAACTTCCCCCGGCCCAATGCTCGAGGTTATAGGGGCAACGCGACGGCCCTTGCAGCGATGCATTTCCATCGTTGTAGCCGCCGCCGCCCGCCAACTCAATCATCGCCAGCTTCGCCACCAGAATCGCGCCGGCCTCGCGCAGTTTGTTGATCAGCGTCGCGTCGTAGTTGAACATCTGATCTTTGAACGGCGGCGCGCCCCAAGTGGTGGGAATGCCGCGCGTCGCCAACAGGTCTTTCGCGCCGTAAGGAATCCCGTGCAGCGGCCCGCGCGAATGTCCAGCGGCAATCTCTTTTTCCACTGCACGCGCCTGTTCGAGCGCCAGGTCGGGAGTGAGCGTGGCGACAGCGCCCAGCTTGGGTCCCAGCTTTTCGAGCCGCGCCATATAGGACTCCGTCAGGTCGAACGGAGAAATTTTCCGGCTGCGAATCTGCTCCCCAAGTTCGTGCACGCTCAGATAAAGAATGTCCTCAGAAAGCATCACCGCACTCCATTGTTATGAATGCTGTTATTCTCGCCGACCGGCGCGAGCTTTCGGCCGCGCCGCGAAAACGAAGGCAGGCTCGAGGTCGTAGGGCAGCACGAGGTCGCGCATTTTCTTGAGCTGCTGGTCGCGCCGCTCGACGGCTTTTTTCACGGCAACTTCCTGATCGGCGCTGAGTTTCAGCTTTGGCTCGGGCTTTGGAGCTTCGGTCGTCTGCTGTCCAAGCTTTTCCAGCACCAGCGGCGCCGCCACAGCCGCCGCGGCAGCGCGTTTTGCAAATTCTCGTCTGTGAATCTTGGTCATAAGAAGTCTCCTATGCGATAGAAAACTTGCGCGGCGGAGGATAGCGCAAGTCGGCGCGGACTGCCAGCGTCCGGGTCAGGCGTGGCGAGGTGTTCGAGAGAGGCACGCGAGGGAATGACGGTTCAAGTCGTGCAGCTAGGGAAGTTATTTTCCGGAAGCGGCGGCGAATTTTCTTAGTCTGAGCTCGGCGGCGCGCAGAAGAATCTCCAATAGCTGATCCTTTTCCGGAGCCGTCAAGTCTTGGGTTTGCGCTCCAAGAGTGACCGTTGTGCTGGCGATTTCGCAGAGAACATACCAGATGGGTCCCAGAGGCGCGGTCTGCTGCCGCGGCCGCTGGTGCGAAAACAGCTCGGTAATGCCGTCCAACTGGGCGTGGCAATGAGAGATGAAATGGCGGCGGCAGAAGAGGAAGCCCCCCGCGGAGCTTGTGGCGGGTTCTCCACATCTAGCCATGGCACATCGTGGATTTCTTTCCATAGCAAAAGGCCAATGGGGCTGGATGGACATCCTTGATGAACCGGTGTTGAGGGGGGGCACTTCACCGGGCTCGATGAAAGGCGCTTCCTTATTGGAAACGGAGCTTGTGCGCCCCTGGATATAAAGAGGAAGCCGGGCGGGAGAAAATATAGGGCTTATTTCGCGGCTGCGGTCCCTTCACGAACTGCGTTCAGGGCAAGCAGGGCAGGCTCGATTACACCGTGAGAGTCGGAGGGATTCCTCGACTTCGGGACGCGACGTGCGCCTCCCCTCGCTTTGCTCGGGTAACGCGCACGCAGACAGAAGCGTCGCGTCCCTCTGCTCGGAATGACACGCGAGCGACAACGCAGTCGGAAATTAGGGTGTTGACAAGGAGCAAGGGGATGCGTATAGTTAGCGATTGTCTGTTCGCCTTTCTGCAGGACAGGAGGGCCCGCTCTTTGACAACCGGATGAGATGTGCCAGAACCCGTTCGATAACTGAGTGAATCGAGCGACAAAACAATTTGCTGGGAAGTCGCGTCCCGGTCCTCGGACCGGGATTTTGATTTTCCGAGCATCCAGATTCAAACGAGAGTTTGATCCTGGCTCAGAGCGAACGCTGGCGGCGTGCTTAACACATGCAAGTCGAGTGCGTAGCTTTCTGTAGCAATACAGGAGGTGGGCGCACGGCGCACGGGTGCGTAACACGTGGGCAATCTGCCCTTCGGTGGGGAATAACTCCGCGAAAGCGGAGCTAATTCCGCATGACATTCCGGGAAGTCCGCTTCCCGGACTCAAAGGCCGCAAGGCCGCCGGAGGAGGGGCCCGCGCCCGATTAGCTAGTTGGCAGGGTAACGGCCTACCAAGGCTATGATCGGTAGCCGGTCTGAGAGGATGGCCGGCCACACTGGAACTGAGACACGGTCCAGACTCCTACGGGAGGCAGCAGTGGGGAATCTTGCGCAATGGGCGAAAGCCTGACGCAGCGACGCCGCGTGGGGGATGAAGCTTTCGACCCGGACGAATGGCCCGCAAGGGACGTGACGGTACGGGTAGAAGAAGCCCCGGCTAACTACGTGCCAGCAGCCGCGGTAAGACGTAGGGGGCCAGCGTTGCTCGGAATTACTGGGCGTAAAGGGTTCGTAGGCGGTGCGGCAAGTCGGGAGTGAAATCTCTGGGCTTAACCCAGAGGCTGCTTCCGAAACTGCCGTGCTCGAGTGCGGGAGAGGCGAGTGGAATTGCAGGTGTAGCGGTGAAATGCGTAGATATCTGCAGGAACACCCGTGGCGAAGGCGGCTCGCTGGACCGCAACTGACGCTGAGGAACGAAAGCTAGGGGAGCAAACAGGATTAGATACCCTGGTAGTCCTAGCCCTAAACGATCAGGACTTGGGGTGGCCCGCGTAGGCGGGTCGTCCCGGAGCTAACGCGTTAAGTCCTGCGCCTGGGGAGTACGGTCGCAAGACTGAAACTCAAAGGAATTGACGGGGGCCCGCACAAGCGGTGGAACATGTGGTTCAATTCGACGCAACGCGAAGAACCTTACCTGGGCTCGAAGTGCTCGGGACCAGCTGTGGAAACACGGCCTTCCCGCAAGGGACCCGAGTAGAGGTGCTGCATGGCTGTCGTCAGCTCGTGCCGTGAGGTGTTGGGTTAAGTCCCGCAACGAGCGCAACCCTTACACGTAGTTGCCACCCGCAAGGGGGAACTCTACGTGGACTGCTCCGGATAACGGAGAGGAAGGTGGGGATGACGTCAAGTCAGCACGGCCTTTATGTCCAGGGCTACACACGTGTTACAATGCGCGGCACAAACTGTTGCCAACCCGCGAGGGGGAGCTAATCGGAAAAAACCGCGCTCAGTTCGGATTGCAGTCTGCAACTCGACTGCATGAAGCTGGAATCGCTAGTAATGGCGTATCAGATCGGCGCCGTGAATACGTTCCCGGGCCTTGTACACACCGCCCGTCACATCACGAAAGTGAGCTGTACTAGAAGTCGCCAAGCCGACCGCAAGGGGGCAGGCGCCCAAGGTATGGCTCATGATTGGGGTGAAGTCGTAACAAGGTAGCCGTAGGAGAACCTGCGGCTGGATCACCTCCTTTCTAAATACAGCGGCAAGCGATCCTGTGCAGGTGTGCAGGTGAATTTGCCCACTGTCCGAGGCTCTCACGGGTCTTCGACAGAGTCGTCTGGCTTGCTCGGTTTCCTTCGGGTTCTGGCAGATCTCATCCGAGTCAAAGAGCGGTACAGACAAAAAATGCAGGGTCGGGCGCGGTTCGGCGCTCGACCTTTTTGCATTTCTGGGCGAAAAATCCGCGCAGAGTCTAGGACTCGCTCCTGCTGACGCTGGAAAATACTTGAGCCTCCTTGACGCGACCGCTTTTCCCGAGAGAAGATTCCACATCTTTACAGCGATCCCACGATGAAATACAGCTTCCTCATCGAGACCTACGCCAGCGAGCGAATCAAGGTGGTCAGCGTGTGGAGCGAGTTCCGCGACGAGGAGCTTCCCGCGCGTCCGCGCGAGGGCGACCCGCGCGGACGAAGCGTCCACGAGCAAATGGTGCACCAATGCGTGAGCGAGGACGCTTGGTTCCGGAACATGCTCGGCATTGACGTGGGCGCGCCTCCGTTGCCGGCGAAGGAAACTCGCCTGGAATTTATCCAGCGCTACGCGGAAGACAGCGGCAAGCGGCTGGCGGCGCTGCAGGCGAAAGACGAGCGTTGGTGGGAAGAAGAGGTGTCATTCTTCGACGTCAAGCGATCGCGCGCTTGGGTGATGACGCGGCGCATTGCCCATACCTCGCATCACCGCGGACAGCAGATGGCCATGCTGCGCATGCTCGGGCACGACGTCCACAGCAACTATGGCCCCACGGCCGACACCGGCGGGCTGATGCAGACTCACGCGCCGACCATCTACGCGTATCCCGGCCTCGAAGCTCTGCTCAAAGGAGAAGCTGCCGGCGGCGCGAAATCGCCCCTGCCGGGTTCCGGCGGAAAGCCGGTCACCGAGCGTCCTGCCTCAAAATAGTGAGGAAGGGTTTCCAGGCTACTCCGTGGGGCAGCCCGCTCCTGGCGACGACGTATCTGTGTGAGCCCGCAAGCCCTTGGTCAAAGAGAGAGAAACCCAAGCCCCTCCACGTAGCAAGACAGTACTTTAGCCCGGCCGCAAACCGCCAGGGGAGCTCGCACCCCGGCCCGACGCTTGGCTGAGCTTAAGGCTACCAAATGTCATATACAGGAGAGCAGCTAAATATGGCATTTAGAAGGATTCCTTCAAGCAGAATTGCGTGACTGCCGCATAAGTTATTGACACACAAGATGTTATGGATTACGAAGAACTCTGGAAACATTAGTGCAGGTAAAAGCCGGGGTTCCTAGTGTTCCCTATTTTTACAAAAAAGATAGCGCACATGGACGCGTTGTCCCTCGCGGCAATGGCGCGTCAACTTGTGCCCCATTGCGGGACACCTGAAGCGTGGAGGTCAAAATGAGGAAGCAATTTACAGCGGTAGCGTTGACATTGGGAATGGCTCTGGCGGGCCTGCTTATGGTCACGCGAGATGTGCAGGCGCAGGCCACCGCCAGCGCGTCGTTGCAAGGTACACTCACGGACCAATCCGCCGGAGTCATCGTGGGTGCGACGGCGACACTCACAAACAAAGATCAAGGTTGGACCCGAACGGCGATCACAACCAGCGCCGGGTTCTACCGCTTTGAACTGCTTGCGGCGGGAGTCTATTCACTCAGAATCAAGCAGACCGGATTTGCAACCATCAGCGCGGATCACGTGGAATTGCTGGTGGGTCAGACGACGACTCTCGATTTCCAGATGAAGCCTGGGCAGGTTTCCGAGATCGTGGAGGTCTCAGCGGCGGCCCCGCTGCTCGACGTGGAAAAGACTTCTGTAGGTTTGCAAGTGACGCCGACTATGGTGGAGAACATGCCGCTCAACGGTCGCGACTTCGCCAACCTCGCCTATCTCGCGCCCGGCGCAAAAGCGACTGCCCCGTGGGACCCGACCAAGGCCCGGGTTTCAGGGGTTGGCATCAATGGCTCCAACGGCCGCAACATGAACATCACGGTGAATGGTGTGGACGATAAGGACAACACCGTCGGCGGTCCAGTGATGCAGCTTCCTTTGGAGGCCGTGCAGGAGTTCAACATCTCGACGCAGCGCTTTTCGGCTGCTAACGGGCGCTCTGCAGGTTCTGCCGTCAACGTGATTACACGCTCCGGCAGCAACAACTTTCACGGCTCGGCTTACCTCTTCGACACGCAGACCGCGCTGAATGCCAACGACAAGCTCAACGGCAACAATCCTACCCCGCAGTTCGAGCGCCAGCAGTTCGGTGGGCGCTTCGGCGGGCCGATTATGAAGGACAAAGACTTTGGCTTCTTTGCCTGGGAGCGCCTGCGCGAGCACACTGCGATTCCAGTACTGCCGAGTGCGCTAAGCGAACTGAGCCTGGTTCAGAACCTGAATCTGGGGAATATTACGCTGGCTGCGCAGCCGGCCGCGACCATTCCAACGCCGTACACCGACACGCGTTACAACGGCCGTTTGGACCACAACTTCAACGCGAACCATCACTTCTTCCTCAGTTTCGCGACGCAAGGCAACCGCGACCTCAACGATCAGTCAGGCAACGCCAACGATCTGTCGGAGGGCAATTTCCAGACCAACCAACTGTACGTGGCCAACGCGACGCTCAATTCCGTACTCAGCCCGCGACTGGTGAATTCGTTCACCGCAGGCTGGCAGTACTGGAACAACCTGATCGACAGCACGACGCGAGCGCCGCTGGTTACTTTTCTTCCGACTTCGGAGAATATATCGTTCGGCACCAACGGAAACGTTCCGCAGCAGTCGTATCAGAAGAAGTGGCAATTCCGCGACGATATCTCGTTCACCCAAGGGAAACATGGCATGAAGTTTGGAGTGGATTACCTTTGGGAGCCGCAACTCTGGGCGGCTATTTCGAGTTTAACTCGACGCTCGCATTAGAATTCCAGGATCTGCCCAGCACCATCTTGAACAATACGACCTTGTATCCAGCGGGCTTCAATACTCCAGGCGCGGTCACCAGCATGTCCATCTCCCTTGGTGACCCGAACGAAGACCTGCCGGGGGGCGGCAAGATGCTCGGCCTCTACTTCCAGGACACTTGGAAGACATCGAGGAGGCTGACGCTCGACCTCGGCGTTCGCTACGACCGCGACTTCAACCTTATGGCAAGCAACACCCAGGGGAAAAGCCGCACCTTCCTGCTGCTTCAGGCGATTACCAGCCCGTTCGCAGGTATTCCGCAGGACTACAAGAAGGGCTTCAGCCCGCGCGTCGGCTTCGCTTACGATGTGGGTGGGAACAGCAACAACGTCCTGCGCGGGGGGTACGGTCTCTACATTGATCAGACCTTCCTGAACATCCCCCTGTTCATGATTCAGCAGGCTAGGCCAACTATCTTCGCGACCATCTTCTCGCTTTCAGGCACTGACGTCGTGCCGGGCACGAGTATTCCGCTGTCGAGTTATCGGCTGGGCATCGATCCCTTGCCCACCATCCCGCCGCCGGCGACGTCCTTCGCTGACCTGGTCCAGTGCCCAGGACCCTGCTCCCACCCGGTTGGCCGACTGATGGCGCCCGACTACCGCAACCCCTACTCGCAGGAATGGAACGTCGGGTTTGCGCATTCGTTCAACGCGAACACCGTGGCCGAGATTGAGTACGTCCACGAGCTGGGCCTGCACGAGGAGAAGCGGGCATTTCTGAACTATATAAATCAAACCGACAACCCGGCCTCCCCGTGCACCGCGACCTCATGCTCGGGCGGCGTTCGTGTTCTGAGCAGTGCGCTCGCTGCCGCTGGCCAGCCGCAGATCGGTCGCGTCTCCATGGAAACCTCCTGGGGCCGCTCGCGCTATGACGGTATGAACGTCAGCCTGCGCCGGCGCATGGCCAACCGCTTCAGCATCAACACAACTTACACGCTGTCGAAGGGCTTGGCCTACAACGGCAATGCCGCCAGCTACTCCAATGCCATCACTGATCCGCGCTTCCCGCTGTTGCCGACGGACTTCGGTCCGGTGCCCAACGATGAGCGCCATCACCTCTCGGTGAGCGGCGTGGTGGATCTGCCCTGGGGCTTCCAAATCGCGCCCATCATGCAAGTCGCCTCGGCGCGTCCGTACAACGCGACTACCGGTGTGAGCAACGTGCTGGGCTTTGGCTCGGGTCCGGCGGCGGCACACGCGATTGTGCCAACCAGTGATCCAAGCAACATCTTCTTTGGCCTGACCCAGACTACGGCCCAGTTGCGTAACTGCTATCTCGTCACATTGACGTGCAAGCAGGCTGGTTTCAACTTTTTGCGCGGGCAACCGTTCTTCGACATGGATATGCGCGTGACCAAGCTCATCAAGTTTGGTGAGCGCTCGAACCTGAAGCTCATCTTCCAGACCTTTGACCTCACCAACCGCGCCAACTACGGCAACAACTACGACGGCAATGTAAGGAACAGCCTGGCGTCGAACGGTTCAACCTTTGGTACGCCGCTAGGCTACATCGGCTGCAATGCCAACGGATGCAATAGGACTATTCCTATTTCATTCCGTGCGGAGTTTGGAGGCCAGTTTACCTTCTAACTGTTTAAGCGTACTGATGCGTGGCTCCTCGTTCAGGGGAGCCACGCCTCCCGTCGTTTCTTTCCCTTTACTCCACGCGCGACTGTACCTCGAACACTAGGTGCGCTTTCCTCTCATGAGGTGGCGAAGG
>WNGL01010489.1_pt1 | contig 10678 bp, 3 predicted proteins | sample 5400591 | NCBI WGS metagenome assembly WNGL01 (sample SAMN13153377, study PRJNA577476) | soil metagenome | isolation source: 80 cm soil or saprolite under Garry oak tree replicate 1 | place: USA:California | collected 2016-06-15
CTCCGTCGGACAAAATCTCTGCGCCGAAGGGCAGAGCATGGCGATACCGTGACGGCAGGTCTCAGCCCTCCCGTTCTGTTCCAGTCAGGCACACGAGCACGACCGACCGGCTATCGAGCCGCACCGCGGTCTCAAAGCCGATGAGATCCTTAGCCGGCTCACCGTCCGACGCCGTATCGATCAGTCTCGACCAACCGACGCCGTGCGGGACCGCCGGCAAGACGAAATCCTCCGCTTCGGCGCCCCCATTGATCAGGAAGATCAGCAGCGGGCAGGCAATCGGCGTGCCGTTGACGTTGGTCTGCGTTTCCGCCTCGCCATTGAGCATCAGGCCGAGGCAGCGGCGCTGCGCGTCCTGCCACTGCTCCGGCGTCATTTCGGCGCCAGCGGGCGATAGCCAGGTGATGTCCTTGACTCCCTCCGGACTGCGATGGTGCCCATGCAGGAAGCGCGGCCAGCGGATGACCGGATACTGGCGGCGCAGCGCAATCAATCGGCGAACGAAGGCGATGGTTTCTTGTTCCGTCGGCCCAACCCCCGCCCAGTCGAGCCAACTGATCTCGCTATCCTGGCAATAGGCGTTGTTGTTGCCCTTCTGGCCTTGACCAAATTCGTCGCCGGCCAGCAGCATCGGCGTTCCTTGCGAGAACAACAGCGTCGCCAGCAGATTGCGTCGATGGCGGCGGCGCAATGCGGTTACCGCGACGTCGTCGGTCGGACCCTCGGCACCGTAGTTGACGCTGTAGTTCTCGTTGTGACCATCGCTATTGGCCTCGCCATTCGCCTCATTGTGCTTGAGCTCGTAGGAGACCAGGTCGGCAAGCGTGAACCCGTCATGCGCGGCAACGAAATTGATGCTCGAAGACGGCCGCCGGGCGCGGCGGTCGAAGAGATCGGCTGAGCCGGCCAGGCGAGCCGCCAATTCCGGTAGGACGCCTTCGTCGCCACGCCAGAAACGGCGCGCACTGTCGCGGAAGCGATCGTTCCACTCCGACCAGCCGGGGCCGAAATTTCCCAGCTGGTAACCGTCCGGTCCGACGTCCCATGGTTCGGCGATCAGCTTGACGCGGGAGAGCACGGGATCCTGGCGAACCGCGTCGAGGAAGCCGCTGCCCGGATCGAAACCGTGAGCCTCGCGCGCGAGCGCCGTGCAGAGGTCGAAGCGGAACCCATCGACATGCATGTCGACGACCCAATAGCGCAGGCTGTCCATGACCATCTGAAGCACCCGCGGATGGCTCAGATTGAGCGTATTGCCGGTGCCGGTGAAGTCCACATAGCCGCGCGGGTCGGCGGCGAGCCGGTAATAGGACGCATTGTCGATGCCGCGAAAGCAGAGCGTCGGGCCGAGTTGATTTCCCTCGCCCGTATGATTGTAGACGACATCGAGAATGACCTCGATCCCTGCATCGTGAAGCAGCCTCACCATGGTCTTGAATTCGGCCAATGAGCCGCTCGCAAGATAGCGCGGTTCGGGCGCGAAGAAAGCGATCGAATCGTAGCCCCAGTAATTGGCAAGCCCGTGCTGGGAGAGATGCCGGCCAGTGACGAAGGCGTGGATCGGGAGCAGCTCAATCGCGGTGATCCCCAGCGCCTTGAGATAGTCGATGATCTCGCGCACGCTCAAGCCGGCCGCGGTTCCCTTCAACGCTTCGGGGACTGCAGGATGCAGCTTGGTGATGCCGCGCAGATGCGCTTCGTAGATTATCGTTTCAGGCCACGGGCGATCGGGCTGGCGATCGTCGCCCCAGGTGAAGCTGGGGTCGACGACGCGACATTTCGGCACGCCGCGCGCGCTGTCGCGGCGGTCGAACGAGAGATCCTGGCGTGGTGAATCGAGGCGGTAGCCGAAATGCGCATCGGACCAGCGAAAGCTGCCATGCAGCGACTTGGCATAGGGATCGAGCAGCAGCTTGTGGGGATTAAAGCGGTGGCCGTGCGTCGGATCGTAGGGTCCGTCGACCCGATAGCCGTAGAGCGTGCCGGGACGCGCATCGGCGAGATAACCGTGCCAAACCTCGTCGGTGCATTCGGGCAGCGTGTGGCGGGCGATCTCGCGCACACCTGCTGCATCGAACAGGCACAGCTCGACCTTTGCGGCATTGGCAGAGAAGAGCGCAAAGTTTACCCCCTTGCCGTCCCAGGTGGCGCCGAGCGGATAGGGCAGGCCCGACCTTATCCGAGCAGCTGGCACGCAGTGCTCTCCTTAACCCGGACGGCGCTGGAAGATTACCGTTGCAAGCGGCGGCAGGGTCAGAGTGACCGAGTAGGCGCGGCCGTGGGAAGACATGTCGTCCGACCAAACGCCCCCCGAATTGCCGACGTCGCTTCCGCCATATGCTTGCGCGTCGGTATTGATCACCTCTCGCCAGAAACCGGGTAGCGGCACGCCGACACGATAGCCGTGACGCGGCGTGGGCGTGAAATTGCACGCGACGAGCGCCGGACGCTCGGGATCGTGCCCGAAACGAAGGAACACGAGAACGCTCTGCAGGTCGTCGTCCGCGATGACCCAGTCGAAACCGCTCACTTCGTTGTCGCGCTCGTGCAGAGCGCCGATCTCGCGATAGCTACGATTGAGATCGCGGACCAGCGCCTGGATACCGCTGTGCAGGGGATAGCCGAGCAGGTGCCAGTCCAGGCTACGATCGTGACTCCACTCGCGTTCCTGCGCCAACTCGCCGCCCATGAAGAGCAGCTTCTTTCCCGGATGGCCGAACATGAAGCCGAAATAAGCACGCAGATTGGCGAAGCGCTGCCAATTGTCTCCCGGCATCTTGGCCAGGAGCGAACCCTTGCCGTGCACAACCTCGTCATGGCTGAGGGGGAGAATGAAATTTTCCGAAAAGGCGTAGAGCAGGCCAAAAGTGAGCGCATGATGATGCCAGCGGCGATGGATGGGATCGCGCGACATATAGTCGAGCGTATCGTGCATCCATCCCATGTTCCACTTGTAGCCGAAGCCAAGCCCACCCTCGCGGATCGGTCGCGACACGCCCGGCCATGCCGTCGATTCTTCCGCGACAGTCAACGCATCCCGGTGCCGCTCGGCGATGAGCTCGTTCAGTCGCTTGAGAAGCGCGATTGCCTCGAGATTCTCTCGGCCGCCATAGACGTTCGCTACCCATTCACCAGGCTGGCGGCTGTAGTCGAGATAGAGCATCGAGGCGACGGCATCGACCCGCAGGCCGTCGATGTGGTAGCGATCGAGCCAGAAGAGCGCGTTGCCGAGCAGGAAATTTACCACTTCGCGCCGGCCGTAATTGTAGATCAGCGTGTTCCAATCCAGCTGGAAACCCTGCCGCGGGTCGGCGTGCTCGTAGAGATGCGTGCCATCGAAATTGCCGAGCCCATGCGGATCGGTGGGGAAATGACCCGGCACCCAGTCGACGAGTACACCAAGTCCGGCGCGATGGCACGCATCGACGAAGGCGGCGAAATCCTCGAGACTGCCGTGGCGATTGGTCGGTGCATAGAGGCCGATCGGCTGATAGCCCCAGGAACCATCAAACGGATGCTCGCTCACCGGCATCAGCTCAAGGTGGGTGAATCCCATTGCCGCGGCGTAGGGTACGAGATGCTCCGCGAGCTCGCGATAGGTCAGATAGCGATTGCGATCCTCGGCCACGCGTCGCCAGGAGCCGAGATGTACTTCGTAGATCGAGATCGGCGCACCGCGGGCGCCGGCCGCGAGCCGACCGGCCATCCAGCTCTCGTCATGCCACTTGATCCCGCCGAGATCGGCAACCACCGATGCGGTGCGCGGCGCGCGCTCGGCGCTCAGCCCGTAAGGATCGGCCTTCAGCGGCAACAGTTCGCCATGCAGGTCCTTAATCTCGTATTTGTAGAGAGCACCAGCGCCGACATGCGGGACGAACAATTCCCAGACACCGCATTCATGCCGATAGCGCATGGGCAGACGGCGGCCGTCCCAGCTGCAAAAATCGCCGACCACACTGACGCGACGCGCATTAGGTGCCCAGACTGCGAAAGCCGTCCCCGTTACCTCGTCTATTGTCCTGCGATGCGCACCGAGCCGTTCGTAATTTTCGAGATGCGAGCCTTCCGCGAGAAGATGCACGTCAAGCTCCCCCAGGATCGGCGGGAAGCGATAGGCGTCTTCGAATTCAAAGGGACCACCGGGCATGTCGGCATGAAGTCGATACGGAGTCGTCGCATGGGCGCGCGGCAGAATTGCTTCCCAGAGCCCGGCTTCATGAATCCGGTCGAGGGCACAGATCACGCTGCCATCCATCCGGTCGATCGCCACGACCGAATGCGCGTCCGGCAGAAAGACGCGGAGGGTCGTTTCGCCGCGCCGGCCATCCCGATGGCGGCCGAGCACCGCGAACGGGTCGCCGCAATCGCCGCGCACGACCGCTTCGATCGCCCGCTCCTTTTCGATAGTCGCCGCACGCGGCTTGGCGGCGCGCGGAACCTTGGCGCTTGGTGGCTTGTGCTGTCGCGCCACGGCGGGCGATGGCGTCCGCTCGGCGGTCGTCGAATGGCCGGCTGTGTTCCCCTTCATGACGTCCGGCGGGTCTCGGCGTCCAGCATTGCACTCACCCCCTTGATCGGAATTCCCAGCCAATCGGGGCGATTGGCCGCCTCGTAGCGTAACTCGTAGCAAGCCTTCTCGAGCAGGAAGAGCTCGAGGAGGCGTCGCGCTTGCGCCTCATCCCGCGGGTAGCTCGGCGATCCGGCAACTGTCTGACGATAGGCCGCGAGGAAGGTTTCTGTGGTCTCGTCGCGCCAGGCCAGCGCGCGCTCGACCTGCGAGTCGGGCACGCTTCCGACGGTGATCGCCGCGCGCTGGAGAGCAGCGCGGGCGGCATAGTCGAACGAGCGCAACATGCCGGCAACGTCGCGCAGCGGCGAATGCTTGCTCCGCCGCGACGACAGGTCCTTTGCCGGCTCACCCTCGAAATCGGTCACGTACCAATCCGTCTGAGCGAGAAGAACCTGGCCGAGATGGAGGTCGCCGTGGATGCGGGTCTTGACGGCATCAATGGGACCATCGAAGAGCTTGTCGACAAGACCGAGGCATTCGCGCTTGCGCTGATAAAGCGCCTTGGCTTCCTCCTGCAGAGCGCCGGAGAGCTTGACGACGGCCTGATTTAGCGTGGCGAAGGCCCGCTTGATTTCTCGCTGCAACGTCGCCTGCCAGCCGAGGAGGTCTTTTTGTGAAATCGGCTGAGGCTCGAAGGCTGGATCGCCGGTCGACATGGCGAGCGCGCAGTGCAGTTCGGCAATCCGACGAGCCAAAGTTGCAATGAGACCGGGATAGAAGACCGGGGCGGCAATCTGCGAATCTGCCACTCCCGCCTCATGCGCCTCCAAGAGCCGGTGCAGATGGTCGGAGACGAACGTCCAACCGTCGCCCTGATTGCGGACAAAAGCCTGAATGACCGCCAAGGCGGTCGGCGTCCCCCTCGCATCGACATGCTCCAGGGCACCGAGCATTGCCGGCGTGTTCTCATAGCCGACCTTCGCCAGGAAACTGCCGAATTCGATCTCGGGATGCATACCGGGAACCAGGCGGCGGTACAATTTGACGACGATCTGATCACCGATGATCACGGAGGAATTGCTTTGATCGGCACCGAGCCGACGGACTTCGACCTCAGGAGCGAAGGTAATGGCGGTAAGTTGCTCGGTCGTGGTGCAACGCAGACGGCCGGTCTCGCCGGGCATCTCCTGGCCGCCGGCAATTGCGCGCACCAAAGCCAGCGGAAACTCGCGCAAGGCAATTCCGTCATAGAGCCCTTCGAGCTTTGCGCCGCGGCGCACCTGCGCCACCATGAATGACACCATGGCGCCACTGCTGGACGTATCGGCGCCGCCGAGTACCGACAGCGGAATGAGATAGCGTTGGGTATCGCCGCCGGCGAGCGTCACATCCGCCTGCGTCAGGAAATAGACTGCGGTTTCGTCGCGCAATTCGACGGCATCGACGATCCGTATCGCGGCAATGCGGTCGTCCTTGGCTGCAAACCAGCGTTGCCGGATGAAGAACGGTGCCAGTGCCTCTTTCTCGAGGACCGTACGCGAGGGCGCCTTGAGCATGTCGCGCCATCCCTCCCGCGCCACCAACGTGACGAATTCCGGTACCGGCTCGGGAATAGCGCCATGCCAGTTCGGCAGCTCCTCCTGACCGGAGAGGGCGAACCAATAAAAGCTATAACCGGGAAGGGTGAGTTGATAGGGCAGATCGCCGATCGGCGGAAACGCGCTGCGACCCATCAGCTCGATCGGGATGCGTCCTTTGGCGCGGCTGAGGTCGAGCTCGACCGCCTGTGCCGAGCGGGCGAGATTGAAAACGCAGAGGACGGTTTTGTCTTCATAGGAGCGGAGAAAGGCAAGAATCTTGCGATTTCCTGGATAAAGGAATTCGAGGGAGCCCCGCCCGAAGACGTGCTGACCCTGCCGCACCGCGAGCGTGCGCCTTGTCCAGTTGAGCAAACTCGAAGCGCTGCTGAGCTGCGCCTCAACATTAACCGCGGCGAAACCGTAGATCGGATCCATGATCGGTGGCAGGAAAAGCCGCGCGGGATCGGCCCGCGAAAAGCCCGCATTGCGGTCGGGAGACCAGTGCATCGGCGTGCGAACGCCGTCGCGGTCGCCGAGGAAGATATTGTCTCCCATGCCGATCTCATCGCCGTAGTAGATGACCGGCGTTCCGGGGAGTGACAGCAGGAGACCGTTCATCAGCTCGATCTTTCGCCGGTCGTTTTCCATGAGCGGCGCCAGGCGGCGGCGAATTCCCAAATTGATCCGCATGCGCCGATCGGCCGCATAGAAATCCCAGAGATAGTCGCGCTCCTTGTCGGTGACCATCTCGAGGGTCAGCTCGTCGTGGTTGCGCAGGAAGATCGCCCATTGGCAGCTTGCCGGGATATCGGGCGTCTGCCGCATGATATCGGTGACGGGATGCCGATCCTCGCGGGCGATCGCCATGTACATGCGCGGCATCAGCGGAAAATGGAATGCCATGTGGCATTCATCGCCAGCGCCGAAATACGGCAGCACGTCCTCGGGCCACTGATTGGCCTCGGCGAGCAACATGCGATCGGGATATTTCGCATCGACTTCGGCACGGATGCGCTTCAGCACGTCGTGGGTCTCGGGCAAATTCTCGTTGCTGGTGCCCTCGCGCTCGATCAGGTAGGGCACCGCGTCGAGGCGCAAACCGTCGACGCCCATGGATAGCCAGAAATTCATGATGGAGACGACTTCGCGGAAAACCCGCGGATTGTCGAAATTCAGATCGGGCTGATGGCTGTAGAAGCGGTGCCAATAATAGGCATTGGCGACGGGATCCCAGGTCCAGTTGGAGTTCTCGGTATCGAGAAAGATGACGCGCGTGCCCTCAAAGCGCTGATTGGTTTCGCTCCATACGTAGTAGTCCCGCATCGTCGATCCCGGCTTCGCCCGCCTTGCCCGGGCAAACCACGGATGCTGGTCCGAGGTATGGTTGATCACGAGCTCGGTGACGACTCGCAAGTCGCGCTGATGGCAAGCATCGACGAACCGTCGGAAATCTCGCATCGTCCCGTAGGATGGATGAATGTCGCGGTATTCCGAGATGTCGTAACCGTCATCCCGCAGCGGCGAGGGATAAAACGGCAACAGCCACAGGGCCGTCACCCCCATGTCCTTTATGTAGTCGAGCTTCTGGGTCAGCCCTGCGAAATCACCGACCCCATCGTTGTTGGAATCGCTATAGGCTTTGACATGGAGTTGGTAAAACACCGCGTCCTTGAACCACAGCCGATCGCTGCGATCGAGCGTGCCCCGTCGCAGGCGATTGGCCCTGGCCGCAGACGTCGCTAGGGCCGGATGGGCGGGGTCACGCGCCAAATCAAGCATGGATTTACCAGGGGATCGAGCCGCACCGTTTGCCGGCGTCCATGCCAGCGGAAACGCTCGCCGACGAGCAATTCTTCCGCCTCGATCATCGCATCCTCGCCGACGCCGAGTTCGTGAAGCGGCAATTCAATTACCGCTTCGTGAACCGCGTGGGGGTCGAGATTGACGGCGACCCAAATGATGTTGTCGCCGTCGGCGGTCGCTTTGCCGTAGAACAGCACGCTATCGTCGTGCGCGGCATAAAAGCGCAGGTTCCACCACTCATGAAGTGCTGGGTTGTTGTGCCGAATGCGGTTCAGCCGGGTAATGGTTTCGCGAATGTTGCCGGGGCGCTCCCAATCCCAGGCGGTGATCTGGTATTTCTCGGAATCGAAGTACTCCTCGCGCCCGGGGATCGGCGTCGCCTCGCACAGCTCGAAGCCACTATACATGCCCCATACGCTCGACAGCGTGCCGGCAAGGACAGCGCGGATCTTGAACGCGGCCCTGCCGCCATGCTGCAGGAACGGCGGGTTGATGTCGGGCGTGTTCACGAAGAAATTTGGCCGTAGATATTCCCGGCACGGCGTCTGGCTGAGCTCGGTCAGGTACTCGATCAACTCGCTCTTGGTGTTGCGCCAGGTGAAATAGGTGTAGGACTGCGTAAAGCCGATCTTAGCCAGCTTGCGCATCATCTTCGGACGGGTGAACGCCTCGGAAAGAAAGATGACCTCGGGATGTCGCTCCTGGATCGCACCAATCATCCACTCCCAGAACGGCACTGGCTTGGTATGGGGGTTGTCGACGCGGAAAATCTTTACCCCATGACCGACCCAGAAGAGGACAACGTCACGCAGGGCGAGCCAGATGCCGGGCAGCGCGTCACGATAAAAATGGACGTTGACGATGTCCTCGTAGCGCTTCGGTGGGTTCTCGGCGAATTTGATGGTGCCGTCGGGGCGCCAGTCAAACCACTCCGGATGTTCCGTAAGCCAAGGATGATCGGGAGAGCACTGGATCGCGAAGTCGAGGGCGATCTCAATGCCCTGAAATCGCGCCGCCTCGACCAATCGATGGAAGTCGGAGAAATCGCCGAGTTCGCGATGAAGCGCCGTGTGGCCACCCTCAGAGGAGCCGATCGCATAGGGACTGCCCGGATCGTCGGGACCGGCCCGGAGCTGATTGTTGCGCCCCTTGCGATTGGTCTGTCCGATCGGATGGACCGGCGGCATGTAAAGGACGTCGAAGCCCATCTCGCGCAGATAAGGCAGCCGCGCGATCACATCGTCGAACGTGCCATGCCGCCTCGCATCGCCGCTCATTGAGCGCGGGAAAAGCTCGTACCAGGAGCCGTAGCGCCCGGCGAGGCGGTCGGCGAGGACTTCAAGCACCTTGCCATAGCGCGTGAGGTTCGTCCGCGGCCCGGCTCGTGTCATGAGCTCGAGAAGCGCTTCTGAAAGCAGAATCTCCCCCTCTACTACCTCATCCGCTTGGCTGTGCCTGAGCCGTTCGAGATACAAGCCGAGTGACTGTGCGTCGCGCTGTGTTGCCCGTTCGGCCGCCTGTTCGACCAGGATGCGGCCTTCGCTCAAGTCCAACCCGAGCGATTGCCCTGCCGCACGCTTCTTGACGAAACCGCCGCGCCAGCTTGCGAACAGATCGCGCCATGCTTCGATTGTATAGAGATACCGGGTATTGCGGCGCAGCAGAATGCGCCCGACCCACCGGTCATTGTCGAACGGCGCCATTGGCGCTTCGCACCATTCGCGGTCTGCAACTGCTTTATATTTGATACAGGCGGCGATCACATCATGGCCGTCGCAGAAAATATCTGCCCAAATTTCTAGCCGATCCCCGACAACGCGTTTGATCGGATGCCTTCCACCATCGATCTCCGGCCAAACCTCTTCGATCGTCAGGCGTTGACGAGCAAGCTCCTCAATCTTGCGGATTGCGGATTTCTCGCCGCGACCGCCGACGCTTGAGGGCCGCGATGCTTCGCGCTCGCCATGGAAAATCCGCAATTCGAGCGGCTCGAGCACGATCGTCGAGTCGCTATCGAACCTCAGCGGGCTCGCCTGGGGCGTCGCATCCTCGAAGCCGCGATAAACCCCGCCGGTCTCGGCAATCAACCGCCCGGGATCGACGGCGGCCGCGCGTGAGCTGTCGGGGTTCGCCAAGATCAAAGCACAACCATTCGAGCGGTCGACGGCTTCCCGCATCAGGGCCAATGCGGCACCGTCCGGTGCGCTCAGCCGCCGCTGCGCGCCTTCCTCGTTTAGCACGGGGATCGCCGCCTTCATCCGGTTGGTGGCGGCGATGAAATCGGTGATGTCGATGCTCTCCTCTTCCCAATCGGTCGGCCGCGTCTTCACCACGTCGAGGCGCTTGCGAAAACCGTACTCGTACCCGATCGGCATCATCACGCCGGTAGAAAAAGAGGCGGCGAACAGGTAGTGAAATTTTGCCGAGCGCGCAATTCTCTCGGGATCGTCGGTACCGATTTCCGCCGCCAGGCGAGTGGTATCGTGACTCTCCGGAAAGGCGATCGATGGCGCGATCGTGCGGTAGCGCTCGTACTGGTCGAGCAGCCAATCGGCGCGGAAATCCCACCACTTGCTGCTGTTGAACAAATAGTCGAATCCGGCGTCGTGGAGGGCGTCGATCTCTGGTAGAGAAGCACCGACCGTTTCCGCAAAGAACATCGTATCGGGCTTGGTAGAGCGCGCCGCGGCGATCAACCGACGCCAAGCCTCCGCCGGTACCTTATAGGCGGCATCGCAGCGGAAACCCGCGGCACCCAAACCGATATAGTGGCGAAGATACTCCG
>WNGL01015813.1_pt1 | contig 10678 bp, 11 predicted proteins | sample 5400591 | NCBI WGS metagenome assembly WNGL01 (sample SAMN13153377, study PRJNA577476) | soil metagenome | isolation source: 80 cm soil or saprolite under Garry oak tree replicate 1 | place: USA:California | collected 2016-06-15
CGCCGCGGCCACGGCGCCGCGGGCAGCACACACTCGCCACGCCGGACGGCCGCGGCGCCCCAGCGCCCAGCCGCCAGCGGCACGCCGACAGGCCGTTTCGTGGCCACCTCACGCCACCGAGACCCGAGGACTAGCTAGGCAGTCTGAGTTCGTCCGGTTCTTGAGCGTGAGCAGCGTGGGTCGTGTTCAAGGTGGTTCGCCGGCCAGCTCACCCGAGCCAATGGGACATCATGAACAACGCCGCCGGGCGCACCACTGCCGACCCTGACAGCCGCCTCGTCACCATCCACGACACGTGCTCCGGGCCAGGCGCCACCAAGGGCACGCGTGAGCGCCCTCATCCGATGTCCGCCTTGCCACCGGCTATGACGCTGAGGGCGGGCAGCCTCGCGCCCCGACACCGGCTGCCTCCATTCAGCCCCGCCAGGCCACATCGGCGGCGCCACCGCGCACTCAACCCCGGCACCGGAGGCCGAGCATTCAGCAAGACGCGGCGCAGATTCGAGCGGCCGCCCCCGCCCGCGCAAAAACTGCGCGAGTGCCGCCTCGCGACCGGCCAAGGACCGACCCGCCCGTAATCGGCGATCCGGCGTGCTCCTGGGCGAGTTTGCTGCGCCGGTTGAGGTAGCTCCTTGTGACGTTGCGTGATCACGCGGCCGGGTCTAACGGTGAGTCGAATCATCGTCGCTGGGGTCGCGGGTGCCGCGGTTACCGCAATCTGGCTTATGCGGGTTGTGGTTTGCGTCGGGGCGGGTGGTTAGGCTTGCCGTCGTGCTGCCGGAGGATCTGCCTGTCGCGGAGTTCGCCTTCCCTGGGCCGCTGCGGGATCAACTCGTCGCCGCGATCCTCGCCGGTACCAAAAGCACGACGACCGGGCTGGTCGCAGATTATGAGCATGAGGGTGAACCGCTGCCCTGGCCTGGGCTGCGCCAGGCGGTGACCGACTCCAGTGGCAACCGGGTCGCGGTGATCGAGACCACTGCGGTGCGGGTGATCCGGCTCGCTGATGTGGATCTGGCTCACGCCGTGGGCGAGGGTGAGGGCTACACCTCAGTCGCCGAATGGCGGGCTGGGCACGAGCAGTTCTGGCACTCACAGGAAATGCGCGAAGCCCTGCGTGATCTAGAATTCACGGCCGACGACGACACCCTGGTGGTGGCCCAGACGTTCCGGCTCGTCAGGAAGTGCCACGGGGCATAACAGCCAAGACGCCCGCTCATGGCTCCGCGTGGGGGCCGTCCGACGAAGGAAACGTCAAGATGTTTGCGTCGGGTCACTATGGGGTTGCTGTCAGGCCGGCCAGTCCGGCGCTGGCACTGCCATAGCCGGGCGGCGGCTGTGGCGTCGTAGGAGGCCTTGCTGGAGGTCTTGGGTTTGCGGTTGACGTAGTACCGGCCGGTGACGCCCTCAGCCTGGGGTGAGTAGGCGAGGTAGATCGGGGTGAGCGCGCCTTGGGCGGGGGTCTTCATGAACAGGCGCGCCACGCCGATCATGACGGCGAAGTACGCCGCCTGGTCCTCGGCGCCGAAGCTGGTGCGCACCACGCCGGGATGCGCCACGGTGGCGGTGACCCCGGTGCCTTCCAGGCGGCGGGCCAGCTCGTAGGTGAACATCACGTTGGCGAGCTTCGACTGGCTGTGGGCACGCTGCCCGGAGTAATTGCGCTCGCCCTGCAGGTCGTCGAAGTCGATGCGGCCCCTGGCGTGGGCGCCGGAGGAGACAATGACGATCCGGGCGGGGGCACTCGCGGTGAGCCGGTCCAACAGCAGGTTGGTCAGCAGGAACGGCGCGAGGTGGTTGAGTGCGAAGGTGTGCTCCAGGCCGTCGGCGGTGACGTGCCGGTGAGCCCAGAACCCGCCGACGTTGTTGACCAGCACGTCCAGCCGCGGGTAGGTGTCGGCCACCTGGGCGGCCAGTCGGCGCACCTGTGCTTGGGAGGACATGTCGGCAGCAAAGATATCCACGGCCGGGCTGCCCGTTGCGGCGCGAATGCCGGCCGCGGCCGCCACAGCGCGCGCCTGATCACGCCGGTGATGCCGACCCGGGCGCCCAGCTCGGCGACCCCGATGGCGATCGCCCTGCCGATGCCGCCCGTGCCTCCGGTGACCAGAACGGATTTCCCGGCCATCAGGGGGACCTCAGCCATGGTTCATTCCTTCGCTCCTCCACAGGGGTTCCGGAAATGGGGCAGCAGTATCGTGCCCGCCGGCGGACCGCCAGCGGGATCAGCGGACCGTCCCGCCAGGCGGCGCCGGTCATCGTTTGTCCACTCCGGCATCGTCGCGTGACGTGACAGCGGGCCGACGCGCGCTCATGCCGCTGCGGGCACGTCGGGCCCTTGGGATGGTGTGCTTCTGCGCGCTCGGCATTTGCCACGATGCGGAACGGCATCTCAGCGGGCAGCACCGACGATCTCATCTATCCGGTGTCTGACGATCTCACGCACGACCTCATCGGGGAGCGGCATGCCTGCGGTGAACCGGATAGCCTTCGACAGCTCGAAGGCTGCGAGCTGGTCGCGCACAGCGTCCACGACCCGCGAACTGAACGGAAAGACGCTGAGATGATGCTTTGTGGCCAGAAAAGCGAGCATGGGCTTCTGGTGGTACTTCAGCGTGGCCATCCCATAGCTCGTGCCCTGCTCGGCCTCAGGCACCATGCCCATCACTAGGCTACGGATGTGCTCGAATGCGGCTCGCGTTGGCGCGTCGAGGCCGCCATAGTAATCGTCCACCGCTGACACACCCAGAACGATACGCAACAGATGCACCCGACACAGCACCCGCCTACAACGCAGCGCGCCAAGCCAAGCGAAAACGCCCGGATCTGCCGTGGTCAGGACGCGCCGGTCACTCGAGCGGGGCCCCGCCGAAGCCGATCTCGTTGCCGTCGGGGTCGCGGTAGATCACCTTGCGCACACCGTTCCCGTACGTCTCCTGTGAGGTGGGCTCGATTCCTCGGGCGCCGATGCTCTCGACCCGCTCATCGAGGTCGTTGACGAACACCGTGTGCAGTGCATGGCCGGCGCGCTCGGGCAGCTCCTTGATGTAGAGGTATCGGTGCTCGGCAAGCTCCCACACCGCCTCCGTCGCGTTCGGGAAGAACGCGGGTTCGGAGCCCAGCAGCCGCTCGTACCATGTGAGCGCGCGCTGGTAGTCGATCACCGGAAGCCCCGCGAAGAGGTCGACCGTCACGCGTTCACGCTAACCCCGCAATCGCGGGGCCCGCACGCGGAGAAGAACGGGCGCCTTCGCCGGTGCCTACGAGCGCGACGTCGATGTCCCCCGCCGCAGTCGTCGAGAACCTCGCCCCTGCGTGCCGCCGCGACGACCCCCACCGGCGACGCGTCGGGGGACGCCCGCCGCCGCGATGACGTGCCTCCCCGGGCCATTAGTTCGACTTGAGGACCAGACGAAGATGAGACGGGACCGGCCATGCCGACGGGGGCGCATTGGTGTAGTAGACGTACTCCAGGCAGCCCAACCGGCCATCTTTGGCGAACAGGATGACGTCACCCTCGGGCTCACCCGTCATAGGAGTAACTCGCAACTCCGCTTGTACAGGACCGTCTGGCACCGGAGACAGCCGACAAACCTTCAATACCGCGAGATCGATACTCGGGCACCCGCAGTCACAGCGCCCGACAACCACGGCATCGTCAGCCTGGTCCCGGAATTCGGCAGCACCAGGGAACTCAGCCCCCAGCAGGCGGTCAAGCACAGAGCGCTCCCGGGGTGTGAGTGCCCGAGGCGCTTGACGCGACATACCAACATTGTCCGCGGAGCCGTTCCCCAGTACATACTCAAGCCGCATACAGCGCGCCAGCTCGGGCTTCACGCAGCCGTCTCGCGGCCGCCCGGGCCGGGCAAGACCTTCCTGGAGACGGACGGAGTCCTCTGACAGGCCGGTCGCATGGGCCGGACCGCAGGCGCCCTCGGAAGGCTTGAAGATCACGCTGAGTGACGCAGAAAGTTAGGGAGAGCGCTCGCCGAGCCGCCGATATGGACGCTGCCAGGCTCGCGGGATTAGCAAGGCGAGTCGCGCCCGAATGGATGATCTGCGCCTGGTTACTGTCTCTTCTGTGCCTCACCATCCGGTGAGCCACACGCCCATGCCGACCGCGTGGCGCTGGCAGCGGCTCCGGCTGGGCTCTGCGGATGCTTGTCGCTGCTTTCCCAGGTGAGGAATTCGATGGGCCCGTTGAACCAGTGCCCGGCAGGGCACCTGATCATGGCGCTTTCGAGGGCCCCGCCGGTTGAGCGCGTGGTGTACCGGCACCTGACCTCGACGGGAAGCCCGCATCGGACGGCGCCGTCCTGGTCCAGCCAGGCGGGGCAGTCTAGGAACATCATCTGGCCTCCCCTGATTACAGGGTCCGGGTGTGTGGACGGCCTAGCGGCGGGCAGCGCCGGGCATGACCTGTTTGCTGAATTCGGATTGGCGAGGGTCGTTAGGCCGGACGCTGCTCGACAGGGGTGTTGAAGAAGTCGGCGAGGTGGGACAGGGCGGCGCGGGTGCTGGCGGGCAGGTCGCCGAGCACGGAAGAGGTGGGTGCGCGGCCGGCGAGCGCGTCGGTTACCTGGGCCGCGGGCCGTCCCGCGGTGGCCACCCGGGTGACGGTGAGCGTGACCTCGCCGCTGTGGCTGTCCAGGTCGAAGACGCCGCCGCCGTCTCCGCCCAGTGTCAGCTTCTGGCGGACGGGGTCGCCGAACATCGACGCCACGGCGGCGGCGATGAACACCCCGTAGGCGGCCGCGTAGCCGGTGGCGTCGCCGTCGGTGGGGTGCTCGGTGCCCCGGGGGAGTAGCACGTCGCGCTCGTGCAGCCACGAGTCCCAGAAGCCGTGCAGCACGAAGACGGTCCAGTCCACCGGCCCGTACGGGAGCCGGACATCGAACCTGCGATGCTGGGCCAGCCGGGCGCGCATCACAGCGAGCAGTTCTTCGGTGGCGGCCACGAAACGGCTGAGGGTGGCGCCGTGTGACTCACCGGCCGATGCGGTCATCCATTCGCCGGGCGTGGTTCTCGGGTCGAAGCCGGCGGTGAGGTCGAGCGTGCGGTCGTCCAGGTCGGCGGCGATCTCGATCGCGGTGCAGTCGCACAGGTGGCGGACGACGTCGTGGGCGGACCAGTCGGGGCACCGGGTCGGGGCGGCCCAGTCGCCGGGGCCGAATCCTCGCAGGACCGCGATGAACCGCCGCCGCTGCTGGCCGAACACCTCCAGCAGGTGCTCCGGGTCGAGGTCGCACGCGCCGGCGGTCTGCAGCAGCAGCGTGCCGGGCAGGATCTTCGTTGGCGATGGGCCGCGATCCATCATCGGTGCCTCCTTGGTTTGGTTCTGCGTGCTGTCGTTCTGGGCCAGGATCGCTGCGGGCGGATCGGTTTCGCGCCGTGGCAGACCACGTGCTTTTGCGGGGGTGGACCGAGGTATTTGGCGGCGGTACGATCGGCGCCGGTGGTCGCGGTGGATCGTGGGCAAGTGCTTCTGGAGCGGGACGCTGCTCTGGCCGGGATCGAGCAGCGGCTGCGCGACGCGATGGCAGGTGGTGGGCTCGCTGCTCTTGGTCGAGGGCCCGGCCGGCATCGGCAAGACGCGCCTGGTTGTGGCGGCGGGGCGGCATGGCCGCGAGCTCGGCCTGACAACGCTGAGCGCGCGCGGCTCAGAACTGGAACGAGACTTCGCCTATGGCCTGGTCCGCCAGCTGTTCGAGGCCCCGCTCGTGGCGGCGTCGCCGCCGGAACGGGCCGAGCTCTTGGCCGGCGCGGCCGGGCACGCGGCGGCGCTGTTCGGCGTCGCGGCGCGAGATGACATCGCTGACGCGCTGCTCGACCCGTCGTTCGCGATCCTGCACGGGCTGTACTGGCTGTGCGCGAACCTGGGGCGGCGCGGCCCGCTGCTGCTGTGCATCGACGATGTCCACTGGGCTGACCAGGCCTCGCTGCGCTTCCTGCACTACCTGGGGCGACGGCTGGAGGAACTGCCGGTCGCGGTCGTCGCCGCGGCGCGGCCCGCCGGCCCGTCCGATGGTTCGCCGCTGCTTGCGGCGCTCGCCGCCAGCCCGTCGGCTGATGTCTTGGTCCTTGCGCCGTTGAGTGAGCGGGCGGTGGCCGAGCTGGTGCGGCGGGGGCTCGGGGCCGACGTGGAGCCGGTTTTCGCGGCGGCCTGCCACGAGGTGAGTGGCGGCGTTCCGTTCCTCGTCAACGAACTCATCCGGGCGATTGCCGAGGCGGGCATCAGACCGGCGGCGGCAGCCTGTTCCCACGTCGCGGCCCTCGCGCCGCGCGCGGTCGCGCACTCGGTCGTGCAGCGGCTGAGCCGCCTGTCCGCGGCCGCTCGCGCGCTGGCACCAGCGGCGGCCGTACTGGGCGAGGCGGATCTCCGGCTCGCGGCCGGCCTGGCCGGCGTGGAACCCGGCGCCGCGACCGCGGCCGACGAGCTGGCCGCCGCCGGCATCCTTGAGGAGGGCCGGCCACTGCGCTTCGTGCACCCTATTGTCCGGGCCGCGGTCGAGACCGATCTGCCGCCAGGCCAGCGGGCCGGCCTGCACGCGGCGGCGGCGCGCCGGCTCGCGGACGAGGGCGCGTCTGCGCACCGCGTCGCGGCCCACCTGCTGGCCACCGACCCGGCGGGGGACGACTGGGTCGTCGAATCGCTTTGGCCGGCCGCCCGGGCCGCGATCGCGAACGGCGCTCCGGATTCGGCTGTCGCCTATATGCGGCGGGCGCTGGCGGAACCGCCGTCCGGGCGGCTCCGTCCTGGCCTGCTCCTCGAGCTCGGCTTCGCCGAGTCATACACGGGCGACCCGCAGGCGGCGGCTCATCTGGAGCAGGCACTCGACACCGCGACGGATGCGACCGCTCAGGTGTCGATCACCCTCGCGCTGGGCCGCATGCTGCAGATCGAGGGCCGCATGCGGGAATCGCTGGAGGTGTTCGACCGGACGCGCGCCCGCCTCGCCAGCACCGATCGGCGCGCGGCGCTCACGCTCGAAGGCGCCGCCCTCGGCGCGGCGCAGATCGACGCCGAGACCGCGGACGATGCCGCCGAGCGGATCGCCCGGCTCCGCCGGCTGGCCGAAGAAGAGCCCGGCATTCCGCCGAGCGTGTTCGGCATGCTGGCGACCGCCGCGACGATGGCGAACGAGCCGGCGGAGACGGCCGCGCGCCTGGCGCTGCGCGCGCTTGACGGAGCGCCGAAGCTGCTGCCCGAGGCGATCGACCGGCCCCCCTTCTTCTACCACGCCTGCATCGCGCTCACGCTCGCCGAACGCCACGGCGAGGCGCTGGCGCGGTTCGACGAAGCCCTGGCCGATGCGCGGCGGCTCGGCTCGCTCTCGCACGTGCTCGGGCTGTCGTGCTACCGCGCCCTTGCCCATCTCCGCACCGGCAACCTCGCCGACGCCGAGGCGGACGCACGCGTCGCGCTGGAGACCGGCCCCCGCCTGCCCGGCGTCCACGCCGCCGCGGCTCTGGCCGTGCTGCTGGAGACGCTCGCCGAGCGCGGGGAGCCCGAGGCCGCCGAGGCGGCGAATGAGCGGTACCGCCTCGCCGAGCAGTTCCCGACGATGGTGCAGGGCGGTTGGCTGCTCGCGGCCCGCGGCCGGCTCCGGCTGGCCGAGCTCCGGCCGGCCGAAGCCCTCGGCGACCTCCTCGCCGCCGGCGACCTTTTCGCCCGGCTGCGCAGCCTGAGCTCCACAACTACGCCGTGGCGCTCCGACGCCGCCCTCGCCCACCTCGCGCTCGGCGCACCAGCCGAAGCCAGAGCGCTCGCGGCCGAAGAGGTCACGCTCGCCCAGGCCTACCACGGCCCCCGCGCGCTCGGGATCGCGCTGCGCGCAGCCGGCCTCGCCGAAGGCGGACGGCGCGGCATCGAACTGCTGCGCCAGGCCGAAGACGTGCTCGAAGGCTCCGCCGCGCGCCTGGAGCACGCGCGCGCCATGACCGACCTGGGGGCGGCCCTCCGGCGGGCCGGACACCGGGCAGAGAGCCGCGAGATCCTCCGGCCCGCGCTCGACCTCGCCCACCGCTGCGGGGCGCTGGCGCTGGCCGAACGGGCCCGCACCGAACTCATAGCCGCCGGAGGCCGGCCCCGGCGGCTCGTCCTGAGCGGGCTCGACTCGCTCACGCCCGGTGAGCGCCGCGTCGCCCAGCTCGCCGCCGCCGGCCTGGCCAACCGCGAGATCGCCCAGAACCTGTTCATCACCGCCCGCACCGTCGAAGGACACCTCACCCACGCCTACCACAAGCTCGACATCGCCGCCCGCGAGCAACTCCCCGCCGCCCTCACACCCCCCGGCAGCGAGGCCACCACCCCATCCCCGGCATCCCGCTGAGCCGGCGTCGCGTCCGGTACAAAACGCGGCCGTCGCCGCACAGGCAGGTCACAGAACGCGCCAGCAGCGGGCACGCTACGCGAATGACCACAGCCACGGCCGGCCTCCCCGCAGCCAACTCCGGCAAGCGCGTTAGCTCCAGCACGTGCCGCTGAGCGGGTGACCTTGCGTGATCATCCGGGCGGATTGACGGTGAGCTGAATCACCGTCGCTGGGGCCGGATCTGGCCCAGCCTTCCGGGCCTCAGCCCGATCCGGGAGGTGCCCCATGGCCACCACGTCCACATCCACGCCCGCCGTTGTCGCTATCGCCGAGCCGGTGTTCACCAGCCAAGAACGGCTGGCGCTGGCCGGGTTCCTGGCCGGCTACACCGGCCTGACCCGTGAGGCCTACGCGCTGGACCTGCGGCAGTACGCCACCTGGTGCCACCAGCGCCACATCCGCCTGTTCGAGGCCCGCCGCGCTGACATCGAGTGCTTCGCCCGTGATCTGGAAGCCAAAGGCCGGACCCGGGCAACGGTCACCCGCAGGCTGTGCACGATCGCCGGGCTCTACCGGTACGCGGTGGAAGAAGACCTGCTTGACCATTCTCCGGCCGCTCACGTCCGGCGTCCCCGGCTGGACTACGAGTCGCACGCCACCGGGCTGGACCGCAACGAACTCGGCGCGATGCTGGTCGCGGCGGGTCTTGGGCCAGCACCAGAGCATGCGCTGGTCTCGCTGCTCGCCCTGAACGGGCTGCGGGTCTCCGAAGCCACCGGCGCCAATATCGAGGCCCTGGGCACCGAACGCGGCCACCGGACCCTGACCATTATCCGCAAGGGCGGCAAGGTGGTGACCATCCCGCTCGCCCCGCGCACCGCGCGGGCGATCGACCTGGCCGTCGGCGAACGGTGCGAAGGCCCCATCTTTCTCATCCCAGACGGCCGGCGGCTGGACCGGCACGGCGCCGCCCGGATCGTCCGGCGCGTCGCCACCCGTGCCGGGATCACCAAGATCGTCGGCGCAGGCACACGCTCAGGCATGCATTCATTACTGCTGCGCTGGACGCTGGGGTGCCGCTCCGCGACGTGCAGGAAGCCGCCTCCCACGCTGACCCGCGCACCACGATCCGCTACGACCGTGGCCGGGCCTCACTCGACCGGCACGCCACCTACATAGTCGCCGCATTCGTCGCCGGAGCCGCCCGCTAACCGGCCCGCATCCGCCAAAATCCGGCGCACCCCGCTACATCTGCTCGCCGAGCAGCACCAGGCCGTGCCGGGTGGCGAAGTCGCTGAAGTCCGCGATGTTGAGCGTCACCAGCGGCACCTGGTAGCGCAGGCAGCACGCCGCGATCCAGGTGTCATTCTGCGGCCGGGGCCGCCCCCGCAGCTGGGCGGCCCCCGCCAGCTCACCCCACACCCGGGCAATCTGGGTGTCGTAGGGAATGACCGGGCACCCGGCTATCCAGGCATCCAGGTGACCGCGCCGATCCTGGCCCCACTTCCGGACTACCGCCCACTTCGCCAGCTCACCCACCGTGACAAAAGTCAGCCAGATCCGGGCACCAGCAAGACGGCGAACAACCACGGCGGCGCCTGACGCTTCTGAAGCAGCGACGCGACATCGGTGTCGATGACGACGTCACCCACCGCAGTCAGGCCAGCGAGGCGTTCCGGCTCGCCCGCAGGTCGGCCAGGAACGCTTCCAGCTCCGCATCCGACTCCCAGATGTCCGCGGCTAGCTCCCCCAGATCAGCCACCGGCTCAGCATGCTGGGCCCGTGCAAGATCCTCGATGGTGACTGGCCGGTCCGCCATCGGCTCGGGTTCCTGGTGCGCCTGGCTCACGCCACCATGGTAGGCGGCGCCAGGCACACAGCTCTGGACGTCACCGGGCGTGACCAGCAGCCATGTCAATCAGCCCGCCCCTCACCGCCGTTCTGATCGGCAACCTGGTCGCCTGCGTGGCCGCCCGGCAATACGCAGAACGGGGCATTCTGCGCCGGGAGGTAATGCGATCATCGGCCGCTGCTGCGCCCGGATGCCCGCACGGCGCGGGGCTGGCTGCCTGCCGCTCAGGGATCCGGGGACTGCCCGGGCGGCCAGGTGCGGCGTGATTCGTCGATGGGGCTCATCAGCCCGACGTCGTTGCCGTCCGGATCGGCGACGATCGCATACCGGGCACCCCAGAAGGCGTCGAACGGCGGCTGGCGGCCCGGGTAGCCGGCCGCGGTCAGCTCGGCGTATCGCTGGTCGACGGCCTCCCGGGTGGGCAGCGAGAACCCGACGACCACGCTCACGCCGGCGGGGTCAGCGCGCCAGCCGGCGTGCCAGAGCCGCGCCGATTCGGCGGTGTCGAGCT
>WNGL01010490.1_pt1 | contig 10677 bp, 13 predicted proteins | sample 5400591 | NCBI WGS metagenome assembly WNGL01 (sample SAMN13153377, study PRJNA577476) | soil metagenome | isolation source: 80 cm soil or saprolite under Garry oak tree replicate 1 | place: USA:California | collected 2016-06-15
GGGGACCCCTGCGGCCCCTCGGAACAGGAAAAGCGGGCAGGCCACAGCCTGCCCCGGCCAGGCGCGGGCGCACCAAGGCCAGCCCATCCTGGGCCATGATCACCACAACCGAAGTCTCCACGGTTTGAGGGGAATCCCGAACACACACACTTGGCCGTCCGGGTTGTTCCGGCGGGGCCGCCCGGATCCGGGACCGAGGGCGGCTGGATGGTACACCCCCGGCGCTGGCCGGGCGGACGAGGTGGACCGTTTACGGGCTGCGGAGGCTCTTCGTGGGACGCGGGGCGCGGATCTGGTGGCGGATTATCCGGACGCCGAGGGCGAGCTGCGTGCATGGCAGGGCAGAGGCTGCCGTCGCGCCATACGGCGGTCACGACGCACTTCGCCAGCGTCTGGTCGGCGTGCGGCTCGGGGATCCTGGTCAGCGTGCACACGCCGGCGTCGTGGCCGACGATCGGGTAGCCGCCGTTGACCTTGCGGGTGACAGTGAGCTGGTCATTGATGATCAGCTCGTCGCCCTGCAGGTCGCCAGCCGGGCCGAAGAGCGCTCAGTGCCTGTGGCCTGGGGCCGCTGCGTCTAAGAGGACGGCGTCCCGCCGTTCTGGCCGTGACGGCAGGTCTTGCGGGCCTGCCTGAGCCGCTCAACCGCCGGCGGGGTCACCAGCGGCATCCGCGCCGGCAATCCGGGTCTGGCCTGGCTCACCCCGGGATTGGCGTACGCCGGCGACCGAGTCGTGCGGGCGGCGGGTGGCGAGGAACGCTTCCGGCTGTTTGAGGCGGTCACGTCGACGCTGGTGCGCGCAGCCGCGCCCGCTGGCCTGGTAGTCGTGCTCGATGACCTGCACTGGGCTGATCTGTCCTCGGCGTCGCTGCTGGCCCACCTCGCCCGGGACCTGGCAGCGTCACGGGTCCTGATCGTGGCAACCTACCGGGACCAGATGGCGGGCTGCGACCGCGCCATGGACGCGTTGCTGACGTCGGCATCACCCGTCGCAGCCGTGGCAACCCGTTCTTTGCCGGCGAGCTCGCCCGGCTGCTCGACCATGCCGGCACCGGTCGCGCCGCGGCCGGTACCTGGGAGACGGATCTCCCCGAAGGCGTCCGGGCGGTGGTCGGCCAGCGCCTCGATCCGCTGCCGCCGGCCATCCGCGTCGTGCTGGCCACCGCGGCGGTGATCGGCGCGGTGATCGACGTGCGTGTTGTCGCCGCTGCCGGCGAGCATCCGGTGACTGAGGTGCTCACCGCGCTGGACGTGGCCTTCGCCGCAGGGCTTGTCACGCACCCCGCCGGGCCGCCAGCGGCGGAGTTCTGCCATGCGCTCGTGCGCGACACCCTGCTGGCCCAGGTGCCCTCGGCGCGGCGGCTCGTCATCCACCGCCGTGCCGCCGAGCACATCGAGGCGGCCCACCGTGACGACCTCGATCGCCATGCGGCCGAGCTCGCACATCATTCGCTGTCGGCCCTGCCCGCCGCCGACGCCCGTGCCGCTGTCGCATGGGCGGAGCGTGCCGCCGCCGGTGCGCTGGCAGAACTGGCCTGCGAGGAAGCCGCCCGGCTCTATGAGCGCGCGTTGCAGGCGATGGGGCCCGGCGGGTTCAGGCCTGCCGATCGGTGCCGGCTTCTCCTGGGCCGTGCGTCTACGCTGTTCAAGTCCGGCGACGTCAGGTCCGCCATCGCGGTCGTCACCGCAGCCGGACAGGAGGCCCGGCGGGCCGGTGACCCGGCGGCGATGGCGCACGCCGCCCTGGCGTTCGAGGGAGTCGCCGACGAAGCGTGGGGGCAGCAGGTCGTCCGATTCGCAGGAGCCGCCCTCCCGCAACTGGCGGCCGGTGAGCTAGAGTTGCGCGCCCGTCTGACAGCCGCTCTCGCGACGGCGCACAGCTTCACCCTTGCCGGCGATGCTGCCGACCAGGCCCAGCCTCTCAGCCAGCGCGCCCTCGAGCTGGCCGAGGCCTCCGCCGCCCCGAACGCTCTGGCCAGCGCCCTCCGGGCGCGCCAGATGGCCTGCGCCGGACCCGACGGCGTAGACGTCCGCCTGGAGACGGCAGACCGCATGCTGACCCTCGCCGCCCAGACGGGTGACCCGTGGGCTGCGCTGTGGGGGCGCCTGTTGCGGATCGAAGCCCGCTGCCAGCTCGGCGAGACCGACGCCGCGGAGGCTGACATTGCGCCGCTGGCCCATATCGTCGAGCGGCTCCGGCAGCCGGTCGCCGCCTGGCATCTCGCCCGCACCCGCTGCGCACTGGCCATGGGCCGCGGCCGGTTCGATGAGGCTGGACCGTTACCTCCACGAGATGGTCGGCCTGGCCGGCCGGGGCCTGGACCCCCGGGGCCGTCAGATGAACTCGCTGACCGGTACCAAGCTGGCTTTACTCACCGGAAACCCTAAGTATGACGCGTGGTTCGCGGCCCTGGAGAACGATGAACTGGCTCTGTCGTTGCCTACACCCAGGCTGATCCTCGCGCAGTGGTATGCCGGGCACGGCGAGCTGGAACGCGCCGTCGAGCAGTACGGCCGGCTTCCACCATGGCCGGGTTGGCGAATCCCGCGATTCGCTGCCTTGCCAGTGCTGAACCAGCGTGCCCAGGCCCCAGCGACGATCGGAAACACTGAGGGCGCCGCCGCCTACGAGCGGCTGTACCCGTGGGCTCAGTACTTCGTCGTCGGCGGCAGCGGACTGGTCGCCATGGCCGGATCCGCACAGGTCACGCTCGGCCGGCTGGCAGCGTGCCTTGGCCAAGCCGGCCTCGCGCTGCGCCACCTCCGGGCCGCAGTTGACGCGAACCGGCGGGCCGGCCTGCCGCCGTTCGAGGCAGAAGCCCGTTGCGAACTGGCGACGGTCCTCACCTCCCGGGGCCGACCCGAGGACCGGTCAGAGGCACTCATCCATGCCACCGATGCCGCACAGGCCGCGGCACGGCTCGGCATGGTCCCGTTGCGAGGCAAAGCAGACCGTCTGGCCGAAACGCTTCGCGGAGCCCGGCAAGCCGACGGCTCAGCCGGCTTGACGCGGCGAGAGCTGGAAATCGCCGGCCTGATCGCGCGCAGCCTCACCAACCGCCAGATCGCCGGCGTCCTGCACATCGCCGGACGAACGGCAGAAAACCACGTCCAGCACATCCTCACCAAGCTCGGCCTCCAGAACCGGACCCAGATCGCGACGTGGGCGACCGCCCAGGGTCTCGTCCATACAGCCCCAGGCTGACGCGAGGCGCCGATAATGGTGCTCAGCGCTAACACCACTGATCCGCGTGTCGCTGGCCGGCGTGCCCCGCCCGCCGCCAGGCGCCTATCAGCCCGTGGCGCCCCTCCGGTGGCCTCGGTCGGCGCGGTCTTGGAGCCGGGCGCGGGGACGGCCTCGAGTCCATGGCATGCCGGCTGCAGCGTCGCGAGCCAGGTTCGCCCCTGGTGGCGGCAGAATCGGCTGCCATCGGAATGAACCTGACCCGCAGCACCAGGCCGTTCTCCAGTGCCTCCTATGCGTACGCTGCCGCGGCTCACCCAGCGGGCCTGATCTTTCACCGCGCTGCCGAAGAGCCTGACCAGCAGGTCGTGGCTGAGATCCAGGCTCATTACGGTTCCATCCACGTTGGCCCGCAGATTCCCATTCCGGCGCTCTAGCAGCCCAAGCTGGCCGATGCTGGTGACCGGCTTGGCTCTCAGCCAGCACGGAATGCCCCGTTCGGCGCTGCGCCGGTGACCGGCGGGCTGAGCATCTGCGAATACAGATCGAGCCGTCGGAGCGCGGGGAGGGCAGGAATGTGTTCGTCTGTCAGTCACGTGTGGTCTCGGTGCTTCGCTTGGCCGCCAGCTGCGTAGGATCCGTGCCACGGGTTGACCTGACTTGGCTCACGATCGTGGTTTCTGGTCGGCCTATGGCGCTGACCTGCGGGTTCTTCGTTCGAGGTGAAGAACTCTGCGCACTAAAGCTGGGTCGTAGAGCAGGGCAACCGGCTGGGCGATTCCCCGGCTCGGCCGTGAGGCCGAGGGATGCAGGAAGATTACCGAGTGCCGGGGGTGCCGCCGTGGCATCTACGCAGGACGAACCGGACCAGGCTAGGTGCTGTCTGCGGCCGGGCCAGCCGGCAGGTCCGGCCAGCGCTGCGCGGGCCGCAGGTAATACTGCAGGTTCTGCCAGCCCTCGGCGGCATCGGCCGTGTCGTCGTGGCCGCTGCGGAACCAGCGGACGTAACCGGAGATCTCGGCTAGGTCGTACCACATGCGGTGCAGCGCCAGGGCGTCGGTGTCGATGGCGGTGCCGGTCGCGGCGCTGTAGGCATCCAGCACGCCGGGATCGGACTCCGCCAGCGCCCATAGATCACGTTCGGGCGGTGCCAGCAGCGCGGACTCCCAGTCTACGAAGACGAAGCCGGCCGGAGTCTTCAGCACGTTGCCCGCGTCTGGCCCGCCGTGGGTGATGACCATCCGGCCACCTGTGGTGCGGACCCGGCCGGCCAGCTCGTCAAAGGCGGCCAGCAGTGCACCCAGATCCGCGGCGTGACGTGCCAGCAGGTCCCTGCATCGGGTCCCATACGGCCCGGCCTGCCACGGCTCGACGGTACTGTGCATGGCCGCCAGCAGCGCGGCACGGCCAGGAATCGCGAAGTCATCGGCCGGCGGCCGGGTCGCTTTCGCGCCGTGCAGCCGGACCAGCATGGCCAGCGCGGCATGCCGGTCGGCGCTTGACTCGAACTCGCCGTCCGGGCCGCTGGGGCTGGCAGCCAGGTACGGATGGACCACCAGCGAGTAGCGGTCGGTCAGCCTGCGCAGCACGCGCCCGCCGGCGGCAGGCAGCGGTGCCACGACGAAGCTCAGGCCCGCGTCACGCCGCAGCGACAGCGCTGACTCGAATGCCTGATCCAGCCGACCGAACACCGCGCTGGTGGTGTCGGCGTCGTCGCGGAGCTTCTCGCTCAGGTCATCCACAGTGGCGAACAATTCCAGCCCGTCCGAGTCAACGGCCAGCCAGTGATGGCTGCCGAAGCCGACAGCCTGATAGCTCAGCGAAGCCGGCCGGAACCCCCACCCGTCGGACAGCGCGTCGCCGAGCAAGGCCTCAGGAAGATCCGCTGGCCGGGTAAACACCCGATCAAGCTACAAGGGCCAGACGGCACCGGCCAACTGCATTTCCGGCCGGTGCCGCGCCGGTAATGCTTAGACCCCGAGACCAGGTCGCAGGCAAGATCAGCGTCTCGCCCGCCGCGATGGCGAGCCCGGCACTGCAGTCTCCGCACCCGAGGCCGGGCGGAATGATCGCGACCAGCCGGTCAAGGTCGCGGCGCAGCAGCGGCTCGCCGCCGGTCAGCCGCAGCTTGCTGACCCCCAGGCGAGCGAAGATACGCGCGACCCGGGCCAGCTCCTCGAAGGTCAGCAGCTGATCCCTGGGCAAGAACGCGTAGTCGCGTCCGAACACCTCCCGGGGCATGCAGTAGGTGCAGCGGAACTGGCAGCGGTCCGTCACCGAGACCCGCAGGTCGCGGATCGGCCGGGCCAGCGTGTCCGCCAGCGCCCCGCCAGCGACAGCCATCACCTCACCGCCCGGCAAACCGGACCGCCTGGCGGTGCCGCAAGCGCAGCCACCTTCGGCCTCCCAGGCGGCACACCGGAAGTCCAGTCGCCGTCACCGTTCAGGCTACGCGCTCCCCGGGCTTGCGCCCCGCGAGTTCCGCCTCCAGCCGCGCGACCTACGCCTGTAGCTCCTCGACCTCCGGCCGCTCGGCGTCGTTTCCGGGCTTACCGCGGCAATCACAGCCCCTGGTGCTGTGCCATCTGCACGTGCACCCCATCTTTGCCTCCGCTGCTGGTGGCGCCCGCAAACGGCACTGCGCGGGATCGATACCCGGTCCCGGCGATCCCGCATTGCCTGTTCCAGCCCGAAAGGGCGGGCGGTCAGCCCTTGCCTGGCCCTGTGCCGCGCCGGTCGTGCAGCCAGCGCTCGAAGTCGGCGGCGACGATGCGCTCGTCGTGCACGCCGGCCGCCTCTGGTGAGGCGAGCCACACGATGGGCGGGCCCATCACCGCGGGCTCCAGGAGCTCCCGGCCCGCGGGCACGTCGTCGGGCAGCATCCCCGTGGCGGTCGCGCCGCCCGGCAGCAGCAGGTTGACGGTGACGCCGGTGTCCCGCAGGTCGGCGGCCATGATCCGGGACAGCGCCTCGCTGCCGGCCCGGGACGGCCCGTAAGGGACGAGCCCGGCCCGGCGCATCGTCGAATGATTCACCGAGATGTTGACGATGCGGCCGCCGCCGGCGGCCAGCATCCGCGGCGTGACCTCGCGCGCCACCAGGAAGTAGCCGGTCAGATTGGTCTCGATCACCGCGCGGAAGCCGCCGGGCGGCACCTCCCAGAAGCCCTGCGGGTGCGTCATGAACCGCGGGTTGACCGTGCGCATGCCGATCCCGGCGTTGTTCACCAGCATGTCGATGCCGCCGAGCCGCGACCACGCCTGGTCGACTGCCCGGGCCACCGACGACTCTTCCCGGACGTCGAGCTCGAGGCCGGCCGCGCCCGGCAGCGCCGCGGCGGCAGCGGCCGCCCGCGCGGCGGACCGGCCGGTCAGCGCAACCGCCGATCCCGCCGCGGCCAGGGCGGAGGCCATCGCGAGTCCGAGGCCGCTCGTCCCGCCGGTCACCAGCACCTTCACCGGCTTACCCCGTCCCGCTCGCCTGCTGCGGTCCCCGGCAGCGTTGAACCACTCATGACCGCCAGGCTAAGACTCAATGCATGGCCAAGGTCAAGCCACGGCGCGGAATCCAGGCCCGCTCCCCGGCCCTCTCGGTGAACGTCCCCTGGCATTCGCAACCGGCTACGACAGCGATCCGAGCGCCGATTTTGTGCGCGCACTATATGCGGCGCTGGCCCGGGTCCGAGCGCGCAGATTAGCCGGTTCGGCATTTCTCGGCTTCGAGGAACCTTGCTGTCCACCGGTGCACGCAGATGCCGCGCGTTCGGCGCCTGGGACGCCGGCTGGCGCTGTCACGGTGGTCAGGCTGAGCCAGGGCCCAAGGAGTCTGCCGTGACCCTGTGGCCGCCCCGGCAGCCGGAATGTTAGCGGAATGCCGCGCTCGGCTCGCCGGTTAGCCGGGCATGAGCGTGTTCACCGATAACGAACTGGAGTACCTGGCACAGCAGCGCCTGGGCCGGATCGCGACCGTCGGCCCGCAGGGACAGCCGCACGTGGTGCCGACGTCGTTTCGCTACAACGCTGAGCACGACGCGATCGACGTAGGCGGGCTGCGGATGAGCCAGACCAAGAAACTCCGCGACGTGCTGCGCACCGGCCGAGCAAGCATCGTGATCGACGATGTCCTCCCGCCCTGGCAGCCACGGATGATAGAGATACGCGGAACCGCGGCAGTCGTGCCAGAAGGCGGCAAAGCCTTGAACGAGCGGTTTGAAGACACGATCGTCCGGATCCAGCCCACGCGCATCATTTCCTTCGGCATCGACTCCGGCGACCTGAACGCCGATGCGCGATCGGTCGGTGCACCTTGAGGACAGCCGGACTCGCCGTATGCTCGTCGCAACCATCCGGTCCGTAGCAGGGCGACCGGGTGAGCCAGGCCATCTGGGACAGGCAGCAGGCCTGACTTGCGCAATCGGCCCGTGACCGGAGGGCGGAACCGCGGTGCCCCGCTGGGCGTCCAAAGAGGCATGCGACCACTTACGCGGTGCGCGCCCGGTTCGACGGTCCTGCTGGCCGCGTGCGCGGCCATGGCGGTGGCGGGCTGCGGCGCTACGCACACGACGACGGGACCGGTAACGGCATCGCGGACGACGGCCGCGCCCACCGCGCGGGAGGGCGCCGCCGCCGACGCGGCTGCCATTCTGAAGGCGTTCGTCGTGCCCCCGGGCGGGCACCGGTTGCAGCTGGCGCCGGAAGCCCTCAAGGTCCCGATCACGACCCTCGTCTCCACCACGCTGGTGGACGACGTCTCCTTCTGGCGGGCACCCGGCCGGCTGCAGGCCGTACTGGCCTGGGAGCAGGCGCACCTGCCCCGCCGGTTCACGCCCGGCGACGCCGACTTCGGGCCGCCGTCCTGGGACCGCACGTTCTCGCTATCGCCGGTCCCGGGGTGCTGAACGCCCGGGACCTGGTGGTCGAGGTGACCGGGGCGGGCAACGGGCAGACCGCGATCCGGGTCGACGCCCACGTGAGCTGGCAGCCGCCCCGGCCGGCCTCCGAACGGGTGCCGTCCGCCGCCCACGTTGTCACGATCACTCAGCTGTCCGGCCTGGCCCCGCACGCCAGGCGCCCGCCCGCACCGGTCACGATCACCGACCTGGCGGTCGTCCGGCGGCTCGCGGCGCTCATCGACAGCCTCCAGCTTTCCACGATCGGACCGGGCGCATCCTGCCCGGCGCCCATCGGCGGCGGGATCCGGCTGGCGTTCCTCGCCAGGGCCGGCGGGCCGCCGCTCGCGGTCGCGCAAGGCCCGGCCGCCTGCGGCACGGTGCAGTTCAGCGTCGGCGGCAAGCGGCAGCCCGCGCTCCAGATCACCGACTCGTTCATCCCGCAGGTCCTCAAGCTCGCCGGCCTGAACTGGAAGGTCCCGTAGGACGCGCGGCCGCCGCCCGAACCGGCCAAGCCGGTGTGGCCGGCATCGCATGGCAGTGAAGGGGAACCAGAGCTAACCTGCTTGCCACCGCGCGGCAACAGCACGCGAAACCCCCTGCCGACGGCACCGGGCCCTGATCGAGCACGGGACGTGCGGCCTGCTGACGGAGCTGCCCGGTGTCGCCGCTCCCGGCTGACCGCGCTCCTCGCCACCCGCCCCGGCCCGATGATCGTCCCGGTCACCCGGGGCCAGCGCGGCCTCCACCTCTGCTGCAGCCCCCGGAGACCACTCCCTGCATCAGAGAGCCACGCGGCGCGCTCAGCGAATTCACCGAAACCGCCGAGTATGCGACAGGCTACCGCGGCATTCGGCCAGTCAGCTGGGCACGCACAGATCACGCATCGGCGAGCCACTTGCGCCGACGACTGGCAGGTCGTCGTCATGACCCTCATCGCGGCAGAAGCGGGCGACCACGCCCAGCGCTGGTGATGCATAAACATACGGCCCGGCCGCCTGCCTGCTCGGCCGTCGTCGGGATCGCCGACGGTGCGGAGGCTCTTGATAACCGCGCGCCGAGCCGCCGATATGGACGGTAGTCCCGGATGGCTTGGTAAGCATATCCGTGACTCCGAACGGTTAATCTGAACGGGCAGCCGCTTCGTGCGAAGGAGATCTGCCAGGTCCTAGAGCCCGGAACCGTTCCTCGGCACTTCGAGGGCATGCGCTCGAAATTCACAAGCTCGCCGCGCGCACCATGCTGAATATCACCTCCCCAGGCTTGTTCGGCCCGCAAGCCGGAAAGCCACATAGAATCCGCTCACAGCCGGTAGTACTCCTCAATCGGAACCCGCGCCTCCTCGAACAGCGCTGGTCCTTCCTGCGTTACCGATGGCCAGTCCGGTTCCGGGCTGAGCAAGGTGAACTGCTGGGTGGACAGCGCGTGCATGACCCGCCCGAGCCCGGAGCGCGCGATGCCGCCGGTGCACATTCCGCAGGGCTGGCAGCTGGTGTACATCGTGGTCCGCGCGGCCGCCTCGGGCTTGAGCTCGCGGGCCGCCCAGCGTGCGAGCTTTAGTTCCGGGTGGGCGCTGATGTCGTTGTCGCGCCGCACCGTGTTGTGGGCCTCGATGAGGATCGCGCCGTCGGCGTCGGCCAGCAGTGAGCCGTAGGGCGCGTCGCCCAGGGTGATGGCGTGGGCGGCGATGGCGATCGCGCGCCGCAGCAGGGTCTGGTCGGCGGGGGTGATCATGAAGCTGTCCTCCAGCGGGTGGCCACGGTGGTGAGCGCGCGCCAGGCCAGGTCGGGCCGGCGGGTCTTCTCCGGATCGCTGTGGTAGGGGTCGAGCACGACGGTGTCGGCGCTGAGCCGCCGGACCTCGCCGAGATCGTCGAGGGTCTGCTCGAGGCTGCCGGTGCCGGCAAGGCGCCCAGTGTCGCCGACCGGTGAGCTGGCCAGCCGCAGCGCGATGCGTGGCGCGAGCGCGGTCAGCGTATGGCTGGTCACCGCAGCCCGCAAAAGGCAGGGTGACACGCAGCGGGTGCCAGGCGGCGCCGAACTTGATGGATCGCCCGATCGCTGCCGCGCTGTTGCCGCCGACCCAGAGGGGGATCGAGGACTGCGCGCCCCGGGGTGCAGAGCATTGGACAGGACAAGGGAGGCGGACGTTCAGCCCGCCGTAACCAATCAGCAGCACGCTGGCCGCGGCCGAGACCGCCCGCAGCCATGCGCGTGGGATGACCCGCCCCCAGGACCGGGCCAGCGCCAGGGCGTGCAGGCCGCCGGCCGCCTTCGCCACCGCCGCCGCCAGGGCCAGCAGCACTGGTGTCGCCCCTTTCTGGTGGGCAACCTGCGCAGCGTATCCGCCGGCGGTGCTGATCAGGCCATGCCCCGCCCAGGGCCCAGTAGGCGCTCACCAGCGCGTGGCTGAACGCGGCGCTCGCAGCGGCGTACGCGGTGACCGTCGCCGCCGTTGCCCGGCCCGAGGGTGCGGGCTGGCTGGGACCAGCCGCCGCTGAGCCCAGCCCGTTCGGGTTGTGATCGCCTGGGGTGTGATGGGCCCGGTGCCGGGATGCCGGGTGGGTGACCGTCACGTGGCCGGGTGCCGTCGCTCATGCGGGTG
>WNGL01021578.1_pt1 | contig 10677 bp, 13 predicted proteins | sample 5400591 | NCBI WGS metagenome assembly WNGL01 (sample SAMN13153377, study PRJNA577476) | soil metagenome | isolation source: 80 cm soil or saprolite under Garry oak tree replicate 1 | place: USA:California | collected 2016-06-15
GGATACGCGACCGTGGCACGACGCTGGTCGTCATCGAGCACGTGATGAAGGCGATCCGCGATCTGTCGGACCGCATCCTCGTGCTCTTCCACGGTGAGAAGCTGACCGAGGGGCCCCCGCGTGAAGTGCTCAACAACCCCGAGGTGGTGTCCGCCTACCTCGGGCGGCGCTACGCGGAGCAGTCAGGTGCTTGAGATCGAGCGGCTCCGCGCGGGGTATGGAGAGGTGCAGATCCTCCGGGACGTAAGCCTCACGGTGGAAGCGGGGGAGATGGTGACCCTCGTGGGGAGCAATGGGGCGGGCAAGTCGACTCTGCTCAACACGGTGTGCGGTATCGTGCGCCCGACGGCCGGCCACGTGCGGCTCGGCGGCACCGACATCACCGGCTGGCCGTCGGAGGCCATCGTGGCCGAAGGCATCACCCAGGTGCCCGAGGGCCGGCGGCTCTTTCCGCAGATGACGGTGCGGGAGAACCTCCTGATCGGCGCCTATCGCCGGCGCGACGGGCAGGGGATCCAGCGTGACATCGACGCGATGTACGAGCTCTTCCCCATCCTCGAGGAGCGCCAGCGGCAGCGCGCGGGCAGCATGAGCGGCGGCGAGCAGCAAATGTGCGCCATCGCGCGCGGCCTGATGGCACGGCCACGGATCCTGATCCTGGACGAGCTGTCGCTGGGGCTGGCGCCCATCATGCTCGACGCTCTCGTGGACGGTCTCCGACGCGTCCACGCCGAGGGCACCACGGTGTTCGTCGTCGAGCAGGACGTGGCCACGGCCTTCGACCTGGCGACCACCGGCTATGTGCTCGAGAACGGCAGCGTGGTGCTCGCGGGGCCGACGCACGAGCTCAGGACGAACCCTCACGTCAAGAAGGCCTACCTGGGGCTTTGACCATGACTGACACTCCAGCGAAAATCCCGTTCTACGGTCCCCAGATCCTGGGTCACCCCCTCTACAACAAGGGCTCGGCCTTCACGCGGGCGGAGCGCGAGGCCTTCGGCCTCGAAGGCCTCCTGCCCTCGGCCGTCAACACGCTCGAGCAGCAGGCGCGGCGCGTCTACGAGAACCTCGCGCGCAAGACCGATCCCCTCGAGCGCTATATCGGGCTCGCTTCGCTCGAGGACCGCAACGAGCATCTGTTTCATCACGTGCTGGGTGAGCACCTGGAAGAGTTTCTCCCCATCGTCTACACGCCGACGGTGGGCCGCGCCTGCCAGCAGTTCAGCCACATCTTCCGGCGGGCGCGGGGGCTCTGGATCACGCCGGAGCATCGTGGCCGCATCGACCAGGTGCTGGGCAACTGGCCGGGCGAAGACGTGCGGCTCATCGTCGTCACGGACAATGAGCGCATCCTGGGCCTGGGCGACCAGGGCGCGGGGGGCATGGGCATTCCCATCGGCAAGGTCGCCGTCTACACCGCCGCGGCCGGCATCGATCCGCGCCACACGCTGCCCATCAGCCTCGACGTGGGCACGGACAATCAAGCGCTGCTCGACGACGATCTCTACCTCGGGTGGCCCCACCGGCGCCTGCGCGGGCCCGAGTACGACGCGGTCGTGGACGAGTTCGTCACCGCCGTGCGCCGGCGCTTTCCCCGTGCGCTGCTCCAGTGGGAGGACTTCAAGAAGCAGAACGCCTTCAACCTGCTCGACCGCTACCGCAAGGTGCTGCCCTCGTTCAACGACGACATCCAGGGCACGGGCGCCGTCGTGCTCGCGGGCATCCTCGCCGCGGCCCGCATCACCGGCGTGCCCCTCCAGGGCCAGCGCGTCGTCATCTTGGGCGCCGGCGCGGCCGGCATCGGCATCGCCCGCCAGATCCGCGATGCCTTGGAGCGCGCCGGACTCGCGGGAGAGCCACTCACGCGCTCGCTGGCCCTCGTGGACGTGGGTGGCGTGCTGGCGCGCGACGGCCAGCCGCTCGACGATTTCCAGCTGCCCTTTGCCTGGCCCGCGGAGCTGGCCCGGGCCTGCGGGCTCGCGGGACCCCACGGGCTCGAGGCCGTGGTGCGAGCGGTAAAGCCCACCGTGCTCATCGGCGCCTGCGGCCAGGGCGGAGCCTTTGGCAAAGAAGTTGTCGAGGCCATGGCCGGGCACGTCGAGCGCCCGATGATTCTTCCGCTCTCGAATCCGACAAGCCAGAGCGAGGCCGTGCCGGCCGACGTGATGGCCTGGAGCCGGGGGCAGGCCCTGGTCGCGGCCGGGAGTCCATTCGAGCCGGTCAGCCACGGCGATCGTGAGATCCGGATCGGCCAATGCAACAACGCCTTCGTCTTTCCCGGCATGGGGCTGGGCGCGCTCGTGGCCGAGGCGCGCGAAGTGACCGATCGCATGTTCCGCTGCGCCGCCGAATGCCTCGCCGAGCAGGTGCCCGATGACGATCTGGCCGCGGGCGCGCTCTACCCGCGCGTGCGCGATCTCAGGCGCGTGTCCACACGCATCGCCGAGGCGGTGGCCCGCGAGGCGTGCGATTCGGGTGTCGGCCGGGCCCTTGCCGACGATGCCATTCCGCATGCCGTCGCCGAGGCGCAGTGGGAGCCCGTCTATCGGCCCTTTGTGTGAATGGGGCGCGGGCACCTCACGCGGGGAGCCCGTGCCCCGACCCGCCCGCGGAGGGCGAAATGGGCGCCTGACTTTCCGGATGGTTGCGTCCTGGCCGCGGTGGCACGCACGTTGCGGTAGCCGGCTCACGGGCGTGTACGTGCACATGCGTAGTTCACGGAGTCGAGACGAAAGGGGGTAGCGATGAGACGTTCCTGGAAATGGACGCTTCCGATAGTGGCGCTGGGCCTCGGCATAGGCTTGGCGCTGGCTGTCGGTCAGGGTGATGCACAGCAGAAGAACCTGATGGTGGCCAAGAAGGCGGCCGCGGCACCGGCACTGGACGGGACCATGGACGCCACGTGGAAGGCTGCCGAGCCGTTGACGGTCAAGGTGGTGGGCGGCCGTGGCCTCCAGAACGGCTCGACCGAGGTGTCCGTCCGCGCCGTCTACACCGCGGACACGGTGTACTTCCTCATGCAGTACAAGGACGAGACGGACAGCGTGAAGCGCGAGCCCTGGCAGAAGCAGGCCGACGGCTCCTGGAAGAAGCTGGTGGACCCGAACGACAAGGGCGGGGACAACAACCTCTACTACGAAGACAAGTGGGCCATGATCTGGAACATCAACTCGCCGTCGTTTGAGCAGAAGGGGTGCTTCACGGCCTGCCATACCGGCGAGGGCAAGCCCTACGGCAACAAGTACCTGCCCAACCCCGGCGAGCGGGCCGACATCTGGCACATGAAGGGCGTGCGCACGGGGAGCATCGGCCAGATCGACGACCAGTACCTCGACGCCACACGCTATGACAAGGACAAGGCACCCGAAGCCGGCCGGAAGAGCGATCCCAGCACCGGAGGCGGCTACAGCAACAACGTGAACGATGCCAAGAACGGTCCGAAGTTCGCGCTGAAGGGCAATAAGCCGGCGCCGCCCTACTGGATCGTCGACGGCGAGAAGGAGCCTTTCGACGACTCCAAGTACAAGGCCGGCGACGAAGTGCCCAGCATCATCGTCGCCCCCTTCACGGGAGACCGCGGCGATATCTCGGCCAAGATCGTCTACAAGGACGGCGTGCGGACGAGCGTGTTCTGGCGGAAGCTCGCCACCGGCAGCGAGTACGACGTCCAGTTCACCGATCCCAAGAAGGAGTATGCCTTCGGGGTGGCCGTCTTCGACAATGCCCAGGTCCGTCACGCGTATTCGCCCGGCGTACTGAAGCTGAAGTTCGAGTAATTGTTGTGATTCCGGGATGATTCGAGTAGCATCGGCGACCGTCGGGCGAAAATTCTCCCGCCGGTCGCCGAGGCCCCGACAGAAAGGGTCGCCAATGATCCTAGCCGTGATGGGGGCCGTCGCCGTCGCATTCTCGCTGGTCGCTTTCGACGGAGCATCGGCCCAGCCCGTCTTCAGCGCGAGCCAGGACCCGCTGGCGGGCTCGCGCGTCTTCGGGGCTAAAGGCTGTGTCAAGTGCCACTCGATCAACGGCGTTGGCGGCAAGGTCGGCCCCGACCTCGCTCGGAACATCAAACCTCACTCGTTCTATGATGTCGCCACCGCGATGTGGAATCATCTCCCGCGCATGGCGGACCGCATGAAGCAGCTCGGGATCGCGCGCCCTGAGCTCACCGCGCAGGAGGCCGGAGATCTGGTCGGCTTCCTCTACACGCTCAACTACTTCGACGCGCCGGGCAACGCGGCCGCGGGTAAACGGCTCTTCACGGAGAAGAAGTGCATCGTCTGTCACCAGGCCGGTGGTACGGGCGGCGTGGTGGGCCCGAACCTCGACTCGCTCAAGCAATTCGCGTCTCCGATCTACGTCGCCTCCGCCATGTGGAACCACGGCCCCGCGATGGCAGAGGCCATGAAGGCCAAGGGCGTCGAGCGGCCCACGTTCACGGCGCAGGAGTTGCGTGATCTCATCGCCTTCCTCGCGCCGGCCACGGCGGGATCGCCCGAGGGTCCGCTCTATGTGCTCCCCGGGCGGCCCGAGCTGGGGCGCGATCTCTTCGTGGAGAAAAAGTGCATCCAGTGTCATACCGTGGCCGGTGCGGGCGGAAAGATCGGGCCGGACCTCGTCGCCATCAGCGTCCGGCGGAGCCCGATGGAGTTCGCCGCGGCCATCTGGAACAAGGCCCCCGCCATGATGGCCGCGATGTCCTCCCACGGGATCGCGGTGCCGCAGCTTCGGCCCGAAGAGATGGCCGACCTCGTCGCCTACCTTTACTCGGTTCGCTACTTCGCGTCGGGCGGCAGTGTCCCCAAGGGCTGGGCAGTGGCGACGAACAAGGGTTGTCTCAATTGCCACGGCGTGTCTGGCGAGCGCGGCAAGCCCGCGAGCGACCTGGCCAACGCGAAGGGACTTAATTCGTCGGCGGCGGTTCTGGCCGCCCTGTGGAACCATACGCTCGTCACCCCGATCGTCGCCGGGAAGAAACGTGACTGGCCGATCCTCAACGCCGGGGAGATGGCGGACCTCGTCACGCTCCTCGAATCACTGAGTCAGCCGCGAAAGAGCCCCTAGTCTTGGGGTGACCGTCGCCGGACTGGCCGCCGCCTTCCTGCTCGCTTTCGCGGCGTGGCCCGGAGTGGCGGGAGCGCAGGCGCCCAAGGACGGTTGTGTGGCATGTCACCTGGAGACGGGAGACGAGCGTCTGATGGCGCCGGTCAAGGCTTTCGACGGCGACATCCACAAAGCGAAGGGCTTCGGATGCGTGGCGTGCCATGGCGGTGACGCCAATGCCGCGGGGATGGAGGCCATGGATCGCGCCAAGGGGTTCATCGGCGTGCCCAAGCGCCCGCAGATCCCGCAAGTGTGCGGGCGCTGCCACGCCGATGCGGGCTTCATGAAGCGGTACAATCCGTCGCTGCGGGTCGATCAGGTCGCCGAATACGAGTCGTCGGTCCACGGGCGCCGTCTCCGCCAGCTTGCGGATCCCAATGTCGCAACCTGCGCCAGCTGTCACCCTGCCCACAATATCCGGCCGCCCTCCGATCCCAAGTCCAGCGTGTACCCGCTCCACGTGGCGGAGACCTGCGGCCGCTGCCACAGCGACGCGAAGTATATGGCCAGCTACAAGATCCCCACGGACCAGGTGGCGAAGTACAAAACCTCCGTCCACTGGAAGGCCATGACGGACAAAGGCGATCTCTCCGCGCCCACCTGCAACGACTGCCACGGCAACCACGGCGCCGTCCCGCCCGGAATCAACTGGGTGGGCAATGTCTGCGGGCAGTGTCACTCGCTGACCGCCGATCTCTTCAAGAAGAGCGTCCATGCCAAGGCGTTCGCCGAGATGGGCAATCCCGGCTGCGCGACCTGTCACGAGAACCACGGCATTCAGCCACCGGGTGACTTCATGCTCGGCCTGGGCGACAAGGCCGTGTGCTCGACATGCCACAGTGCGGGCGACAAGGGCGGCCAGACCGCGACGGAGATGCGGGCGCTCATCGACTCGCTCAGCGGCGAGACGCAGAAGGCCAGCGCTATTCTCCTTCAGGCCGATCATGCCGGCATGGAGGTCAGTCAGGCGCAGTTCGATCTCAATGGCGCCAAGGACGCCCTCGTCAAGGCGCGGACGGCCGTGCACAGCTACATGGTGGCACCCGTGAAGCAGGAGGTCGAGGTTGGGCTCGCGATCAGCAGCAAGGCCTACGCGCGCGGCGTTCGGGCGATGCAGGACCTGCGCTTTCGCCGGGTCTGGCTGACCATATTTCTCGTGGTCGTCCTCGCCCTCGCCGCAGGCCTGGTGATGAAGATCCGCCAGGTGGACCGCCGGCCGACCTCCGGGTCGCCACCCAAGCATTGAGGAGGTACTCGATGGCCGAGCACGTGCTGGAGCCTGATTCGTCGCGCCGGGGATTCGTCAACTGGTTCCTCGGCCTGAGCGGCGTGGCTTTCTTCCTCTCGACGGTGTATCCCCTGAGCCGATACCTGGTTCCGCCGCGGGTGGCCGAGTCCACGGCCGGTACAGTCACGCTTCCCATCAAACCGGATGACGTGAAGGCCAATTCAGGGCAGATCTTCAAGTTCGGCAGCCGGCCGGCCATCCTCGTCCGCACCCCCGCCGGCGATCTCCGCGCCTTCTCGGCCATCTGCACCCACCTCAACTGCACCGTGCAGTACCGGACCGATCTCACGCAGATCTGGTGTGCCTGCCACAACGGGCACTACGATCTCAACGGCAAGAATGTCGAAGGACCGCCACCCCGCCCCCTGGACGCCTACGTGGTCAACGTGCGCGGCAACCAGATCGTGGTCAGCAAGAGCGCTTGACCATGGTGGACGGCGCGCAACGCTTCGGCAGGCTCCGGGAGTGGCTCGATGGGCGCATCGGGCTCAGGGATCTGGAGAAGCTCGCGCAGAAAAAAGAGATCCCCGTCCACCGGCACACCATCTGGTATTACCTCGGCGGCATGACGCTCTTCCTGTTCATGGTGCAGGTGTCCACGGGCATCCTGCTCTTGCTGTACTATCGGCCGAGCGCGGAGGAGGCGTTCGAGTCTGTCCAATTTCTCATGAGTGAGGTGCAGTTCGGCTGAGGCCTATCGGCCGCCCCGCGAGGTGACGTGGTTCTCCGGCGTGGCCCTCATGGGCTTGGCCATGGGCTTCGGCTTCACCGGCTATCTCCTGCCGTGGAACGAGCTCGCGTACTTCGCCACCAAGGTGGGCACGGAGATCACCGGCGCGGTGCCGGTGATGGGCCCCTTCCTCGGCCGCTTGTTGAGAGGCGGCGACGACGTGACGGGGGCCACGCTCACGCGCTTCTACGGAATCCACGTGGCCATTCTTCCCGCGACGGCCACCGCGCTCCTCGGCCTCCATCTCTACCTCGTCCAGAAGCACGGGATGAGCGTTCCCCTCGACGTCGAGCGACGGGGAGGTGGCCAGCGTCGGATGCCCTTCGTGCCGAACTTCCTCCTCCGCGATATCGTCGGCTGGCTGGCCGCCCTCGCCGTCCTCGCCGCGCTGGCCGCCTATTTCCCCGCGGAGCTCGGAAGGAAGGCCGACCCCTTCCTGCCCGCGCCGACCGGCATCAAGCCGGAGTGGTACTTCATGTTCATGTTCCAGAGCCTCAAGTACCTGCCCGCGCACATCCTGGGCATCGAGGGCGAGATCGTGGGCATCGTGGCTTTCGGGCTGGGGGGATTGTTCCTGCTGTTGATCCCATTCCTCGACCGGCGGACGGCCCACGGTGAGCCGAGCCCCCTCTTCACGTGGATCGGCATCGCCATCATCGTCTACATGCTCCTGTTCACGTATCTGGGCTACACGGCCAGCGCCACGAAGTGATGCTCGGGCCGGATGCTCGAGCTGAGAGGAGAGGAATTGCCGAGTGCCATGACCAGCCACATCGAGGAGGGATACACCATGCCTTACGCTCGGTTGGGAACGCTCGCGCTCACGATGGCAATCGCCTTCGGCCTCTTGGCGGTGTCGCCGGGGCTTGCCCAGGTCAAGCCGCCGGTCGACATGAGCTTCGAGAAGGGCAAGGACAGCCCGGGTACGGTCACCTTCAGTCATGAGAAGCATCTCGCGGCGGGCAACAAATGCACGTCCTGTCACGTCAAGATTTTCAAGATGAAGAAGGGGCAGACGGGTCCTCTCACGATGGAGAAGATGAAGGCGGGCGAGCAGTGCGGCGCCTGCCACAATGGCAAGACCGTGGTGGAAGGAAAGACCCCATTCCTCGTGTCCGACACAGCCAACTGCACGAAATGTCACAAGTAGTGATCGACAAGGAGGCGTCACCCATGACTGCTGCGAGGCTCCTTACCCTGGCACCGATGGTTCTCATGTCCGTAGCGTTCGCCCTCCCGGCTAACGCCACGCCCCAGCTCCTGACGCAGGCGAAGAGCGCGGGGATGCCCGCGCAGAACTGCCAGTACTGCCACGTGGCCGCGATGCCGAAGAAGGACGGCTTTAAGCCGGACGACCTCAACGAGCGCGGCAAGTGGCTGCTCGGCGAGAAGGACAAGCAGAAGGCGAAGGACGTCAAGGCCGAGTGGCTCAAGAACTACCCCGGAGGCAAGTAGGTCCGTGAAAGCGGCGGCGCGGGCCACGGCGCTCTTCGTCTTCCTGGTTCCCGTGGCGGCCGCTGCGGCGGAGTCGGTGCCGTTACCGCGCGGCTGGATCGGGACCACCAGCGACTGGTTGCGAGGCCTCGGGATAGCCTTCACGCTCCTCAATCTGGCGCTCCTCGTCTTCGCCTGGAGGAGCCTGCGTCCCGCCAAGGTGGCACCCACGGCCCTTGGTTGGCTCTTCGTGGCCATTGGCCTCGTTCCCCTCATGGTCGCCTTCCTGTCCTTCGCCCACGGCCTGGAAAGCACGGCCACCGTGTCGGCCTGCGGCTCCTGCCACGTCATGACGCCGTTCGTCCAGGATCTCCACAACGTCAAGAGCGACACCCTGGCCGCGACGCACTTCAAGAACCGGTATATTCGCGAAGACCAGTGCTACACGTGCCACTCGGACTACGGCTTCGGGGGCACCCTCAAGGCCAAGTTCGCCGGTCTGGGCCACGTCTGGCGCTATACGACCGGGTTGTATGAGCTGCCCATCAAGATCGCCCAGCCCTACCAGAATGTCCGCTGCCTCGGATGCCACGGAGAATCCCAGAAGTTCCTGAACGCCGCGGGGCACCCGAAGGAGGACATGCGTCCCCTGATGGACGGGACGGTGTCTTGCCTGACCTGCCACGGCCCCGTGCACCCGGAGCAAAAGAAGGCGGCCAGCCGATGATCCAGCGAAGGGTGCCCATCCGGATGCTCCGGGTCGCTATCGTCCTGGTTGCCCTCTTCAACATCCTCGCCCTGCTCGTGATGGTGCGTACGACGCCCATTGCCTTCACGCTTTTCATGTTCCTCGGGCAGCCGCTGTTCCTGGTGGCGTTCCTCCTCTTGATTGGAGCCGTCTTGGCCGACCTCAAGGCCCGGCAAATCCTGTAACTGACTACTAGGTATTGACAAGATGATGCAAACGCACTATTGTCCGCGCTGCCCTCCGCCGCTTACAGTGTCTCGCGATCCAGGCCGGGGTCCCCGCGGGGCCCGCGCGCCGTCGTGCCCTCGATGGAGAGGAGACTGGATGCCATGACCGGCAGGCGCTGGCAATGGTTCCTGGGAATAGGCCTCGCAGGAACGATCTTCTCTCTCGGCGTTGTTCTCGGTCTTCCCTTTTCGCTGCGGGCCCAGCAGCCACCCCAGCCTGCCGCCACCGCACCTGCCCCAGCCGACAGTAACTACGTCGGCGCGGAAACGTGCAAAGGTTGTCACGAAGAGGCGTACAACAAGTTCGCCAAGACCCGGATGGGGCGCGTCTTCCTCTTCCAGGCGCGTACGCCCGGGGAGAAGAACGCCTGCGAAAACTGCCACGGCCCCGGCAAGGCCCACGTGGATGCGGGGGGCGGCAAGGGCAAGGGCGGGCTCATCACCTTCGCGAGGAACGATCCCACGCCGGTGGAGAAGCGCAACGCGGTGTGCCTCGACTGCCACACCAAGGGCGCCCGGATCTTCTGGAAGGGGAGCGGCCACGAGTCGCGGAATGTCGCCTGCACCAACTGCCACACGCTGATGCAGAACATCTCGCCGAAGCATCAGCTTGCCAAGGAAAACGAGATCGAGACGTGTGGCACCTGCCACCTGCAGAAGCGTGCCCAGACCATGCGAAGCTCGCACATGCCGGTCCGCGAGGGCAAGATGACCTGCACCTCGTGCCACAACCCGCACGGAACGGTGACGCCGGCCCTGCTCAAGGAAAACTCGCTGAACGACACCTGCTTCACGTGCCACGCGGAGAAGCGTGGGCCTTGGCTCTGGAACCACCAGCCGGTGCTCGAGAGCTGCGCTAACTGCCATGACCCGCACGGCACGAACCACGATGCCATGCTCAAGCTGGCCAAGCCGCGGCTCTGCCAGCAGTGCCACACCGAGGCCCAGCATCCGGTGAGGCCATACGGCCCCATAGGACCCCAGCAGAAATTCACGATGGGACGGTCATGCAATGACTGCCATGTGGCTGTCCACGGCTCCAATCATCCCGCCGGCTTCAGGCTGACACGCTAGGAGGCCGCCATGCGATACACGAGAACGGCACGCGTCTTCCTGGCGACGCTCGTGGTCCTGGCCGGGGCCGGGG
>WNGL01020163.1_pt1 | contig 10676 bp, 9 predicted proteins | sample 5400591 | NCBI WGS metagenome assembly WNGL01 (sample SAMN13153377, study PRJNA577476) | soil metagenome | isolation source: 80 cm soil or saprolite under Garry oak tree replicate 1 | place: USA:California | collected 2016-06-15
TGCCAACTTCAGCAGGAGCGACTGCAACTGGTCGCGACTCAAGCCCGCCAGCTGGCTCTCAAGAGCCGGACGCGCATCCTTGTGGAGATGATCATTCATGATACTTTTGCACCTCTTCCAGAGCTAATAAAAATGGGCCATACGTGTAATGGCCCAATCTTACCATAGAAGGATAGGCATGTCAGCAGGACACCTCGTCATATGATACTCTCTAATTGCGTTTCAACTGTCGATTTTACCCTTTTAGTCACAAGGAGCGAAAAACATGAGCGAAACAAGCGAAACTCTGGCGTTCTTTACTCAGGGCTGGCAACACTACCAGAACCAGTTGAGCATAGCCCTCGCTCGACTCGAACCTTCGCAGCTTGCGCTGCGTGCTGCGCCCAACCTCCGTTCAATCGATGAACTGGCGCGCCACATCATCGCCGTGCGAGCAGGCTGGTTCCATTATAACCTGGAAGAGGGCGATGAGGACTTCGCTGCTTTTGGCACATGGGCCGAACCTGGCAGCCAGCCGCGCTCCGCAAGTGAACTGGTAAGCGGATTGGAGAAGACCTGGCAGATCATGCAGGAGGTATTGGGACGTTATACGCTCTCAGATCTGCAATCGACTGTCCAGGATGAGTGGAAAGGCCAGATCTACACACTTACCCGCGGCTGGGTCATCTGGCACGTTATGGAGCATGACATCCATCACGGCGGCGAGATTGCCTACTCCCTTGGCATGCACGGCCTCGCCGCTCTGGAGGATGGAGGCAAGAGGGATCTCGCGACTCCGCCATCCACTGCGCACCCGCTCATAGTACAGGGGGAAGAGTAGACTCAGCACGCCCCCATAGATCACCAGGACCGGGACCACGATCAACCAGAGCACGATAGGAAGTCCCAGATGCGCTGACCCCTCTCACCGGAGTTCTTATTGACTCTCCTCCGAGACGGTTTTCAGGGATGTCCACAGATTTTTTTTCGGGCCACCCTTGTCAGCCCCGGTCCTCGGCTCTTCTATGCCCTAACTCGACCTAGCGCCGAGGACACGCTCAGTAAAACCGGAAAAGGGCACAGACCGACTTCGCCCCGATTTTGACGTTTCTGCCCGAACATGAACTAGCGCTCGCAGCCAATCGATATCGTCCTCTCGAAGCGACATAACCTCTTCTCGTCGAAGCGCGGTATCGTAGGTTAAAATCAGGAGCGCTCGATTGCGTGCATTGGCTTGCGCGACGACATGCAGAACGAAACGTTTCCATTCATTCTCAGAAGGTGTCCACCGGACATGAGGCAAAAGTGGCACCAGGCCACGCTTCGGAGGCGTTCCATACGCTCCAAGCGATCCTCTCGGCAGGGGATTGATTTGATCAGATCGACATTGACGCCGGATGAGAAAGTCGTAGAAGAGGCGGAGTGCAACGACACGCTGAGCAATGGTCGCATCTGAGAGCGTTGCATGAACAGATGGAGAAGTTTCATTGTGTGCATCAGGTGAGGAAGCATATTTGCGTCGGTGAGGCACACGTTGCTTCAAAGAAGCAAGATAGCTCAGAAGATCAGACTCATTCGCTTCGGTCAGCCGCTCTGGTTCAGGGAATGCCTTCAGAAAATGGTCAATGGCGCGTGCGTAAGCATCGATGGTTTTGGGACGACGGGCATTGAGCACAAGCCACTGGATGAATGCCTTCGCATGGGGGTGAGTTGCTACATGTGGGTACAGGTCCCATCGTACTTCTTCGGGTGATATTACCATGTTCTCTAAGTCCTCTTTTCAGGGGTGATATGCCCAGGAAAATGATCACCTAATGAGGGAGACGAGTAGCTCACTCATCAATCACCTTCCTGGGAAAAAGACCCTAGCTAACATGTATATTGTGCAATTGCTCGCACAGCTGCCGAATCTCCCTGGTGATGCTGGTCCATATTTCATCGGTGTTGCGCCAGGAATCGATGGGTTTGCCATTGCGGGGCAGGGCCAGTAACTTTTTAAAGGGAGTCTGCTCTAGATCGACATAGCGTAGGATAATCGGAACCACGCGGGCGGTGCCTGCTGCTTGCCGTTCCATGGCACGCATCAATTCATTTTCATAGAGTTGATCGGAGGCTAAGAAACTCGAGCTTACCAGTAAGAGGATAATCTGAGCGGAGTCAATATGGCTCGCAGTTTCTTGCTCCCATTCCTGACCCGCTTCAATTTGCTGGCTATGCCAGGGACGAATCATCCCTTCACGTCGCAGCATCACGAGATGGGTTTCCAGTTGTTTCTTAAATTTCTCATCCTCTTCTGAATAGCTGATGAAGACTTCAATAGGCCCTGTTCTCTTTTCCTGGTTTTCATGCTGAACCTGCCTGGCTCGAACGTGCCCCTGAGAGGGCGAGGGTGAAGCGATTGCAGCCCCGCTGGAAGAGGCTGTGTGCTCTCTCGGAGTGATAATGCCGGCCGTAACAAAAGCGTAGGCGAAAGCAGCCGCTGCCTGGCAAGCATACTTTGTCCACTGATTATTCCGCTCCAACCCGATGATGTCGCTGATGCCACGCATAGCCATGACCGGGTATTGTCGCTGGATGCCCTGCGTGGCCTGGTACACTCCAGCCGACTCCATCTCCACTGCCAGGATAGTGCGCGCAGTTTGTAACCATTGCACGAGGATGTCAATATTGCGAATCACACTGTTGCTGGAAGCGATCGTTCCGGTTTCGAAGAGAGGGGGACGAGTGCGGTTCGTTTCACTGCCGAAGTGCGCTGTAAGGGATGCGCGTACCTGTTGATACCAGGCGGCGTTTTTCGCTCCACCTGCTATTTTTGCTTGAAATTCGTCCGTCTCAAATTGTCGTAGATCTACTCCTGGGCGGTCCAATGTAATGGAAACTGCATCGTTCCACCCTGCGAGTTCCGTTTGATACAGCAGGAGACTGGCGGTGATATCGCTAATGCCTGGATGAATCCCACCCCGCATATCGAACTCTTCTCTGCCATCATCGAAGCGTTTGCTCACATTCAGATTATCGATGCGGGTAGAGATGATGACATCTCCCAGGGTAAAATCGTCGCTGGGAACTCCACCGGCGATGCCGACGACGAGCAGCATCTGGGGGTCCAGGTCATTGATCACGTCGTTGGCGACCTGTTGAGCAGCATCATTGCCCTGTTCGCTGCAGCGAACGACGGCTACGCTGCAAGTTTTTCCGATCTTGGTAGGAACCTGCGCAATTTCGTATGTTCGTCCGCTCTTGCCCTTTTGCACTTTGGTAGGAAAGCGTTTAAGGACAGCTGCGAATTCGTCGGGACGAATGCTGATCAGCGCGAAATCCACCTGTGTCATAAGAATCTCTCGCCTCCCCGAGTTTATCAAGCAAAGGCTACTACGTGAATGTGCACTAAGCTCACGCGTCAGGTATATACGGGATCAGCCCTTTGCGGAACGCCTCCTCCTGGATATGCCGCGGCGCGTGGCGTACATCCATGATCAGCCTGAATCATCCAGATGAGTGGGTTCTGGTCGATCATGGACGGGATTGTCCAATCCGGGGCCATCTGATACATGTCCAATAGATCGCGGATCTGCTTGGATTTCGTCTGCATGGTACTCGTACCGAGACCGAAGTAGCTCGCTATCTGGCTCGCAGGGACATGGGGCTTCTGCGAGGCGTCGAAGAGAAAGTTGACCGTGCCCACCGCGTGAATGACCCCGCACGCCCACGTGGCGGCTTTACCCCCGCTCAGAGGGGAAGGGCGTTTGCGGCAGAGCGTTGCCGTTACTTCACGGCAGAGTTGCGCGTACTCGTCATTCAAGTAGTCTTTGCTGAAGGCATCTGTCGACTGGGTGATTTCATCGAACCGCGCCTGCAGCTCTTTGGGAACATTCTGCGACGTACTGTGTTTGGCCATAGATCCCTCCTTCTTCCTATTTCCTCCTGCGGTTTTTCTTGCGCCTGTTCCTGGCCGTTCCTGGCTGTTGTAGCTTTTGGCGGAACTGCTGAGCCTGCTCGCTCCGTTCGCCGGGCAAAGGGATACGCGGTGCAGCACCCGTGGCTATTTCAGCGTTGTAGGTTGCCATCCACTCATTAATTCCCTCTTCAGTGCTCAGATCGAAGCCTCTCTCCATCCCCATCATCACGAAAGACTTGGCAATCCCAAAGGTGGCCGGGTCGCTCATTTTCCTCTGCAGTTCGCGAGCCGCCCTGTCATTCAATATGCCGAGACAGGCAGCCGCGTTCTCTAGCTGGAACTCACGTTGCAGGAATTGCCAAAAAGCCTGCAACTCGCGGATGATCTCAGGCGCTTCATCAGCAGGAGCGGAAACCTTACGCGGGAAAAGCTCGAACAGGATTTCGCGCAGATGACGGGGAGTCATCTGTGGTGGGGTGACGCTGAGATAGTGCATCCCAAAATCAATCAGCATATTGGCCCAACCGCCTCCGACGCCCTCGTCCCTGAGCGCCCGCCCTTCGGGCGACTGCTCGAACAACTGCATCAGCTGGTCTTGATACTGGCTGGCCTTTTTATCAAGTAACATGCCATCCCTATCGAATACCTTCTGATAAATATCGAATGCCATAGTTCACCTCCCTTTAACGCCGTGAAAAAAACCTCCGGCGCTCTTGATGTTCCTGTTTTGTCATGATACCACTGTATCCGCTTTGGGCTTACTTTGCAAGTATTTTAATAATGACTTGCTTGCCAGATTTGTACCGTCATATCATTACTGGCTGAGGCAATACGCGTCCCATCAGGTGACCACGCCAGAGAAGTTACCCATTTGGCGTGCCCACCATAGGTATAGATGTGGGCACCGCTCAGTGAGTCCCAGATGTGTACGGTATGATCATTGCTTGCAGTTGCAAGACGACTACTATCGGGAGACCAGGCAACATCTCGTACGCTCTCACTATGCCCGGCATACGTAAGAACGTGCTCTTTCTGGCGAACCTCCTTCTCCTGGTCTTTGTTCCCATCCGCCCAGTCGCAGATAGCCTTGACCAGTATCCAATCAACCTTGTTACGGTAAGCCGCTGCATAGACCCCTGTTCCCTCCATCTCTCCGCCGATGGCTTCAGGTTCGATACGAAGGAGTTTATCCCGGTAATCTTCATTATTGATGAGTTTGTCGCCTGAAAGAATAAGTCCGAAATGGATCTTTGGCCCTTGCCAGTCAAAGATGCTGGCGCGAAAGCGATCAAGCAAGCGAGTGGAAGCCTGTGGACGGTCACCACGGGGTTTGATGACTTCTTGCCCATCAGGACCCACATCCACCTTTTGCATTTCATATCCGACGAGCTGCCGTGAGATCAGGATGTCACCGATATTCTGCTCCTGTGGAAGGAGACCGAGGATGATACCAACCATCACTATCGCAGAAGGTGACAGCGCTTTAATACTCTCATGAACAACGAGCGTTGCTCCACCAGGACCACCGGCTCCCATCTCTGATTGGACCAGAAAAATGCTTGCACCCCCGATTACCCCCAGGTCAAAGTAGGTTTTATCATTGATGATGCGTCGCTCAAAAATGCCAGCCTTTTGTAAGAACACGTCCCGGACTGCACACGTCTCAACCTCCGTGGCTGTGACAAGCAGGACATCACAACGGAGACCCGGCGCTCGCTCTTCTAGATCTCGACTTGTTCTATAATCCAATTGTTCTGCTCTTTGCGATAAATTTCTATTTTGCCGGAACCAAGGGGTCCGTTGTAGCGGTCTTCCTTCTGCCTTTCCCCTATGGTCAAGCTCTCTGCGATAGGTCTATCTTATCATAGGTGGGTAGATATAGCTGTCATTCCGTGATTTACATCATCCCGATGGCGAGTTCAGCGGCAGAGAGGATTTGCGCCTGGATGCCGCCGACCGTACGAACGGCGTCAACCAGCCGATCCTTTGGCATGGACTCAAGGAGACAATGGCGGGCAAGCCGTCGCTTCCCAGGTGAACGATCTCATAAGGATGCCTGCGCCACCGTAGAGCGATCTTGATCCACGGCAACCCCTCCCAGATTCTGCACGGCGAAGGCGATGCCGGGGAGATCCCCCATCTGCCGGGCGAGTGCCAGCGCTTCTTGAATGAGTGGCTCGGCCTGCTCCACCTCGTCCACAGAACGCAGCACAGCAGCGGCATACAAGAGCGCTTTCACCTGCATCGCCTCGGCCACGCCTGCCCGCACCGCCAGGATGCGCTTCACGTTGGTGTACCCCTCGCGGTAGCAGGGCTGATTGAACCGGGACTGCGCCAGCGCCCACCACAAGCGCAAGGCGCGCTCCGCCGCCTCCGGTGCATTTGCCTGCTCCAGCCACCAGTTGAGCGCCGCCCGCAGGTTGTCATGCTCATGCTCCAGCTGGTTCCGCCAGCCTTTCTGCTCGCAGCCATGCAGTTGCGAATTTGCCTCCTCCGAAAGCCGGAGGTAGTAGGCGGCATGCGCCTCGCGCGTGGCCGTTCCTTCCCCCTGTGCGTCCAGCTGTTCCAGCCCAAACTCGCGCAGCACATACAACATCCTGAAGCGCGTCTCCCCGGGGCTTTCGTGCTCCTGGTTCAGCAGGCTTTTGTCCAGCAGTGAACTCAACCCCTCCAGCATATCCAGCTTCGATGCCCCGGCCTCCAGGCAGACCTGCTCCGCCGCTTCGAGCGTCCAGCCCCCCGCAAATACCGCCAGCCGTCGAAAGAGTGCCTGCTCGGTGGGCGAGAGCAGCTCGTAGCTCCAGGCAATGGTGGCGCGCATGGTGCGCTGCCGCTCCGGCAGATCGCGGGCGCCCCCAGTAAGGACCTGCAGTCGCCTCTCCAGCCGCGCCAGCAGGGCCTGTGGTGAGAGCAGCTTGAGGCGCGGGGCGGCCAGTTCGATGGCCAGCGGAATGCCCTCCAGGCGGTGGCAAATCTCGGCGATGGGAGCCGCGTTGTCCGGGGTCAGATGAAAGTTCGGCTGCACGGCTTGCGCCCGTTGCAGGAAGAGCTGCATGGCTGGGTTCTCTTCCAGCGCGGCACTGTCAATCTGCTGGAGTGGGGTGCGTTGGGGAAGCACGGGCAGTGCGAGCGGGAGCGCTACAAACTGCTGCTCGGCACGCAGGTGCAATACCTCGCGGCTCGTAACCAGCAGCTTCACCCCGGGGCATGCTTCCAACAGTGCCGCCAGGTCGGGAGCAGCCGCGATGACTTGCTCAAAGTTGTCCAGCACCAGCAGCATCCGCCGCTCGTGCAGCGCGCTTGCCAGGAGTGTGAGAGTCGGCAGGGCGCCCGGCTCGCGCAGTCCCAGCGCCTCTGTCAGGGCCGGCAGCACCAGCTCCCGGTCATTCAGCGCGGCCAGGGAGACGAACTGCACGCCCTCCGCGAACGCCTCGACAAGCTCCGCCGCCACCTGCAGCGCCAGACGGGTTTTGCCCACCCCTGCGCTCCCTGTCAAGGTGAGCAGGTGTATCTCGGGACGCTGGAGCAGCGCGCACATTGCCCGCACCTCCTGCTCTCGCCCGATCAGGGGGGTGGCCGGTATGGGAAGCTGGCGCCTGCTAACAGGCGGTCGATAAGCAAGCGGCAGGCGCCCTGCCAGCCGCGTTTCCCGCCTGGCCAGCTCCCACCGAGCGCGCTCATCTGGTGCCAGATGCAGCGCCTCGGCCAGCAGGTTCAGGGTCTCCTGGTGTGGAGCGCGGGTCAGCCCGCGCTCCAGAACGCTGATGGCATCCGCGCTGACGCCCGCACGCGCGGCCAGTTCTTCCTGGGTCAACCTGGCTGCGCGGCGGGCGTGCCTCAGTAGCTCTCCAAAGGTGGGAGCAGGCGACGTACTCATCACAGTCCTCCTCCTGCGCCAGCGCTTACCTGGCTGGACAAGGCCGAAATGTCAATCATCCAGACGATCATACCATAGGGATACCAACCGGGCAAGAAGTTCCGGGTGATCTTACGAGTTATTTTACGGATTTTCGTTGCTCCACGTCCCTTGCTCAAAGCATACTTAACAAGAGGAATACGAAAAGCCGCTACCAGTACGCGGCGGCATTCATCAGCAACAGAGTCAGTACCCTATAAAGAGACGAAAGGAATACAGCGCATGCAATCCGATACCCCCAACACTGAAAAGCAACGCCAGCCCCGGCCTTCCTGGCCGGTCATCGAAGGCAGTTACCGCGTCGGCGACCCGGCGGCACCCGTGGCCGTCTGTGCCTTGACCAGCGATGAACTGCTCGTTCCGCTCGCCGCTCTCCCAGGGGTGGCCATTGGAGGCTCAGTGCAGACGGCGAACCAGGGCATCGAGCGCATCATCCTGAACATCACGGCGAACCCGGCCATTCGCTTCCTCCTCTTGTGCGGCAAGGAATCGCGGCTCTTCCGTCCAGGCCAGTCGCTCAGAGCCCTGGTTGAGAACGGGGTGGATGAGGCCAGGCGCATCGTCGGCGCGGATGGCTACGAGCCGGTCCTGCGCACCGTGACGCCCCAACAGATTGCCGCTTTTCGCCGACAGGTTGAACTTGTGGACTGGATCGGCGAGCGCGACCTGGAAACGCTGCGCGAACGCGTCTCCAGCCTGGCCGCGCGGAGTCCTGGCCGATTTGAGGGGGCGTTGCAGGAGGATGGCGCACCTGTCGCCGCGGCCAGCCTGCAAGCTAGCTTCGCGCTCATCAAGCCGGGCGGGCAACGCGAACCGCTCATCTACGACCCCAAGGGCTACTTTGTGATTTCGCTGGACCGCTCAGCCGGCCAGATCATCTTGCGGCACTATCTGCCCGATCACACACCTGCCCATGAGATGCGCGGGCGGACGGCAGAATCGATGCTGCTTGGGCTGATTCGTGAGGGGCTGATCTCCCAACTCAGCCATGCCGGCTATCTGGGTGGCGAGCTTGCCAAAGCGGAAGCAGCGTTGCGCCTGGGCGTGCGCGTTCGCTACGAGCAGGATCGCCCGCTCCGCAGTGACACCCCGCCGCCCGAAGAAGCTGAGGCGCCTGCCGCGCCCGCCGCTCTATCCAGGTCGGCCGGTTGGGAACAGTTCAGCAGCACGCCCCTGGGCCAGCAGGTGAATGTGGTCATCGAGGTCACAGCCCTACCGGAAGAACACCTGCTTGAAGGCACCCTGGCAGAGCCTTCCGAAGAAGATCCGTGGCGCTCGTTCCGCCGAACACAGCATGTGCTGCGCGTCCGCTGGAGCAGCGCAACGCAGGTCGCCATGGGCAGTACTCAGCATTTCCAGCTGGGGGCGCTACTGCGCGCACGAGGAACCCTCCGGCTGCGCGACGAAGTGGAAGCCGAAGTGATCGTCGTCCTCACCAAAGTTGCCACCATCCAGTAGGAGCGGCGGCACGGCAGAATGTCGCTGTGTACAACTCGATTTGTCAGGAAGGCGTCGAGGGGATGGACTCAGCAGAGGTCTGGATATGTAACGATCCATCCAGGAAAAACTTGTTCTTACAAGTATGATTTCGGCTCGACCACAGAACTGCTCGTGAAAGGGATTGCGGAGCACGGGGTGGAGATGAAAGGGAAGGCTATCCAGATACTTGCCAGGAATAGCCTGCCACTCATTCTCTCATCTGAAGATGCTTATATCTCCTGGCGTTTTCGCACCTTGCACTACCAGTGCTCTCCATCATCATCGTTGTGCTCTGGGGAATGTTGGACCGTTACATTTTCGACAAGCACCGTATCGAAAACTTCCAACAAAGCGGTACCCACAATACTCTCGATGGTAAGCTCGTCCTGCTCCTCATCGCCTACGGGCAACTCAGAGAACCTATCTGAACATTGGACGCGCATATGTATGATACGCATAGCCTTTTCCTTTCTTTGTAGTGAGATTCTACTCATTGCTACAAATGCATTCAGACGGTGCCGATGAACATCGCTTTCACTATGTGAAAGTCGAAGGTATTGCGCTAGCTTGTAAAAATCGATACAATAATGATCAAATGGACTTCATCGTCTGTGAAGCCGCAACGTTGGTGGACTGTCAACGTTCATTTGATAAATGGAGGAGATGGCATCCTTTGCAAATGAAGATCGACGACCTACTAACCTTTACAGCAAGTATGCCATGAGCGACCGTCGGAAGTACATAACATCCATATCAAATACATAACAACTTCGATAGAATTGGTGTTATGGGACCTCTGCGCCCACTTTTTCGTTTACCATTTGCAGGAAGCATACAGGTATTTAATGGAGGAAGGCGGCAGTGAAAAACGACAGGAAGCATTCTCTTAATTCTCGCTTACATGAGGCACGCGTGGAGCGTGGATTGTCGCAGCAGCAGCTTGCTGACCTCGTCAAAACGACACCCGTCAATATCAGCCGGTGGGAAACTGGCTTGCACTTTCCTGGTCCCTATTTTCGCCAAAAACTCAGTAAGGTTTTTGGCAAAACGCCTGCTGAGCTTGGTCTGGTGCAATCAACCTCGGACTCAACCTCACTGTCACCGTTACCGCCACAACAACCGCAAACTGCCAGGGTATGGACCGTTCCCTTTACACGCAACCCGTTCTTCACGGGTCGCGAAGCACTGCTGGTATTGCTCTACGAGCAGCTCTCGACTGCGAGAATGGCGGCGTTGACGCAAGCCCAGGCTCTTTACGGATTAGGCGGCGTCGGCAAAACGCAGACTGCCGCCGAATACGCCTTTCGCTACGGTGACGAATATGCCCACGTGTTCTGGATGCTGGCGGCCACCCGTGAGACCCTCGACGCCGACTTCGTGAAGCTGGCCCAACTGCTCGATCTG
>WNGL01029228.1_pt1 | contig 10676 bp, 11 predicted proteins | sample 5400591 | NCBI WGS metagenome assembly WNGL01 (sample SAMN13153377, study PRJNA577476) | soil metagenome | isolation source: 80 cm soil or saprolite under Garry oak tree replicate 1 | place: USA:California | collected 2016-06-15
ACCAGACGGCCGGGATACTGCACGCCGGTCGCGGCCGCCGCCACGAGGCGCTCGAGGAGTTCGGCGCGGCCGAACACCTGGCATCGCAGCTGGAGGGATCGCAGGCGCTGGCGAGCCAGATGACCGGCTGGTTGCTCGCCACGCAAGCCCGCCTCGGGCTGCCCGGCGAAGCCCGCGCCTGCCTCGCGGCGCTCGATGACGAGCGGGCCGGCTCCGGTGAGCTACGTAATGCCCGCGCGGTGATCTGCCTCGCGGAAGGCGATCCGGCCGGAGCCCTGGGCGCGTTGCACGATGTTCTCGATGGCACGGCACCGGTCCTCGGTTACGTCACGGTTGTTGAGGCGGACCTGCTCGCCGGGCTCGCCTATCGTGAACTCGGTGACCAGCGCGCGGCGAACCAGGCGGCTGAACGTGCACTGGCCCTGGCGGAGTCTGACCGGCTGGTCCTGCCGTTCGCGATGACGGGCTCCCGGGAGCTGCTCGAGGCGCTGCCCCGGCATGAGACAGCGTACGCCGCGCTGCTCGCCGACATCCTCGATGTCCTGCACGGCTCATCCCCGGCGGCCACAGAGCAGTCCTCATTGCCGCCGACGGAGGAGCTCAGCCCGGGCGAGCTCAGGGTGCTGCGATATCTCCCGACGAACCTGTCCCGGCCCGAGATCGCAGGCGAACTATCCGTCTCGGTGAACACCATCAGCACGCACGTCCGAAGCATCTACGCCAAGCTCCAGGTCCGTGACCGGTCCTCGGCCGTGCAGCGGGCAAGGGAGCTGCGGTTGCTGGCCGCTGGCCGCACGCGCTAGTACCACGGTCACCTGATCCCGGTGATGCGGTTTCACCTGCCCGCCCTCAACCATGACGTCATGGACCCAGCGCCCGCCCCGTACATGATCCGGATCAACGGGCACCTCGGCGCCACCGTGCTGTCGGCGTTCCCGGCGATGGCGTCGCGGCTGCAAGGCGCCGAAACCGTGCTCACGGGCCTCCTGGACCGGTCGGCCCTCTACGGCGTCCTGGCCGAGGTCGAGGCGCTCGGCCTCGACCTGCTCGAGGTCCGCCAGCTCACACCACACCGCAGATCACCGGAACTAGGTGACAGCCGCTCACCGTGATGGCCGCCAGTTTCGGCCGCACGCTCCTGCTCATCGACTACCAGCCCTCACAGCTGGCCGCGGTCCGCTCTATGGAGCACGCGCTCCTGCTCAAGAACGCCGTCTCGACCGTCAGGACCATCAAGACCATAGGGTCCCGGTCGTGCACTCGACCGTCAACGTCGCCTCCGGCCAGGGGCCGACCCTCCCCGAACTCGCCGGCCTGCTAACCGACGACAAGCCGCTTGACCGGACGACGGTCAACTCCTGGGAGGACATCGAGTTCGTTCAGGCCGTCCACGCGACCGGCCGCCGCAAGCTCATCATCTGCGCCCTGTGGACCGAGATCTGCATGGCCTTCACCGCCCTCGACGCGCTGCGGGAAGGGTATGAGGTCTACCCCGTCGTCGACGCGATCGGCGGCACCTCGCCCGAGGCCCACCGCGCCGGCCTTGACCGCGTGATGCAAGCCGGCGGGCAGCCGATCAGCTGGGTCTCGCTCGCGGTCGAACAGCCGAAAGAGAACGCCGTTTTATCCATATCAACGTCCATCTCAATCGTCGGACCCAAGCATGACGAGGATGACCGGCATTCCCGCCGGGGGAAGGAGCGGGTTCCGTGAGCGAGGATTCCAGCCGCGCCGCATGGCTGCGGCAAGCGCGTTCCTACCTGCGCTGCGCCGACCCGGTGCTGGCGCGGCTCATCGACGACCGGCCGGACTTCGATCCCCGGGCGTGGCTGGCCCAGCTGCCGCCGATGGACCTGTACGGTGCCCTGCTGTTCCAGGTCACCGGCCAGCAGCTGTCCGTACCGGCGACCCGCCGGACTCTGGCCCGGTTCGGCGGCCACCTCCCCGCACCCGCCGAACTGCTGGCAGCGGAGGCCGGCCAGCTCCGCCAGGCCGGCCTGTCCTGGCGGAAGATCGGCACGCTTCGCGATCTCGCCGGGCGGCTATCGGACGGCCGCCTGGACCAGGACGTGCTGAGCCGCCTGCCCGACGGTGAGCTCATGGCCGAGCTCACCGCGATTCCGAGCATAGGCCCGTGGACCGTGCAGGGCGCCGTGCTCATCGCGCTGCAGCGCGAGGACGTCGCCCTGCCGGGCGACCTGGCGCTCCGCAAGGCCGTCCAGGCCGCCTACCAGCTGGACCACCTACCCACCCAGGAGGAGGTCCTGGCTATCGCCGAGAAATGGCGGCCCTACCGCAGCCTAGCGACCAGCTACCTGTTCTCCGCCGCCGTCGAGCCGACCGAGGTCCTGGGGTTGCGAGGCCTGCCTGGCTCAGGGACGCCGGGACTGGGTGCATCTGCGGGTCTGCCAGGAATGCGGTCACGTCGGATGCTGTGACAACTCTCCGGGCAGGCACGCATCCGCGCACTTCCGGTGGCCGGGCACCCGGTTATCCGGTCGTACGAACCGGGCGAGGACTGGTATTGGTGCTACCTCGACCAGCTCGTGTTCGAACTCCAGGGTGCCCCGCCGGCACTGTCGCACCGGTGACGGATCGGGCCGCACCGATGTCGATGTTCGACTACGACGCCAGGCCGGTCACTCCGTTGCCGGTCCTGGTCGGCACGACGGCCTCCCGTGGCGCGTACGCGATCCGTGACTTCCTCAGCCGCAACGGTTACCCGTTCGAGTGGGCCGACGCCTGCCAGCCCGATGCAGTACGGGCGGTCCTGGGGGTCGCCGAAGTGGAGCCATCGGTGCTGCCGCTGTGCATCCTGCCGGACGGGTCGCGGCTGGCATCTGCGACGGTGGAACAGGTCGCCGCCGGCCTTGGCATGGTCGCGGCCCCATCACTGCCGGAATACGACCTGACGATCGTCGGAGCGGGACCGGCCGGGCTGGCCGCCGCCGTCAACCCGGCATCCGAGGGCCTGCGCACCGTCGTCGTCGAGGCGGTGGAACCGGGTGGCCAGGCCGGGACCACGTCGATGATCGAGAACTATCTCGGTTTTCCCAACGGCATCAGCGGCAGCGAACTGGCGACGCGCGCGATGGTGCAGGCGCGCCGGTTCGGTGCCGAACTGCTGCTGGCCGGGCCCCTGGTCGGCGTCTCGGCCGATGGGCCGGGCTATGCCGCCGAGCTGTCCGACGGGCACGCTGATACGCGGGCGGGCGGTGCTGTTCGCCGGCGGAGTCGAGTGGCGCCGCCTGGACGTGCCCGGGATCGTCGTTGTGGGCGGCGGCAACTCAGCGGGCCGGGCGGTCGTCCGGTTCTCCCGGTACGCCCAGCGGGTCACGCTTCTGGTCCGCGACCGCGACCTCGGCGCGTCGATGTCGCAGTACCTCATCGATCACCTGTCGGCGATCCCGAATGTTGAGGTGCGGGTGCGCACGCATGTAGTGGGGCTGGAGGCTGATGACCGCCTCCGGGCGGTCATCGTGCGCTCCCGGGGACAGCACCGAAGCGGTGCGGTTGCCGGCGGATGCCTTGTTCATCTGCATCGGCGGCACCCCCCGCACCGACGGCGCCGCGGGGATCGGGCTGGCCGCCAACCCCGCCGGGTATCTGGTGACCGGCAGCGATGCCGCCCGCGAGCCAGGCAGCAACTGGCCACTGCCCAGGGAGCCGCTGCCGCTGGAGACCAACCGGCCCGGCGTGCTCGCCGCAGGAGACGTGCGCTGCGGGTCGGTCAAACGCTGCTCAGCCGCCATCGGCGAGGGATCAATGGCCGTGGCGGTCATCCACCGGCGGCTGGCGGAGGCAGGCGGTGACTGAGCCGCCCGCGGTGGCGAGTCCGGATACTGCGGTGTCCTCCGAGTTCGCCGAACTCGCCTCCGACGATCGCCGCCAAGGCCGCAGCGGCGCTCGAACGCAACGGCATCCGGCCGCTGCTCGCCGCCACAGGTGCCGACGCGCGGGCCTGGTCGGTTCCCTCCTCACCGGCGGCGCCGAGGTGTGCAAAAACACCTCCCAGACACTCGAAGCCATCGGCGTCGCCGACGACATCGAACGATCCGGCCGCTACCAGCCACTCCGGTTGCGGCTGTACCGGATGGACCAGGAAATGCAGGGGCGCGAGATGCGCACCCTGGCCGCGTCGCCCGACTACGTCGTCGGCAGCCTACACGCGCTGACCGAAGGCGGATCGCTACTCATCGCGTCCGCTAGCGGCAGCCAACTGGGCCCGCTCGTGTCGGGTGCGGGGCATGTGATCCTCGTCATCGGGGCCCAGAAGATCGTCCCCGATGTCGCAACGGGGCTGCGGCGTATCTACGAATACTGCTACCCGCTCGAGGATGCCAGGGCCCGGCGAGTCTACGGAGTGCCCAGCGGAGTGAACAACATCCTCATCATCAACAACGCGATCACCCCCGGCCGCGTCACCGCGATCATCGTCAACGAGCGCCTCGGCTCCTGATCACCTTCATAGTGCCAGTGCCGCCAGCAGGGTGGGCGGGTCGTAGCCGCGGCGGTGCACGACGCCGTCGATGAACAGGGTGGGGGTGCCGAGCACCTGGCCCGAGGCCAGGCCGCTGTCGATGTCGCGCTGGATCCGCTCCAGCACGGTCCTGCTGGCCCGGTCGCGGTCGAATGCTGCCACGTCCAGCCCGTGCTGCGCGGCGTACCCGCGCGGGTGGCCGTCCTCGAGCGCCTTCTGCCGGTGGAATAGCAGCTCGTGCATGTCCCAGAACCGGCCCTGCAGCGCAGCGGCCTCAGCCGCGGCCGCCGCGGCGAGGGCGTGCGGGTGAATGCCGGTCAATGGGAATGCCGGAACGCGAACCGCACCTTCCCGCCGAGCTGCTGTTCGACCACCTCGATCGCATAGAAGGCCTGCCGCGAGTACGTGCACTCGTAATCGCCGTACTCGATGATCAGGCGGCCGGCGGGCGAACCGCGGACGTGATCGACTTTCTCGTCCAGCGCCGCCAGCGCCAGCTCGCGGTCGTCCGGACTTGCATCGACGGTCATGGGTCACAACCTCCGGGTGGGTACGGGCAGATCCGGCTGGCTCGGCGGCTTAGAATCCGACCGGCTGACGGATGAGGACGATGTGAATGCGGCCGGGCAGTTCCTGGTGGATCTCGAGGATCTTCCCGACCTGGCTGTGCTGCCCGTAGGCGGCCTGCGCGCGGGCGTCTTCCAGCGGCAGGCTGTGTTGATAGATGCGTTCATGCGCCGCTGCCAGCGTGGGCACGAGCTTCTGCGCGCCGACGACGAAGATGACATTGGCGGCGCCCCAGGCGTAGGAGGCGAGCTGGCTGCCTGACGCCGAGGCAATGACCAGGGTGCCGTCCCGGGTGACCGCGTGCACGCTGCCCAGGGCGTAGTCTGGTTGGCCGCCGATCGCCTTCATTTCCTGCGCTTGGGTCGCGAAGTCGAGGGCGAACATCTTGTTCCGCGCCGACGCCCACCGGCCGCCGCCGTCGTTGATCGCGTCGGCGATCCCGGTCTCGGCCAGCGTCACCGAGGTGTTGGTCATCACCGGCGAGCCTTCCGGGATGCGGGCCAGCACTGCCTGGCGCGCGGCATCGAGATCACTGACGACCTCGACACTGAAGCCGTGCTCCTCGAGCGCCACGACGGTCGCCTGCAGCGCGTGTTCATCCGGCAGCGTGGTAAATCGGTCAGGGATGGCAGTCGTGCTCATTTGCTAGTCCTCCTTGATGCAGCTAGCTGGCTAGTCGAGTGCCCCGAAGCTAATGGGCATCAAGGTGAGCGGCTGTCACCTGGTTCCGGTGATTTCGCGAACCAGAGTCACGCGTAGCTCGGGTCAAGGACCGGGCGGAGCCCGGCCGCGCAGCGGCGCCGGAGGCGTCCTTGAGGCGGCCGGCCGGGAGCCCGATGATCTAGCTGCGAGGAGCCGGGGCCGGGGGGGTCCGCGTCAGAAGGGCGGTCAGGCGGGGCCAATCAGATTGCCGTCCCGCCGCGCGGGCGCGGGGGGCAGAATAGCTGGCGACCTCGCGCCTGGCGGGGGGCAGAATGCTTGGCGACCTCGCGCCTGGCCGCTGGCCAGGGAGAGCCGTTCATGCCGCCCGCGCCGCCTCGGTTACGGCCGGGTCGGCGGAGGCCTTGGACAGGCAGCGGATCTGCCCGTCCCGCAGGCCGTAGAAGACCAGGGTGAGCAGCCGTCGGGTGGCGGCGACCTTGGCGATGCTGCGGGCCTCCTTGCCGCGGCGGGCGATGATGGCGTCCTTCGCGCCGCCGATCACGCTGTCTTTCGGGATGCGCTGGATGGCCTCGACCAGCGCCCAGCGCATTTCCTCTGCGGTGTGACCGCGTCTCGTTTCTCCTTCTCTGCTCCTGCTGGCGGGGGTTTTCGCTTTGTGCCCAGTGGTGTCGCGTCACTAGGGTCGCCCTTCGTGCAGCTGATCTTCTTTGCCAGCGCGGGCTGGGAGACGTGGGATGTGGCGGGCCGGCCGGCGATCCCGGACAGGATGCCGGTGCTGGTCGACGACGACCTGCTTTTCGAGGACGACGATTCACCCCGGCCGGTGGTGGCGGCGAACCGGTGGCTGCGTGAGCTTCCGTCCAGCGGTGCCCCGGCGACGCATCCGCTTCGAGCCGCGGTTCCCTCAAGTGCACCCGCACCGGCTCCGGCACTCGTTTGCGATGGCCACGCTGGAGAGGCTGGTGGGCGGCTACTACGCGCAGGCCGCCCAGCTCGTGACCGGCACCGGCACCGGGACAGGCCTCGGTGCTGACCACGGAGGTGTATCTGCGGCGGCTGGACATGACCCGGATCTACCGGGATGCCTGCCAGCAGGCCGGGGCCGATCACGGGCTGCTGGAGAGCGCGGAGCGAGAAGCCGGCGAAGAGTTCGCCGATGAGCGCGGTGATTCCTGATGCCGGCCGAGCTGCTCGATGACCCGGCCGGGATCTCCTGCGCCTTCAGCGACGGCCGGCGCAGCCGCCACGTGGTAGTCACCCCCGACCCGCTGCCGCTGGTCCGCGACCTGCTGACCGGGCTGACCGGGCTGGTCCATCCGCACGGGCCGGCGGGCGCGCCCGGCACCGTCACCGATTATCTGGCCGGGGTGCGGAACCTGGCCGGGTTCCTGCGCGCGCGGCAGGCGGGCGGCGGCGCGGGCGCGCTGACCCGGGTGCTGCTGGCTGAGTACTGGATGCAGGCCGGCTGGCGTCATGAGTCGGCGACACGGCGGATGCTCGCCGCCGCCGATGCCGCTACCGGCGTCCTGCAGCCGGAGGTGCGGGCCCTGGTCGCGGGCCGGCACTTCGCCGCGATGCCGGTCACCGCGCCGCTGCAGCCGTATACCGAGCAGGAGTGGGAGCGCCTGCACCGGGTGTGCCGTCAGGTGGCGGACGAGGCGTTCGGCCGCTACCGGGCCGCGCGCGCTGGGGGGGCCGGCGGGGATGACCCGCGGGCCGCCGGGTGGGATGGCGGCAACCTGAGGTGGCTGCTGGCCCGCCTGGGCCCGGCCGGAGACGGTGAGGCAGCCGCCTGGCTGGGCCGGAACCGGTCCTGGGTCACCGCCCGTGGCGGGGTCCGGTCAGCGTGCGAAGAGCTGTATCCGGCCATGGAAGTGACCGTCGCCTACCGGCTGCTGCTGGGCATGTACTCCGGGATCGTGCCCGACGGCATCGCCGATCTCGGGGTCGGCGACATCGACTGGGCGGGGGACGCCACCATCCTGCTCGGCTACGTCAAACGGCGGACCGCGGCCGAGTCGATGACCTTGCCGCGCAAGGCGGTCCGGCTGCTCGAGCAGTGGCTGGAGCATTCCGCGCTGACTCGAGAGCACGCGCCGGCCGGGCTGGCCGGCCGCCTGTGGCTGCACTACAACCGGTTCGCCTCGCCGCGCTGGCGCGGCGGGGTCTCCGCCCGCGCCGAGGTGGGCTGGGCGCCGCGGACCGGCGTGCAGGTGGACCGGCGGCGGGTCCGCACGAGCTACCTGGCGCTGCGGGATCGCAGCCGCTGGCATGGCAGCACCCGATCGACGATTGACCCTAACCACTCCCCGGCGGTGGAAGGCGACCACTACCTGACCGCCACCACGGCCGCGCAGCAGGACATGGCCGGGCAGATCATCGAGGATGCGCAGCAGGACATGCTGCGCCGGGCCTCGCCCGCGGTGGTCCTGACCGACGCCGGCGTCTCCGATCTCGCGGGCCGCTACCCGGAGCTGATCGCCCGGCTCAGCGTGGACGACACCGCCATCGCCGAGCTGACCGGCGGGACCCGCGATGTGTTCGCGGCCACCTGCGCCGACCCGCTGTCGGGACTGCACGGCCCGCCCGGCAAGCCATGCCCGGCCCGGCCGTGGGTGTGCCTGCTCTGCCCGCTGGCGGTGTTCACCCCCCGGCACGCGGCGAACCTGCTGCGGCTCAAGGCGTTCTTCGCCCGGCAGTGGCAGCAGATGCCCGCCGCGCAGTTCATGGCCGTGTTCGGGCCGTATGCCGCTCGCATCGGCCAGGTGCTCGATCGCTACCCCCCGCAGCTGCTGGCCGCCCTCGCCGCTGAGGTCGGCGACCACGACAGTGAGCTTCCGCTGCGCGCCGAGGAGCTGACCTCGTGACCCCCGGCATCGCCGCGGCCGCCGCCGGGGATGCCGCGTCGCCGTTCTCCGGCACCGACCTGTGCGCCGAGGCGGGATGGCGGCTGCGGGCCGGCGGACGCAGGCCTGTCTTCGACGACGACGTCTGGTGCTTCGGTGACGTCGACGGGCTGGCGGTGCAGCTCAGCGAGGGCGACGTGCGGATGGACTTCACCGCGATCTGCGATCCGCGCTGGCGGCTGGTCGCCAAGGAATACCTGCTGGCCCGGATGCTGCCCGGCCACGAGCTGGTGGCCGTGCTGCCGCACGCCTACCGGATCCCGCTCGCGCTGCGCAGCTGCAAGCGCCGGCTCGCCGAGCTGACCGGATGGCTGAACTGGGTCACCGCCAGCGGCGCCGGCTCGCTGTCGCAGGTGTCCCAGCAGCACTGCGACCGCTACCTGCACCACCGTCGCGCGCGCAGGGACCGAAGCGGGGCGGTGCTCGGCAGCGTCGATGAGTCGGTGGTTCGCCTGGCCGCCGCGGTCGTCATCGAGCTCGCGCTCTACGGGGAGCTGTTCACCGCCGACGCCTACGCCCCCGGCTTCCGGCCCTGGGAGGGCAGGTCGTCCGCCCGGGTGGCCGGGACGCGCGCCCGAGGGCAACAAGACCCCGGTGGTGCGCCAGGAGGTCCTGCAGCCGATGCTCGCCGCAGCCCTCTACCTGGCCGGCACCATCGGGTCCCGCATCGTGGCGCTCGGCGAGCAGGTCCGCCGGCAGCGTACTCCCGCCAGCGGGCACCGGGCCAGCGTGGAGGACATAGCCGAGGTCCTCGGCCGGCACCGCCGCCACGGCCAGCCGCTGGAGGCAGCCCCGCCCCACCTCGCGCAGGCCCGGATCGCCCGCGGCTGGGATCCGGACGACCCGCTGCTCGGAGTAAGCCTGGCCGCCATGGCCCGGCAGGCTGGCGCAGGGAGGATCACGCCTAGCGACCTGCCGGCGCTCCGCCCGCTCATCACCCGGGCCATGCGCGAGGTGGGCGCGGAAAAGCCGTGGGGCCGGGACGCCGAGACGGTGCCGCGAGCGGACGGCGGCCGGGCCATCCCCTGGACGCTTCCGCTGCATGAACGTGACGTCAGGGACCTCACCAGCTTCGCCGGCACCGCGTGCCTGCTGATCGTCGCGACCCTCACCGGGATGCGGGAGAGCGAGCTGATGGAGTTGCGCTCCGGCTGCCGCCGCCCGCCCGCCGCCGGGGATTCCTTCGCCCGGCACCGGCTGGCCGGCACGCTTATCAAAGGGCAGCCCCTCGGCGGGACCGAGGAGGAGTGGGTCGTCATCGAGCAAGTCGATCAGGCGGTCGCGCTGGCCGAGCAGCTGTCCGGCCGCGCCGAGCCCGATGCCCCGGTGTTCGGCCGCTTCTCCTTCCCGGTCCGCTACCCGTGGTTCCGCGCGTGGGTGAACGGGCCGGGCGGGCGCCGGCTCGGGCTGGCCCCGATCCCCGGCGACACCGTGACCTTGCGGATGCTGCGGCGCACCCTGGCCAGGGAACTGGCCTACCGTCCCGGCGGCCTGCTCGCCGCCAAGATCCACCTCAAGCACGTGTCCGCGGCGACCACCGAAGGCTACGCCAGCCGGCCCGGCGGCGCCCAGGCGAAGCTCCTCGCCGAGATCGGCGAGCACGAGGCGGAACGAAACCTGCAGCTCGTGCTCACCGAGTTCCGCAACTACCAGGATGGCGTCATGCCAGCCGGGCCCGGGGCGCGCGAGCTGACCGAATTCTTCGCCACCGTCGACGGGGACCTCTCCGGGCACACTGGCACCGCGCCGAACGTGCTTGCCAGCGACCAGCAGGTGCTCAACCTGCTCGGCAAGCGCGCCGGAGTGCTGCACCTGGGCCTGGCGAACTACTGCTGGTTCACCGACCCCTCCCGGGCACTGTGCCTGAAACTCGCGGGCACCCGCGGCGCCGGCAAGCCCCTGATCGGGATGTGTGACTCCGCGCGCTGCCCGCAAGCCACCCACCACCCCCGCCACCGGGCGGCGTGGGCCAAGACGGCCGAAGACCACGCCGTGTTCCTCGGCCAGATCGGCCGGACCCGCAAAGCCGAACATGCCCGCCTGAACGCCGAACTGGAGCG
>WNGL01010494.1_pt1 | contig 10672 bp, 9 predicted proteins | sample 5400591 | NCBI WGS metagenome assembly WNGL01 (sample SAMN13153377, study PRJNA577476) | soil metagenome | isolation source: 80 cm soil or saprolite under Garry oak tree replicate 1 | place: USA:California | collected 2016-06-15
GCTCGTGTTACTACAACGACCGGCGCCTCCCGGGACGTGACTTCACCGACGAACCGGTGGCAACCGCGGAACAGATCACGGCCGCCGTGCCGCGCGGCGAGCTGACCTGGCCGAACGAGCCGGCGATGCCGCAGCAGAAGATGTACTGCCACGTGGACGACGCACCCGGCGCGATCGATTTCACCATCTCGGCGGATCTGCGGTACTTCACCGAGGACGAGATGGTGACGATCGTGCGCGGAATGGAGTCGGTCGCCGTGGAAATGGCCCTCGACCCCACCGCCCCGACCAATGTGGTGGTCGGGGCGCACGTTTAATCGGACGTAGTCAGAAGATCACGACGGAACGCAGTACGTCGCCGTGATGCATCTTGGTGAACGCCGACTCGACATCATCCAGGCCGATCCGCTCGGACACAAAACTGTCCAGATCCAGCCGGCCCTGCTGGTAAAGGCTGACCAGGTAGGGGAAATCGCGGCTGGGCAGGCAGTCGCCGTACCAGGACGACTTCAGGGCACCGCCACGGGAGAAGAAGTCGATCAACGGCATGTCGATGGTCATGTCCGGGGTCGGCACGCCGACCAGGACGAGGGTGCCGGCCAGGTCACGGGCGTAGAACCCCTGCCGCCAGGTCTCCGGCCGGCCGACGGCCTCGATGACGACGTCCGCGCCGAAGCCGCCGGTCAGCTCGCGGACCGATTCGACCACGTCGGCGGTGCGGGAGTTCACCGTGTGCGTGGCACCGATGTTCTTGGCCCAGTTGAGTTTCCGGTCATCCACGTCGACGGCGATGATGGTCGTGGCGCCGGCGAGTTTCGCGCCGGCGATCGCGGCGTCGCCGACACCGCCGCAGCCGATGACGGCGACGCTGTCGCCACGCGTCACGGCACCGGTATTGATCGCGGCGCCCAGCCCCGCCATGACACCGCAGCCCAGCAGCCCGACGGCGGCCGGCTCGGCCGACGGATCGACCTTCGTACATTGTCCACTATGGACCAACGTCTTGTCGGCGAAGGCGCCGATGCCCAGCGCTGGCGACAGCGGCGTGCTGTCCTCCAGTGTCATCGGCTGCGCGGCGTTGTGGGTGCTGAAGCAGTACCACGGCTTGCCCTTGCGGCAGGCGCGGCAGGTGCCGCAGACCGCGCGCCAGTTGAGGATGACGAAGTCGCCGGGCGCCACGTCGGTCACGCCGTCGCCGACGGTCTCGACGATGCCGGCGGCCTCGTGGCCGAGCAGGAAGGGAAATTCGTCGTTGATGCCGCCTTCGCGGTAGTGCAGGTCGGTATGACAGACGCCGCACGCCTGCACCCGGACGACGGCCTCGCCGGGTCCCGGATCGGGCACCAGCACGGTCCGAATCTCAACCGGAGCGCCCTTACCCGGCGCGATCACGCCCCGCACCCGCTCAGCCATCCGCAGCCTCCCTATGTTTTGACGCTTTACTCTGCCACCAACAGTTCGCCGTTGAAAACGCCTAGTGTCTCCTGGTAGAACTCGATGCCCACGCCGTTCGGGTCGCGGATGTAGATGCTGTCCTCGATGCCCCGATCCGGCCCGAGGTAGCCGATGCCCGCTTCGTCCAGCTTCGTCTTGATCGCGGCGAAGTGCTCGGCACTCACCGACAGCGCGAGGTGTTGCACGGCGCCGATGGTCTCGACGTAGTCCTGGTGGTCGTGCCCGGGGAAGTCGAAGAACCCGAGCAGGTTGCGGTTGCCGATGTCGAAGAAGAAGTGGCTGGACCCCTGGTAGTCCCGGTTCTCGACCAGTTCGACCAGCGGGAAGCCGAGAAACTCCTGGTAGAAGCGGATGGTCTCCTCGACGTCCCGGCAGACCAGGGCGAGATGGTGCACCCCACGCACCGGAGTGGCCGGCCGCCGCGCGATCGGCTTGAGGTACGCGGCCCGCAGCTTGTCGCGCCGGTCACGGATCTCGGCGAGCTCGGCGCCCTCGGGCTGCGGCATCACGCGCTCCTTCCCACCACAAGCTGTTGAAGGGTCAACCGTCTCACGTTTCCCACCGAAGCGCGACCGCCCACCCACGGCGCTGGCCGACGAGCGGGCGGCGGCCTGGGCCCTCGGGTAGGTGGCCACACGTGACCGGATCACCGACCAACCACCCCACGAGGTATTTCGCAGTCCCTCATCCGTGTGAGTGGCGGCATGCCCGACACACCGAAGCCGATACTCACAAAGCATCGCGATACGCACGCGATCAGAAGGAGATTCTCATGCGAATGCTTTTCCGATGGCTCATCGCCGGCACACTGACCCTGATGCTGACGGGCGTGGCGGTTCCTTCCGCACTGGCCAGGCCGAAGGCCCCGGTTGCGCCCGCCACCTGCGTGCACGGCCTGCTACTCGCCGCCGATGGCACGTCCTTTTCCCAGGACGACCACATCTGGATGGTGATTACGTCAGCAGTCAAGGCCCCGGCCGCAGCGGCGGTGTTGATCCCGAGCGAAACGCAAACGAATTACACGTCCGACAGTGATATTGCGGAATTCGTACTGTCCTACGACGGGACGCGACTCAGCCCCAACGTCCAGTACATCATCCGCATCATGGTCACCGATCCGCAGGGCCGTACCATCATGTACAAGGTGACGCCGCTATCGGACGGAAACTCGTTTATGGTGATCAAAATGGGCTAGGGCTGGAACGCTAGCGCGGATCGCCGACCTCAAGCCCACGATCCCGGACAGTCTCCAGGAATCGCGACCACGAGCCGGCGCCGACCGTGATGTTGCCACCCGCCCTGTTCTTGGTGTCACGGACGGCGATCCGGCCCGCTAATCCCCCAACTTCAACGCAATCGGCGTCACTCGCGCTGCAGCTTGACTTTCGCCAGTTCATCATGTCGAGTTCTCCCATTGGTTGCCATACTCCGTTATCAGTTCAGCCGATTCTTCCGGGCTCATCGCCACACGCTCCACCATTCCGACGGCCCGTCGGTAAGTGCCGACATCGGGATCATCGTTCAGGAACTGCAAGGACGGTCGATTCCCCAGGTGCACGATCGGCGTGTTCCCATCCGACTCGATGACAATGAACGCTCCGTCGTAGGATGGATTCCATCCGCTGTCATGCGGGATGATCCGGATAGTGACATTGGGAAGCTGGCTCATCTCGGACAGGTGCCGCAACTGCCCGACCATCACGGCTGGGCTGCCGATCATCTGCCACAGCGCCGCCTCGCCAATGAACGCGACCAGCATCACCGGATCAGGACGCTTCAGAATGTCCTGGCGCCCGAGCCGGATCGCGACACGCACGCCATACTCCCCCGCAGACACTTCCGCCGCAGTCATGATGGCGTGAACGTAGTCACTGGTCTGCAACAGTCCTGGTATCAGCAGCGGCTGCACATGGGTGATGAGTGTCGCCGACTGTTCGAACTCGACCAGGGCGGCCAGTTGGCGACGTTGCTCGGGCAGGGTGACAGCAACCCACAGGGGATTGTCGGCTCCCGCGGTCAGCGACATGATCTCGTCGTAACGCTCACCCTCCACGCCAAGCGCGGTCAGGAATCGCGCTACGTCTTCGGGTTTGGGATTCCGGTCGCCGGTCTCCCATCGGGAGATCATGCTTGGCTCGCGACCAAGTCGACTGGCGAACTCGCGCAGACCGATCTTGCGTTCCTCACGCTCCTGGCGCAGGAGCGTGCCGAGCGCACGACCCTTCGGGGTCCTCGGCACCTTGCCGCCTCCAATGTTCCCAGCCATGCAACACACACTACCGACGTGTCGTGGCTATCTGCGCTTCACCCGGTTGAGTGAGCGAGTTGCTGTTGCCTTCTCAAGAACGTTCCGTCAACCTGGGAACGAGCAACAGCCTAGCGATCAGGCAGGACCAACGCAGGATTGGGGTGCACGATGTTGGAGAGTTTGGCGATCTGTGGGTGGGTTGGGGTCAAGAACGACTGCCAGATGACATGCGAGGTGCACGGCAGTGGCATCGCGACGGTCGAGTTCGGCCAACGCGGTGACGGGCTTGAGATGCAGTTCGACTCCGAGGCGCTCCGGCGCCTGGTCACGCTGGGCACCGACGCGCTACGGGACATGGATGAGCGCTTCGTCCGCGAGCGGTCGTCAGGCGATGCGGAACGTGTAGGACAGTGAGTGCCATGGGCCGTCGACGGCGCGACCGTCCGGCGTCGGGCCGGTGCGCGCGGCGAAGTCCACGACCAGCTCCGGCTTGACGCCGAACACCGTGTCCGAGTCCAGGTACTCGCCGCCGGCCACGAACAACTGGGTGATCAGGCGGCCGTGGCCGGGGGCGCTGATCATGAAGTGCACGTGCGGCGCCCGGTACGGATGCCGCCGCACCGCGGACAGCAGTTCCCCGACCGGACCGTCGGCCGGGATCGGGTAGGCGGCGGGCAGGATGGTCCAGAACCGCAGGCGCCCGGCGTCATCGGTGCGGAAACGGGCGCGCAGCACCGGGCCGTCGACATCCGGCAACTGGACGTCGTAGAAACCGTCCGCATTGGACTGCCATACGTCCACGACCGCCTGCGACACCGGGACATCACGGCGATCGGTGACCACGACATCGACCCACAACGGCGCGCCGGGCAGACCGGCGGCGAGGTCGAAGCCCTGCGGACGGGTGGGCGGTCCGTCCACATAGAACGGTCCCAGTACCGCGGACGGTGTCGTGTCGGCCGTTCGGGAGTTCGTCATCAGGTCGACCATGCTGGACACGCCCAGTGTGTCCGACAGCAGGATGAACTCCTGTCGCGTGTCGTCGCACTTCTGGCCGGTGCTGGTGAGGAAGTCGATAGCCTGGCTCCATTCCGTCTCCGTCACGTCGTGTTCGACCACGAAGCGGTGCAGATGTCGGACCAGGCCGGTGAGCAGGTGTTTCGAGCGCGGGTCCGGGGCGGCGGCGAAGCTGGCCACCACCTGTTCGGTCAGTCGGTCGGCGGGCGACAGCGGACCGGGGGTGGGTCGGCGGCCGTGCCACGCGTCGGTCAGCAGGGCCAGGATTCCCCGCTCGGACAGGGCTTGCGGGTTCGGATACGGCGACGCGACCGCCAGTTCGGCTGCCGTGGCCAGGTCGGCCGAGCCCAGGCCGATGGCACGCAGGGACGTCGGGCCGGCCAGCGCGGCGATCAGGTCGTACACGGCGGTCGGCGCGTCCGGTGCGCCCAGCGCTTCGGCAATCCGGGCGAACGCGGCCGGGGCCGCGGGCGCGTTGTAGGCCATGGTGTGGGGCAACAGCACCGTGTGCGTTTCGGCGTGCGGCAGGCCGAACGCGCCGCCGATGGTGTGGGCCAGCTTGTGGTGCAGGCCCATGGTCACGGCACCCAGGCACATGCCGGCCAGCCATGCCGCCCGCAGCAGATCCGCCCGGGGCTCCAGCGAGTCCGGGGACGCGACGACCCGGGGCAACGCCGACGCGATGCCGGCGATCGCGTCGCACGCCATCAGGTCGGTGACGGGATTCGCATCCGGGGCGTACAAGGCCTCGACCACATGGGCCAGCGCGTTGATCGCGCTGGAGACGGTCAGATCGACGGGCATCCCGACGGTGAGTTCTACGTCGTAGATGACCGTTTCCGGGAGCAGCGCCGGGGAACGGCGGGTGACCTTGCGGCCGTTCGCCGTCTCGCCGAGCATCGTGGTGACCTCGGAACCGGCGTACGTCGTCGGCAGGATGACCTGTGGCAGATCCGTGCGCAGCGCGAGCGCCTTGGCCAGGCCCGTTGCCGAGCCTCCGCCGACCGCGACCAGACAGTCCGCGTCGGCTTCCCGCAGCATGCGCAGTGCCTGCTCGGTCACGTCGACCGGGGTGTGCATGGCGGCGGCGCCGAAGACGATCGGTGTCAGCGGCGCCAGAGCAGCCGTGATGCGCTCGGCGACGCGGGGGCCGGCGACGAGGAACGGCCGCTTGCCGTCCACCCGCTCGACCTCGGCCCGGACCTGGTCGGCGGTGCCGGCGCCGAACACGATCCGCTGCTGGTGGGACGTGTAGACAAACGATTGCATCGAGGGCCGCCTCACACCGTCGCGTTTTGTCTTGTTGGCGATTCTACGACCGAGCAGCGATCCGGGCCTTGACAAACCGAGGTGGTCTAGTCCAATTTGAAAGACATCCTTCTGAACAGGGGAAGGGCAGGTCGGCGGTGGTGCCGGGCCGGTTCGTCGCGCGCGGTGACGGGCACGGCTCGGCAGAGCGACAGAACCGGACAACTGCATGGAAGCCGTCCGCCCTCCGGCCCTTCCTCATCCCTGCGGTTCATCTCTGTCAGGAGCGCGCATGCGTTTAACCAAGCCGATACTGGCCAGCGCGGTGGCGATGACCACCGTCGCGGCCGCCGCCGGCGTCATGATCGCGAACGCGACCACGGCGGCCGCGGCAACCCTGCCGTCACATGTGTTCGCCCCGTACTTCGAGGCGTTCAACGGCGACTCCCTGTCCGGACTCTCCTCCCAGTCCGGCGACAAGTTCATGACCATGGCCTTCCTCCAAACCGCCAGCACCGGATCCTGCACCGTGGACTGGAACGGCGACACCACCATGCCCGTGGGCAGCGCCTTCGCCAACGACATCAACACCATCCGCGCCGCAGGCGGCGACGTCATCCCCTCCTTCGGCGGCTTCACCGCCGACGACACCGCCACCGAAATCGCCGACTCCTGCACCAACGTCGCCGCCATCGCCCAGCAATACGAAAACGTCATCACCACCTACAACGTCACCCGCCTGGACCTGGACACCGAAGACAACTCCCTCACCAACACCGCCGGCATCGACCGCCGCAACAAAGCCATCAAAATGGTCGAAGACTGGGCCACCACCAACGGCCGCACCGTCCAGTTCTCCTACACCCTCCCCACCACCACCAACGGCCTCGCCCAAACCGGCCTCAACGTGCTGCAGAACGCCGTGGCCAACAACGCGCGCATCGACATCGTCAACATCATGACCTTCGACTACTTCGACAACCAGACGCACGAGATGGCCAACGACACCATGACCGCCGCCAACGGCCTGGTCAGCCAGTTGCAGCAGTTGCTCCCCGGCAAGAGCACCACGCAACTGTGGGCAATGGTCGGCGTCACCGAAATGCCCGGCATCGACGACTTCGGCGCCGCCGAAACCTTCACCACCAACGACGCCACCACCGTCGAGAACTGGGCCGTCTCCAAAGGCATCAGCTCACTGTCCATGTGGGCGGTCCAACGCGACAACGGTGGCTGTGTGGGCACCGCCGGCAGCAATACCTGTTCTGGAATCGCGCAGTCGACGTGGCAGTTCAGCCACACATTCCAGCCATTCACCACCGGCGGATCGCAACCGCCGCCGACGAACGACTTCTCGATTTCGGTATCGCCGAATTCGGCATCGGTGGCCGCCGGCAGTTCCGTGTCGACGACCGTCAGCACCGCGGTGACCAGCGGCTCCGCCGAATCGGTCAGCCTGTCGGCCAGTGGCGCGCCGTCGGGCGTGACCGCGACGCTCACCCCGACGTCGGTCAATTCGGGCGGTACGTCCACCTTGAAGGTCACGACCACGACGGCCGCAGCGTCGGCCACGTTCCCGATCACGGTGACCGGCACGGCCGCGTCCGGCAGTCACAGCACCACCTACACGGTGACCGTGACCGGCGGTTCCGGCCCGCCACCGCCGCCCAACGGCATTGTCAACGGCGGATTCGAGACCGGCAGCCTCAGCCCGTGGACAGCGCAGCCCGGCACTGTCGTGGTTGGCAGCCCGGTGCATTCCGGCAGTCATGCGCTGTCGGTGAACCCGACCAGTTCGCAGACCGGTGAGGCCGACCAGACCATCACCGTCACGCCCAACGCCAGCCACACGCTGACCGCGTGGGTTCAGGGCAATTTCGCGTTCGTCGGCGTGACCGGCGGGGCCAGCGCCAGCACGTGGACCTCGTCCACCGGCTACACCATGCTGACCGTGCCGTTCACCACCGGATCATCCGGCACGATCACGGTGTTCGTGCACGGCTGGTACGCGCAGGGCACTGTCTTCGCGGACGACATTTCCGTTAGCTGACAAGCAGAACCGAGGCTGGGCCGCCGGAATCCAACCGGCGGCCCAGTCCCCTGTCTCAGTGCGGCACGCGCTCTGTGCGATCTCTGGAAAACGTTTTCCATCGGCCGGCCTGTTTGCCCGGTTCTGGTGTGGTGCCATGGCGCGGCAGCAGGAACGGTGTGCCGAGGAGCACAACTCCAGCCAGCGCGATGGCCGCACGCGGGCCGGTGAGTTGTGCCAGGAGGCCCCACAGGACGGTGACCACGGCGATGCTGGTGCTGGTGCTGATCGACCAGGCGGTGAGCACCCGGGCGTGGCGACCGGTATCGGTGGTGTTCAACCGATAGGCGGCGAAGACGGAGTTGAAGATGCTCGCGCAGACGATCAGCCCGAGTTCGGTGGCCATCACGATCACCAGCCCGGCCAGGCTCGGCTGGATGAACGCGAGTCCCAGTGGCCAGCAGGCACGGAGCGTGCCGAAGACCCGCAGCACCGTCTGCTCGCCGCAGCGGGAAACGAGACGGCGGGCCAGGCGTGACCCGATCAGGCCACCGATACACGGGACGGCGAACGCCAGCCCGTACTCCCAGAACGGGAACCGCAGGCGGGCGAGCATCAGCACCGACAAGAGCGGCTCCGTGGCCATGATCAGCCCGTTGACCAGCATGACGTTGAAGAAGAACCGGCGCAGCGTGTGGTGGGTGAGGATGTAACGCCACCCCTCGACGATGTCGCGCCACCGACGCGCCTGCGTCTGCCTCGGGTTCGGAGGCTGCTCGGGTTCCCTGATCGCGGTGATGCCGAGCGCCGAGAGGAGATAGCTCACCGCGTCGACGACCACGGTGATCACCGGCCCCAGCAGCCCGATGGCGGCGCCGCCCAGGGGCGGTCCGATGATCGTGGCCGACCAGGTGGTGGACTCGAAACGGCTGGTGGCCACCAGAAGCCCGTCGGCGGGGACGATGGTCTTGAGGTAGGCGCCGCTGGCGGCCATGAACGCGATCTTCGCCGCCGCGGCGACGACCGAGACCATCAGTAGCTGAGCGAAGGACAACACGCCCAGCCAGTAGGCCAGCGGTATGGATGCCAGTGCAGCGAAGCGGACCACGTCCATGGCGATCATGACCGGCCGCTTGGCGCGAAACTCCATCCACGGCCCGAGCGGAACCGCCAGCAGTGCCCCGATCGCGAGCCCCGATGACGACAGGGCCGCCACTTCCGCCGAACCGGCATGCAGGACCGTGATGGCAACGACCGAAAACGCTCCGAACCCGAGCCCGGTCCCGTAGGCGCTGACCGCGTAGGCGGCCCACAACCATCCGAACGCCCGGCCCAGGCTTGCCGTCCGCCACATCGTCGGCACCCGCTTCGCTTCTTGTTGGACAACGCTCTGTTGCCCGGGATTGAAGCCGGTTGATGGACGCTGCCACCAACAACCGTTCGTGCGGCGTGTCACAACTCGTCGTTGTGGGAGTAGGTTCTCCGCTCGTGGATCTCGATGCGGTTCGTACCTTCGTGGCCGTTGCCGAGACCGGTCAGTTCCAGGCCGCTGCCGACGATGTGGGAATCACCCAGCAGGGAGCGTCCAGACGAGTAGCGAGCCTGGAGCGAGAGCTCGGCGTACAGCTTTTCGCGCGGACCGCCAGGGGTGCACGGCTCACCGTCGACGGGCAGGCACTGCTACCCCACGCACGGGAACTTCTGCGCGCCGCCGAGCGCGTCACGGCGGCCGTGACGCCAGGGCGCAGGGCTCTGCGGATCGATGTCGTCAGCCGCAGGATCGCACCCGCCAACGTCCTTTATACGTTCTACCAGCAGCACCCCGGCATCGAACTCGATGTCGTCGCCCTGCTCAACGCTGACGCCGCGACGGCGCTGGCCGAGGTCGGCGCCGGCACCCTGGACGCCACCTTCAGATCTCTACGCGACACCGCCGGCAAGGTCCCGCGCGAACTGCGATCAGCGCGTGTCATCGACGACCGACATGAGTTGCTGATCGGCCCACGGCACCCGTTGGCGAACGCCAAGACCGTGACCCTGGCCGAGCTCGCGGATCACCCCATCTGGATGCCCGGCATGTCCGACGCCGAGCCAATGGGTTACTACGACGATCTGGCGAAGGCGTTCGGACTCACCATCGACACGATCGGACCGAGCTTCGGCATCGAAGCACTCCTCGCCGAACTCGCCGACTCAACCCGCCTCGCCACCTTCGCCGGCGAAGGCACGCGCTACCTCTGGCCGGAAAGCTACGACCTCCGCAGGATCCCAGTCGTCGACCCGACTCCGGTCTATCCGCTGTCCGTGATCTGGCGGGCAGACAATCCTCATCCTGTTCTCGCGGACTTCCTTGAGTACCTCGACATCCGGTACCAGACGACGGTCAGTGGTGACGTCTGGACACCGGACTGGGCACGGTGAGACCCGGACAAGTCCAGGACAACTGTCAGCTAGCGCAAGGTGCTGGGCCAGCCTGCAGGACGCGAATTGACCGGCCCGCTCTCACTCAGTCGACATGCGCGAATCGGGCATCGGCCGCCGGCGTGTCGGCAGGTTTGTCGAGCGGGACGGCAGGGTTTGGCGACCGAGGCGGCAGGTTTGGCGACCGGGACGGCGGGTGTGTCGGCGGGACGGCGGGTGTGGCGACGAGGCGGGAGGCGTGTCGTCCGCTGCCG
>WNGL01010495.1_pt1 | contig 10672 bp, 9 predicted proteins | sample 5400591 | NCBI WGS metagenome assembly WNGL01 (sample SAMN13153377, study PRJNA577476) | soil metagenome | isolation source: 80 cm soil or saprolite under Garry oak tree replicate 1 | place: USA:California | collected 2016-06-15
AGTGGTAGCGGGAACTCCGCAACTGCACCAGGAAATCCTCACAAAGATCAACGGCCGGTAAAACTATGAGCTAGCGCAAAGTCACCAGAGCTGTTCGGAAAAGGGGTGCAGGGGAATCCCCCTGCCGGGGTTCCAGGGGTGTCCCCTGGTTTTCTCCCTTTTCCTAAAAGGTAGGTTGAAGATGAGCTAGCTCACAGCATCGTGCCACAAAATGAGTTAAGATTGGGAATGAATCATTAGCAAGATATGTAATAATAGTTAGAGTCAATATAACCAAAAAGAAGCCTGCAAAGGATTAACCTTATGAAATATCGACATCTACAATTTAAGTCCATTTATCAGTATCATATACCTGCCGTACTGCTAAGCGCATTTGTGCTATGCCTGGTACTTTTAAGCGCATGTGGCAGCGTTTCAAATGGAGGCAACAGGCAAAGTGTCTCCAGCACACCCACTGCCCTCCCTACACCGGCCGTCGACCCTACTTTACAATACCAGGGCACTACGGAACTCCAGACTTTTCAGCAGTGGATTACCTTAATGCAAAAGTACAATGGCAATACAGCCTCGTTCCAGCAGCAATACACAGGTGACCAGGAGGCATTGCAGAACGCAAAAACAAGTACGGCCTACAATGCAGCTCTGTCAACCTTGAAAAATCATGTACAGGCTATCCAGATCCCAGCAATGAAGACGGAAGGCCAGAGTCTCCAACAACAATTACAACAGGGAGTTGCCAGTTTTGGTCAGAAACACCAGTTCCATGATGCTTATAACAATAATACTTACCCGCTCGGGTTTGAATATGGCTCAAGCGGCATGGGCGGCTGGCTACAGGACGAATTAAGCTCAGCGCGGACGGTATCGGACTATCAGCAGGCCATCGAAGACGCGAATATGTGGCTGACGAACTTCCAGGCTATGGCAAGCAATTCTAGCGATAAGACTCCTTACAACCAGGTACACAATGCTGATCTACAGCTCCTGCAGCACTATGGCATGATGAACAAAAAAGTCATTGTTGTCTCATTGGAAGAGCAAGCCATGCGTGTCTATCAAAATGGCAAGCTAGTGAACGCATTCCTGGTAACGACAGGTCGCCCTGACAGACCAAGTCTTCCTGGAACATGGTGGGTAGAAGGGAAACAATCACCGACCGTCTTTAAGGCAAACGTACCACAATCATCACCATACTGGTATCCTGACACACCCATCAACTATGCCGTCCAATACCATAGCAACGGGTACTTTATTCACGATAGCTGGTGGCGAGCCGATTACGGTCCTGGCACGCAGTTCCCGCATCAAGATGCTAGCGGCGACATTTATTCAGCCCAGGGCTCGCACGGCTGCATCAATATGGCCAAAGACGATGCTGCCTGGGTTTATGGTTTCGTCCAGCTATATACACACATCGTGGTTTACTAGCTTCCAGGGTTTAGAGAGGAAAACCAGCACAGGTGAACCAGGCAACTCGGCTAGCAGTCGGGTGCCTGGCTGTTCCTTCATTTAGGGGTCAGTAGAACACTAAAGCCATTCCATATCGCAAGAAATGCTTCATGTGTCAAAACCTTACGGTTGGCAGGAGCAGAATCGGCAAGATAAACAAAGTTGCTATCACCACCGCGCACTACAAAGATATGACCGGGCATACCTACAATAACCGGAAAGCCTTTGTTTGTTATGTATATCAGGTCTGACAGAGTACGAGGAGGATGGGGATCAGCCTTAAAACCAAAATAATTCGCTACCTTCGCTATAGCAGGCTCACCACCCATGAGACCACTATAAGTATCCCACACGCCCATATTGGATTCCACTTGCAGGACGTCAGCCGCGATATAATTGTGCCCATAGGCATTCATGACTTCTTCCATGGAAATACCCGAACATGAGGAGTATGACCAGACCTGCCACTGGTAGTCGGTATAGTATTGATTTCGCAAAGCCGAATCAATGCGCACTAGCCGCATGCTCGCAGTCATAGGAAGTGGATGAGAGGCCGTTTTGATATCCGAGGTATTGATCTCGGACGATTGCAAGGCATTAAGGAAACTGAGGCCCTTGCCCACGCTCTGTAATGCACCGTCGGCCAGGGCATTTTGCATAAAGAGAGCAAGAAATAACATCAGTAGAAAGCTGACAGAGACAAATGTACGACGACGTGCATACCAGGTGGATGGCAGAGTCAATGTTGGCATTGACTCTGGTTTCTCAACGCTAACTATTGCACCATCCTGCATGTGTAAAATCATACCCACGTGAGCATCAAGGGCATGAGTAGGGGCTTGCGCGCAGATCGCAACGCTTCGCTTGTGGCGGCGATGCTCGTATAAAGCACTGAGGATGAGGCTGGCAATTATCAGCAGCATCACGCCAAGCAGTAATACCGTGATTACGGCAGACAACATACGTGAACCTCGCTACAACAACTTACAATGACAACTTCCTAACACTGAGTATAGCCTGATCTTAGAAGGACGAATACGTTTTGGCTAAAAAACAGCCAAATATTGCTATCCTGCCAGGTAGCGACCTTTACCTTCACATTCTCGTTGAGGATACTTTCCTCTTTAATAAACTCAGACATTAGTACAATTTTCAGGAAAAACGTGGGCTATTCGAGATTTTTTACAGGCAGACAGAAAAGTTGGCCTATCGGGCAAGGGTTAACCGCTCATGATCAATGCTGACCCGCGTTCCACACACACGTGCGATACGTTCTTCCAGTGAAAGTTCACCCCAATGACCACGAGAGGGGGGGCCAGTACGATTGGCCAAAGCGTGCAAACCCTCGCAGGCCCGTCCACGCCCTAACCACTGCACCATCAAGTTATCTGCAAGAATAGCCATTCTGCGTCGCTGTTTATGGAGTAACCACAAAGCCGAGGCAAACAACAAAAGACCTGGCACTATGGCTATAGGAAACACGTAGTAAGGTAAAGCATACAGCCACGGTAGGAGCAGTATTATACACGCAAGTGGTATAAGACTACTCAAGAGAAGGCGACTGGCAGCATATGCTGGTTTACGCATGCAGAGATAGTGTGCCAATCCGGTTGCCAGAAGCACATCAAGCTCTGAAAGTTCCACCGACTGTGTTACATCTGAGGGTAATATAAGCCTGATCTTGTGTCTACCCAGGAGAAAGACTCGCACGAGCGGCACACCAGATCTGAATGAACAGGAGAGTATTGACGAACTATAAGGTAGACGAGCTTCATAGGTAACTCGCGAAAAAGCGTCTTGTATGAATGCAGGTGCAGTTCTTCGTCCTCTAAACCTGTGGAAATGCCATCGTCGTCTAAATTGACGCCCGGGCGAACGTTGTGAACTTAGTTGGGAGCGTAAACGCAGCCATGAAGATGATGGCAGCGGCTGTTCTTGCAGCGCAGGGCCGTAATAGGCCCGCAGACGATCATCCAAATTTTGGCGTTCTCTCTCTTCCTTTTCAATAGAATCCCGCTCATTCATTGGAACTCGCCCCCCTTTCATCCATCAACAGTACACGCAGCCGATCACGCGCCCGGTTCAGCCGTGATTTCACTGTACCAACGGGCCAGCCCAGTACCTGTGCGATATCGGCCTCCGTCAGATCTGCCCCATAGCGCAAAGCTATGACACGTCTCTGCTCAGAGTTAAGCCTGGCCAGCGCTTGCCGGATTTCTTCACGCTGGGCTACCTGTTCTTGTAAATCTGTGTGACTATGAGAGCTATATTGACTCTCTAACTCAATAGCTTCGTCCAAAGAAATAGGATGCGCGCGCTGCTTTTCCATCACATCCAGCGCGTGCCGGTAGAGGATACGCATCAGCCAGGGTCGAAAGGGACTACCTTTTTGGAAACGTGGCAACCCACGCCAGGCAAGCAGAAAAGTGCCTTGCGTTATCTCCTCTGCCAGCAAACGATGATGGCAGAGCCGCAAAGCCGCTGCCATAGCGATAGCATGATGAGCTTCCCAGAGACGTCGAAACGCCTCTGGATCGCCATGAGCCGCCTGTGCAACGAGATCGTCTTCGCAGGTAATCACTACTTCTCCTCTCCTCTGTAGATGTACTACGGAGAGAGAGGCTCAAAAGGTTCCCTTTGAATTATGTCGACGCGCTAGGGCCCTGGTTCCCTTTCCACCGCTGCCCTGGCAACCTGAGGAAGTTGAGCAGGTAAGGCTCTTCTGATAATAGCAGGCTCTGATGTCTTATTCGTAAGTACACTAGAGAGAGGCAGGGCCGGTGAGCCTTTAGCAAGGTTAATCACATTCTTATAGATCTTCACGTATTTCTTACACATGACACGAGCGGAGAAATTGCGCTCTACATGCATGCGTGTTACTTCACGATCAATCTCATCAATGCGCGAAATAAAGCGTACCATTTCTGCGACATCATGCACCAGGAAGCCAGTTTTACGATGGACAACAATTTCCGGGGCGGCTCCACGCGCAAACGAAATGACTGGACAGCCGAGGGCCATAGCTTCAATCATCACCATACCAAAGGGCTCCTCCCACTCAATCGGGTTGAGGAAAGCGCGGGCACGACTGAGCAGACTGATTTTCTTTTTCATATTTACCGGGCCAACGTATTTGACCTGCTCATTATCAATTTGAGGCTCAATGACTTGATGAAAGTAGTTTATTGATTCTTGTTGATGACGATCAATAGTACCGGCCAGGACAATCTTCACGCCGGCCTCTTTGGCTGCCTCGATGGCAAGATGAGTGCCCTTATCAGGGATAAAACGCCCCAGCCACACAAAAAAATCACCCACTTTCTTTGTTGAAGGGACAAATACCTGCATAGGGATACCATGATGCACCACACCGACAAAATTAAGGGGATACGGCACTTCTGCCCGGGCACTCTCACTGATAGCAACTATAGGTACGGATGGGGCCCATTCCATATAGTATTCATCAGCATTGCCCATCCAGGATTGCACTCGATCAAAAGGAAAACGACTGTGCAGGGTCGTTACATGTGGGGTGGCAAGAGGGGCCGTTAAGGGGAAAATATACATATCTGAGCTTGAAGAAAGATGCGTATGCACAATGTCAAAGTCATGCTCTTTGATGTACTCTATCGACTTGTGCAAATGGTAATATGCCTTGAGGTGGGCAGTCCATGGTACGCCTTCTTCGAGAAGAAATTTGGAAAAAAACGAGACCAGCCTGGCAGATGTTCTAGCATCTCCAGGCGCAAATAAGGTAACATCATGTCCTTGCGCCACTTGTTCCTCGACAAGATTATAAACTACAACCTCCGTCCCACCGTAATTCTTGGGAGGAATAGGTATCCACGGCGGAGCTATGTGCGCAATTTTCATACTTCAACCTTCTTTCCTCTCTCAACTAAGCACATTCCTTCGCGTCTCGACAATTTGTTAATACCTCCTTATATTTCACTCCTTACACGAAAGAACCATTAGCAAGGTTTACATTTTTGTCAAACAATTCACAATCAACCTGCCTATAAAACATGTCAGGAACTGATTAAAAAGAGAAGTTCCAGTTGAGGATGAATGTGATCCTCAGCAGGAACTTCTCTTAAAAGACCAGAGAAGGCAGGTTGAAGTGTTTCTATCTGTACACCTTTTAAAGGTTGTTCTCAAATGGGGTTGCCACTCCAGCGGCAACCAGGGTAATGGTACCCGCTCCAATGGGCTTTCTAGAGCGACAGAGACGACTAGCAGTATGGAGCGAGTACGCTATCGCCAACTCTGTCGCAATCCCCCCTATCACCCGATACCATAAAGTAATACGCCAGCTTATTTTACCTGGATTACCTGTTGGCTTGTTTCCATCTGAGGAGTGTAGTATTGCGCTTGTAATTTCACAATTGAGGAAACGCTCTTCCCTCCATCTGTTCAAAGGCAAAGCGCAGTGAAGGTGGTACAGGGTGAGGGCGACCATTTAAATAATTGCCTCAAATTAAACTTGCTTACATATTAGCAAAAGAGATACACTCTTCACAACCTTACTTATCCATAGGGTACGCGTCATACTCTCGCTGCTACTGGCTGAAGAGACAAGGAATAGAGTTACTTGAATAGTTACGGAATACTATATAAAAAGCAAGAAAAGATCTACTTGACTTCTTATGACGTAGTCAATAAAGAAGGAAAAAGAGTTGAGGGTTCCAAGGGATGGATAATTTTGATGAGCTAAGTGATGAAGCTTTAATCAACGCTCTCGCTGAAGAAGCCGAATGGGCTATGGAACCCCTTTACGAGCGTTACAACCGCGTGCTCTACTCTCTCGCCTACCGAATGGTGGCTGACCACCAGGTGGCTGAAGATCTCCTACAAGAGGCCTTCCTGTCTGTATGGCGGCGTGCCAGCTCCTACTCGCCACAATCAGGTACAGTTCGTAGCTGGCTTATCTCCATTGTCCATCATCGCACCATCGACTATTTACGCGCTGTACGCCGCCGCGCCGGTCTGAAGGAGGTAACCTGGGAGGAAGTCGAGCAGGACGAACGCACAGCCTTCCCCGATGTCTGGGAGGAAGCCTTGCGATCAGTGCAGGGTGCACAGATACGTGCAGCGCTGGTGAACATTCCTTTAGAACAAAGGATGGTCATCGAACTCGCCTATTTTCAAGGGTGGACACACTCAGAAATTGCTGAAGGATGTGAGATACCCCTGGGCACAGTCAAAGCACGCATGCGCCTTGGCCTGTCACATCTCAAACGCCTACTTGCGCAGATGGGGGTTGATGAGATATAGGGGGTGATATTGTGCGAAGCTTTTCTCAACGCAACGAGGGAGAGCATTTGCTGCTCTCCCTCGTTGCTTCCCCCTAGAAAAGGATCCATGTGCTGAGTCACTAGATTCGTCGTTCTCTAAAACGCACCACACTGGGTGGACCTATGCGGCATTTAGTTCCTGCTTCATCCAGAACCGCCTGATTGCACTTGGTCAGGCCTTACATTCTGTCCACAGGCGTCAATTCCCGCAGAACGACGGTATATGCGGTACTTGTCCCCTACCGTGTACTAGAAAGGATAGTACACGGCTCTAGATGTCCCCCCCAGGACATCTCCCCATGGAACTTGTTCCCCCACGAGTTATGATAAATTGTCCTGGTAACGTTATGGTTGACAACCTGTTAAGATATTATGGAGATTCATTGAAATATGGCGATTCAGGTTAAGAAAAACACTCTCGTTTTTCATCAGTTTTTCCTGCCAGTTAGAAAGAAGGCAAATATTGATATTTACAGAGGTAACACAACTAAACTATCAAAAAGCAAACGGACATGAGTACATTTGGAACACGGGAGAAAGCGCAAAATGCTTACTCGCTGGCGCCATTCTGGGCAGTAGCGTGATTCGTGTACGCTTCATCCGGGGCACGCAGTTGGATGAGTCTCGCTATCAACTTGCTGCTACAGGTGCAGGTGAAGCCACTCTCGGAACACTCCCCTATCACTCATGGATGGTTGCCAAGGGTGATGAACAATGGCCCAACTATTTTAGCGAAGCCGAAGCACGTACCGTCCTGGAACCGTATCTGCAAGGGTTCGCCATCTCACCTACAAGCATGCGGCTGACGCGCCCACTTGCCAGCGAGGAGCGTATCTATGGCCTGGGTGAGCGCACGGGCAGCATGGATAAGCGCGGCCAGGCATTTCCGGTCTGGAATATTGATCCACATAAGGGACATGACGAGCACACTATCAACATGTATACCTCCATCCCCTTCTATCTTGGCCTTACTGTCAACGATGGCAGAGCCTACGGGGTACTCATTGACCATACCGGGCGGGTCGAGATGGACATTGGCAAAACTAACGAAGCGGAAGTAAGCATGACTGTGCAGAGGGATAGCCTGATCGCCTATTTCTTTGCCGGCCCTACACCTGCCGACGTGATGAGGCAATATACAGAACTTACCGGGCGTATGCCACTACCTCCCCGCTGGGCTATTGGATACCATCAATGTCGCTGGGGCTATATGAATGAGCAAGAGGTACAGCAAGTTGCCACAGAGATGCGCAAGCGCAACCATCCCTGTGATGCTATCTGGCTCGATATAGACTATATGAATGGGTATCGTGACTTTACCTGGGACGCCGAGAGATTTCCGCATCCTGAGCAACTGACAGAATATCTCCATGCACAGGGGATGCGCCTGGTCACAATCATTGATCCTGGCGTGAAGATTGATGAAAACTATTTTGTGTACCAGCAAGGTATGGAAGAGGATTACTTCTGTCGCTACAAAGATGGTGAACTCTTCGAGGGCAATGTCTGGCCAGGGGCGTGCGTCTTTCCCGATTTCTCTGAGAGCCGCGTGCGGACGTGGTGGGGTAACCTGTACCAGGGACTGCTCGATCAAGGTGTCGAGGGCGTCTGGAATGATATGAACGAACCTGCACTGACGAATATGATGATAGTAGATGAACCTGTGCCCACTCTTGAATCAAACACTATGCCCGATAATGTGTTGCATCGTGCCGGTGGCGATCAACCTGAAGGACCAGATGGTCCGCCAGAGCTTCACAAGTTCTTCCACAACGCTTATGGAATGCAGATGGCACGCGCTTCATATGAGGGTCTCCAGCGCCTGTGGCCTGGTTCGCGGCCATTTGTGCTGACTCGCTCCGGCACGGGTGGAGTGCAGCGTTACGCAGCAATCTGGACAGGTGATAATTGGAGCCGCTGGGAGGATATCCTCATGGCTATACCTATGTGCCTGAATATAGGTATGAGCGGTATTGCTTTTGTTGGTGTGGACATTGGTGGTTTCTGGGAAGCCTGTAACGGCGAACTGCTGGTACGTTTTGCCCAGCTCGGCGCTTTACTGCCATTCTGTCGTAACCATAGCGCCAAGGACAATCCAGATCAGGAGCCATGGACCTTCGGTGAGCCGTTTGAAAGTGCCTACCGCACCGCTATCGAAACTCGCTACCGGCTCCTGCCCTATCTGTATAGTCTCTTCCATCAAGCTGCCACCAGTGGAGCGCCGGTCATACGTCCGCTCTACTACCACTATCCTCAGGACGGGCAAGCGGCCAGTGTGGAAGACGAATTTCTGGTGGGTGATACGTTGCTCTCGGCCCCTATCTACCAGGAGGGCGTGATCAGCAAGAGCGTATACCTGCCGGCGGGCATCTGGCTCGATTACTGGAGTGGCGCTGAGTATCCAGGCGCCGGGTGGAGCGATATCGAGGCCCCACTAGAACATTGGCCGTTATTCATACGCGGCAACAGTATTCTTCCCAGTGGCCCGGTGATGCAATTTACCGGTCAATACCCAACTGATCCTCTTACATTTACCTGCTACATGGCAATCGATGGCCTGGCCAGTTATACCCTCTACGAGGATGATGGCTCAACTCTTACCTACCAGAGTGGCACGTTTGCCCAGACGTCGATCAGTTGCCGTGTGCTTGAAGATTTCGTAACCGTGAAGATTGAGGAACAGTTTAACAATTATCGCCCTCAACGCGAAGAGTATGAGATTATCATACATGTAGGAGGCAAAACATTGCAGCAAAAAGTGAAAGCCGGGCAGGGGAAAATAGTTATTCGATTATAAGCTAGCTCTCGACTCTTGACTCTTTATAGGGTAAAATAGCCAGGGAGCTTTTACACTGGCTACATTACTTTATGTATCATTGTGTGGCGACACTCATAAAGTTCTCAAATGTCCTACGTATTGTTGAGAGGATTCAGCTATGCGATGCCCACAGTGTGGTCTTGAGAATACTAGTTCCAGCATTTATTGTGAGGGATGCGGAACGCCTCTAAATGTCCCGCCATATACCATGGGTCAAACAGAATACCCTGCGCAACAAACAGACTATGGTGAATATAGCGCACCACCTCCCCCGCCTCTAAATGGAAATAATGCGCCTCCTGAAGATCCTGAAGATAATGAGCTACTTCCACCGCCTCCTCCTATAGAATACGACTCGTATGCCATGCAACCTCAGGCATTCACGCAGCAGAAAATTACTTCGCGCCCAGGCCTCGGTATCTTCGGTGCCATCCTCTACTTCATAGGCGCTCTCATTGCAGCATTTGGTCTTTTGGGAACGATGGCAACATTTGGTACAGACCAGCTTATCAAAAGTATAGGCTTTCTCCTCAGCATTGCTTTATTCATCGCAAGTATCTTTGTTTTTGTCCGTATACGGCGACGATTTGCCATCTTACGCTGGTGGCAACGAATTTTATGGATTCTTGGAGCAACAGCTGCCGGGTTTATAGCTCTGATAATAGAAGCTATCATCGTCCCTAATCAATTAGTAACAAATTATTTTATTGGCTGCGCCTTTGTACTCTATGGTCTCGCATGGGCAGCAATTGCAGTCTGGTGATTCAAAGCTGCAAAAACTATTTGGCTGCTTTGTAGGGTGTTTTTATTATGCACATAAAAACAGGAGTTAAGAATATGGCGATATTACAAGAGAATGATTTTAGAGAGCGAGAAGCTCGCCTGAAAAAATTCTGGGAAGATAATCAGATTTACAGATTCGAAGACCAGGCAGGCAGCCCAATTTATTCAGTTGATACACCTCCTCCATACGTTTCTGCCGATCATTTACATGCCGGCCATATCTTAAGCTATTCACAAGCTGAATTTATTGTCCGGTATAAAAGAATGAAGGGATACAATGTTCTGTATCCAATGGGATTTGATGATAATGGTCTACCAACAGAAAGGT
>WNGL01020472.1_pt1 | contig 10671 bp, 10 predicted proteins | sample 5400591 | NCBI WGS metagenome assembly WNGL01 (sample SAMN13153377, study PRJNA577476) | soil metagenome | isolation source: 80 cm soil or saprolite under Garry oak tree replicate 1 | place: USA:California | collected 2016-06-15
TTTGAAATCGCGGTGCATAGGATGGCCCTTCGCCTGTGCATGGAATACGGTAGAGATTGTATTGAGAGCGCATTTATGTGGTAGGACGGGCTGATTTACTTCGTCGTAGCGATGTGAGCACAAGCCAGCCCAGATAGAGAAAATCGCAAACCACTCCCACGAAAACGAGACGCCAGAACCATTCTTCGAGGGATTGTGTTTTCAATGTCGCTCGCATGGGCGAGAGTCTCATAGAGAACTCCGGGGAGGGCTGCTATTTGGGTCTGGGGGAGTTCACACTGCGTCAGCACCAAGTTTGCGAACATGCCAAAAATCGTTCCTGCTGCCAGCTTGTCAATCACTGCCAGCACGAATGGAGCGGCCCGCTTCAGGAGCGGCATGGGCTGGAATTGAAGACGCATCAACTGCTTCCAGGATAGCAGGTCAACCCGTCCGCCACTCCGTACACAGTGCACCTCACTACTTCAGTTGAAAGCGTTCGGTCTGCTCGTAATCATTGCGTAGGTCGCCGCGAAGCAAAAACCTCGTTTGTCTGGTGATTTGCAAAAACCTCGTTTGTCTGGTGATTTCTAGCAACGTCTGGCCAGTGGGAGTTTTGATTAAGTGCCCCTGCAAGTAAGAGGTTGCGAAGGTGAAATTAATGGTCACTTGAAATCCGATGGCCGTTGATGACCCGACGCTGCTGCTGAAACGCAAAGCAGGATGTGCTCCCCAATCGCAGAGTGTCGGCGAACAGGAGCCATAAGGGTGAACCTCAAAATTACCACTCACATCGGTGATGACAACCTTAACCAAGCCTCCGGTTGTTTTGATGTTTACCCATGTACCGAGAAGCGGGGCAGCGTTGGTGGGTTGCTTCGCTTCCGCTGGAATGTTGCCAAAGCCGGCCAGCAGAACCAACAATCCCATTACATACTTCAGGCGTCCGAGGCGCAGTTTGCGAACCATATTGTTCATTCCTGTTCTCCCATGTAGGTGCTATGGATTCTTCTTTGAGTGTGCCGATTAGCAGAGGAAGTCGCTTGCAACGCGATTGAGAGCGGCTGGCTCTCCCAAACCCGGTGGGGATTATGCTCCCGACCGGAGCTAGACGCTCCGTGCAGTTCTCTCTAGACTATCCGGGGCTAGAGAGCATAGCGAATTGAAACGTCTGCAATCAAAACCCGGCGCAGAACTGCGGGCAATTCGTCAGCAACTCAGATGGTCGTTGCGTGAGGTTCACGCGGCAAGTGTGGCGCTTGCGAAAAAGCACCGGCAACCTGCGTTTGTGATTCCTCCCAGCCGTCTGCACAACATCGAAAGCAAGAATAAGATTCCCAGCATTCACCGCTTGCACGCTCTGGCACTCATCTATGGACGAACGTTGAAAGAAATCCTGTCTCTGTACGGAATTCCATTCTGACGCTATTGCGGCAAAGCGCGATTTGTTCGGTTTTCAGAACGAGCCTGAAGCACTTGAAAATCACGGCAGCTTTGCTGCTATATCGCTATTGTGAGTTCCGCGCCTGATGTTCTGTTGTTGCTCGGAATGCTGATGTTGGGAATGGCTCTCGGAGCATTGCTGACCCACATTCGGCACAAGGCGCAAACCGCACGAATCGTGCAAGGAGCTTGAGGCTAAGTTAGGCTTCAAGGCGGAGGGCGAGAAACATGATCCCACTAAGCCTAACGCTGCCGCATAAATTGGACGTCGCTCCAGCCTACTTCCGAAAATACACGTACACAGCTATAACAACCAGGATCGCCGTCAGAATCCAGTAGCCGATTTTAGAGCCGCCTTGTTCTTTTATAGCCATGCCGGGATTGCTGGGAAGCTCCGCGAGGACCCGCCGACCCGCCTCTAACAATGAATGATTTCCGTTTACGGTGAAGCTCGCGCCTCAAAAAGCTGGGATCAAGCGTGGTGGTCGGAAGGTTGCTCATGATCGCACCTCGCTTTTCGCCTTCTTAGCGTGATAGCGCTTTCGCTGGGCCTCGTTGACCTGCCGCTTATGCTTCGCGCAATAGCATGATGTTCCCTCGACTGTTTGGGGGCACAGCACGCACAGCCCCTTGAGGGCGTGGCGGTACTGATAAACCAGCTGACGGCTGGTTTTGTGGTAACAGCCTGTGCTTGGGCGCGACCCTGCTGACTTTTGCCCAGGCAACAGTCGGGTTTTCCGCCCTGGCGCAGCTCCCGCCGCTTGATCTGATGGGCGCGGTGGAAGCGATCTCAGACAAGATTAGCCTTTAAGAATAGGACCTTGGTTTCCTTCTTGCAAACTTCTTTTTTCTGTACGGTTCATACGCTGCTCGTGACTTAGCGCGATCTTTCATAGCGTGGAATGCACAGTAGATTCCTTCTGAAGCTTCCTCCGCACACTTGATACATATCCCTTGTCGTTTCCTTCTCTGATAGCGGCGTCTTTCTCGGGGTCTTTCTAGGTAACGAGCGTGCTCCACACCAAAGATGAGGCGTTGAATATGGCGTACCGAAACGCCAATCGCTTGACTGTAGGCGTGAATCCAGCTCGACCATGAGGGAATTTCCTCCGCCTTCGTCACCTCACGCGCAATGCGGATGGTTTTTCCCCGAATGTAGTTCGGCTTCGTAAAACCCTCATCACTACGCCTTGGCCGCTGCGAGAGCAGACATTGCATCTTCTTCAAAAGCGGGAGCTGCCGCTGGCATTGCATCTTCTTCAAAAGCGGGAGATGCCGCTGTAAGGTATCAATAGCGCGTGGGTATTCAGGCAAGCGGACGATGGCGCTGTTCAACTGGTTGAATACTTCTACCGCATCGATTTCCTGCCCGAATCGACGCTGGTGCTCCTTACGTTGAGCTCCGTTGATTTCTTGGCTCCTGGGAGACATCAAAGTTTACGAGTGGGCATCACGTTAGGCAAAAAAGAAGGGTGCAAGCCGCAGCCTGCACCCTTAGAGGGGTCATTATTTAACGTATTTGAAGTCGTCGGGGAACACAACCAGGTTTGTGTCAAATTGCGTCACGACCACGACACAGGTGTTAAGCGGCGCAGTTTTCACCGTCTTCCAATTGAACCGATAGCTTCCACCTCCGAAGTTCTGCAGATTCGAACCGCCCGCAGCTAGGGTGGTTTCCTGCGACGTGGGCGAAACTACAAAAGTGGAACAGTCGATTGGGATCGTCCCGAAGGCTACCCATGGCCTTGCGGCACCTCCCAGACAGGTCGTACCGTTGTTGAACACAGTTGTGCACAAATGGAGATTTGTGACCGGACTGCCCGATGAGTTCTTGTAGGTGAAGTTCAGTGGCTGCGCCGATCCCGGATGGACGGGGTTGAATGCAGGAGAAGCGAGTAGCCCTGTAAATCCCGTAAAGCTAGAGACAGTATCGCCGGTGGTAACCGCCGTAGCATTCGGGTCAAACGCCGTCACCCAGCAGGAGGGTGTTCCACTGCCGCCGCCCTTTAGCGGATCGCCAAAAGTCACCGAGGGAGCGGTGTACGACGTAAAAATGTTGAGGTCGAAAGCTGCATCCGGACAATCGACAAGGTGGTGTCCGAGGAAAGCCGGTCCACCGACTCCGCCCGGCAAGCTGTTAGCATCTATGTTGAAGTCGTTCTGCACAGTGTAGAGAAACGCGTCGCTGCACGCACTGGCAGTTACCGTGTTAGTGCAGCTTATTTGCAGCTCAACACAGACCGGATTCCCGTTTGCGACGTTTGCGCTGAAATCGGCATAGGGAACGCAAGCATATGTGGTAGGGGCAAAGTTAGTTCCAGCACTGAATCGCAACGGTGAGAACACCGGCGTTTCTGATCCAAACTTTCCCGTACCCCACCCGTCTAGCCCGAGCGGTCCTGCCGGAACCGGTACCGGCAGAACTGAAAGCGTATCACCAGTGGCACTGTTGAGCGGCATAATCTGGTAATCGTCTTTGCCGAACTTCGCGGTGCTTAGCTGCCCTGCCGTTAGGTTCAGAATCTGCGGTGCGTTGAACCCACCGCAGTTGCTGCTGTCGGTGGACAGAGCAAATCTTCGCGTATCATTTGTCCCAAAAGGAGACCCTGCGGTGAAGGTAATACTATCCGAAGCGTTTCCACCCACGGGACAGAACGCGCTGTCAGTACTGGTGAGCGGTGAGGTACCTGTAAGCGTTATCGTACCCACAAAAGGTGAGCCGTTATTCTTCACCGTCAAGAAACCACTGTCGATCGACGCACCCGGCGTGTTCCCATCAATACAGATATTTTCGTTGCTATTGCAAGTCGCGCTATTTGCCAAAGCCCGCAGGTAGTCGAAGCGCATATGTACTGAGAGGTTACAGTGAAACCGCCAAGCGTGGCGGTTCCGGTGACTCCATTGCCGTTAGCTGTCTCAAAAGCGTCACCGGAGTCGCAGCCCGTTGGAGCTCCACCTTGCAGGACGTAAGCATCGGTAGGTATCTGATCGCAGCTATTGGTGCGCACACTCCCTGTATGTATCTGGCTGTCGTAGATTTTGAGGTTTACAGAATTATCAGGCGGAGTGCTCGTTATTGTGAGCAACGCGCCACTCTTCGGCGTCTGTGAAAACGCAGCTAGGCTGCTCAGCAGAACCAGCACCAACGATCAGAGAGGACGGCTTCGAGTCCTGGTTCTCCGACGCAGATCATGCGCGGTGGGCCGTTGAGTTATTGAACGTATGCCTGAAAGAGAACGCATGGCACAGGTTTCTTCGTCTGGACAAGGACAGGCACCGGTATTTCGTTGTCGGCTGCACCGACGTTCCGAATGACTCCCCCTTCTCCCGAAGATTTACAAACGTCCAGAGCCTGCCTTCGCGCAGAAGAAATGCGGGATGCGAAACCTTGTCCGAATACTGCTGGATGTCGGTCTTGCTCCGCAGTGGCGTTTCCGCCGAAAACACCGTCTGCGGCAGCTCGACAACAGGCAGGAGATTGGACACGAGCCGCTCCTGGATGCGATCCGCCCCAACTGACGAAGTAATCACGACCGGCGCAGGATCGTAGGGAAGTTTCGTCTCCGGAACAGTCGGAAGCAGGCTGCCTCTCCCGCGCGGCGCTTTCTCCCCGCGCAGTACGCGTACTAACTCTGCAAACGATTCCTCAAATCGCCCTTCGTCCCGGAAATCAATCCAGTTCCGAATGCGAAGTGATGCCGGCAGTGATACGTTCTCCCGCTGTAACGGGATGACTCTACCCCTTGTCCCGGTCGGGTCCGACCAAACGGCAATGCTGCGCTCCAGAGTAGGCCACTCGGCGGCCAGCAATGCCCGCGATACGACGACCCCCACGTACCGACAGGCATCAATCTCTTTTTCAATATCGACGACAATGTTGCTGCCTTTCCCGAAATCCCATTTGTCAAACACGACCCCGAGAAAACGATTCTGGTACGGCTCGGCCTCGATTCGTTCCGCGAGTCGCTCGACCCAGGGCTTGTCGGCGCCTGTGTGGCACAAGAAAATATCTTTCCCACGCTCACCGCCAAGTCTGAGGTGCAGTTCCGCTTGTTCTGCCATTCCTGTTGATTATGTCACTTCGATGTCTTGCCAATGACCCGAAAATCACAGCCCGCTACGGCCTGCCGCGCATCCGCAATGCCGCTTATAACGCCGCGAAATTATGATCCGCCTTGAGCGCTATCGAGTTAACGCCTCGGTTCTCCGATTGTCAGTTGTCGTCCTCCCTGATCAAGTCGCATCGTTGCCGCGCTGTCCCGAACATCAGTTCCGGAAACCATTACGGGTATTCTCGCAGCGTTTGCGTATCAGGTCGGCCACCGCTTCGGCAACCGGGTGTTCAATTCCTGCTTTGTCAAGATTCGCAACAACCGCCTCGGCCAGTTCCGGCACGCGGTTTCTCACAATAGGCTTGGCGAGGCCCGCCTCCTCCGCGAGTTGCTCAAAGTTTTTCGGCGTCACCTTGTCCGATGAATATTCACCGCCAATTTTCATTGCCATGTCGCGGCTGAGCTCAGGATAGTAGCTCGTACTGACGACATCGTAGAGAGGCGCGAGCCTAATCTCCTGGTTCGCCGTTCCCACGCCGTGATAGAGCAGCGAAAAATTCTTGCCGTGGGCGTCATTGTTACCGACGAGGAAGTTATAAATCACCGCGTCCAGAAGGCGCGACAGGTCGATGACAGGCGCACTGGATACCTCGCGCAGCAGCGCAAAACATTGCTTGAGAGATGGTCCCCCTTCCTTCTGATACTTCGTTTCGGAGACGATGCCTTGTGCCTGGCAGAAATCCTCCTGATGAAGCCGTTCCAGAGAGGGCGGACCACCCGGATTCTGGCGGTGGGTCCTGTCATAGCGCTCCACCAGCAGATACTCGATGGCATCCACGCCTCTGGTCTCCACCTTTGCGGCAGGTAGGCCGACCGCCACCGCCAGCTTCACGCAGAACGCTTCATTGAAAACGACGCCCGCGAAGCGTTCCACCGCAGGCTTCAATATATGTGTGCTCGGAGCGCCTCCCAGAGGGAGAGATATCTCGTTCCCTTCAATGCGGACGGCGACTTTGTCCTGCGCGCCGGCAAGCGAAAGGCGAATCCCGTCCTCGCCCGCCAGAAGCGGGCGCTTTGGCAGTTCCTTCAGTATCGCAGCGAGTTCCTGGGAAGACAGCGTCCGATAACCGTAGTTGCGCTCGGGCAGAGGCTCGCCCGCGCGGATAAAGGTGACCGCGCCCGCGCATTCACCGCCGATCTGCTCCAGCATGGCGTAGTCGTTGCGCGCGCTGATGCCAAGATTGCGGGCGATGATCTCGCGTTTGCTTTCTTCGGGCAGAATGCCGGCGAAAAAGCCCCTGCACTCGTTGCGCGTGAAACGTTCCTTTCTCAGGGGCAATGACTGGGACAAGGGCGTGGCGCCGGGTTTCTGCAGCCAGCTTTCGGTGTAGTCAAACACCATCTGGCCGCCGTCGTCCTGTATAAGATGGCCGACGAGTTCGTTGTGCAGATAGACATCGAGGGTTCTTGCCATGCGCTACTCTTCTTTCGCGGGAATTGAGGGCGGCGTCAGCGCCAGCCTGATTCCCAGTGTGTGCAGAACGGTCAGGACTTTTCCGATCTCGGACGTTTCTTTCCCCTTTTCGAGGTCGATGACGAACCGCAATCCTGTACCGGACGTGAGCGCCAGGTCCTTCTGCGTCACGCCCAGATTTTTCCGGGTTTGCCTGACGAGCTTGCCGATTTCTTGGGGCGTGTATCTCAAGAGCTCACCTATAGATGTTACCGTACGGGAATATTATAGCCGTTTTAGGGCAAAAGTCAACAAAATGTTACCGTACGGGAATATTTACGCGTTTTACGACTTGAATTAGCGCTAAATGTTACCGTACGGGAATATTCTTGCCTTAAAACCAATCGACAGGATGGCAACTGTGGGCGAACAATAGGTGAATATGATAAATTGCCATCGTGGCTCTCAAAGCCTGCCACCGTCGTTGTCCACGACCTGGACGAGAACGCCCATTCACTCGACGTGACGGCCGAGTCCCTCTACGAAGCCGTCGCACAGGCCCTGGCCGCGCTTCGCGCGCATAAGTGGGTCGGTGAGATGGGAAAAGGACTAACCACTGTCACCGTCAAGGTCAGGAACCCGAAGTCACACACGTTGTCAGGGTTAAGGATTTTGAAAAATGGCTGAACCGGAAAGGCAAAACGCCAGCGAAAATAATGCTTCTCCGCATGATTAACTTCATCGCCCAGCGTTCTAGGGCCCCGGGGCGACATCTCTCATACAGATCGAGGAGGCAGCCGCTGAGCTCATCCTCCAGCCACAGCAGATCCTTGATCTCGCTATCCTTCCAGCTGGTCCGGCTTGAAGCTTATTTCTCTGGCATGAAGGCGGTACGGCCATCGCTCCTGTTGCGGGCAGAGCGCGCGCTCACCCAGTCGCACGATTTCCTGGAGCAGCGGTTCGGGAAGATGCATGTCGGCTGCTGGCCTCCCTGCCGCGCGCACGAGCACGGGCAGGGGCAACCGGCCTGGATCACAAACTAGAAGTCCGAGGCTCACCGCCGCCGCGCGCGCAGTGAAAGGGGTCGAGGTTGTGCCACAGAGAATCCGCCACCACTTCTCGGCTGATGCCGTCGCTATTTTTTTCTGGTAGAAGTCCATCACTTTGAAATGAAAAAGCGCGACGTCGCCTTTCGAAATGCCGGTAGCGGTAGCCTTGCATTCGACGATGAAGGAACCGCGCCAGCCGTCGGCTGCGCCATCGATCTCGTGCCGCACCCCCGATGCCGATACCGAACCGAACAGAGAATGGCTGCCTGGTCCCTGCCGCCGCGTGAAGCCGGGCCGATACAACAATCCGGCCACTGTGCGCTCCCAGGCCCTGCCCCCTGTGCTCGCTCGCTGAATTCGGCGAGATTGACGAGGACCATCCAGTCCCGTGTCAGGACGCGACGGAAATCAGCCTCAGAACGTAGCATATTAAGTGCTGGTTAATACCCAACCTATAAATTTACCAAGGCGCCGGCACGGGCGCGTCTACTTCGGCGGCGCTCCTCGGCGGCGTCAAGCGCTGAAAAAGAGAGCCTATCCCTTAGTCTCAAGTCATTGATAACACGCCAGATATTTCGAGGGTGTTTGTCTGCAAAACTAGACGCGATGCAGACTCGGCGCGGGGCCAAAGTGGATGCAAGTGCCGTGTTATCAATATCCTGCTGAGGCCGAATACCTTATTCGAAGCACCCTCAAACCGATTCGATTGTTGACAAATAACGAACGCTTGCCTCGTATGCCCGCGCCAAAGGCGCGGAGGGCGGCTGCGGGGCGGTCTCGGACACCCCCCGCCACTTCCGTCAGTTTTACAAGAGAGCCTACAAGCCTCTCATTGTTGATCTTATTTAGTACGGTTTTAGGACGCTTTTGGTACGAGTTTCTGTGCACAATCCGAGTGCACAGTTGGGGCACAAACCATCCATTTTCATAGTGTTACAGCGTATGGAGGTTCTGTGAACGCACCTACATTCGAGTCCTAATCAGTAACTAAGGGGTTAACACAGGCATACAGGCGCGCGCCAAAGATGTAGTAACTCCAATGATATTCAAATCGAATCGCGTCAATCGCGTCAACGCTGACTACGATTCGAAATGTGCGTTTAGACCAATGTTTATGCGGGTTTGGCGCGTGCGCGGCGCAATCGCGTCACTTCGTCTAGTAAGGGTATCTCGGATGATAGACGGTATGTATAACAAACCAATGTATATACCTCACCTTAGAACAGAGGAGATACCCTTACCTAACGATAGCCTGCGCGTGCGTGAGTTTGCCGTGCTTCTGGTAAGCAGCTCGCAGATTGAGGTACATCCGTTCATTGCGATCAATGCCCGTGTCAAAGGGCCAGAGCGTCTGGCGCGTCCGGTATTGGTGCTCCGTCCATGCGATGGCCCGCTCAACCGTGTCAGTCGAGATAACTCCATCATCGAATAGCGCGCGTGCGTAAAGGTCTTGCACGAATAAGAAAGGCAGCCGGCTCCCGAAGGTGTGATCCAAGGATCGCAACTTAGAAAGGTACTGCTGCCGCAACTCGCTTCCGCTCCCGTCGCGAACGGGCCGATCCGACAGCTTACGCACCTTTGTGATGAGGCCTTGCACCGTCGAGGACTCCACTCGACGCCAGTCGCCCTCGACGGGATTGGACCGATCAGCCACGATCGTGCAGCGACTGAGAAAGCCATCGCGTGTGGCGCCGCTGCCGGCAAAGGAGCGATCAAAGCCCGCCCGTGTGAAGTGCAGCAACAAGGATACGTCTGCCTTGTCGATTGATGCCGTCCCATTGCGGAAGCTGCCAGTGGAATGCTTGTTCGACTCGAACAATTTCGTGAACAACGTAACCAACCCGCGATCCTGACCATTGCCGATGGAATCCTTTTGAAATAGCTTGCGGCCCTCATCAAAGTGGACGATGCGCGGCTCGGTAGAGATCTGCACTTCGATCCCGTCCACCTTCTTCTGCTTGCTCCATTGCCCGCCAAGAGCCAGGCAAGCGTACTCCGGGCTGCCGATGGAGTCACCGTCGAGAAATTGAACCGGATAATTATCCTTTATAAGCGTCTGGCTGCACCGCCGGAAGGTTTCGCCCTTACCCATGCCCGGCGAATCCGAAACCAGGATGACGTACTGGCGGGGATGAAGCGTATGAAACCACGAAAGCGCGGGCGTGCAGTTTGCCAGCAGCATCATCTTGAAGGTTTCGCGGGCGAAGTTAAACGGCAGGATTGTGCCGGCGGTGACTTCGGCGGCCAGCTCGTCAACAACGTCATGCACGCCAAGATCAAGCCGAGGCACATCAGTAGGAGCAAACTCGATTACGGCTTCCTCCACGATAGCCGGATCGTGAGCTAACACCTCTGGGTCGGGAACGGAATCTTTGATTTCTTTCCAGCGAGTGGTTTTCACAGGAGCACCACTTTCTTTGCCACGTCCTCAGGCAGCCGATTCCAGAAGTGGATAGCTCCCTCGCGCCAGATGCGAACGTGTTTGTCTTGCCCGTCGATAAAGCCATAGCTTCCAATCGTGATGGCAGCATCCACAAAATCGCCAAGGGCTTCACGGCCCCAAGTTTTAGTGTGCAGGTGCTTGATCCAGTTGACGAGGCCAGGGCACCGCCAATAGTTATCCCGCCGGTTGAAGATCGCATTAAGTGGGATTTCGTAATCGGGGTAATCGTCGCAAACGTAATCTAGCGACGGC
>WNGL01010501.1_pt1 | contig 10670 bp, 10 predicted proteins | sample 5400591 | NCBI WGS metagenome assembly WNGL01 (sample SAMN13153377, study PRJNA577476) | soil metagenome | isolation source: 80 cm soil or saprolite under Garry oak tree replicate 1 | place: USA:California | collected 2016-06-15
GTCTCGAAATCTGTCTTTTTGCCTGCTCCAAAGCCTCGTTCACTTTGTCCAGCTCGACCATAACTTCCTCCTGTATCGTTAGCTCTCTGATCTTCTTCGCTTCGGTAAGAGCTTCGTTTATGGCGGCAGAAATCTGCTTAAGTCTAGGTGGAAGCGTCTTCCTACGCTCTTTCACAGAAACCTAGCCGGGACATCTCCGCTAATATTCCCTCTGGCTGTCACGGTGTCAATAGTGGATTTTGCAGGGCCAATCTCAGGGTCAACGGACACAAGTCGGAATTCAGACACCGATTTCCCCATCGAACAAGTTCTGTTCAAACCGTGGACACCGCCTTCAAGCAGAGGCCAGGATCTGTTCACATTGCGCGCATGTTCGCTCCTCCCGCGGGTCCAGCCATGCCACCATCATATCCTCCCAGCTCGCCAGCTCCGCCCAGACAAACGCCCGCGACCACCTGACACTAGGCATCCGCTTTCGGCCCGGACCATGCTCAAGACCCGTAACGCAGGGAGAAAATCGCCCACATGGATGCACCTTTAGGACACGAATATGAGTACGTCCAAGCGTAGCGGTGAACAGTGACACATTGACTGCTGAAAAGTCCAGTAAAGTTGGAATATGCATGATTTGCAGGAAGACAAAGCCGTTAACTGAACATCATCTCAAAGGACACGACAAGTTATTGTCCGTTATGATTTGTCGAGACTGTCACAACGTACTCGAATGGGCAAAACGCGAGCTGGGTTAGTCAACGCAGTAGGTAATGCCACGTCTCGGGTTCTATTAGGGAATGAACGTTTATAACAAATTAAGTTGACTTTCACTGAGGGGCGGCTTCGATTCCGAGCTCGAACACGCGACCGTTTGCTAGAACCATAAACTGGATTGAAATGATCCTGAGTGGCTTCATCGCGTACCTAGTTCAAGAGATTTGCAAATTTGCTTCCGTAAAATTGCGGTCAAAAAGAACGCAGGCAAACCTGCTCATTAGAAAATGGGGATTAAACGGGCTGGGAACAGTCTACATCAGTTGGACAGTACTTTTGTTCTTGAGCTGGGTCGTCCTTACCATGAACTTCGCGATGCAACGCGGGTATGCCACAGCTAATGGTATTCTAGCCTTTGGCGGCACCACCTTCGCCCTGATAGTCTCGGCTGGCTTGCCAGCGTTGGCACTCAACAGGCTTGCCATACGGGCGTATCCCAAGCACTGGGTGGTCAGAATGACTGCTTCTTTCAGCCCTCAGAACCAGATTGAGCGTAAGTCAACAAACTCAAGAGACAAGTTCTCGTATGTTCAAGTCCTTCCCGCCGTAATTCGGCGCGACGCCCAATCCCAGTAGTTTCCTCACAGCTCCAACTGGAAGCCTATATTCTCCTCAATCTAAGGCGTCTCAGTGATAACAAATGCAATCCCCTAACCTAATGCCAAACGCCCATTTTCCGCCCTGATCTCGAATCTGAACTGTGACCCCTAAAACGCGTGTTTATCGCACGCTGAAAGCAGGGACAATTCCCGACGGATCCAAGCCCAGATCTGCACCACTTGGCTGAGAAAAGATCTGACCGACCTACAGCGCCTTCAAGGGCAGGGTCCTGTACACCCTTGCCCCTGAGGACTTTCAGCATATTCTTGACATCAGTTCGAGCTTTCGAGACTGTGGTGCTCCCCCACCCACATAGGGGTTAGCACTCCATTTCTTCCTCTGAAATTGTCATGCTCTGGGACCAAGCAATAGTTAGGAACACCTACAAGCTTCGCCCAGACCCGGAGAGCTTCTTATCATACCAGCACTTCGAATGGAAACTACTACACCACGTTACACGAGACAAAAATCGTCAACGTGATACGACAACTTGAGAGAGACCGCGCAAAAACCGACGGATACTTCGAACCGATCACAATCGCATTAGAGATAGCCCCTCACAGTAATAATCCCACGGGGTTAATGCTGATTAACTAGGTCTTAAAACCGGTAAGGTTGAATCAACTTTGAACGAGGTCCTCGGCCGTGTCCGATAATATTCAAAACGATACTTCTGATTTCTCAGAACTGAAGGGACTAATCGGAATCGACGAGGCGATCGAACAGCAGAAAGAAAAACTTCGCGTGCTACGAGAGGAAGTGAGAAAACTTGCGTTCAAGAAGATCGATATCGCCGGCAATTATGCGTCAATTAGTTACAAGGCTTTTGATGGAGGAACGATGGGCGTACGGTTCCACCCATTTGAAGTTAACATTGTAGATGTCGCTGACTCCAACGGCAGGAGGAAGGTACGTTTTGTCGTCCCCGAAATTGGTGGCTACACAGACGACGAAACCGTGCTTCAAAGCGTCATAGATGAGCTTGACAAAATACCCGAGATCAAGAGACTAGTTAAGCTTCTCAACCAAAAAAGTATCCGCGACATATCTCACCTCTTGAAGGACTCGAACAACTTAATGGAGCTGGCCGAATTTGCTTGTATTTTCGACAGATTGTGTGCAGATATTGATGAGCCGATAATAATCCTGAAGGACGGTCTCTTAAGAACTAAGGTCATCAGAGCAGACAAAGAGAAGAATTTCATAAAAGCCCTGAGAGAGGTTGTCAAACAGAAAAAACGGTACGTCAAACTAGTCGGTGTCTCTAAGACATCAGCTGTAATCTCGCTATTGTCTACGGCGCTATTTCTGGAAAAAAAGATTCCCGCCAATGCAGTTGGGTACGTTAGAGTACCGCTCGAGCTAGAACTGAGGGCTTACAAATGGACTGGGAGGGGCAGCATTGACCGAACGGATACTCGGCCACTTTACTACGCATTTGGAGAACTCTACGTTGCTAAGCTGGCAAGAAACAGCAATCTCTTGGTAACCATTGAGATTCCCAAAGATCTGGAGACTGGCAAGTCGATCTACAGCGAAGAAGAGGTAACGGAGTTGATGAGCTATTTGGCAAAGGATTCCAAGACGTCATACCCAGTGGTTGGCTATCCCCAAACAATAATGAGAGCTCATGAGACTGCCGTTCGCCTTGGATTCCCTGCGTCGCTCTTGCGAGACGAGCTGCGCGATAAGATACTCGACAAGTTGGACAAAGATGCCAGAGAATTTGTTAGAGATAGTTGGTTGCTAACGGAACACGTCGACAAGGGTAATTTAGGAGGTCGTGACCATGTCTGAAAGCGAAGAGATTGTTGGAGTTTTCATTGGCCTCCAGAGTTCCAACTACGAGTATATTGCAACGATAATTGCTCCCTACAAGGCAGATTTCTCGATTGAGCTAGGTAGCTTTCTACTTATCCACGATGAGCCGTTCAAACTAGTTTCAAGGGTCATAGATTTCGTCCCTCAGGGCGAACTTACTTCTTTCATGGGACAGAAGTGGCTGAGCGACGTGGCTTTCGATGCGGAGTCAATTGGAAGCGACATTAAGAAACGGAAGATCAGCTACAGTGTTAAGATCAAAATATTGGGAACCCTCGACTCCAAGAACAACTTCATACCCGGACTAAGAAAGATTCCTCACATCACCAGCAGAGTCATAAAGCCTGTTTCAACAGTCGTTTCTCAGATCATAAACCAAGTGATGAATGAACAGTCAAGAGGCTCTAAGGTAGGAGATTATTTCCTTGATGCTGGAATTCCTGTCAAGTTTGACCCAAAAGAGCTGCTTGAAAAGAGGACCTTCGTGTTCGCGAGGGCAGGGTATGGAAAGAGTAACTTGATGAAGATTCTCGCCTCAGAGTGGAAAGAAGAGTTCGGTAGTCTAGTCGTATTCGATCCAGACGGCGAGTATGCAGTCACTGACCAGAAAGGTAGGCCTGGTCTAATGGACCGACGGGAAGCAATACTCATCACGAATCGCAGGGAACCGGACATCAAGAATGTCTACAGAATTCTAAAGCTTAACCTGAAACACTTTGCACCAGAATTCGTACTTCCCATAATCATTCCTCCCGAGAAACAGGAGACAATATTCTTCCAGAAATTGATGAGTCTCTCACAAGACCGATGGAATCGACTAGTGGATCTGTTCTATGAAAGAGGATGGACTGCGACTCTACAAGAGATCAATGACATCGTCAATGTCGCTGATACCGAAGAGCAAGAGATGAGGCCAGTCAGGAACAACCTGATTTATCCAATTCGCACCCTTCACGATCCAAATTCACAGCTTATGCGTATAATAGAAACTGCCATCCAAAGAGGCGCTGTAATAGTTGTTGATGTTTCTCGGCTGAATTCGGTGACGGCTTTGCGGCTGACATCAATAGTCTTGCAACGTATCTTCAATGAAAATCAGAGGAATTTTATCGCAGGGAGCCCTGAGGGACTTATGAAAGCCACATTCGTAGTGGATGAAGCCCAATCTGTTCTCTCCAAGGACTCAAACTATGAATCCTTTGTAACCCTAGCAAAGGAGGGGAGAAAGTATTCGCTTGGCGCGATCTTCATAACCCAGCAGCCCGGGAGTATTCCATTTGAGATCCTTAGTCAGGGGGACAATTTCTTTGTCTTCCACCTGCTGAGCCGGGGCGACTTGGATTCTCTCCAGAGGGCCAACGCCCACTATTCTAACGATATAATTACGCAATCTTTGAACGAGCCAAAGAAAGGGAAGTGTTACATGTGGACTTCGTCCCAACCGTTTGTTCTTCCGGTTCAGATACTGAATTTTGAAGACCAGAGCATCGCGCACAGAGCGAAGGATGTGCAAGCAAATTCTAAACTGCTCGCAAGTATCTTACAAGAGATAACCGAAGAGTTCGAGAACCCCACGTTCCAATCTATTCTAAAGAAACATGCCGAAGTAGAAGGGACTCAGGTTGGGGCCTCACCCGGTCAAAAGACGATGGCCTTATTCCAGAAGCTAAGCGTCACGGAAAGAGAATATGTACGAAAGCACAATGGGCTTCAGGTGGGCCCACTCGACAATAAAGAATTCGCCGTCACGTTTAGGTACTATCAGGAATTGTCGACTTTGAATGGCTTGCTCATAGCAGGCTAATTCACTTTCAAGACACTTGATAACCGAAGAGCGTTGTGGTCAAACGATTTCCACTCCACGTTTCTTTGCGATCTAGGAATCAGATATCGGGTCCTGAAGAACTCAAACAATTCGCTTGTTGATTGTCGATAGAAGAGAGGTCGATCGCTCTCACCTGTCAGAAACTCCTTGAAATTGCTCGCTAACGGAGCCGCGTAGAATCCTCTCCTTACGCCGTGTTTACCATATTTAGCGTAGTCTATTCCGAACTCTTGTAAACCGTATCTGACCAGTCGCAATTTCCAATTCGGACCTTGCCCGAATCTGTTCCTCCAGACTATGGGGTCACCCCGTAGCTTCAAATGCTCATAGAGTTCTGTCGCTATTCCATTATTCAGATGGAAGAAGCCCCACCCCTCGGTAAAACCGACATGCTGCCACAATCGCCGGTCCGTCGTGTTCAATCTATCTAGAATTGATGATTCGCCAAAAGCTCCAGTTGTAGTCAACAGAACCAAGTACGGCTTCCTAGACTTGTAATTCTTGCCATTGATGATGGAACGTCCATGAGAATACTTTTTCCTAAAGTCATCTCTGATTTGGTCAGAAGTTGCAAGCGTGGCCACAAGCTTTCCTCCAAGAAGGTAACTATAGGGTCGAACAGCGCCAAAGGCATAGGCATCCATAGTGTGCCACAATGCGGCTTCCTTCCGCTGCTTGTTCCAACCTATCCACTCATCTCGTACTTTCAATCCGATGACAGGGTCCGTGAGGCCAATTAGGCCGATCAGCTTTCCATTGTTCTCATCGATTACGACATATCTCAGCCTTCGACCGTACCCTCGAGACAATGGGACGCTCCAAAGGTATGATGCATATCGGAACAGCCTACTGTACTCACTTTCTGGATCCTCGAGAAGTATGAGTTTCGGAGCAATCTCTCTCGGTATGACCTCATCTCCATCGGCGAAGAAATCTAAGAGGTCTTTCTCGTTTTCAAGTATCCATCTCCTATTTTCCGCCAAGAGATGATTCAGAGCAGGCCTGTGAACCTTCCTTATGGCCTCCTTGTCAATGAGAGCGGGAGGTATTATGGCCGTTCTTTGGAATCTGAATCCGGCTTGCCTTAATTCGGTGTAAATCTTCCTCTTCAAACTAGTAGCGGAAAGCATGAACCGCGAAGGGTTTCCAAAGTCGATATTTAACGAAATACTAGCTCTGAAGAGGATCCTCCCTCTCGACACGAAGGGACGGGTTCTCGTCCTCAACTTGATAATGCCCTAATTGTAATTCGGTTCATGAAAAATTGACCAGAACTCGCCATTTTGACCTCGAGGCATCAAGCTCGTGACCGCGGCGTTCGGATTTGCCAATCTACCAATTGGGCGAATTTTTCACGAATCCCAGCGATGGACAGAACCCCGAAGGCTTTTTGTGCCAGACCGATCGCAACTAAGTTGCTTCCAACAGACACCGGTTGGAAGTGCATGATGATGAGTAGGACGCATCTGAAGCTTGGACATGTCATCCTAGACGCAGATGACACTCTCTGGCGAACTCAGGACATGTACGATGAGGCTAAGACTGCGTTCGCTAAGTTGTTAGGCCAAAACGGGTTTGTCTCAAATAACGTTGTCGACACGTTGGACGAAATCGACGCCAAGAGGGTTGCTACGCACGGATTCTCAGTATCAAGGTTCAAGGAATCACTCGTTATCACTTATGAAATGTTGTGCGAGAGAGAAGGTCTTCCAAACGACTCGAAGGTTGTCTCGTCCATCGAATCAATCGGAGATTCCGTAACGAAAAATCCTGCGCTTTACGAAGACGTTAACGAAGGAATACGGGTTTTGAGCAGACACTATTCCCTCGTTTTGGCTACAAAAGGTGATACTTCGCTTCAGAACGCCCGATTAGATTCATCTGGACTGAGACCTTGGTTCTTTAGGATCTATAATCTGCAATCGAAAACTGAACGAGAATACAGAGAAATCATTAGAGACTTGGCGATCACGCCTGAGAAAACTTGGGTAGTTGGAAATAGCGTCAGGTCAGACATCAATCCAGCATCCAGACTAGGTCTTCGATCTGTGCTAATTCCTCGAGGTAGTTGGATATATGAGGATGAACGGTTGGAACAGGGGCAGGTCATCACAGTACACTCTTTCAAGGAAGCGGTGAACGCTATCCTAGCGGCGGATCATCTGCATGGGGATTAAGATTCAAAACGCGCATTCGTTGGACTCTGAACAAGAGACAGTAATTTACTTATTTTCGTCGAACGCGACCCAAAGATACCTCATTGACACGCTGCAGTCGCTTGCCTTCCCTAGCGGATACGTCCAGCACTACAGATACCAACTCAAGTACGTAGAACCTGCGCTCAGAAGTCAGATCCCGCTCAAGTCAGAATCCCTTGAACTACCAAAGCTCAATTCGGAAATCGTAGTCTGTTATCTCTATCAGCAGCTAGACGCCAAGGACGGCAGGTGGAAGATGAAAGCAGTTTACCCTGCCCGGCGCGGCCTGCTTCTTCATTGTCATAGGACTGGTGATCAAGATACAGACATTGCTCACTTCTATTTTCAGTTGAGCGAACGCTTCGATTACCGCGCGAATTACACTCGAGAAAACCTCGAAGGGGCGCTCAAAACAGCTTTAGGGAATGAGTATCTCGCCAAGCCCTTCTATGTTCGAAGTGGAAGGCGGGTAGAATCGCCAATTTCAGACCTGTCTACCGAAGAGTCTGCGACACACTCATTTGGGTTCTTGGTTAAATCGAGTCATTGGGCGTCTCCGGACGGAAAGACGCAATACTTTCCGTCGATACTTTACGTTCACGGTCTTGTCAGGACGCAGCACCAGAGAAAGCTCCTTCGCAAAAAGAATCTACGGACTGCATTGGAGCTATCCCTTGATGAATCTACTCTGAAATCCTTTTACAAGCTTCAAGAAGGAATTCGATACGTTTTCGAAATCAGCTACTATTTCGACCAGACCCCAGGCTACGACTCACAAATGAAAATGAATTTAATTCAAGAGCATTTCATCTCACCATCCGAAAACGTCATACATGTTTCATCTCGATATGACGAAGAATCCTTGTTAGTATTACCTCGTTCACTCACTGAGAAAGAAACGTTGTCAACTATCGAACTCACCACCGAGATCAACGCGCCCTCAGCATTCGAAGGAGAAGCCTCGAATTTTGGACTGAGCTTTCCCGTGCTGATTACGCGTCGCATGTTTTGGAGAAGGGTATTTGCACTCGCTGATTTGTTGTCGGACGGTAGCTTAGCACTAGCTACATATTCTGCCACTCTATTCACCGTTAAACAGGAGTCGTATTTGTTGCTTCCAGCAGGTATCGGTTTGGCTGTGTGGGCATTGCTCAAGGTTCCGGTCCGGTTGTGGAAAGGAGAGTAAAGTTCATGCGGCTGTCGCATAAGCTAACCGGAATCTGGTGCCAACGCGGCCGCCAATATTCTCGTCCAAATCGTGAATAGTTAGTATTCTGGCGTGTCGTTATACGTCCGTACTAGTTTGCTTTCTAGATGATTGCTCTGAGTTGATCCATGTTGAGAACTTGTGGAAGTCAACTTGTTTGAGGAGTGTGAGGTTGAGCCTTATGATCTTGCAACGCAGTTTGTCCTGCAAGCCTTCGCGAGCCTTGGGTGATACGAATTGCTGGTGGCTGATGCACCAGTACACATACTTCGACCGGACCATGTCTCGGGACCTAGTCTTTGGTCCGGTCCCGAGTGGTAGAGAGTCCTGGGGACCCTTTTGCCAGCGTGGACTTGGCGATACTAGGTTCGGCCCATGTTGTGTCCGGACTCAGCTGTTGAGGTCGCGTGACGTCCGATGTCGTTGGTTCTGGTTGGACCCATGTGACGTTCTTGCGAACGGTTGGGGTTGGTAGTCCCGGGCGTGCGTCGTTGACTCCTTTGTCTGGTGGAGGTAGGGGTCCTTCTCGAATCTTGTTCTTTGTCATTCTCTCACCTCATCACGATTTCTCCGGACGATGATCTTGCGTGTTGGAGTCTCTTCCTTGCCCTTAGCGCCCTCACGCCACTGTTGGAGCCAAAAGCGAGCCTCTTCTTCGCTGGGCAGTTGGACCCTTCCAAAGCGGCCCGTTCTGATTTCTTGGAGTTCATTCTCAGTTACGTTGATACCTTGAGTCTCTGACTGGACCCTGGAGGGAGGAACATCACCCATCCGCTGGTTGGCTAGAATGATTCTCGCTGCGAGGATCTCGAAAGCTTCTCGAGCAGTATGACTTTCCACTAGTTTCTTGATCTTTCTCGGGTCCGTTGGGGGTTTCTGGGGAAGTGCGCTCATTTTGGACCGCGCCTCTCCCGTGCCTTTGCTGCTTGAGCGTAGCGTTCTGCCATGCTTTTCATGTCCTCGAACAGTTCTAGACCGAATCTGACTGCTGCCTCTACCATCTCTGATCTGGGGACGGGACCCTTGGCGAGGTCCAGCTTCGCCAAGAGCTGCGGGTCCATCGTCACGGTACAACGTGGTTTCTGTCTCAATTTGTCCGCACTGGCTATTGTCCGTGTGACAGCAATTAGTCTGCTCCCGAAAAACACCGAGATTTCGCGTTCACAGATCGGATGGTCCGAGGTTTGTGTATGACACTCTGATTAGGAGAGAATTTCTTCACTCGATCGTCCAGCTCGTGCTTACCGCGAGTGTTGGTCGGGACGTTCGCGGAGGTCTAGTGGCCACATTGCTTCTGGGCTTGTCAACATTTGACATGCTACTCGGGGGTCCGTTGGGAGACAGAAAGGTGGTAGAGGACTCGGAACGCTCTGGTGAAACTGTTCTTGATTGTTCGAGTAGTTTGCTAGTAGTTTCTCATGGAGTTTTCGTTCCGCTCTCTTGGACTTTACCGACTAGTTCGTAAGAGTATCCTGGTATCATTGGACGAGATTGAATATCATGAGGAGACTGAGGCGGAGAAGAGGATCAACGAGTGGCGGCAGTCTCAGCGGAAGATTATGATTGATATTGTTCAGGATCTCATCCAGACGTCTCACAAGTACGCGAAGTCTCAGTACACTCCCAATGCGCAGCGGGCTAGATGGACCAAGCTTGCGGGTCAGTTGATCTGGTACAAGGATCAGATTCTGAAGAATTATACTCTAGAGGCTATGTCGATTGATATGCGGGCTCTGAAGAAGCAGGTGATAGAATCAGAAGAGCGGAGAGAGCGCGAGAGTCGCACCAAGAATTTTCCTCTTTTTGGTTTTCGCAAGCCAGAGGATAAGAAAGCCGGGGATGCGGAGAAGGCGGACGATGGGGAGAGATCTGAGCCGGCTAAGGCTAACGACCCTGAGGATGCCAAGGAAATCGCCTAGAAAAACGCCTGAGAGTCCGAATTGATGATAAGAATCGACTTGACGGAAAAGAGATGCTAGCGGAGTTGTTGATCGATTCCTGTTAAGATCCAGCCAGCGATAGAGCATCTCGAAAAACAAGGTATGCGCGCTAGTCTCGTGACGCAAGAGTGGTTGACGGACGCGATCCAGGCTGCAATTCGTTTTCGTTGATTTGGCGCGTTGAAGCACCATTCTTATATCGAGTGTTCGCGGTTGGCGGGTTTGGGCGGTGGTGGGGGGCTGGGAAGCCGGTCGTTTCCTGTTACCCGAAATCGACCTATGCGGGAGCCCGTTAACATTGGCGAGCGGCA
>WNGL01015022.1_pt1 | contig 10668 bp, 8 predicted proteins | sample 5400591 | NCBI WGS metagenome assembly WNGL01 (sample SAMN13153377, study PRJNA577476) | soil metagenome | isolation source: 80 cm soil or saprolite under Garry oak tree replicate 1 | place: USA:California | collected 2016-06-15
TCGAACATGATTCTCGTCGGATCCAACGACCACTATCTTTACGCACTAAACGCCACCTCTGGCGTCAGGCTATGGAGATACCTAACCGCGGCGCCAATCTGGTCCTCTCCCGCAATTGCTGATGGCAGAGCCTTCTTCGGCTCTGACGACTATAACGTGTACGCGCTAGGGGTGGTGGCACCAAGTCTCCAGGCGACAGTATTTCCAAGTACGACGAGCCTCAAACCGGGACAAGTATCCACACTGACAATCACGGTGACGAACGGGTCGGCTCCCCAAGCCGGAGTCACACTCTCTCTAACCTCGTCTGCTGGGGGCGGTTTCACTCAACCAGTCATGGGCAGTCCGGGCCTTTACTATTCCAATTTTACAGCCCCTCTGGTAAGTTCTACCGTTAGTACGTTAATTCAGGTCGTAGCTAGCGAGACTGGATTTCTTAGCGGCTCCGCCCAGACATCGATCACTCTGACTCCTTTCCCTCCGTTGACAGTTGCGGCTGCGCCTAGTCCCACCTCGATCACCCCTGGGGGCGAGATCGTTCTGATGATTCGGGTCACAAATGGAACTAGCCCCGTAACAGGGGCCACCATTTTTCTCTCCTCCTCAGGAGGAGGAAGCTTCTCAAGCCCCTCTGACGGTGGTAACGGCAACTACACAGCGATCTATACTACACCTTTGCAGGCTTCGAGTCCGATCGTCATCATTCAAGCCTCAAAGCCCGGGTTCTCTTCAGGACAAAACACCGTGACGGTCACCGTGAATGGTATTCCAAACCTAACGAACCTGAAGGTCTCCGGGATTCCCGCCTTCTTCCTCATCGCTGGAATAGCTCTCCTATTCCTCATTATCCTTATCGCCCTAGTCGCGAGGAGAAAGAGTAAACCTTCCTCGCCATATTATCATCCGGTCGAAGCGCCGACGTATATTTCGGGTCCTTCTTTCGAGGAAGGCTTATCTAGCCGATTCCGCGGCGGACTGTTCACGGGGTTGGCGGCCATAGGTGGGAGCTAGGACCCGTACCCATTCCGAACACGGAAGTGAATCTCCCATGCGATCTCTGTGGTAGTGTGGTGCTAACGCCCACGCGAAGCTTAGACCGCTGCCAACCTCATTTTCTATTTTCTTGAAAAGACGCGTTTTCGTTGATGGATATCTTTCGGTCTAGTTTGCGCTAGTCTTAGGGATCAACGTTTATAACAATCAGACGGGAATATTGAGCGTATTCCGGTGCCCTCTAAGTGCTGCCAGTTTCTCTCCACGAGAACGATCTTCTTGGTTCGCTGTTCGGAAACCTAGGGACCATCAGCCAGTTGCTGTTTACTGTTCTCTTTATCGCGCTGTTTTTCGGTTTTGGTCAGAAATTGCAGATGCGCCAGTTTCTCTGGGATATCGACAAGGGATTGCGCAGACTGGACATGTTCCGAAACTCGGCGAAGGATCTGACGCTAAAGACTGTGAAGGATATTGGAAAGCCGACTACTGATCCGGGTCCCTCGATCAATGTTCTGATGGAACAGTTCCTCATCTCGCCGGTCGACATGGATCCAGCTGGTATTGTCGGTAAGATTGATCATCTGCTCGATGTTCGGGATGAAAAGTTCAAGGAGGACGTTCGACGGATTGCGCCGGGCGCTGACTCCTCCCAGGTCATGAATCTCGAGAACCTCGTCGAGGCGTCGTGGGCTCTTAACACGATCTATCGGATTATTCGACACTTCTACTTGATGGGGAAAAAGACCAACAGCATCTTCATTATCATACAGCTCCAAGCATTGCTTCCTTTGATTATCCAGGAGGCGGAGGCTTACTTGGGCGCGGCGAAAGCTTTCGCCGAGGGCCAACCGATAGGAGATGGGATTGGTCCGCTGGTTGCGTCGCGATTGATGAAGGATAAAGTGCAGAGGAAAGTCGAGAAGGATGTTGTTGTTGCGGAGACGATGATGGAAGATCGCAGGGTTATCGCTTTGAAGGCGGAGGGTCCTGGCGGAAACGTCGGGAAACCGGGGGACGCCATCAAGACGATCATAGAGGAGAATCTCGATAAGGTCTCCATGGTGATCATGGTGGACGCGGCAGTAAAATTCGAAGGCGAAAACTCAGGCGAAGTCAGCGAAGGAATCGGAGCCGCCATCGGTGGTGTCGGTACGGAACGTTTCAAGATTGAGCAGGAGGCAACTCTCCACAAGATACCCGTCTACGCAGTTATTGTCAAGGAGAGTCTTCAGGAAGCGATTACGCCGATGAAGAAGGAGATAATGGATGCTGGAGAGAAAGTTATCGAGAGAATCAAGAGTCTGATCTTGGAGCGGAGCAAGCCGGGCGATACTATAATAGTCGCCGGTATCGGCAACACCATCGGCATCGGCCAATAAGTGAATCTCTAACGTGTCGCAGCCAAAGCCACGTAGTGGCTCATCACTAGTACTCACGATACTAGCTGCTATCATGGCGGTTGTCGGCCTCTACTTCATCGGACTCGTCTTCGGGGGAGATATCGCTGACCCTAACGTCATGATCCTCTACGTCACCATTGCGGTTGTCGCATTCACTTTCGTACTTCTAACACTGACGAGGATGCGCAGGGGTATCAGGATAGGAGCGTACGCACCCGTCAAAGTGCTCTCCATAGTCAAGTGTGGCCAGTGCAGCTTCAAACAGATCAAGAACTTCGCCATCGGCGACTTTGTCTTCAAGACACTTGGCAAATGCACCCAGTGTAACGTTGGAGATCTCAGTATCAACGGAATCTACACCGAAGGCCCACCGAAGAAGTAAGCTCACGCGACGCGAGACTCACTCGCTAAGACCCCCTATTTCTAAAACATCCGCTGTCTGGCAGCGATAATGGGCGAGTCTGGCTGATCAGGGCAAGGTTTCGGCCGGGATCGGTTGGGAATTATCCGCGTTTACAGCGTGGATCATCCCGCGTTCTAGATGTGCCTGTTCAGATCTCGAATCAGGGCTGATAATGGGCGATTCCTGGAATCAGGTCATTCCGCGGTAAGCACGGTACAGTCATCCCGTCCAACAAGAACCGTATGTTCTGACTGGGCAACCGGTCTCCGTGTCTCCTCCACCAAGACAGGGTATCCGCCTACGCACTTGTTATGAACCAAGTCCAGCATCGCCCGCTTCGCGGTCTCCCTCGAGAACTTGTCTTCTAACCAGCGAGGCGCAAAGGGAAGCGTCGAGAATCGAGTGTAAATGTCATCGAGAACTTTCTTGGACTCGTCGTTCTTGACCCCTTTGGATTTGATGTAGCGATAGATCTGGGCCGGCAGCATATTTGTGACGGAGCCCGCAGCGTCTGCTAGGGTCACGAAGGGCTCTATGGCGAACACTTCTCCTTCGTTTGCCTTTCCTGCGGCGAGAACCGGAACGTTCGGCACTGATTTCCCTGCGTGGATGCTGTACCTCTCGATGCTGTGACCGGTGAGATTGCTGATTGGTCGGAACCCATACTTTCCTATTGTCGTCTGAATTACCCGTCCGACATCTGAAAGCTTGACACCTCCTCTGAATGTCTTGATCGCGTTCTGCAAGGCATCGTCAGCGGCTTTGACCATCGGCTCGAATTTGGGATCATAGAAGACTGTCACAGCAGTGTCTGTGACGTAACCGTTCACGTGGACGCCGAAATCGACTTTCACCATTGAACCGGAGGGGATGGTTAGCGTATCTCCTGGGGGAGAGGTATAGTGCGCGGCAATCTCGTTGATCCCAATGTTTACCGGGAAGGCCGGTTTTCCTCCAAGCTCTCGAATCCTGCTCTCAATTTCGTTGCAAATCTTCAGCGCGGGCTTTCCAGGCCTGACAATGTCAGGAACTTCCTTTCGAATCTTCGCGATTATCAGACCTGACTTTCGGAAGGAGTTGAGAGCTTCTGTGTCGTACAATGATTCCACGCTGGGCCTATCGACGCCTGTAACACGTGTAACTGACGTATGAACTATGACTTACTGAAGTCACGCTTCCACATTTCCCGCGCGAGCGCCCCGTCCTTCTTGTAGAGATGCACTAGGTCGCGAGCCTTCTCCTTGCGTTGCCTGTGCTCGTTCAGAAATGCTGTCACTTTCTCGATGAGTATGTCTTTCAGGTCTCCTGTGAGCATCCGGCCGGTCTTGTACTCAACGCGTATCTGCTCTATCCGCTTGTCATCGGGCTCAAAGAACATGTAGAGCCACTGGAAAGGAACATCAACATCAGGGTCCCCGCCTTTCTTACGATGCTCCTCCTTCGTCGCTTGTCCACCAGAGAAAGCGTAACGGTAGACCTTGTTCCGCACTGTTTTATCGTCGTCGCTGAGGTTGACTGTCGTCTCCGGCTTTGAAGAGCTCATCTTATCTTTCATCCCTGTAAGAGCGGGTAGGAATTTGCTGTGGACCGCGGCCGCCTTATAGTATCCCATCGCCTCAGCAATATCCCGTTGTATCCTCCAGTACGGGTCCTGGTCAATGGCTGAGGGGATGAGGCAGCGACGCTTTTCGAGCAGGCTTGGAAGGATCTGAACAGAAGGGTAGAAACAGAAACCTATGTTTGTCTCACCGGTGAAACCGAAAACAGCTTTTACGGTGCTAAAATTGACGCGGCGTGCAATCTTGAGGATCTGTGGGTAAGCGTGTCCGATGAACTCTGTGTCCTGCAGAATGAAGGTCTTGTCAGGGTCAAAGCCGACGGCGGCGATCTCGAGAATGTTGTCCGTAGCCCAAGTCTGAGTCTCCTCGTAGGATAGGTCTCGTTTCTCTTCCAGGAATTTTTCATCATCAGTTATCTGTATGTACACTGTTGTGTCGAACTTATCCTGGAGCCATTTTGTAAAGTAGAACTGGATAATGTGGCCTATGTGCATTGGTCCGCTGGGTCCTCTGCCGGTGTAGAGGAACAATCCCTTGCCCTTCGAGTAGTCATTGAGGACGAGATCAAGGTCTCGGTGCGAGAAGAAGATGCGACGACGGACTAGATAGGCGGCGTCCCCTAGGATCTCTTCCAGTCTCTTGGCAAGTGGGCCTGTTATTGGTTGGGTCCCAAAATCTCGGATGAGGCGGTCATAGTCAACGGCCCCTTTCACCTCCCAAGGCGTAACTACGAATTTTTCTTCAACCATTCTCTAGGCCGCCACTTGCGGAATCTCAAGCTCAAATGCCGCTACGGGAAGGCTGAGACCCCACGCGCGGATTACCTTAGGGTGTAGTTCACCTACTATTCCGAGCCGCCTTCCTTTGGTGGATATGGTGCAGGTTCGTCCTTCAAGAAAGCTTGGATGAGTTGCAGGTTCGATCATGAATTCGAGCCCTATGCTCTTGAGAAGCGTGTCGACGCAGGAACGAATCTCGGTGAAACCAGCACCAGTATGAATAGTGACACCTGCAATCTTGTACTGAGTTTCGGTCTGGTCTCCTCCATTTTCATTCAGAAGAACGCATGGTCCAATTTCGAACACCCGTTGAGGATAATCGACATGAGTATTGTCCTTGAGCAAATTCAGGATGCTAGGCATAAGCCAGCTTCGTACTGCAGTGTGGGTAGACATCTTTGGATTCAATAGCTCCGCGTAATTTTCACGCCCTATGCCCATCTTGTCGACGAAGACTTCTGGTGATGTCAGACTGTATGTCAGAACTTCTTGGTATCCCAGCCCGATCATGAGCTCTGCAAGGGTCTCGTTTCTATCCGTCTCTGGTGCTAGTCCACCAAGGGTCCAGATTCTCGGCCATTCAGGATCCAGCTTGTTGATGTCCAGCGCGATCGCGAGATCTTCGACTAGGTCAACTTGATGCATGATGTCGATGCGGTAGCAGAGGCTCTCCACGCGCAAAATGTCCTTACTCACTTGTCGAGCGGGATGGCCAGCCCTCACAAAGGATCGTATCATATCTGCCGGTTTGAAAGTGGATCCAAGAAGCCGGTTAGCGTAGCTGACTGACAATTCCTTGAAGCTAGATTTCAGGTCCGGCGTAATCACCGGCTTGACGCCCTTACCGGTGTAGGCTTGGGAACAGCTGTAGATCTTGCCTCCTCTCTCGGCGAGGGCGGCTGCCACTATCTTCAGCGTATTGCCCACCGTGGTGCCATTTGTCCCTGTAACTTCGAGGAGAATGTTCTTGGTGTCCGTGGTGACCTTGCCCAAGTCGTTAGAGTTGATGATCGGTGGGAGGGAGAGAACCTTGCCCTCTCCATCTGTTAATAGTGGCCATTCTTTGAAAGATGCGATTATTCCGCCGTACTCGATTCCCTTAGGGTGCCTTTCGACAATCTCTCGAAGCGACATTTTCTCGGTTGAGCCTAATGGGACGAAAAAGGTCTCGTCAGGGTCGCCAACGGTGTAGCGGAGAGGCGTCTTGATCTGGTCGGCCCGGTAGAATCCGATAGACGCTCGTTTTCTCTTCCTACCATAAGTGAGGTCCATTTTCTCTTGTAGGCTTATCCAGCTCTTCAGCGCATTTTCGCTGGGCTTGACGTTTCTCATGATGGAGGTTGCGATAAAGGGCCGGATCGGCTCCAGTCGACGGTCTACCGTAACTCTCAGACCGGACTTTCCAGACAGAATTGGAGCTTTGGGCTTGGCGAGACCGAGGTGAGTTCTAAGGGCGCGGGCGATTCCCTCTACCGACCAAATGTCAGGGTGATTACTGTCTTTGACTTCGATGCTGACGCTGTCGTTCTGTTCGTCGAGAGATTCCACGTCGCCCTTGACATAGGCGAGGATCTCGTTGAGACCATCTTCGTCCCGGGGAACCTTATGGCCTAGAAGATCTTCGAGATCGGTTAGGGAGAATTGGACTGAGGGCGTCCTAGCCTACCTTCTGCTGTCTAATCCATTCGAGGTCCGTAGTGAAGAGCTGTCTAATGTCCTGGATTTGTTGGTTCATCATGTAGAGTCTGTCGATTCCGAGCCCCCATGCGATTACAGGTACTTTGATGCCGAGAGGTTCTGTGACTTCGGGTCTGAATATTCCGCTGCCACCGAACTCCATCCATCCGTATCCTTCCTTGTAGGCTTGCAGCTCGACGCTGGGTTCCGTGAAAGGGAAGTAGTCCGGTTTGAACCGGACCTTGTCAGCCCCCGCTACCTCGCGAGCGAACATCTCCAAAACCCCTAGTAGATTGCGTAGGCTGAGGCTGGGATCGAGAACGATCCCTTCTGCCTGGTTGAACTCTGTCAGGTGGGTTCTGTCGAGGAGCTCCGGGCGGAAACAGCGTGCGATGGCGAAGTACTTGCCTGGGATCTTGAGGTCCTTCGAGATCATTGACCGGACGCTAAGGGCTGTTCCGTGGCTGCGGAGGACCAGCTTGGACGCTTCTTCTCTAGAGTACTTGTAGCCCCAGCCTGTGGACCCCGTCTTCCAGCCGTTTTCATGTGTCTGCGCTACTTTCTCAACGATATCCTTCCAGGGTTCCAGGCTCGCTTTAGACGGATGTTTCAGGTAGTAGAGATCGTGGATCTCTCGCGCTGGGTGATCTTGCGGCATGTAGAGGCAGTCGTCGTTAATGAAAGCGGTCTCGACTAGTGGTCCAACAGCCTCTTGGAACCCCAGAGCAACAAGTTTCCGCTTCACCATTCGCAGGAATCGCAAGTATGGATGATATTTTCCAGGATTGAGCGAAGGGACGGGAGAGGAAACGTTGTATGCTCGAAGACGAATCTTTTCCCAGTCACCGGAGAGAATCATCTCGCTTGTTAGACCGCTGACCTCATCGACAGGAGCTTGAGCGGGAATCGCGTTCAATCCTTGAGGAGTGATCGCTAGCTTCCGCTGGGTTCTCTCCTTTGAGGCTAGAATGTTTCTCTTGAGGAGCCTATCGACAGCCTGTTTCGAGTTAGGAGGTAGTTCTTCTATTGGAATACTGACCTGGCCGATTCTCGCTAGAACTTCTTCGTCTTCATCTTTGGGCGGATTCTTCAAGATCACAAGAATATTGCCTGAGCTTGTTTTCTCGATTTTTCCCCAGCCTTTGCGGGCAATCCAGCCAGTAACTATCGAGACAAAGTCAAGTGGGAGACCCGCTTGCTCAACAGCGTCGCTGACAGAGAGTTTCCCCCCCGCATCATGGACAACTGTAGCGACCCTTCGCTCCGGTAGTCCATTGGCTAGGTAGTCGTGTCCTTCCTCAGTGCAGAATACTTCAGTTGTTCTTGTTGTCTGCTCCTTGACCAGGCCTTGCTCTGATAGAGTGAGTGAGGAACGGGCAATCGCCGCGTCCGCTAGTCCTGTTTTCCGGGCAACCTCTTCGACAGAGGTCATCCCGCCGGCGTCTCGGAGCGTTCTCAGAACCTTGACGTCGTTTTCTCGCAAATCCACTTGCAACGGTCTCCGAGGCTAGAAACTCCGGTCAGCAGTCCAACCGCTATATTTGATTTGAAAACGAGAAAGTTTGTCTTCAGTTCGCCAATGAATGAGGCGATCTGTGGCTGTGCCCCGCCGAGTCTTCGGTATGTGTCTGTTTAGAGGAACTTGTTAGTGATCCCGAGGGCCTCGTCCGTCTTCGCAATTGATCTCTTGCCTTCACTCTCGAGGCCAGTCAGCGCCCTAATCGCGTCAACGTTCTCTGGAACTACAACGCTCTCATTGTGGACTTGGTATACCATGTTCGCCTCACCATCAGTGACGTTGAGTATGTCTTCCCAGTAAGCGACTTCCCACATGTCAGCTCTTGTTCTATGCATGTCTCGCATCATCTCAGCTACAGCGTTCATGCTGTCAACCCCATCAGTCGTCCTGACAGGCGCCAGCCGCGCGTCAGGTCCTTGGTGGGATGGAATGTGAGCTTCCGGGACGACGGTATTGATGAGTCCATTCTTGTGGCTCTCCCATGGGTCAGTTCCTCTCCTGAACACGACGACTCTCGCCTTTCTCACGCCCAGCCCGTTCTGTAGTGCTCCGATGGTTCTGCAGATTCCGGTTGTGTTGCAGCTCACGACCCGTGTGGCGTTCTTGTTCAGATTCTCCTCGTAATTGCACTGGGCAACGAACGATGATCCCGTAAGATCGTGTTTCTCTCCGCCCTGGAAGACCGACTTGACGCCGAGCTTGTCGTATTGCGCCTTGTTCTTTGCTCCCAGTCCCGCCGGGGTGCAGTCGATCATGACATCGACCTTTTTGATCAGGTCTTCTAGAACTCCTGAAACCTCTATTCCCGCCTTTTTCATATCGGGAAGTTTCTCGGGAATGGAGCTGTATATCGCGAAATTCTTCTTCTGCCCCATCTTCACACGATAATCTGCAACGACGTCGGAGACGCCGATGAGTTTCATATCATTCTGTTTCGACACGGCCTCGGCAACACGCTTACCGATGACACCGAACCCGTTCACTCCCACTTTAACAGCTGGCTTCGGCATTCTAACACATCTAAGTCAAGGACTCAGAGATGGTTTCTTTTAGACATAACCCTACTTGATTCGAAGGCTTGAGTTCGTTGAATCTTAAGGCGCTTTTGAGGAAGCGGAGGAACGTCTATGGATTCGAATCAAGAGCAATCCCAGACAAAGTCCTCACGACAATTCTTGAAGACGCGAGACACGTCCCGAGTGCGGGCTTCACCCAAGACTTTGAATTCATCGTCGTCAAAGATCCGATGATTAGGAGAGAACTTGCAATAGCAGGGCATCAAAGGGAATACATGTCGGAAGGCCTCGCTAAATCAGATTTTATCTCAACAGCTCCAATCATCGTTATCCCATGTGGAAACAAGAAGAGGTTTGAAGAGAAATATGGCAGAGCAGAAGAAAACGCCAGGCTTCCCTGGTGGCTAATAGATGCAGGATTCGCATCATTTGCTCTGATACTCTCAGCATTCGAACACGAATTGGCCGCGTCATTTCTGGGTGTACTCGACGATGAAAAAGTGAGGCAGATTCTGAACATTCCAATGGACGGTTCCATTATTCCGCTAGCGCTCGTACCGATCGGATACAAAGATCCTGAAGAAGATGTCTTATGGACACAGAGGTCCCGTAAGGCTGTTCGTAATAGAAGAGGTCTCGCCGATCTTGTCCATTGGAACGGATGGTAACGATCTGATTCTTGGAACCGCTGAAAAGACGACGTTATGCAGAGGTCGAAAGCGATTCGGTTTGTTGGAAAGGCGGGAATACTAATTGGCTAACGAGGAGTTCCTTGACTTCCAGAGCCGGCTCTTCGAATTCTACAACCAACAAAAGTACGAGGACGCTCTTGCAGTGGCCGAAGAAGCAGCATCAAGGTTTCCTGAGAGGCGCGACAGGACATCCTTCTGGGTTGCATGCCTCCAAACTCGACTTGGAGAAAACGACAAAGCAGTAGAGTCCCTCCGCCAGGGTCTTCGAGAGGGCGTCTGGTGGTCAGAGCATTGGCTGCTAGGCGATGCCGACCTGCTTCCGCTTCATGATAGGGAGGACTTCAAGGAGCTCCTGGCGGAATGTGTGTCCCGTGGGCACCAAGCACAGCTCGGCGCGAGACCCGGTCTGAACGTGTACACACCACTAGGATACTCAGATGACCGCGCATGTCCTCTCATGATTGCATTGCACGGACGCGATACCAACGACGTTGACTTTGCTCAAGACTGGAAATCGGCACTGGCTGAGGGCGTTGTTCTGGCCGTTCCCCGATCCTCCCAGCTAGGAAGCATAGGAAGTTTCCACTGGGACGACCTAGAAAAGTCGGAACTGGAAATAGCCGAAGCCTT
>WNGL01029504.1_pt1 | contig 10668 bp, 6 predicted proteins | sample 5400591 | NCBI WGS metagenome assembly WNGL01 (sample SAMN13153377, study PRJNA577476) | soil metagenome | isolation source: 80 cm soil or saprolite under Garry oak tree replicate 1 | place: USA:California | collected 2016-06-15
ACCGGCCTTCCCTGGCGAGGCCCGTTCAGGCCTGCCAGCATGATTCAGCCTCCCGCGTGCGGGCGGATCGGGCAAAGCCCGTGGCGAGAACACCATCACAATGGAGCATCAGCTCCGGCCTCCATCCCTACGCAACGCGAGTGGATCGCACGTACTCACATGACCAGAGTCTGGCAGGGAGCGATCTGATACATGGCCCAGTCACCTGCAACGTGGACGCCGGGCGGCGCCCGCCCGCGGCAAGTATGGCGGCAGCAGCCAGGAAGGCGGCGGTATCCTGGGCTTGGGGTGGCGCTGCGACGGTGGTGTCCTATTCGGCGGAGGCGGCCGGGCTGATGTGCCAGATGGCGCATCCGGGCTGCGATGCGCCCGTCGCCGTGATCGGACGGTGGCGCACGCTCGCGAGGCTGGGCCCGGTCCGGGCATGCATGAGATGGGTGCTTGGCCGGTTGACTCGCAACGAGGTCATTGCTCTGGTTCCGAGCGCAGCCGCAGACCCTTGCGGACACCGGCTTACCCCATGTCACCGGGGAGCAGGGCTGGGCCGACACCTTTGATTTCCTGTGCCCGGGCTGCCGTGAGCACGGCCTCCTTGGCCTCCGCAGCCGAGACACCAGTACGCGATATCTCGGCTGCGATGAGCCCGGCGACCAGCGGCGTGGAAAACGACGTGCCGTCCCACCTGGCCATGCCGTCGAAGGTCTGCTTCGTCGGCCGTTTCGGCGGCTCATGGTAGGTGTACTCGCCGGTGGCGTACGCGTTGACAAGGCCTTCGCCGAGCGCGTACACGTCCACCCAGTCGCCGTAGTTGCTAAACCACGCCCGGTGGCGCTGGTCGGCGCCGAGGGCGGCGACCGAGACCGTCCAGTCGAAGGCCGCAGGCCAGAACGGCCGGTCCGTGCTGTTGTTGCCGGCCGCGGCGACCAGCGTGATGTTGGGGTGCCGCCTGTGGAAGTGGCTGAAGGCGAGCGGGGGCCGGTTCTTGTGGGTGTAGGTGCCGGCAGAAAGGCTGATCACATGCGGGGAGTGCTCCTGGATGAGCTGTTCGAGCTTCTGGATTATCACATGCTCCAGTTCCCCGCCGGACTTGGTGAAGTGATTGTTGACATACACGGTGGCCTCGGGCGCCATACACCCCGCGACACCGGCCACGAAGGTCCCGTGCCCGGCATACTGCGGGATGCTCGGCAGGCCACCTGGCAGGGTCGGCCCGAGTGGATCCGGTTCCCCGTCCACGCGGGCCAGCCACGGATGCCGGGTGAGGTCGAGGTCCTGCAGCAGGCCGGTGTCGGAAACCCCGATCAGCACGCTATTGTGGCCCCGGCCTGCTGGGCGTGGCCTCGGCCACGGCTGAGTCGGATACCCGCTCGGCACCTCTGGCTCGCCGGCCGGGCAGATCTTCGTGATGTGCACGATGTGGACCGGCCCGACCAAAGGCTCGTCGCCGGCCAGCGCCGGGTTATCCTCGAGGCGTTCGTCGATGAGGTTCAGCGCCTCGGAGACGGTCAAGTTGCCATCTTCGGCCTCGTCGATCGACAGGAGCACGAGATCGCCGATCCCTGGCTGCTCGCTCGGGTCGGCGCGGCGCAGCCCAGGCAGCGCTGCCTGCAGCCGCTGGACGTTGTCACCGCGTTCCACGGCGAGCAGACGGCCGACGTTGTATATGTGGTCAACATCCCCGGCCGACGTGTAAGCGACCTCGATGTCGATGTTCTCGCGAGAGAACGAGTCCTTCATGGTCAGATACTGCGCGCTAGTCACCCTGTCCATCTGATGCTCCCCTCGGGGCGATCGGGTCGGTCGATCATTCGGATCTGCCTGCGCCGAGTCTGATACACCCAAGGACCCGGAAGAAAGATCCTCTCCTTCGAGATCGATTGCATCGCGGAATTGACGTTGCTTGCTCACCCGTCATGGCCAAATATCTATGGGTATGGCCCCTTTCGAACTGGAGGGTGACTGGCCCATCGATTTGCTTCCGCTGGCGCTGTCCCGCCCCAACGAGGCGCTGGAGCGTGCCCGCATGGTGCTCGCGGGCGATCCCGGCCCCATCGCGGCTTCGGTCGCGCGGCAGGCCATCGGCATCGTCCTCCGGGAGTACGGGGACATTGAAGCGGCAATCGGTGAGCTGCGGATCGCCCGGCGGCTGGCCCGACGCGCCGGCTCGGCCGGTCGCGAGGCCGACGTGCTCGGGACGCTCGGGGTCGCGCTGGTCTTCGCCGGCCGGAGCGTGTCGGGCCGCAACGCCCTCGACGCGGCGGTCCGGCAGTCAACGGGGAACCTGCACGGCAGGATGCTGTTCCGCCGCGGCGCCGCCCTGCTGATCCTGGGGCGTCATCGCGAGGCGCTCGCGGATCTGAACAGTGCGGTGGCGGCGCTAAGGATGGCCGACGATCAGATGTGGGAAGCCCGGGCGCTGCAAGAACGGGCGGTCAGCTACCTGTCGTCCGGTTTGGCGCGACGCGCCGTCACCGACCTCCGGCGAGCCGAGGACCTGTTCACCGCGAACGGCCAGGAACTGGAGTCAGCGGAGACCGCTGTGAACCGAGGGCTGGTCGCCCTGCGGCTCGGCGACCTGCCGGAGGCGCTGACCTGCTTCGATGAGGCGGCGGAGCGATTCCAGCGGCTCGGCGCCTCGGAGCCTGATCTGAGCCTGCACCGGTGCTCCGCGCTGACGGCGGCGGGGCTGGCCCGGGATGCCATGCAAGAGGCCGACGACGCGATCAGCCAGCTGGAATGGATCAATGGCCGGCCGACCAAGCGGGCCGAACTGCTGCTCACTGCGGCCAGGTGCGCGCTAGCCGCCGGTCAGCCCGCCACGGCTCTGGCCAGGGCCACCGAGGCGCGCCGGCTGTTTGATCGGCAGGGCCGGCGTTGGTGGCGGGCGCACGCCCACTTGGCGCAGGTGAGCGCCAGTGTCCAGGCTGGTCCGGCGACCGTCGCCTTGCTCCGGGATGCTCAGCGGTGCGTCCGAGAGCTGGCCGATCTCTCATCGCCCGACCAGCCGCTGGCACGCCTGGCCACCGGCCGGGTCGCTCTAGCGCTCGGCCGGACGACGGTAGCGGACAAGCACCTAGCAGCCGCCGCCGCCGGCCGCCGGCACGGCCCGGCGCTGCCTCGGGCGGTCGCATGGCTGGCTGAGGCGCTGCGTGCGGAGGCGGTTGGCGACCCGCACCGTCTCATGTATGCCTGCCGACGAGGTCTGGACGTCATCTACGGGTATCGCAGCATGCTCGGGTCCTCCGAGCTGCGGGCGCAGACCACGGCACACGGTGCCGAGCTGGCAAATCTAGGCCTACAGCATGCGTTGCTGCTTGGCCGGCCTGGGCTGATGCTGGCCTGGAGTGAGCGGTGGCGGGCCATTGCGCTGGCCGTGCCCCCGGTGCGTCCGCCCGCGGATGAGAGGTTGCAGGCCGACCTCGCTGCGCTCCGGGACGTCAGCAGCAGGCTCTCCCAGGCCCAGAGCCTGGGCCTGCCCACCGCTCCGCTCTACCACGAACGACAACGGCTGGAACGGGCGGTGCGCGCCCGGGCGCTACGCACCCTAGGCACCGGCCGACGCGATGCCTCAAGCGCCAGGACCGGAGGATTCGACGTTTCAGGGCTGCTGGATGAGCTCGGTGACGACCGGCTGCTCGAGCTGGCCGACATTGGGGGTGAACTGCACGTCCTGGTGTGCGGCAACGGCAAGGTCCGGCGGTTCGCGGCCGGCACGACCGAGCAAGCCGCTCGCGAGGTCGAATTCGCCCGGTTCGCGCTAAGGCGCCTGGCCCGCGGACCTTCTGTGTCTTCTCCCATGGAGGCTCATGACCGGTTGACCCAGACGGGGGAGATGCTTGAGCGGGTGCTTCTCGGCGAAGCCGGCGAGCACCTCGGGTGCGGGAATGTGATCATCGTACCGCCTGGCCGACTGCACGCCGTGCCATGGGGGTTGCTGCCGCGGCTACGCTCCCGCGCGGTGTGCGTTGCGCCCTCGGCGGCGTCCTGGCTTCGCGCCCGACAGGCCGTTGGTGGCGACGCCCAGGATGCCTCAGCCGGCCCGGTCGTGCTGGTCCGCGGACCCGGCCTGGCCACACAGGGAGCCGAGGTGCCTCAGCTCGCTGCGGACTACACCGGCGGGTTCGAACCTGTTGTGCTTGGCGGCGGCACTGCGACGGCGGCGCGAGTCATGAGTGCGATCGATGGTGCCCGCCTGGTGCACATCGCGGCGCACGGCACTTTCCGCGCTGACAGCCCACTGTTCTCCGCGCTGCGGCTCGACGACGGCCCGTTAACGGTTTACGACCTGGAGCGGCTGCGTCGAGGTCCGCGTCACCTGGTGTTGTCAAGCTGTGACTCCGGCGTCGCCGCGCCAGCGGGTGCGGACGAGGTGCTCGGGTTGGCCAGCTCGCTGATCCCCTTGGGCACCGCCGGGATCGTGGCGAGCGTTGTGCCGGTGAACGACGTGGCAGTGGTGCCGCTGATGATCGCGCTTCACCGCGAGTTGCGCGGTGGCGCGAGCCTGGCCGAGGCCCTGCGCGACGCCCGCCGCGCATCCGAGTCCGACCCCGTGGCCGAGGCAACAGGCTGGTCGTTCATCTGTCTTGGCGCTGGCTGAAGGGTATCGACGCCGGTAGTGGCGGAGGCGCTAGCCGGGGTCTGCCTGGATGAACAGGCGGGGCGGGCCGCGGCGAGCATCGACGACCCGAAGAGGCGGGCAAGTGCGCTGAGTTCTCTGCTAACCAACTCTGCGGCGTGCGGCAGCAACGATCAAAAAGTTTGTAGGCGAGCGCTTCACCGGCGCGGGCATCAGCTACATCGACCCTGGAGCCACCCTGGTCTGCTAACCAACTCTGCGGCGTGCGGCAGCAACGATCAAAAAGTTTGTAGGCGAGCGCTTCACCGGCGCGGGCATCAGCTACATCGACCCTGGAGCCACCCTGGGAGAACCCGGGTTAAAAATGTCATAGACAGAAACAGTCATCGCGTGGGCCACGACATCTGAACACACTAACGAAGTTAGCCTCTAACCTGAGCCGCCTGTCGGAATCGAACCGACGACCTACGCATTACGAGTGTGATTCAGGCCGTCCAGCGCTGTCCACTGGGTCACTCCTCCCCTGCTCGTCCGCGCTGCTGCTCCTCTGGCGTCCGGGATTATCCAGCACCGTTGTTAGCAGCAGCGTTAGCAAGATCCACTGACGCGAGGGCTATCGTGACCACCTGCTTGCAAAACTCGGCCAAGGTGTCCAACGCTGTCGCTGGCCTGGGATAATGCGCTCCAAACGTCCGTCTCAGTGCGGCAGTGTCCAAGCCTGTTGGTGTCGGTCGTGGGTGTCACCATGTTCGGCAAACCGCGCGGCCGGAACGATCAGCTTGGGAATGATCGGGCCAGCTTCATGGGTGGGTTCGCCGCTGACCGGGCACGGATCGGGCACGACGCAAGATGGTGATCTTCCCAACACACGGCGGTTGCTGGGCTTCATCCCAGCCTTGGCTAGCTATGGGTCCGGGGCACGCACATGCCCGTAGGTTCCCGGAGCATCCCGTGCCCCGGTGTGTGGGTTGCTGCTGCCAGATGCGGGCCGGAACGTTGGGTTCAGGCTCTCATGTGCTTTGATGGAGCCTAGACGGCCAGAAGCCCGATCGTGCGTCTTTCCTGCACGCATGGCGGTAAGGCCGTCCAGGTTGAGAGGTTCTGAGTTCGATGCTGCTGAGTTTCCGCTTCGCAAACCATCGGTCCTTCCGGGACGAGCAACAGCTCAATCTTGTCCCCATCTATGGCTCTGGGAGCACTTCGGAGAATCAACTACCGGCCCTCAGCGTGGCGGGTGTATTTGGCGCAAACGCATCTGGCAAGTCCAATCTTGTTGATGCTTTCACCTATATGAGGTCGCTTGTTGGTCGCTCTGACCGCGATGTTGAGCCTGGGCTGGGCCTGGAACGGAGAGCTTTTAGGCTAGACCCCGACATTGCAGAGGAACCATCAAGCTACGTAGTGGACCTACTGATAGATGCAGTTCACTACACATATGGATTCGTCCTGGACGATGCAGGTATTGTCGAGGAGTGGCTGCACAGCTATCCCAAGAATCGCGTGAGAAGGATTTTTGAGCGTCAACGAAGTGTGTTCTCGTGGGGGGAAGAGACGAAGCACACAGAACTTCGGCGACTAGCTGGCCTTGTCGCCCCAACGGCGTTGTTTCTGTCAGTGGTGGCACGTTTTAGTACGTCTGATAGGCCCTCTGACTCAAATGATCAGTCTGACGTATTCGCACCTCTACATACGGTTTACTCCTGGATTTGGTTGCGACAAGTATCTGACCGATCGCCTACTTCACGTATTCCCCCGTCGGTTCGCCTGAGTAGGGTAGCTTCGCGATGGGCTAGCGATGAGCATCTGCGCACGATCGCGGTCGACTTGCTCCGGGCTGCTGATGTTGGTTTGCTCGATGTAACAGTAAGCCAGCCACAACAGATGGCTCTCTTCCCAGAGCCTCATACGACAGAAGAAGATCTGGCCAAAATTCCACCATCATGGTCGCGAGAACGTTCGCCACAGTTTCAATTCTTGCACAGGGGGGCGTCACGTGGCGTGTTCTTCGATATTGCTGACGAATCATCTGGAACACTACGTCTACTACAGAGTGCCGTTCAAGCAATCCCAATGCTTGAACGTGGCGGCCTAGTCCTAATAGATGAAATAGATGCGAGTCTCCATCCTCTGCTTACAGCCGAACTTATTGCGCTCTTTCAGTCTAAGACCGTTAATCGTAATGGCGCACAACTAATATTCACCAGTCACGACGCCACCCTGCTTGGGCTGCTCGACGGTGATGAGGTCTTGCGTCGGGATCAAGTTTGGTTCACTCAGAAGAATCCCGATGGAACCTCTGAGCTATTTCCTCTCTCCGACTTTAAGCCACGCAAAGAAGGTGAGAATAGAATGCGCCGATACCTCAGTGGCAATTACGGCGCGATCCCTGATCTTTCAATGGATTTGTTCGAGAAGGCCTTGCGTCCTCAATCGGATTCTGATGCCTGAGCCAAAGCGCGCCAGAATTGCGAGATCGCGACGGCCATACGTTGGCGTATCGCACAAGACGAATCTCTCCCGGAGCGCTGGCACACGTGACCAGCGATGGACTGTACTGATCTTGTCTAACGGTGCAAGAACCGAGGTAGGCTACTTCAATGGTCTCAAGCTATCCGGCTTGCCTAGTCCAGGCAAGGTAGTAACCGTAAAGTTCCGCAACGGAACCCCTTACGATACCCTCCGTGCAGCCATTGAGGTGCAGGAGTATTCGGATTTCGACGAGGCATGGGCCGTCTGTGATGTCGACACGTTTGAGGTTAAGGCCGCCATCGAACTGGCGGCCGACAAGGGGGTAGGTCTGGCGCTTTCTCAACCCTGTTTCGAGGTATGGCTCATCTTTCATAAGACAGATAGCTGCTCCTCGTTCGATAATGCTGATCAGGCGCGCCGCGTGTTGCGTAAGCACGTTCCCTCCTGGGACAAGGCCAACCTAAACTTTGCAGACTTCATAGACGGCATTCCTGATGCTGTCGTTAGAGCACGCAAGCGTGACGATCCACCAGAAGCGAATCCCTCGACAGCGGTCTGGAGGGTGATCGTGTCTTTGGGTGTTATCTCGGATACGGATCGTGGATCGATTCCCTCGGCCGGTGAACCTTCCTAGTTCCTTGGTTGTATCCCGTTCTCGCCGTGGGCCGCGAATTCGAGCAATGGTTGAAACCTGTGGATCTGCCGGGAAGGGCATGAAGGAGGGTGTACCTTCCCGGATGATCGAGTAGTCGAGGTCTCAAGCAAAGGCCGGCGCTGCAACGCCGGCCGGGAAGGTACACCCGTGTCGATGCTCACTGTAGTCCCTGACGTGCCTGCCGCGGTGCCGGCTGGGGAGCCGTCGTCGCTGATTGATCAGCTCGTGCGGGAGGGCGCGCGGCAGATGCTGGCCGCCGCGCTGCAGGCCGAGGTCGCCGCCTACGTCGACCAGTTCGCCGGGGCGTGCGATGAGAACGGCCGCCGCCTGGTGGTCCGTAACGGCACCGCCGAGCCCCGCACGGTGCTGACCAGCGCGGGCGCTGTCGAGGTGACCGCGCCGCGGGTGAACGACAAGCGCACCGACCCGCAGTCCGGTGAGCGGATACGGTTCTCCTCGGCCATTCTGCCGCCGTGGGCGCGCAAGACCCCGCAGGTCACCGAGGTGCTGCCGCTGCTGTACCTGCACGGCCTGTCCTCGGGTGACTTCGTGCCCGCGCTGGGCCAGTTCCTCGGCACCGGGGCGGGCCTGTCGGCGCCGGTGATCAGCAGGCTGACCCAGACGTGGACCGCCGAGGCCGCCGCGTTCATGACCCGGGACCTGGCCGCCGCCGATTACGTGTACCTGTGGGTCGACGGGATCCACCTGGGCATCCGGCTGGGCGAGGGCAAGCTGTGCCTGCTGGTGGTGCGCCACGATGCGCTGTTGTTTGTTCCGGATGGAGGTGAAAGACCGCCATTGCCCGCTGTCGTAGCGGCGGGTTAAAGCTGGAGGAAGCCTGAACCGGGGATCGGCGGGGAGGGCGGGAGCAGCCTCGACAAAGTCGCGTCGGCTCGGTACTGCCGGAAGGGCCGGGCGCGGTGAGCGAGACGGGAAGGTATACGCGAGGAACCGGTGTTGTTACACCCCTTGAAGGCACGCCAGCTCTAACCCGGCGGATTCGGGCTGGTATGCGGTGCGCACCCGTTCTTCATGACGGACGGGGAACTTCAGGTCGGGTCTCACCAGTCTGGATCTGGAGGCCATGGCGAATCGCCTACGGCAGTAACCATGGCGAAGCCGCAGGGGTATAGCCGGGTGCCTAACCCGTTGACCGGGCAACAGTGAACGTGGGAACCACCCGTGTTCGGTCCATTACTCTGCCTCGGCCGGAAGCAGCAGTTGATGGATAGGCGCGATGCCCGCCGAAGGCGCGGGTGGGACGGAGCCGCCGTAGTACTCCGAGCCGGGGAAAGCCCGCGCACACGGGGAAGGGCGGCAGCGTGTCAGTCAAGGAGGGAAAGTAATGCCCGAAGATGCGCTGGTGAACACCGGCGCCGTGGAATGGCCGCATCCTGACTCGGCGTACTTCACGGTACGGGAGATGCAGACCAAATTGCACCGCTGGGCGGGAGGAGATCCCTCCCGCCGGTTCGGTGACCTGTTCAACCTCGTCTACGACCCGGCGTTCCTGGTGCACGCGTGGGAGCGCGTGTCCACTAATAAGGGCGCCAGGACTCCGGGTGTCGATAAGGCCACCGTGGCCGGAGTCGAGACCTGGATCGGGGTCGGGGTTTTCCTGGGCCAGATCCGTGACTCGCTGAAGTCGGGCGGGTTCCGGCCGGTTGAGGTACGGCAGGTGATGATACCCAAGGCGAACGGGAAACTCCGGAAACTCGGTATTCCCACTATCGCCGACCGTGTGGTCCAGGCAAGCCTGAAACTGGTGCTCGAACCCATCTTCGAGGCGGATTTCCAGCCGTGCTCGTACGGGTTCCGCCCGAACCGGCGCGCGCAAGACGCAATCTCCGAGATCCACCTCTTCGCCTCCAGGCCCAGCAACTACCAGTGGGTGCTGGAGTGCGACATCAAAGCCTGTTTCGATGAAATCTCGCATACGGCTTTGATGGACCGCCTCCGGGCGAGGATCAAGGATAAGCGGATATGCACGCTGGTGAAAGCGTTCCTCAAATCCGGGGTGCTCACCGAACTCGGAGACCGGGAAGACACCCTGACCGGGACGCCGCAAGGCGGAATTCTCTCGCCGTTGCTCGCCAACATCGCCCTCTCTGCGCTGGACGACCATTTCGCCCGGCAATGGTATCAGGAGATGGGCACCAGCAAGCAGCGCGCCAAACGCAAGGCAAAGGGCCTCGGAACCTGGCGGCTCATCCGTTATGCGGACGACTTCGTCTTGATGGTAACCGGGGACCGGCGTCATGCCGAGGCGCTGCGGGAGGAGGTGTCGGCCGTGCTCGCACCGCTGGGGCTGCGGCTGGCGCCGGAGAAAACCCGGGTAGTCCACATCGACGAGGGCTTCACGTTCCTCGGCTTCGACATCCGCAGACTGCGGAAACGAGGAACCTCGAAGCAGTACGTGTACACCACGCCATCCAGGAAGGCCATCCAGGCCATCAAGGACAAGGTGTCGGCCAAGACGTACAGGTCAACCCGCCACCAGGATCTCGACGAGCTGATCCGCAGCCTGAACAGGTCCCTGGCGGGCTGGGCGAACTACTTTCGGCACGGGGTGTCCAAGGACGTTTTCAACGCGGTCGACTACTTCACATGGGGTCGGCTGATGCGCTGGATACGCGCCAAGTACCAGGGCCGCACCGGGCTGTCCATCAAGGAACTCCGCCGTCGCTTCTGCGACCAGGGGTGGAGATTCGCCTGCAACGGGGTCACATTCACCGGCGCGTCCAGCGTCGCGGTGACCCGCTACCGCTACCGCGGCAGCACCATCCCGACCCCATGGACCCCTCGACCCGCAGCCGCCGACATCGGCGGCTGGCCAGCGGGCAAGACACGTGGAGCGCCCGGTGCGGAGTAATTCGCACGCCGGGTGCGGCGGGCGGGCCGGGGAAACCCACCGGGAGCAATCCCGGCAGGGCGCCCCGGTCCGACCCGACATGATCGGCGTGCGCGC
>WNGL01010505.1_pt1 | contig 10667 bp, 9 predicted proteins | sample 5400591 | NCBI WGS metagenome assembly WNGL01 (sample SAMN13153377, study PRJNA577476) | soil metagenome | isolation source: 80 cm soil or saprolite under Garry oak tree replicate 1 | place: USA:California | collected 2016-06-15
CGCGCTGCAGCGCGCCCGCGCCCGGCTCGACGAAGTGGCACCGGCAGCCGGTCAGGTCACCGAGCCCACCGAATCTCACGCTCGGGCGCTGCTGGAGCAATACATCGCGGCGTTCGAAAACTCCGATCCCGCAGCCCTGACGGAGCTGGTGCGCAAGGACGTCACGATCGAGATGACGCCGTCCACGACCTGGTTCTCCGGCGGCAACGCGAGGGCCTTTGCCATCGCAGGCCTGGGATCGCCTGGCGACTGGCGCATGATCCCGACGTTCGCCGACGGACAGCCCGCTGCAGCGGCCTACCGCCGCGGCAGCGACGGCATCCACCACGCGTACGCCATCGTGGTGCTCACCGCGACGGCCACCGGCATCAGCCACATCGTCGTGTTCGGCGACCCCGGCCTGTTCACCAGGTTCGGCCTCCATCCAGCCTACCCATCCACCGCGGCCGGGAGCACGGATGTGACGGCGTAGGCTGGCATGGCATCCTCCGGCAGCAACGCTAGCCTCCTGGCAGCGGCGGTCACCTATGCCATCGGTTGCGTCAGCAACGTCACGCCAGGCGTTCTTTCCTGGCCCACGCCGTGCGCCGGGTGGGATGTGGCGATGCTGCTTCGTCACCTCAACGACTCCCTCACCGCGGTACACGAAGGGATCGCCGCAGGCCAGGTCGGCCTCGAGCCCACTGATCCGAGCGTTGGCGATCAGGGCATGGACCTGGTCGCCACGTTCTGCGACCTTGTCCCTGACGTCTCGGAAACTCGGTTTCGTGCTGTGAGCTGGGGTTTTGCTGCGGGATCACGGGCGTGGCTGGGACCATCTCGGGATGCTGTTGTCGCTCGTCTACCGGTTGCTGAGGTGCCTTGTTGGACCTACACCGGCCGGCGCCGGCCAGGACGACCGTCCACCGGTACCTCGGTCAAGACGCTGATCCTTCGAATGGCGCGGGAGAACCCGGCCTGGGGCCACAGAAGAATCCAGGGGGAGCTGGCGCGACTGGGGCATGCGATCGCGGCGTCCACGGTGTGGGAGATCCTGCACGCTGCGGGCATCGATCCAGCGCCCCGGCGGGCCGGGCCGACCTGGCGGGAGTTCCTGGCTGCCCAGGCTCACGCGATTATCGCCTGCGACTTCCTGGCGGTGGAAACGGTGCTGCTCAAGCAGTTGCACGTGCTGGTGTTCATCGAGCACGGCACCCGCAGGCTGCACCTGGCCGGGGTGACCGCCTACCCGACCTGGGCATGGGCGGCGCAGCAGGCCCGCAACCTCGCCATGGACCTGGATGACCGCCTCGGCACGCTGCGGTTCCTGATCCATGATCGCGATCCGCTCTTCACCACTGCATTCGCGGAGGTGTTCAAGGCCGAGGGTCTGAGGATCATCACCACCCTGCCGAGGACGCCACGGATGAACGCCATCTGCGAGCGCGTCAACGGGACCCTCCGCCGCGAACTGCTGGACGGGACCCTGATCCTCAATGAGCGCCACCTGGCCCTGGTGCTCCGCGAGTACCTGATCCATTACAACCGCCACAGGCCGCATCAGTCCCGGCAGCATCGGCCCCCGGACGTTGAGACGCAGCCCGTCCGGGACATAGCCGACCTGCGATCCGTCCGCCGAAAACCCGTAGTCGCTGGGATGATCAACGAGTATCACCACGCCGCGTAAGCCAAGCTGAGACGACGTAACTCAATATTCGAGCGGTACAGGGTCGGTGGCCGGGCCGTTCCGCGTGCGGGTGGCCCGGGCTGGCTAGATGGCGTCGAAGGTCTGCGTGAGCGGGTAGGTGGCGACGAGCTTGCCGTTCTTCAGCGCGTAGACCGGCGGCCGCGTCTTGCCGGTGAAGATGACCGTTAGCTCCGTGTAACGCCGGTCAGCCGGGTGGCCCTTCACCGTGACACTCCCCCACAGCACTTCCAGCGACGGGTAGTAGTGGAAGTGACCGTCGGCGCAGTTCGGCGTGCAGTCGTTCGCCCAGATGGTGCCGTAGCCGCTGGCCAGCTTCGGCGTCCAGCTCGTCCAGTGCAGGTCCTGCGCACCGATCCCGGCGTCCGCGCAGGTAATTATGAAGGTCGACGGCGCCACCACGGGCTTGAAGCTGCAGTCAAGCACGACGTACCTGGGAGTCTTGGCCGTCGCGGGCTGGGTGCTCGCTGTGGCGTGCGTGGTGGCGGGCGTGCCGGAACTGGCAAGAGCCGCGCACCCGCCTCCTGCCGCGATGATGCCGGCACCTGCGAAGATCGCTACTGCGACACCCATTCTCGTCTTCATTTGTGTGCCTCCCGTTGAGTCCGGGCCGCTGTGGCGTCCCGGTCGGACGCTCGCGGTGACCGCTCCTGATCACCAGGACGCTGGATCATGCGGGGTGGTTATGGGCGTAAGACTTGCAATTCCAGGTCAAGTGTCCCTATCGGGAGGCGTGGTCAGGCGCATGGCCATTCGCCCGGCACCGAACGCCCGGCCAGCCCGCACCGTGCCCGCCAGCCGAGGCGGGCACATCCTGAGCCAGGCGCTGCGGATCCGCGATGTCAGTGAAGCAGTTGGGTGCGGCTCCTTCAGAGCGAGCTGATCATGCGGCGAGGACGTAGCCTTCGCGGTAGCGGGTGTTGTGGACGCGTTCGTGTTCTTTGCGCAGGTGGTAGGGCCAGTACTCGTCGAAGTCGCCGTTGGCGATGAGAGCGCGGAGCTTGAGGATGGCCTCGGCGCCGTCGAGCCCCCACCTGGCCCCGCTGAAAACCATCCGGTCCTGGACCAGGTGGCGGCAGGCGCCCTCGATGACCCCGGTGGCAATCGGCCAGCCGCTGGCGAGCGCGGTGGCGTAGTCCAGGTACGGCTTCTTGGCGGTGAGGTAGTCCGCGCAGGCGTCGGCGCCCTCGCGCTCGGCTGGGGAGTAGCCGAAGGTGGTGGCGCGGCGGCGGATCCCGGCGGCGACCTGCCCGGCCTTGCCCTGGAGGATCTTGGTGGCCTGGGCGGCGACCCATTCTTCGGCGCCCGGGTCGCCCTTATCGAAGAATGACCAGGCGGCTTTCCAGGTGTATTCCAGGACGTGGACGAAATCGTAGATCACCGGCAGGGTGACGCCGCGGCGGGCGGCCTCGGCGGCGATGGCGGCGATCTGGGCGTTGCTGCCGTCAGCCAGGGCGATCCACTGGCGGCGGTGGTGCGGGTCGCGGCGCTGGGCCTCGTCGAAGCCGGCGCTGATGACGGCGGGGATGTTGTTGGTGACCGAGCCGGTCAGCCACTCGCCGGCGGTCTTCGGGCCCGGGCTGCGCTCCTTGCTGTCCGTGCCGGGCGGGGTGATGATGTCGGCAGGCTCGCGCGGCGCGGGCTTGCAGTCGTAGACGGCGGCCAGCTCGGCCATCCGTTTGCGGCCGTGCTTCTCGCCCGGGGACAGGCGGGTGGCCAGCTGGCGCTGGCCTGCGGCGGCGGCCTTCGCGGTGGCCGGGCGCAGCGCGTCCGGCCGCATCACGATCCCCTTGCCGTCGAACTGCAGGGCCACGACCACCTCAGCGGGGGCCGGCCCGGGCCGGCGTTGGGCGTAGAAGGCGTCGATGTCGGTGGCGGCGCGCCGGGCCAGCTCCTCCACCTGCCGTTTCCCGATCTTCACCCCGGTGGCGCGGGTGATCGCCGCCGCGCCGGCCTCGTGCGACCCGCGCGCGGCCTCGATGGCCGCTAGCTTGCGCAGCCCGTGGGAGTGCTTCTCCCGCGGCAGGCTCAGCTCGGCGTCCAGCGGGTGTGCGTTGGGCGCGCCCGGAGCCCGGTAGGCCATCCTCGTGACCGCGACCGGCCCGAACATCGTCGCCAGCCGCCGGGCGTGATCCTTCTCCACCCGGGTCCGGGTGATCCCGTCCGGCCCGGTCACCTGCCCGCGCCGCGGCTCGCGGGCGGCCCGCAGCTCCAGGTGATCCTGGTACAGCAGCCGGGTCAGCTCCCGGCCCCGCGCCCGGCCTGCTCCTCCAGCTCCGCGTGCGTCAAGGCCGCGGCCTCATCCCCGCCCAGCCACCGCTGCACCTGCTCGAAATATGCCCGCGACCGGGCGAAACCGGCTCCCGCCGGGGCGGGCGCGTACTCTGGCATCGGGCTCCTTCTCCTGTTCCGGGTCTTCGATCAACCAGGAACATAGCGAGAAGGAGCCTCCTATCTCGCCCGGTCCCAGCCGCCCAGCGCCCGGCCACCCAGCCCCGGCACCCGCGCCAGCCAGCGCAATGCCCGGTATGCGCCACATAGCCGCCCTGCCGACGACCCGGCCTCCCCATAAACCGAATGCCCGATTTCTAGCTCACTCCAGCGGAGCCGCACCCTTCTTAGTTCACAGGCGTGGATTCGTCCGACTCCGGCTCGCCGGGTCCGCGTGCAGAGTGCTGAAAACCGGGCCGTCGCAGGCCGTACGGCGCGTGGCCGACTCACCGGGTAACCGGACAGGCCACCGAGCGGAAGGCATGTACCCCTGGCAGGGGCCGTCCCAGGTCCTTAGCTAGGTTCCCAGCCAGGGGGGTCTTTCGGTCCGTATCACGGACGATCTGAAGCAGCCACGGGGCCGGGTGACGGCCACTGAGGGCGGAAATAGAAACCCTCGTCGTCCTGGGCAGATTCCAGCCCGGTCATGCCAAGGTTCCGCTGACAGGATTCCCTGGCCAGGCCGACTACTCCGTCCGCCGGCGACCAGCTACTCGGATGGCGCTGGTCGAACCGCGTCGCGGACAGGTTCCGTTCGGTGAGAACGATGGGCAGGACTGGCTCGATAGCCGAGTCCCCGGGCAGGGTGCGGGGCGGACGCTGCGCGAAAGTCCTGTAGCGCGCTCGTTTCATCCTCGCGCAGCTCGCGCATCACGGCCGCCAGGACAAAGCACTCGACGCCCTGCCCCCGGATATGCTGCTGGATCCTCCTAAGGTTGTTGAGGTCGTTGACGTCAATTGAGTCCTGCCAGCTCTTTACCTCGCCGATGATGAGGACGGGCAGTCCGCGATAGTCCAGAACTGCCGCTATGTCGACCTCACACTCCAGCCCCGGGCCTTTGACTGACCATCCAAGAACATGAGGGATCATCGATTCCCTGTAATAGCTGCGGGAGCACAGCACCTGCGGGGCCGCCATCACCGGCAGGGCCTCGCTGAGACGCTCGTGCCCCACATGTCCGGCAACCTGGTACAGCCAGTCGTTCCGGCCGTTTGCCTTCATTCCCAGCGCCAGCCCGAGCGGGAAATCGCGGAGGCACATCTCACATTTCATCTGTGTCGCGAGATCTTCTGGCCGGAACGCGATGCTGCTGGTGCAGTACGGGCAGTCAACGGGCAGCACCGGGCGCAGAATCGCCTGCCTGAGCAGGAACTGGAAGACGGCTGCCGGGTAGCCGCCGGCGTCGCCCGCCAGCGGCTCAGGCCAGGAGCCCTGCCATCTTTTATGCTCTGGACGATGGCGCCTGACGGCCGGCCCCGTTCGCTCCGTGCGACCTCGAGGAGCGCGGCGCGGGCGCCCGGCTGGTTGGCGACGGTGCTTCCCGGCCCGCCGAGTCGTTCTATGAACCGCGTCACGAATACCCCGCCCGGGGTCTGGCGCGCGCTCCAGCCTGGCTCTTCGATCAGCTTGCCGAGAATCGTGCTCGACGGCACAGCGGAAATCAGCACCTCGCGGGCACCGGAGGAAACCGACAAGGCACGCCCATCCGCCACGGGCCGGACGAAGCTCACCATGACGCCGTCGTACTCGCGCAGTACCGGAGCATACGAGCGCTTGTTAGGAACCGAAAACGTCCAGTCAGGCCGGACGCCCGAAGTAGCTGAGATCTCCACCTGAACCGCGATGACGTCGCCGCGGAGAACGCCGGCGGTTGGCGCTCCGCCGCCAATTCCCGGGATGGGTATCCGGGCGACCCGGCCGTCAGCTTCAAGCGGCTGAGCGAAGGTGTGCGCGTAACCCGTGGTGAAAGGGTGATCGCCTTGCCAGCCGCGTGCCCACTCTTGCCCGAGGTCCGGGGAGACGGGTACAGGAGTTACGTCGTGGCCGGTCAGCAGTTCTGCCAGCGTCCCGGGGAGTTCGCCCGGTCCCGTCGCCTGCCAGATGTAGATTCGCGGGCCGGCGGGCGTGCCGTCGCCGGTCATCCACCGGCTCAGTTCTCCTTCCGCCAGCAGCTGCTGCAGCCATGCGTCAACTGCCGGGAGAACCCGCTGCTCATGGCCGACGGGGAACGGGAAGGCGCGGGCACCGCATGCGCGGGCGTTCCACAGCGCGGTCAGGCTCGCCGGGTCCGCCGGGTCCACGACCACGACCGCGGCGCCAGGGGACATGCCCGTGTACTCAATTGCCCCGCTCGTTGCGGTAACCGGCGTCTGGGGTATTCATTTAACCGGAGTGCCCAGCTCAGAAGCTTGTGCTGGGAAGGTCCGATTTGGGCGAGTTGAACCATGACCAGCTCTCATGACGTTCAGTTACCGAAGTTGCTCCGCTTACGTGAATAGCCCTGACCGGCGTTATCCAGGAGGCGGCGTCAGCCAGCGTTTCGGCGCCGTCGTCAATGCGGGCCTGCGTGGCCCGCGCCGCGAACTGCTTCTCCAGGCTGACGCCCTGAGCGCTGGTCCCGTATGCGCCGAACCAGACGCGGAACAGGTCATCGAGCGGATCATCTGCCGCCCAGTCCGGGAGCACCCAGGAATCCCGGGGAAGTTCATCAAGAAGGCGCTCCGGCCCCAGCAGCCGGTGGTTGATGTAATCCTGGGCAGGCGCTAGCGGCCCCCAGCCGTCGCGCCCCTGCCATTGGTAGCCGTCGAGCGCTGCCGCCTCCTCAGAAGCCCCGGCCCGGTCAAGCGCAAGCAGGACATCGACTCCCAGCCCCGCGACACTCGCTCGATCCGCTCGAGATCACCTGGATGGAAAAACGGCTGGTACTGACCTGCCCACAGCAAGGTCGCCTGTTCCACTGCCAACCGGAGCATCTCCGCGGACGGCTCGAAAACCAAGCCGATCCGCACTGGGCGCGCCATAGCCCGCCCGGTCACCCGCCCGTCCACGCCTGATCACCCCCGGTCATTACCGTCTGACCTGACCATAGCGGCGACCGGGCCAGAGGCCAGGGTGAGTGTCAGATTTGTAGGAGACGAAGATCATCTTGGTGATGAGGCTGCTCGGGAGCGTCTGCCTGCTTGCGTGCTATGCGCCAGATCGCCTGGTCTGCAGAGGCTGGTTTTACTGCGACCGCGGATACGCCCCGCTGGCGCGAATGCCCGTCCAGCCCCACGGCGCCAGTATCGGGCTGATCGCGGCCGGACCGGCTGGGTGCGCCGTTCCGGACCGCCGGCCCGTGGGTGGCCGATCCTCGCGAGCCTTCGGTGTACCTCCCGTGGTCCTCTGATATACCTGGCCCGGCGGGCACGGCGATGGCGGTGCAGCTAGCTGGTGCTCCAGCCTGCGATTCCGGCCGGGCAGTGCCAGCTGACTCGGTGGTGCGGGCGGAGCTGCCGGAAGCACCGCTGGTGAGAAATGCCCCGCCGCCACCATCCACACACGCGCGGGGCCACTGGCTGCCCTGCCCCACCCGTTTGGCTCAGTTCCTTTGTTGACTGCCCGCTACCAGCAGGTTTCACGCTGAGTGACAACATCGGAAGGTGCCCTGGCCCAGGCCTTTAGCAATGGTATAGACCAATTGCCATAAAGGTTTAGACCAATCAAGCGGCGATGACCCCGGACACGGGCCAAACTTGACAAGCCCCGGACGACTAGGTCCGAACTCACGAGCAAACATGGAGCCAACATAGCCCCCCAAACGGTCGTCTCCGGGGCCACTCAACTATGGCATAATGCCAGGTCAGAACGGGTGCGCCGTCAGGGACTCGAACCCCGAACCCGCGGATTAAGAGTCCGCTGCTTTGTTCGCTTATTCTGCTTGAGCTGCTGTCAAACAATGCTGTCACATGCCGGGAGCTGCCGTTTTGTCCGGTCGCCCGCATCCGCGCCTTGCTGCGGATACCGGGTGGTGCCGGGGCGTGCCGGGGCATCCGAGCAAACATGGAGCAACCATCGGTATGCATAGGTCTAGACCAACATGGCCGAGGGTGTCTTGGTCATGGCAGGGAGAGGCTGTGGCCATCGTCGGCAAAGGTACAGGTGCCCGGCACGACGCAATGTGTCAGGTGCCGCCGAAGTCCGGCGGAAGCGGCCGACACGATTTGTGATCCCTGCTGGCAGTGACCCGAGTCAGCCTTCTCAGGCTGCAGGTCTGTTCCCAGGGGCCGGGCATAACGTCCCGGCGGCGACGGCGATCATGACTGCGGGCACGCCGTGCCCGCGGTTAGCCAGCCAGGTGAGGGATGAGAGGTCTTCGACGTAGCTGGCGGCGGATGTCGCCGGGCGTCTTAGCGCGATGCCCGGCCGCCGAGCCTGAGGAAATCCCGCTCGGCGGGGGTCGGTGCCATGCTGGCCGCACGCTTGTAGGCGGCCGCGGCCTCGCTGTCGCGGCCGAGCCGGTGAAGCAGGTCGGCTCGGGTGGCGTGGAATAGGTGGTAGTTGTCCAGGTCCAGCTCGTCTGCCAGCGCCAGGGCGGCGGCGGGGCCCTGCACCTCGCCGATCGCGATGGCGCGGTTGAGGGCCACGACCGGCGTGGGGGCGACCGCGATTAGCTGGTCGTAGAGGGCGGCGATCTGCAGCCAGTCGGTCTGTGCGGCTGCCGGAGCGTCTGCGTGCACGGCGTTGATGGCGGCCTGGATCTGGTAGGCGCCGGGCTGGTCGCGGTGAAGGCACTGGCGGACGATCGCCTGGCCTTCCTCGATCAGTGCCCGGTCCCATGCGCTGCGGTCCTGCTCGGCGAGCAAGACCAGGGAGCCGTCGGGCTGTGTGCGCGACGCGCGGCGGGACTCGGTCAGGAGCAGCAGCGCCAGCAGCCCGGCCACCTCTGGCTCGTCGGGCATGAGCGCGGCCAGGATCCGGGCCAGCCGGATCGCTTCTGGGCACAGGCCCGGTTCCGCCGGGCTGGTCAGCCCGGCGGTGTAGATGAGGTAGACGACGGCCAGGACGGGGCGCAGGCGGCCGGGCAGCTCGTGATCTCCCGGCACGCGGTAGGGGATGCGGGCGGCCTTGATCTTGCGCTTGGCACGGACGAGGCGTACCGCCATCGTCTGCTCGGTCACGAGGAAGGATCTCGCCACCTCCCTGGTTGACAGGCCGCCGAGCAGCCGGAGGGTGAGCGCCACCTGGGCTTCGGTGGACAGCGCTGGGTGACAGCAGGTGAAGATGAGACGCAGCCGGTCGTCTTCCACGGGCCCTGCCTCCTCGGGCATGGCGGGATCGCTGGTGCCGGGCGAGAGGACCGCCACCTCGCTGAGCAGTTCCCGTCCGCGCGACTCACGGCGCAGGCGGTCGATGGCACGGTTGCGGGCGGTGGTGGTGATCCAGCCGCCGGGGTTGGGCGGCAGGCCGTCGCCCGGCCACTTGGATGCGGCTATGGCGAACGCCTCCTGCACCGCGTCCTCGGCGACGTCGATGTCACCGAAGGCGCGGATCAGGGCAGCCACCGACCGGCCGGATTCCTCGCGGAAGATGCGGCCGACCTCGGCCTCGCCGGGCCTGGGCGCGGCGCCGGTACCGCCCATGCCGTCAGGCCCCATGCCATCAGGCCCCGGGCTCGTCCTGGAACGGGCGGACCTCGATCGGAGCCCCGATGATGGCGCTGGTCTTGGACGCCCAGGCGAGTGCTGCGTCGAGGTCCTCAGCGGCGACGATGTAGAAGCCGCCGAGGTGTTCCCTCGACTCCGCGAACGGCCCGTCGGTCGTTAGCATCTCGCCGTCGGACATGCGCACGACGGTGGCGGTGCCGGGCTCGTGCAGCCGGCCGCCGAAGACCCACGCGCCCGCCGACTTCATCTCCGCCTGCAGGGCCATGACCTGCTGGTAGGACTGCCGCATCTGCTCGTCGGTCATCGGCTCGCCGGCCTGGTCGTCGACGCTGTGGACGGACAGCAGGTACTGCGTCATGGTGATCCTCCTCATTGGGCGGGCACTTCCCGCGTCTCACCCTGGCTACGAACGGGTCCCGCCCAGATTGACACCTACCCAGGAAACTCGTCCGAGGCGGATGACGCTGGCCTCAGTCTCGGACGAGACCGGCGGATCAGCGTTCACGACAGACGGCGCTCCCATTATAAAAGGATTCTCCTATCAGGAGAGTGAGGCTGTGATGTCGTCTGCCGAGATCTTCCGCACCTGCCTGCAGCGATTCACCTCCGGCGACACGGTCGGCGCTGCTGAGCTGCTCACCGACGACTTCCGCTTCCACGGGCCGATGCTTCAGTCGCAGGGCAAGGTGGCGTTCCTGGAGGGCTCGGCACCGCTGGGCCCGATCATGCGCGGCGCCGAGATTCACCGGCAGTGGGAAGACGGCGGCGAGCTGTGCTCCTTCTACGACTTCAAGATCGAGACCGCGGCCGGTGTCGGGTCGATCCCGATGGCCGAGTGGAACTCATTCCGCGACGGCAAGCTCGCCTCGGCCCGCCTGATCTTCGATACCGCGGCGATGGCCGCGCTGATGCCCGGCTCCTGACGGGCCGTTGACGGGAGGATGCCCGCGATGCCCAGCAGGCCCTGGAGCGGCTACGGGCGGTTCTGCCCGCTGTCGCGCGCGCTGGACGTGATCGGCGAGCGGTGGACGCTGGTGATCGTCCAGGAACTGCTCAAGCAGCCGCG
>WNGL01010509.1_pt1 | contig 10665 bp, 10 predicted proteins | sample 5400591 | NCBI WGS metagenome assembly WNGL01 (sample SAMN13153377, study PRJNA577476) | soil metagenome | isolation source: 80 cm soil or saprolite under Garry oak tree replicate 1 | place: USA:California | collected 2016-06-15
GGTCAGGATTTCGTCGCCCCGAGCGGGTTCGTCGCGGGCCCTGTCGTCGCGAGCCGGCGCGGCCACGCTCACGCCGTCACCTTCTGACCGAGCTCGGCGGAGACCCAACACGCCGACACGTGGCCGGGCGAGACCGCTTCGAGGGGAGGCGCCTCGCGCAGGCAGCGATCGATGGCGTACTGGCAGCGCGGTTGGAACGCGCAGCCCGGAGGAAGGCGCGACAGGTCCGGGGGCTGGCCCTGGATGGGCAAGAGCTTGGCGCGCCGGGGCTCGTCGAGCCGCGGCACCGATCGAAGCAGCCCGAGCGTGTAGGGATGACGCGGATTGGCATAGATCTCCCGGGCCGTCCCGCGCTCGACGATGCGCCCCGCGTACATCACGTTGACGCGATCCGCGTAGCGGGCGACGACGCCAAGATTGTGGGTGATCATGACCATGGCCACGCCCAGCTTGCGGGACAAGCCCTTCATGAGCTCGAGGATCTGGGCCTGGATGGTCACGTCGAGCGCGGTGGTCGGCTCGTCGGCCAGGATGAGAGCGGGGCTACAGGCCATGGCCATGGCGATCATCATCCGCTGCCGCATGCCGCCGCTGAACTGGTGCGGGTACTGCTTCAGTCGCCGCTCGGGATCCGAGATGCCGACCATGCCCAAGAGCTCGATGGCCCGGGCCCGCGACTCGGCGGGCGACATGCCGAGATGGATCTCCGGCGGCTCGGTGAGCTGGCGCCCCACGGTGAGCACGGGATTCAGCGAGGTCATCGGCTCCTGAAAGATCATGCCGATCTCGCGCCCGCGGACCCGGCGCATCTCATCTTCCCGGAGCTGGAGCAGGTCGCGGCCCTTGAAGAGAATCTGTCCGTCCAGGATACGGCCGGCGGGCGCCGCCACGAGGCGCATGATACTGAGCGCGCTGACCGACTTGCCGCAGCCCGACTCGCCCACGAGGGCAACCGTCTCCCCCGCCCGGACGTCCCACGACACTCCGTCGACCGCGCGCACCACACCGCCCGAAGTCGCGAACTGCGTCTGGAGGTTTTGGACATCGAGGAGAAGGTCTCCGCCCTGCTCCATTGCCCGGGCAGTCTAGCACACGCGCGAGCATGAGCCTGTCCCCGAGGCAGAACCTTTACGCGAGGCGGGCGGGGCCTGTCGTCGGGGGTGGCGGCTGCGCGGCCGCCACCCCCGACGCCACCCGCCCGGTTGCAGTCTGCTTCTCCCGGAAGAGGTTCGCGGCTAGGCCGCCCGCCTCGCGTTCGGGGTTGTGCCTCGGAAGCGCTCGAGGGCTAGGGCCGTTCGCCGCGCGCCAGGCGCAGGTCGATGTCGTCGAGGCAGGGAAGGAGGTCGGCGATGGAGTCGACGACGTAGTGGGCGCCGCATTGCCGCATGCGCGTGTAGGCGCGCTGCCGGCGAGCCTCGCGGTCCGCGGGCGCCAGCGCCATGACCTCCTTGAGGGGGAGCCCGACTTCGTTGCCGCTCATGGCGAGCCCAACCGTCCACATCCCGGCATTGAGACCTTCCTCCACGCCCGGCACCGTATCATCGACCTTGACGCAGGCGGAGACGGGCCAGACCTGGAGGTTGATCATGTTCTGCAGGCACATATACGGATAGGGCCGTCCCGCCGGCACGTCGCTCGCGCAGACTGTCGAGTCCGGCTCGTACCCCTGCCGGGCAGCGTCCTTGCGGTTGATGTCCATCATCTCCGCGAGGTATCCGGTGGTCGAGCCGATCTTGATGCCGCGACCCCGCATCTCACCGATCGCGTCGAGCGCGCCCGGAATCAGCTCCGAGTAATCCGAAAGGCAGGCGAGCTGGAGGGGCACGAATTCCGCGAACATGGCGTCCACGTCGGCATCGGTGGGCCGCCGGCCGTGCTTCGCATGCCAGCGCTGGGCCACCGAGTCGAGCTCGGTGATTTTCTGGATGTGCACGCGCTTGTGCGCGCCCATGGGCGCGCGCGCCTCCTCCATCGTGATGGGCACCCCCTGGCGCTTGAACACCTCCACGAAGACCACGGCGGGAGCCATGCAGCCGTAGTCCATGGTGGTGCCCGCCCAGTCGAGCAGCACCGCCTGGATCTTTCCCCGATAGCGTCGCTCGTACGTAAAGCTCATCGTCGTCTCCTCGAGAAGGGTGATGGCGAACTACCGGTGGGCGGGGGTGCAGCTGGTCACCCCCATCTCGCCGAGGATCTGCTTGATGTTCTCCAGAGCTCCCCGCATCTCGTCCTCGCCGAGGCGGCCGATACAACCGATGCGGAAGCTGTCGGCCACCGTGAGCTTGCCCGGATAGATGACATAGCCCCGGCGCGCGAGCCGATCGTACAAGGTCTCGAAATTGAACTTCGGATCGGCGGGCATGCGAACGGTGACGATGATGGGCGCCTGGAGCGCATCCGGGAGCAGCGTCTCGAAGCCGAGGCGCCGCAAACCGTCCACGAGGATGCGGCAGTTCTTCGCGTAGCGCGCGCCCCGCCCCGCCGTGCCACCCTCGGCGGCATGCTCGACGAGCGCCTGGTCGAGCGCGGCCAGCACGTGGGTAGGCGGCGTGAAGCGCCACTGTCCCGTCTTCTCCATGGCTACCCACTGGTCGTGGAGATCGAAGGACAGGGCGTGGGCGTTGCCCCGGGCCGCTTCGAGTGCCGTCTGCCGGATGATGGCGAAGCCCACGCCGGGCACCCCTTCCAGGCACTTGTTGGAGGAGGCGACGAGGGCGTCGTACGGTACCCGTCCGGCTTCCAGAGGAAGGGCGCCGAACGCGCTCATCGCGTCCACGAGCAGGCTCCGGTGATGCCGGGCCGTGACGGCGGCAATCTCCTCCACGGGATTGAGCACGCCCGACGTGGTCTCGCATTGGACGACCACCACGTGGGTGATGGCGGCATCGGCGTCCAACGAGGCGTCGAGGGTGGCCGCAGACACCGGCGTGTCCTCGGCCGTCTCCAGAGCCACGCACGGGCGACGCAGGTACTCGCAGATGCGGACCATGCGCTTGCCGTAAGCGCCGTTGACGAGGATGGCGACCTTGCCCGACGGTGGCACGAGAGTGCCGAGCATAGCCTCCACGATGAAGGTGCCGCTGCCCTGAAGGGGCACGCACACGTGGGTGCCTTGCCCGCCCGCCAACTCGACCAAGCGCTCTCGTACCCGCGCGTTGAGCTTGATGAACTCGGCATCGCGCGAGCCCCAGTCGCGGAGCATCGCTTCCTTGACCGTGCGCGACGTGGTAAGGGGGCCGGGAGTCAGCAGCCAAGGTTCTCGGCGCGGCTCGGTCATATCGAGCTCCTCTCTCTCCTAGCTCTTGGCCCGGAGACCATCGGGGTCGTAGGGCGCCCGCAGGCTGCCCCGCGCCGCCACGCGATCGCCCGCGATCTCGATCTCGAAGCGGGCCTGCGCAACGTATGTCGCGTCGATGCCTTCCCGGCGCTTGATATAGCCCATGGCCACCGCCCGACCGAGGCTGTGGCCGTAGGCCGCGGAGCTGGTCGAGCCTACCATGCGTCCCTCGCTCCAGATCGGCTCGTCGCCGAGGGGCAGCGCCTCAGGATCGTCCAGGATGAAATTGACGAGGCGCCGGGCCAAGGGCCGGCCGCGCTGAGCGAGCAGCGCCTCACGGCCGATGAAAGGCGTGGCCTTGTCGAAGGAGACGGCGAAGCCCAGGCCCGCCTCGAGCGGCGAGTCATCCGTGGTCAGCTCGCGTCCCCACGCGCGATAGGCCTTCTCCACGCGGAGCGACTCGATGGCGTAGTACCCGGCGTCTCGCAGTCCGAGATCGCCGCCCGCCTCGTGGACCGCGTCGTACACGCCGGCCGCGAATTCCACGGGCACGTAGAGCTCCCAGCCCAGCTCGCCCACGTAGGTGATGCGCGAGGCACGCACCTGGGCGCGTCCCACCGGAATCTCGCGGCTCGTGGCGAACGGGAAAGCCGCGGGGGAAAGATCAGCCCGGGTGAGGCGCGCGAGCAGGTCCCGCGAGCGCGGACCCATGAGACCCAGAACGGCGTAGGCGCCCGTTACGTCGGTGAGGGTGACGCGCGTGCCGTCGGGAATGTGGCGCCTGATCCAGTGGAAGTCGCGCGTGGTCTGGGCCGAGCCCGTGACGATGAGATAGGCTTCCGGACTGAGCCGGGTGACCGTCAGGTCACTTTCGAAGCCGCCGCGCTCGTTGAGCATGCCCGTGTACACCATGCGTCCAGGAGGCACCGCCACGTCGTTGGCGCAGAGACTCTGGAGGAGAGTTTCCGCCTCCGGACCTTCGAGACGGAACTTGGAGAACGAGCTCTGATCGAAGACGGCCACGGCCTCGCGGCAGGCGCGATGCTCGCCCGCGGCATAGGGAAACCAGTTCTGCCTGCCGAAGGAATACTCGGTCTCCGGCGTGATCCCGGCGGGCGCGAACCAGTTCGCCCGCTCCCAGCCCATCTTGCTGCCGAAGCAGGCGCGCCGCTCCCCGAGCCGCTCGTAGAGGGGCGAGCGGCGTAGCCCCCGGCCGCTCTCGAGCTCGCGGTTGGGAAAGGCCACGAAATAGTGCACGCCGACGATCTCGCTCACCCGCTCGCGGAGGAACTCGGGATTGGCGTGAAAGGGCGCGAACCGCCGGATGTCTGCCTGCCAGAGGTCCATGGACGCCCTGTCCTCGACGATCCACTCTGCGAGGGCGCGTCCGGCACCTCCCGCCGCGGCGATGCCCCCCGAGCAGAATCCCGCGCCCACGTAGTAGCGCCGCACCTCCGGCGCCTCGCCCAGGATGAAGTAGTTGTCCGGGGTGAAGCTCTCCGGCCCGTTCATGAACAGACGCACCTGAGCGGTCTCGAGCGCAGGGACGCGCTGGATGGCATGACGCATGAGCGGCTCGAACTTCCCCCAGTCCTCGGGGAGGGTGCCGAAGCTGAATCCCTTGGGGATGCCGCCCATGCCCCAGGGCTTGGCCCAGGGATCGAAGCCCCCCATGAGGAGACCCGCCACTTCCTCTTTGAAATAGATGTGACCGTCCGCATCACGCATCACGGGCAGATCGGGCGTGACCCCCTCCATCGGGTTCGTGACGATGTACATGTGCTCGCAGGCGTGCAGGGGCACCGTCACCCCGCTCAGCCCGCCCAACTCCCTCGCCCACATACCCGCACAGTTGACGAGGATCTCGGTGGCAATATCGCCGTGGGAGGTCTCGACCCCGGCCACGCGATCCCCCTCGATCCTCACCCCGGTCACCGTGACGCCTTCGTGGATCCGTACCCCCGCCGCCCGCGCACCTTTGGCCAGCGCCTGGGTGATATCGGCCGGATTGGCCTTGCCGTCTCCCGGAATCCACACCGCCCCCACGAGATCGTCGGTACGCATGAGCGGATAGCGCTCCCCCGCCTGCTTGGCGCTGATGACCTCCGCCTCGATACCGTAGGAGCGCGCGAGGGCGGCATTGCGCTGGAGCTGGACCATGCGCTCGCGGGTGCGGGCGACGCTGATGCTGCCGCAACGCTTCCATCCCGTCGCCTGCCCCGTCTCCGCCTCGAGGCGACTGTAGAGATCGGCGCTGTAGCGGATGAGCTGCGTCAGATTGCTCGAGGAGCGCAGCTGGCCGACGAGCCCCGCCGCGTGCCACGTGGTGCCGCCGGACAGGCGGCCCTGCTCGAGGAGGACCAGATCCTGCCAGCCGAGCTTGGCAAGGTGATAGGCGACGCTCGTGCCCACGATGCCCCCGCCGACGATCACCACGCGAGCGTGGCGAGGAGCCGGCATCACTGCGCGTGGTTGAGGGCGAGAGCGAAGATGTCGAAGTTGCGGAGGCGGCGCGGCGACGGCACATCGCCGATGCGCCGATTGAACACCAGCGGCACCGACTGCTCCGAGAGCCCGCCATGAGAGCGCAGGGGCGCATCGAGCCCCGAGAGATCGTGCTTGGACGCGCTCGTCCCGATCACGGTGTGGCGTCCAGACACGGCGATGAGATCGCCCATCCGGTCCGGGGGCAGCTCGAAGCGCCGGCATCCTTCCTCGCGGTCGAGCACCAGTTCCATGCCGGGCAGCGCGGCCACGCTGGGGGCGGCCGCCCGCGCGGACACCCCGTCCGGGAGATAGACGGTCGCGAAGGAGCCGAGGGCGCCATGGTGAACCACGTAGGGATCGGTGATAGGCAAAATGACGCGCGCGCGTCCGGCCCCCAGCCATCCGTCGAGCACGTCCTGGAGGTAGATCACCTGCGGCATGCCTTGCCCGTCGGTCTTGGCATTCATACCGTGGTCGGCGGTGATGGCGATGGTCGCCCCGAGCGCGTCGAGCCGGGCGAGGTAGCCGTCCATCATGCGGTAGAAGTCATTGGCCTGGGCCGTGCCGGGAGCATGCTTGTGCTGGACGTAGTCGGTCGTGGAGAGGTAGAGGATGTCCGGGCGCGCCGATTCCATGAGCTTGACCCCGGCCGCGAACACGAACTCGCTGAGGTCGGCGCTGTACACGGAGGGGACGGGCAGCCCCACCAGCCCCAGCACGTCCGCGATGCCGTGCTCCGACGTGGTGACCTTGTCTGCCTGCTCCGACGAGAAGCAGATTCCGCGCATCCCGTGGCCGAGGAGTCGCCGCAGCTTGTCCTTGGCCGTCACCACCGCCACGGTAGCGCCCGCCTGCGTGAAGGCGGCGAGGATGGTATCGCAGCGGAGATACTTGGGGTCGTTCATCATTACTTCCGCCCCCGCGTCCCGATCCCAGAAATAGTTGCCGCAGATGCCGTGCACGGCCGGCGATACGCCGGTGACGATAGAGAGGTTGTTGGGATTGGTGAAGCTCGGCACGACCGAGGCGCCGATCATGCTCGCCCCGGCCGCCGCGGTGGGGGCGAGGTACGGCATGGCGCCGGCGGCATAGGCCTGCGTCAGGTAGTCCGGCTCGCACCCGTCGACGCAGACCACCACGAGGGGGCGCGCCGGCCACTTGTATGTCCGCCCATTGACGGAGATCGGCCCGCCGCGCGCCATCAGCTCTGGCAGCGGCCGCGACTGAGGTGGGACAGTGCCTGCGGACGCAATTCGGAATAAAGTCGGCAGACCGCCTCGGCCACACAGGGCCAGCGGTGATCCGCCGCCCATCGCGTCGCTTCACGACCGAGACGCGCGCGCGTCTCCGGGTCGTGGAGGAGGAGCTCGAGCCGCTCGCTGAGCGCCGCGGCATCCCCCTCGGGTACGAGATAGCCGGTGATCCCGTCCTTCACCGTCGTGGTCAATCCGCCCACGCGAGAGGCGACCACGGGACTGCCGCAGGCCATGGCCTCGAGCGCCACCATGCCGAAGGACTCGTAGTAGGACGGCATGACCGTCGCATCGGCCGCGGCGTAGAAATACCGAAGCCGGCGCTGGGGCTGCGCACCCAGGAAGCGCACGCGCCGGTCGAGCCCGAGCGCGGCTACCCGGGTGCGGAGCCGCGCGGCGTGCGGGCTCGAAGGCTCGTCCGAGTCGCCGCCGATGATATAGAGCCGCGCCGCCCCCCCGATTCTCCCCATGGCCTCGAGCAGTGTCTCGAGGCCCTTGATCGGCTCGAGCCTGCCCACATAGAGCAGGACCGGCTCGGGCGGCAATTCGAGGAGATCCTTGGCGGCGGCCTGGGACATGGGCTGAAAGAGCTCCGTGTCGACGCCACAGGGGATAATGGAGATTCCCTCGGAGGTGGCGCCGTAGTACCAGACAAGGTGGGCACGCTCCACCACATTGGCCGCCACGATGCGATCGGCGCTCCGGACGATGCGCGATTCCTCGGCGATCCGGAGGTCGGGCTCGAGCTCGTTCGGACCCTGCGCTACCGAGTTCTTGAGCCTTCCCAGGGTGTGGAACATCTGCACCATGGGAACGCCCCACTGCTCGCGCAGCTCGATCCCGGCCACCCCCGACAGCCAGTAGTGCGCATGGATCACGTCGTAGTCGATGCCCTCGGCCCAGCGATGCGCCTCGACACCCTCGATGAACTCGGGCAGATGCGGATGGATCGCGTGCCGCTCGATGGGCGCCTGGGGCCCCGCGGGCAGATGGATGACCCGCGCCCCTTCGCCGAGATCGGCCATGCGGGGGATCGACGCGTTCTGGGAGCGCGTGAAGACGTCCACGGTCACCCCCATGCGGGCGAGCTCCCGCGCCGTCTCGCGCACGTAGACGTTCATGCCCCCCGTCTCCTTGCCCCCGAGCGCGGCCAAGGGGCAGGTGTGGACGCTGAGCACCGCGACGCGCAGGCTCACGGGCCCACGCGTACGCGGAAGAGATCGTGCGGCTTCGGCCCGAAGGCGTACTTGTAGGACTCTTCACCACGGAGAAAGTCGAACACGGGAACTCCGCGCTCGATGGCATCGCGAACGACGTGGGCGAGGAGCACGATACCCGGGGCGAGCTTGGCGTGGACGGGATCGAAGCCGGAGTTGTAGAGGCCGACCGCGCCCGCGTATTCGAAGCAGAGAAAGCTCGCCACCGCCGCCCCGTTCCAATTGAGAAACCACAGCCGCGCCCATCCGGCGCCCGCCAGCGCTCGCGTGGCGTCCTGGAAGAACGCCTCCATGCGCTCGTCCATGAAGCGGGCCTTGCCGACCTTGGAGAGACGGTGGAGCCTCAGGAAGTCGGCGAGGGCGGCGTCCCACCCGTCGAGGGCGGCATGCGAGCGCACGGAAGTGCCGGGCAGCTCGCGCTCGAGCTTCCGTATCTTGCGTCGCAGCTCGTGGCGGTCCTTGCCCGAGAGACCCTCGAGATAGGCGTCCCACGAGGACGGCAGGTCGAGCACCGGGCAGCGGTCTTCCGTCTCGACCTCCACCCCCAGCCCGGCCGCCGCGCAGAGCCGGGGCACGATCTCGCGCGTCGGCGAGGCGGCACGGATGGCGTGGAGGTCCCACTCCGAGGCTTCGCCCGCGCGATGCTGGAGCACAGCCTGCCAGGCTTCCTCCTCGAGGCCGGCGGGGGCGATCAGGTCGAGGTAGTCGGAGACATCAACGCCGCCCACGAGGCGGCGCACCGCCGCGCTTTCTTCATAGAGCGGCAGGAGGCCCGCGAGCGTCCCCGCATCGTCGGAGACGCGCAGCAGGTGTAACGGCCGCCCGCCGAGGAACGCGCGCGTCCACGCCGTCTGCCACTGCCAGGAGAGGAAGATGGACGGATGGGCAGCGCGCCCGAGGAGCGTATTCCAGCGCCCCTCGTCGAGGGCCTCGAAGCCCGGCAGCCCTTCAACCTTCATCGCCGCCCCCTGCGTCCGACAGGCTCGCCTCGCCGCCGCCGAAGTCGCCCATGTCCGCCCCGTCGTCGCCCGACGCCTCGTCCATGGCGGCGTCCAGGTCGTCTCCGAGGTCCTCCCCCATTTCCGCGCCCATGCGCTTGACGAAGCGCGCCACGCTGCCTGGATCGTTCTCGTCGAGGTCTCCGAGCTGCGACGGGTCGGCGGCGGCTTCGAGTCGGGCGTCTTCGGATTTCGGGGTGGCGAAGCGGGACATGAGGCGGGTGAGCTCGGCGCTGTCACATCGTGGACATCGCGGCGCTTCCGTCGAGGCGAGCGAGCGAACGAGCAGGCTCACGCGGCGGCGACAGCCCTGGCAGTCATACTCGTAGATGGGCACGCTGGATCCTCGGCTTTCAGGGCCTTGAGATGCCACATCCTAGCATGTGGTTGCAAGCCCGGTGGGGGCTCAGTCAGGACGTGCACGCTCGACCGGCGCCCGCGGAAGCTGCCGGATGAGGTCGGCCCGCCGTCCGCCGTATGCGCAATGGTTGTCAGTAGACTACAAATATTGGCGGCATAGCCTCGAACAATCTGGCCGAACGGTCGCCAATAGGTCACGTTTCCCCCGTTTTCTCGCAGGTGTCGGCCATAGGGCCAGTGGCACCGTGTTTGCGATAGAGGGGGATGTCATGGCCAAGAACCAGCGGGGCTTCACGGTGATCGAGCTGTTGGTGGTGGTGGCGGTCATATCCGTCCTCGCCCTCATCTCGTTCACCGTATACAGCAATGTGCAGGCGCGTTCCCGCCTGGCCAAGGCACAGGCCGACACGCGCACCATGGCCAGCGCCATCGGCGCCTTTCAGGCTCATATGGGGCAAATGCCGGCCGTCCTCGGCGATCTGACCGTCGCGCAGACAAACGTCCTCGGTCAGGTCAGCGGACCCTTCATGGCCGCGGACGCGGTGCCCCCGGCGGGATGGACCTATAACTACAGCCCCGGGGGAAGCACCGGCTACACCATCACGGCCAGCGGCGACAATACGAGCCTCACGTTGCCCTGACGTTGCTTGGCGTGGACTGCGCCCGCTAGTGAAAGTCGTGCGACGGCACCTGCGGGAGCCGATGACGGAACGGCTCGATCCGTCCTGCCCGCACTGAGATCACTCCCTCCCGGTGCTCGAGCACCCCCACGAACATCAAAAAGGGTTCGTCCACCAGCATCAGCCGGCAACGATGGAAGATCGGCGGAGGCACCACCACGTTGACGAGGCCGGTCTCGTCCTCGAGATTGAGGAAGACGAAGCCCTTGGCGGTGCCGGGCCGCTGGCGCACCACCACCGCTCCCGCCACCCGGACGGACACGCCGTCACGCATCCTCGGGAGATCGGCCGCGCGTGCCACGCCGGAGCGCTCGAGCCGCGCGCGATGGAAGGTCATAGGGTGCGGGCCCAGGCTGAGCCCCGAGCCTTCGTAGTCGGCCACCAGCGCTTCGG
>WNGL01023334.1_pt1 | contig 10664 bp, 3 predicted proteins | sample 5400591 | NCBI WGS metagenome assembly WNGL01 (sample SAMN13153377, study PRJNA577476) | soil metagenome | isolation source: 80 cm soil or saprolite under Garry oak tree replicate 1 | place: USA:California | collected 2016-06-15
GATATGTGAGCGTGACACTTACGACAGCTGCGGATGGGACTGAATATCTCTCATTCAGCTACAACAGATTCTTCTACGAAAGTTACACCTTCATGCCACAGTGCGGATTGTACGTTGAGAGCTACCTCCAAGTGATTCCGCAATTCAATTTGTTGTTGGGAACTGGCACAACATTCTCTGTCGAGCATAGTGCCTTCACGATCAGCGGCCAAAGCAACCTGACGTGCCTCTACCCAGATCCCGAAACCTCGGTTGTACTCCAAGCTGATAACCAGGGCCGAATTTTCGTTGTATACCAATTTGGAATATACTCGACAGATTCATCTGGAAACGAGATTGCGCTTGACCACATTGAACTTCACGCCGCCAAGATCGGGCTCTCATCAGATGGTTCTGGCCAGGTGGGAGCACCGGAGACGATAGACGGAAAGGTCAGTTCGAATCCTGAGTTCTCTGCGGTCGTCGATTCCAACTACGTTCCCCATGTCGTATATGTGAGTGGCACTGATGGAAGTGTTTCGTATGCCTACCGTCCCGCGGCCGGCCCTCCATGGATCCGCAATGCCAACATTCTCTCCACTCTTTATGGCAGCACTTTCCCTGCCAGATACCCTACGATTACAATAGACCAATACACAGGTGCCCTCTACGTGATGGCAGTGCAGGGCTCCTCAATAGTCATGAGGAGCAGACCTCCTCTCCAGAGCTGGTACGACCAGTCGAACCTCTTCCCCGTTATCGGGAGGGTCAATCCTTCCAATCTGACTTCCAACTATGCCTCGAACAGCGCCACCAACTCCAGCAAGATCCTCCTCCTCTGGACCGAGGGGGGAACAGGCACGACAAATACGTATAATGCAACATTTGCGTCGATACCGATCTCCACAACTTGGTCGCCCTACGGGTCCAAGGATCCATGGGACGGTAACGGGCTAGCTCCTTATGGTCAGTACTTCTCGAACTTGGGAGAATACGTCTCCCCCAGCACTGGTATGCTCACCATTCGCCAGACGGACCTGACGGTTCCCGGTCGTGGGTTCGACTTGGAAATCACGAGAGTCTACACAGAACCCTACAGCTTCCTAGGCGGAACGCCCTACAGTTTCGAAAAGTATCCTTGGGCAGCACTTGGGAATGGTTGGCACCTCAACTTTCCTTGGATGAACACGATCAAATATCCATCATACATTCACCTATGGGATGGCGAAGGGTACGCGATTCCAAGAGCGTTCTGGAATGGAACCTCAAGCTTCTATGAGGTTCACCAAGGAGAAAACTTCCGCGTCGTAAGGAACAGTACAGGGATCTTCCTCTATAACAAGGCAGGAGTAGCCTATCTCTTCGACCCGACGAACTCTAACAGACTGACGAAGATCATCGACACCGTCGGCAACAATATTACGTTCACCTATAATGGTGCCCAGATCTCAAGCCTAGCCGACACTGTCGGCAGAATGTTCCTATTCTGCTACAACGGCAATAATCAGCTATCAACCATCGAACAGGCAAGTGGACAATGTGGAGGCGAGGTAGGTCTCATCAGAAAACTGTCCTACGGGTACAGCGGAGCTGACCTCACATCCTTTACTGACCCGGCGGGCCGACACACCACCTATCAATACAACGGGGTCGCAGACCCGAATATTGGCCCATGGATACTATCTCGCATCATTTACCCCACGACGTGGTATAGCACCTACACATACTCTCAGGCCTTGCTGGGAACCCAAGCAAACTCATACAGAGTCTCTCGTCAGATGGTAAATGCCAGTTCGACTCCGACCAGCGTGCGATCATTCCAGTACAACTACACGCAGGGTCCCGGAGACCAAGTAACCCACTCCTTCGTCCTCTCCTACAACGGTACTTCAAGGACGCCGGTCAGCAACACCACTTACGCGTTCTCTTTCGCACTGAGCGCTTGGAACGTCACGGACTCGAGCCACCGTGTTCTTCGAGGAGATATTCAGTATTTCGGAATGCACGGAGAAATTCCAAAAGAGACAGTCATAGTCAGCGACGGTTCAAGCAGCCTCGGCAGCTACACCAACTACTACCGCTACGATCTCTGGGGAAACCAGATCTACAGTCGCCGGGCGATCACGCCAAGCTCGTCCCACGAGAGTTTCAACGCTTACTACAACAACGGTCTGCCGCTTGGGTTCAACGCTTTCCAGGAAACCTTCAGCCAAGGAAACTATACCAGCACCGACAATCCCTGGAACGTCTATAACGGAACCTGGCTTGTGAAGAACGGGGCCTACAATGGAACCTGGAACAGCGGTTCTGACAACAACGTGTTCACATGGGCGGACCTCGGGAAGGGAGACCTTTCAATTTCGGCGGGCGTCTACATAACTAACAACAAGACTGGTAACCCATCGGAGTTTCAGAGGATCGGAGTCTTCACACACTATCCCGGAAGCGGCAACAACAAGTGGGGGCTCGTCCTGCACGCGTGGCCAGGGGGGAGTGCTCTTGAGCTGGTCAATGATCCGACCACCGGTGCTTCAATATTCGACCCAGCATACCTGGGAGTCTCCAACTCATCGGCGAGAACCGGATGTTCTGTTATCACTGGAGTCTGGTATTATTTCACGCTGGCTGTCCACGGGTCTCAGGCCATTGGAACCGTAACCATTCCCAGCTTGAACATGTACTGCACGGTCTCAGGGACTTTCCCCTCGGGTCCCGCGACGAGCGGAACAGCCTTTGGCCTATACTCCGGGGGATACTCCGCTCTCTTCGACAATGTAACGGTGGCCACCTTGGCATACGGTACCTCGTCGGCAAGTTTCACGAACTCTTTCCTCAACCAGTCTCCGAACCCCAGCATTCACGGTTCCTTAGCTGGGATGGCCGAACTCCAGAGTGCAAGCGCAATCGGAATCATGTCTAGCGTTGAAACCTATTTCAGCTATTTTCCTTGGGGTGGGCTAAGCCAATCCAAGCACCTCTACAACGTCCCTGCTGGCTTCAGCAGGTGGCTGACAGTCTCGCGAACTTATGACAGTTACGGCAATCTCGCAAAATTGACTGATCCTAAGGGCAACCAGACACTTTACGGATATTCCCTCAAATATCATTCAGCCTATCTGACGAGTCAAAACCAGACCCTTGTCCCTGGAGGAACGCTCATATCTAGACTGTACAGCTACAACTTGACGATGGGAACCTTACTCTCTAGTGTAGACCCTAACGGATACAATACAACCTACGGCTATGATATTCTGAATCGTCCAACTAGGGTCACCTATCCGAACGGCAACTTCGTCGCCTACACCTACAACGACTCGGCCAACTACGTGAATACTACGAACGAGAACGGCTGGTTGACTCAGCAGAAGTATGACGGGCTCGGACGGCTCTCGACAGTATACCGGTTTCTGAGCGGCAAGCCCTACTCCAACGAGACCCAGACCTACGACTGGCAGAACAGAATCGTCACCACAAAAGATCCTCTAGGGAACACCTACACCAGCCAGTACGACGCCCTAGGCCGGTTGGCGAAGATGATCAAGCCCGACGGGAATACTACCTCAACCACTTACAACGACGTGGCCCTTTACACGATCACGTACGACGAGAATTCTGTGAGCAAGGAGTACTTCTACGACCGGCTCGGACGCCTAATCACAGTCGGCGAGCACTCGCAGACACTCTCTGCCTATACAATGATCTACTATTCCTATGACGAGGTTGGAAATCTGCTCCAGACTCAGACCTCCCCCGTAAGCAACATCTTCTACAACTACGACAACCTAAACCGCGTGTATATGACGGTCTACCCGTCGAACGTCGAGTCTTACTCATACGATAATAACGGCAACTTAGTGAAGAAAGTCGATCGGAACAACAATCAAACCTCGTATGGCTACGACTCGCTGAATAGAATTACGAAGGTCACCTACTACGGTTCCACTTCAACTACCAGAGACAACTACACCTACGACAAAAACAACAATCTTCTACAACTCCAGAGCCGAAACGCAACCATCTCGTACACTTACGACTTGAGAAACCGGGTTGTCTGCGAGGTCTACTTTGTAAACGGGGCGACTACCGCGGGCGGTCCATGCGGGAACGGTGGCGGCGGGGGCAGTGTGGCTGCTGGCACGCTCATCTCCCTTGCCGACCGGACGCAGGTTCCGGTTCAGAACCTTCGTGCCGGGATGAGCCTTCTCTCCTACAACGTGACGACGGGCCAGTATGCTGTCTCCACGATTACCAGTCTCGTCACCGTCGAGACCACGAACATGTTGGTCATCCGGACTCAGGACCATTTGCCGTTGATGGTGGACAATGCGACGGCTCAGAAGCTCTGGGTCAAACAAGCGGACGGAACGGTCGGCTGGCTTTCTGTCACCCAGCTTCGGGCGGGTGATTTTCTCTTCAACGCTCTCGACCAGCAGTGGACTCAGGTCACAGGCATCGAGAAAACCCCGAGTGGTCTTCACAGAATGTTCGATATCTACACAACTGCTCCGTTCGACTATATTGCGAACGGGTATCTTGACCCGCCGAAATCTCCCAGCGGACCCAGTGGCGGTACTTTTCAGAGCGGTTATTCGGTCAGCCACTACTATTCAGGCGAGGTTCAGACCGGCCTAACCTACAACGATTTCATGGTCGAGAGCTTCACTTATGATGGGCTGGGCAGGATTGCAAGCTACAACATCAGCCAGCCGACAGGTGTCATCAGCTACGCCCTGTTCAGCTACTATCGCAACGACGAGCTAATGGGAATCAAATATGGGAATAATTTAGTTGAGAACTTTACCTACGATACTCTCTCTCGGGTCAAGACGATAACTGTGTCCTCCTCGCTCCTTTCCTTGAATTACCGGTATAACTCAACTGGGACCATTCTCAGCGTAACAGGGTCGTCCACCAACACCAACAATCACCCAACTCCGATACCCGTCAGCGAAACGTACCACTACGATCCCCTCCAGCGGCTAACTAATTCTACTGTCACTAGTGGTAGCACGACGACTGCTCTCGGATACGTGTACGACAGTGCCGGGAACAGAGTCCGGCAAAATGTCAACAGCGTGGTGACCAGCTACAGTTACAGCAATGCAAACAACCAGCTTCTCTCCTCCTCGGGCGGAGCTAACGTCGCCTACTCTTACTATCCGGACGGGTCTCTCAGGACCCAGAACAACACCAGCACCGGTACGAACTGGACCTACACGTGGGATGTCCAAGGCCATCTCTTGAAGGCAGCGACCCAGGCGGGTGCGCAGGGCTATTATGCGTATGATGGTCTGGGCCGGAGGGTCGAATCTCTTGAAGGCTCCTCCGCCCTCTACTACGCCTATGCAGGTACGGAGACTCTGCTGGAACACCCGACCACCGGCGATACCGATTATGTCTTCGCGGATGGTATGAGACTCGCCAAGATTACTGGCTATGGCGGTTTGAGCCCCGCGGCCAGCTACTACATTACTGACGCTCTTGGTAGCACCAGACTGGTCACGAATTCATCTGCAAGAGTAGTGTTCTACGACAACTACAAGCCCTACGGCCAGGACAACGCAGCATCAGGAAGCGAGACCTACAAGTTCACAGGCAAACCTGTAAGCGCAACCACAGGTTTGTACTATTACTATCACAGATGGTACGACCCCACGACAGGAAGGTTTGTTTCGCCGGATCCAGCAAAAGGAAATCTGGATAACCCACAGAGTCTAAACGACTACATCTACGTCACTGATCGTCCCACTTCTCTGACGGATCCCACTGGAGAAGACAATTGTGATCTTTGGAATCCCTTCACATATGGCGGATGCATCAACAATGGAATCCAAACCGTCAACACTAACCTCGTCAAGCAAGCGTTAACCTACGTTAACGCGAAGGTTGTTCAACCTATTGTCAGGAACGTGGTGAGACCGATCACTGACAAGATCGTTCCAGTCTTGACGAATATAGTGATTCCGGTCCTCAATCAGTTACACTCTGATTTGCAATCTGAGGTGAACAACGTGGTCAAGCAATTGTATTCGGTTGCTCAGTCCACTGCTAACACGGCAGTCAATTTGGGAATCCAAGGGGTGAAGGACTACCTAGCGGCGAACCAGGCAGTATCCAATGGGCTTCAGGCGACGGGTTCATTCATCGCGCGTTACCATGGTTGCTTTGTTGTAGCGGGTTGGGCCGTCGCTACCATCGCCACAGCGGGTGCCTTTGGAGTCGGGACAGGCGCGTTCGCTGGTGGTGCCACTGCTGCTGAAGCTCTCACGCCCATAGTGATAGATGTTGGACAAAATACCGCTGTAGCTGCCGCCGTAGCCGCGGGAGCAGTGTCAGCCGTTGGGTATTTCGAACTGTTTGACGTAACCCACAACGTGCAGGCTTGCTACGAAGAAGTAACAGCGTGACGTTCCCCATCATAAGAGACAGAGAATCTTGCGGAGGCGTTCATTCCTCACGGGGTTGACTACAGTAGGAGCCCCACCCGAAGGAGGTACAAGTCTGAAGGCAAGTACTCATTCATCTCGCACTGCCGATATCGACGAAACCATCCTCTGGAAAGGCGGACCTGCAAAGCCTCGGTTCTTTGGCATGACTTTGATCGCCGGAGTAATTTTTCTCTTCATCTCGCAATCCTTGGCCCTTGCGGGAGTCTTCTCGCCAACACAGATTTTCTTTTCCGACTTTCTCTTGGCGGCGGTCACGGTTCTGATGATAGTAGCGGTCCGTTTTTTTTCCGGAATACACTATTACGTTACGAGCAAGAGAATTGTCTGGGACAGGGACTTTTATTGTCAGCGTTTACTCGACGAGACTCGGAAACAAGGGATATGTTGCGTTTGAATCCCCGGCGGGTCGATATGCGATTATTTTTCGCAGATTCAAAGATGATCCTGAGCGGATCAAAGAAATAGTAATGCGAATCAAGCCCAAGATGTCTTAAAATCCACACACAATTTCACGTTGTAATTCATAGAGGATAGACGGCCAAATCCATCACTTTCAGGCTAGCCTGCAAAACAACCATGTCCTTGTCGTAGGGGGTCCGAATAGTTCAATATGGCTCGAATCCGATGGGCTTCAATGATATTGATGCTCTTGGAAGCGCCCAAATGGTCGCCATAAAAACCGGAATGTTGTCTTCAGCGACGGGTACCAGCCCTATGATCAGGACAATCTCTCAATAGACAGCGAGACATACGGGATTACAGGCAAACCTCTCAGCCAAACGACAGGTTTGTACTATTACTATCACGTCTGGTATTACTGGTTCACTGGATAGTGCTGGAGTGATTCCGGTGAGGTGGATTCTAGTGGTAGAAACCGATATGTTCAATATCTCAGAGATGTCGCTCCTCTCGGAGATATTCCTTGATGCCCTGCTTTAGCTTCCAGAGGACAAGCTCTCATCAAACGGGTCGAACGACATCACGTGCTGATCTGAAGGATGTTCTTGATAGAATTGTGCTATTGTCAGCTCTTCTTTTTGCCTTTTGGGCAACCGCATGGATTTTCCTTGTTGGGTTTGGAGGGTACTACTTTGACAGAACGTCCTACCATCCAGTCGGTGTCAACTTTTGGCTCTTCAACACTGTGATTCCAATTTTTCCAGGCCTAGGCCTGCTCGGAGCGCTTGTGGGAATCGTCAAACGGGATCGACCCATTTCATTTCTTGTCGCTTTTCTCCCGTACGTCCTGAATTTCGTGATTTATGCGTCATTGCCTGCACTTGGTGAGGGACAGATATATTCCGACTTAACAGAAGCTGCTTTTGGCTTTCTCACACTGTTTAGCGCAGGAATAGGGCTAGGCTTGTTTGGTCTCGCAGGCAGCTACTACGGTGACTGGAGAGAAAACCGCCATCCCAGAAATGCCCGAATTTCTTTAGTGCTCCTCTTCTTAGGGGTCGTTGTCTGGGGCTCCATCATTTGGGTGTGGCCAGGCTACGGTGCCGCGGTTCCAGGACTTGGCTTGGGTTTATGAGAGTTCATAGACGTCCCTGAAAGTGCAACGGCAGGTTCGTACCATGACTAGCCGGTGCTCATTGGCCCCTAGTAAATCACTTTGTTGCTGAGGTCGAGTCGCTTTCTGTCTGATAGAAACGCACACTCTCTAATTTCTCTTTTCTTTGCGAGAGAGAACACGAGTTGTTGTAGATGAACCGCAATTTGTAAGCTTCTGTTGATGATGTTGCTGTTTCTTGTCTATGGTGAACAGTTTCGCGTGCCCAAGCTGTTCAGGGTATACCGCTTCCGCTTTGGCGCCCAAGACCTCGTTGATTTTTGCTGCCCCGTAAAGTGAGAGTGCATAGTTAACTCCTGATCCCGTAAAAAGAAACGTTCCTTCGGAAGGTTGTTTCAATTCGGTTGCTAGGTGCGCCGCGGGATCGAGAACTGTCTTTAACTGAATCGTTCTTGGCAGATTTCGGAGAAGTGAGGCGCAGGCCAACAAGCTAGTCGTAAAACTGACTGTACCACAAGTGAGTATTCCAGTTGTTCGATATTTTAGCTGAAGAGTCTCATCACATTCTCGAGCAAGGGGGCTCTGAGGATTGGCAGTGATTGCTAGGATGTTTGCTGCGATTCCTTTTGCCTCTCTGGCCAGCTCAAGGTTGGTTTTCGTTTTTCCACTGACAGAGATAATGACGAGATTCTTTCCTCGAATTCGCCTGGTGTTCCTCAGCAACTCGTAAGGGTCCAAAGCGATAGCCTCTCCCTGAGAGAGTTCCTGCGCGAAGACTGCTGCCGCGTATGAGTCGCCTGATCCCGCAAATACGAGCGGGGAGCGTCCGAGCTTTGGACCCTGTTTTTGTCGAAGCTGAGAAGCGAACCTTGGAAGATCTAGCGTCTGGTTAGAGATCTCTTCCGCCATTGCTTTGATGGACACTTGTTAGTCAACCTGGGGTTGGGTCTGCGCGGTAGGTTCCGCCTGTGTAAGTCCATCTTTTGTTGCATTTCTTGCATTGAAGCTTGAACCCGGTCCGCCACCCCTCCGAGGTTCTATCTTCCCCCACGATCACTAGCTCTCCACCGCAGGAGCATCTCGGAACTACGCGTGACAATATTGAATCTCGATAAAGCCTAGCTGCCTAAGGGTCCTCTTGTATGAATCATTAATTGTTTTGTTTGAGCTTCTTGATTCTGCGTCTCATTTCCCAGCCGCGCTTGAATCCGTGTTTAATGTAGACCTTGCGTCCCATGTTGCTCGCGTGTAGCCGGAGTAGAGGAAAGTTTTGCGATCTACACCATTCAGCCGCGTTCTCGACAATTCTTGAAGCCACTCCAAGCCCTCTCGAGCCAGGTTCGGTGTACATGGAGAGCAGGTAAGGCTGTAGCATTCGATCGTACTCTGGCATGGGCTGAATAGGCTGAAGCCACACGCATCCTCCTCCGAGAACTTTACCTCCATCCTCAGCTAGCCAACCGAGCAATGTTCCGGTCTTCATCTTCGATCGTGCCCAACGCTCATAGACCTTATCCGCCGTGTCCAGTTCCCTCCGTTCCTTGACCCCCATTTCACGCCACATTGCTCTTCGTTGATTGATCAAAACTGGAAGATCCTTCAAGGTTGCCTTGCGAATAATGAACGACGGTCTTCGGGGCTTCTTTGCTCGTTTCTTTTTCTTTGTTGCCAACTTGAACCCCGAGCAGCACTGTTGTCCTTAGATTAGTGCTAGTTGTTTGCCGACCTTTTCAAAAGCTGCGAGTGCCACATCTAGATCTTTCCTTGTATGGGCACTGGTCACAATTGTCCTGACCCTAGCTTTGTCCCGAGCCACCATGGGAAAGACGATCGGGAGAACGAATATTCCGAGCTTGAAGAGATTGTCGGCGAGTTCCCGAGCTTTAGCCGCTTCTCCAACAATCACTGGTGTAATGGGCGTCTCGCTGTTTCCCGTGTCGAAGCCTACGTCTTTCAGGCCTTTCTTGAAGTAGCTTGTGTTGTCCCAGAGCTTCTTGACCAGGGACGGTTGTTTCTGGACGACCTGTAGCGCTGCTATGCATGCGCCCGCGACCGCGGGTGGGTGGGACCCGGAGAGAAGATAGCTTCGGACTTTGTTTTGGAGGTATTTGCAGAGGTCTTTCGACCCGACCACGTATCCACCGACGCATCCGAATGCTTTCGAGAAGGTTCCCATGTCAATGTCCACTTTTCCTTCAAGTTGGAAGTGGTTGGTTATTCCCCGGCCGTTCTCGCCTAGGACGCCGTCTCCATGAGCATCATCGACATAGGTCACCGCATTGTGCTCCTGCACAAGCTTCACAATCTCCTTCAAGGGGGCAATGTCTCCGTCCATACTGAACACACCATCAGTAATGACCAGGACCCTGCGGAATCGTTCTGTCCCCTGCAGCTGTTTTTCTAGGTCGCCCATGTCTTTGTGCTTGTAGACCCGTCTCTCCGCCTTCGTCAAGCGGCAGCCGTCGATGATGCTGCCATGGTTCAGTTCATCGCTGATGATCAGATCACGTTCGTCAACAAGGGACATGATGACTCCCAGGTTCGTAGCGTAGCCTGACTGGAAAGTAATCGAAGACTCTGATCCCCTGTAATCTGCCAGTTCTCTTTCGAGCTTGACGTGAAGGTCCATGGTTCCGGCGATAACGCGTACAGACCCGCTGCCAGCTCCGTACTTTCTTGTCGCCGCAATAGCCGCCTGTTTGAGCTTGGGATGGTTTGCGAGT
>WNGL01012461.1_pt1 | contig 10663 bp, 10 predicted proteins | sample 5400591 | NCBI WGS metagenome assembly WNGL01 (sample SAMN13153377, study PRJNA577476) | soil metagenome | isolation source: 80 cm soil or saprolite under Garry oak tree replicate 1 | place: USA:California | collected 2016-06-15
AGCTGAGACTCTTCGACCACTACGCCAGAAGGGTTTCAACATGGTCACTCCAGCCGCCTCGGGTGCAGGTGGAATAGAGTGGTCGAACGGGCCGGTCTCGCCCATTACGCAGTATGGATCCTTATAGACCCCTTGTGGTCCCCAAGCATGCTGGAAGCCGAGCAAGTGACCGATTTCATGCTGAAGCTCCTCCAACGTCTTGTTCTGATCGAAGACAACGTCACCGAATTCACTCAGGGCACCGGCATCGCACGGCGGGGCATGCACGAACGCAACCACCCTGTCGTAGCCCGCCAATGAGTGGCCGCCCTCTTCGGCGGCTTGTCGGCAGGCCGCCATTATCCCACCACGATCGTGCATCAGCGAAGCTTGATCACGGTCGTCAAGCCGCCACCAAACCACGTTGTCGAGATCAAACTGAAGATCCATGAGACCGAACGTCACGCGCTGCCAATAGTCCCGAAGACTCCAGCCGTTCGGCGACCAGAAGATGACATCGTACAACTGTTGCGGCCACATCAAGTGCGGCATTTGATCCGGGACCGGCGGACCCGGGGCCCATAAGAACCGCAGCACTGCTACTCGAATCGTACCCGGAAACATAGAACCTCCAAATCGATTGGTACCCCATCGTTCGATGGCGGCACACTTACATAGGTATCCGTCGATACGGCACATCAAAAGAAAAGCGGATGCCGATCCTGGTGAGTTCGACCAGATCACCTTCGCGATAGTGGTACTTGCGCCAGAAGTTGCCCTCGTCTCGTGCTCCTCGATAGCCTTCTACGCGCTGCCGATCAGCACCTACTCTTGTACCGACGGCAGCGCCTGATAGGCGTTGAACTTCGCAGTGCGGTCGCACTTCTCAGTCGCCTCATCCAAATCGAGGTATTGCTTGACTGTCATTTAGACGCCATCGCTCACCTGTGATTTATCGGCTGCCATAGTCTCTGCTCCTTGCTCATCCACTGTCGGTGGATCAGCTACTCTCATCCTATTGTACTATATGCCTGGCCGCTTCTGTATGCTGGTGGATAGTCACCATGCACGCTTCTTGGGACTGCGTCTTGATGCGCTGCCCTGGTCCCTGGTCAGGTGGATGACCACAGGGTAACTGCTTCCTTTTGTCTAGTTCCTCGATGCGCTTGAGGAAGCGCGCGGGATGAAAAGCACCTCTCCATTGTTCGAGCAGAGACGCACGTGCATGCCCAGCCTTCTTCTCCATTGAGGAGTTTCAGCTTTTCTTTCACCTGTGTCCGATTGACCTGGGTAGAGCGAACTGTAGTCTGGATCGCAGGAGTTCCTTTCAGTGCGCTATCAAATGGCCCAATTTTGTACGAATCCTTGTTGTATCCCAACTCCGTCCGGTGGTCCAGATCGGGCGAGGGAATGTAGGCATGGATGTGCTGGCTCTCGATGGCAACCAGATTTTCTTCGGTGCCGTACTTGCGGTCCCCCGTGACTTGTCTGGGCCACAGTTTCAAGCGGAAGCGCACGCGCCAGAGCAAATCGAGCATGGGTTGGTTGTCCATCACCTCGGAAGGGGTCACCAAGACGTGGAGAATGATGCGTGCTTTGCCCCCATCGACCACATAGTGCGTGTGGTAGCCCATATCTGCTCCATTTTTCGTCAGCATCAGGGTGGCATCCTGGTCAGTGGTACTCACGCGCAGGTCAGCCATGCGTTGATACCCCCGGCTGCTGGCCTGGCGATCTTGCGCTCCTAGCTGTTCAATCCAGTCATGCCGCTCAGCATTGTGCTGGGAGAGTTCCGCACGCTCCTCTGGCGAGAGTGCAACCGGAAGCGGAGTGGGGAGATTGGTCTCCTCCGGCTGGCCTGGCTCAGGCGGTGCCGCTTCTTGAGAGGGGTTCTGCTCCCTCTCCTGGGCTGGTTCTTCGGCATCTCGCTCGAACAAGTTCGCCAGGTGCGCCTCAACGGCAAAGCGCGGCTTGAGGGAATCCAGCGAGGCATTGGCTTCCATCTTGGTACCATCGAAGTAAAGCTCTTTTCCCCAGACGAGTCCCGCCTGCTGGCACTGTTCCACAATCTGGTCAAAGAAGCGTCGAAAGATCTCTACCCCATAGCGCTCACGGATACGTGTGAGGCTCGAATGATCGGGTAAGGGCTCACCCAGGTCATAGTAGGATAGGCAGCAGGCGAGGTACCGATGAGCCGGCCCTTTTCCCCCTGCCCTCCTCCGAACCGCGCTTGTGAGTTTCCAGACACGCGGCTCTCCAGTGTTTTCATTCCAGAAGGTGGTGTCCATCTGCCCGACCTGCATGAATGTCGTTGTGACATGTGCGGCAGGTGATCAGGGTCTTGCGATGGCGTGCTGCCATGATTGCGACCCATCTGGGCTTTGCTGCTCGTCCTCTCGGTTGGAGGTCTTTTAGCGCTCGAATATGGTGCACCTGGATGTGCTCGTGCGAACCGCAGAGCTCGCACGTATTTGCCAGAAGACGTTTTTCGAGCTCTGAGCGTTGACTCCACGCGAAAGGAAGCTGGTCCTTGAGGATAACCCTTGACCGTCGAGCCAACGAAATCCCTCCCCAGTAGGCTATCAGCGGCTTCTTTCCTTCCCCTTGCTCTACCACCACTTGCAAGCCCTTGCGTGGTCCTTCAGGGGTTTCAAGCATGGTTCCGAAGCGCTTGTAGACCTGGGGCACGCTGATATGCAACTTATGCGCCAAGGTCTTAGTCAGGGATTGTTCCATGACCCATTTCAGACGCTTGAGTTGCGAACAGTTGACAGCTAGCTGGTAGTACTCCACCAGGCCCCGATATTCCTGCTGGAACTGGGCAATGATGGTATAGACCGAATCATCGATCCGTTCCCTCAAGTGGATCGGCTTGCCTCGTTGAAGATAGGGACGACATTTGGCTTGAGTGACCCGTTTGGGTACTCTGAGTCCGATTTGTCCGTTGATACTGCGGTGTCCACGCCAGTCACGCTTGTGATCAGCCTGTTCCACCGCGATCTCGTAGCCGAGGAAGCGTGCACGTTCTGATCGCGCATGGGTCAGCAGCGTCTTGGTCTCCGAGAGGGTCAGCTTGAGCGTGTCTCGCAGAAACACCTTCAGCCGCTGTTTGATTTCCTCGGCTTCGCTGCGTGGCCCGATGAAGCCGATCAGCCAGTCATCGGCATAGCGCAGGTAGCGCATGCGCCTGTATCCCGGGTCGGTTGGGTCAAGAGAAGGAAGCTGTTGCATCTGGCGACGATGCTGTCGAGCTTGCTTCCACTGTCCCGCTCTCCTGAGGCGGCGCGCTCGCGCTTGCAATGAAGCATAGGCTGGGTTGGTTCTTCGTCGGTGGCCACGAGTGTAGGTGGGAAGCAGCTCTGTTTCGACAAACGTGTCCAGTTTGTCCAGGTAGATATTGGCAAGCACGGGGCTTAAAATGCTGCCTTGCGGGCATCCGCTTAGCGTGGCATGATAGCGCCAGTCTTCCAGGTAACCTGCCTGAAGGAGGGTTTCGATGAGCCGCAAGAAGCGGCCATCGTGGATCTTCTCTCGCAGGATGGACAGCAAGACCTGATGATCGAGGCTGCCATAGCATTGAGCGATATCCCCTTCTATGAACCAGGTCGTTCCCGTCCACTTGTCATAGATGTCCGAAAGTGCGGTATGGCAGCCGCGCTGCGGACGAAAGCCGTGGGAGGAGTGGCTAAACTGTGGCTCGTAGTAGGCCTCTAACAAGAGACGCATCACTTCTTGCAGCAGTTTATCCGACCAGGAGGGCAACCCGAGTGGACGTAACTTGGTCGAGTGTGGTTTCTCGATGTAGACGCGTCGCACGGGCGTCCAGTGGTAGCGTTCCAAGCGCAAGGCGTCAATGATCGCCTTGATCTTGGAGAGCGCCATCCCATCTACTGTTTCCGTCGTGGCGCCTTTGGTCATCGCCCCGGCGTTGCGGTAGATTTTCCCATAGGCTTTCAGGTACAAATTCGGATTGTAGAGTTGCCGATAGAGGTCTTGCAGGGGTAATCCTCGTTTTCCCCGTTCCTGGATGATACCCAGAACCTGTTCAGCGCTTCGCATCTCGCGTACCTCCCTTTCTCTGAGTATCGAAATCACCTGCCTGGCTTGGCCCTGTAGACGACTTTCTCGTCCTCCCTGATGGGACGTGACTCCCACGACTACTACCCAGGCTCCGTGACCCTGGCCCTCTCGGGCTGTAGGTCATCCCATGTTCCGTCAAAGCAGTACGTAATAGCGCGACGTAGGTGCCCAATTCATCCCCTTGCTTGTCCTCATTGGACCTCGTCAGCTCCCAAGAAGGTGCTGGTCGCATCGGCTACTCGACCAGCATGGGAGCAGCATCGTCATCAAGCGTTCTGACCGATGGGTGTGGTATGGCACCCCTGGAGATTTGGGTTCGGGTAATACAACTCTCACCATATCGCGCGGGTCTTGCAAGACCTGTGGCTACAACGCTTTGGCCACGTCTTGCTTTAGGAGCATGCTGTTGTTCCCGTTGCCTTTCGGCGCGAGGTAAGCTCTTGACCCAAAGAACCTCCTTCTCGTTCTTTCCGTCTGAGACGGGATACTGCAATGCGTGACATGGCGCACGCCAACATACCAACGAACGCTGAGCCGATCTGTTGCATGACGCATCAAGAGCCGTTCAGAGCGTATCCCCTCAAAAAACATGACGAGTTGCAGCTTGAAGAAGACGACCGGATCAATCGAGGGGCGACCTCCACCAGCATACGTCTCCTGCACGAACTCCCGCACAAAGGAGAGGTCGAGTGTGCGCTCCAGGTGCCGATAGAAATGATCGTGCGGGACCAAGCCTTCAAGTGACACATTTACCAGCGGAGCAAAGCAGCGCTCTTTCTGGCCCATCATAGCAGTCACCTTTCCTGTTCAGAGACGGAAATAGAGAGAAGCCAGGAACCCTTGCACCTCTTCAGCTTCCCTCAGAAGGAACAGGAGTTGCTCTCCAAGGAACCCGCTGTTTTCCATCATGTTCAGATGGACGCAACCACAGCGAGACATTGGCTGGCTGCATCGTCTCTTGCACCACAGCCAGCAACTGTTCGCGCAATTGGTCCAGGTCCACTTCCTGGCGCAAGGTGGCGCTGAAGGCTGCCACGGTCTTGGTGGCGTCATACTTGCTGCGATAGAAGCGCCGGTCAATGATCCGCTGGATCCGTCGACGAAGCGGCTGGAAGAGAAAGTAGATAGCCAGCGTGGAGGCCACGAGTGCGATGCCATTGGTCTGCTGGATCAGCAGTCCATGCAAGAGGACTTGCAGGCCAATCACCAGGCCCACGTAGACAAGAGCCAGGCTGACCGTGAGCGCACCATACACCAGGGTACGATTGATCAGCACATCGACGTCCCACAGCCGGTAGCGCAGCATGGCAAACCCAAATGAGAGCGGGATCAAGAGGAGGAGGCAAAGGGTGATGTCATTCAAGGCCAATTGATAGATCGACCCGGCGGGTGAACTGGAGTCGTCGAGTGCTGGAAAGATCGGAAGCAGCCCATACCCGACAACGGAGACAGTGCCTATGACAGCAAGACCGAAGACCACCCATTTGATCTGCTGGCGTTGCATTGGGCTAGAAAGCCGCCGATAGCGATAGAGTTGAACGACCACAAGGATCGCCATCTCACCGAGAAGCAGGAGCCAACCAAGCGAATCGGCGGGGGTACTCAGCGTAAAAGGTGCAAGTGGGAAGAAGATGTAAGGGACTTGCCCTGCAAGACACACAACGAGGGTCCAGCGTGTGAAGCTGGGCACGAACTGCCCGGTGGGAAATAGCGAGAAGACGAGCATGACCAAAGCAAGAGCAAGGAAGTACAGACACGCGTTGGGCACCTGCCAGGGGGAGGGAATCGCCGACATGCTGTACGTCGCAATAATGGGGCCAAGCGTCATGAGCATGAGCGCGACCAAAACCGCCATGCGGTCATCGGGTCTGCGCCAGATGATCAGCGTACTGACCACCAAACATACCACCATGGTGGCAAGCGTGAGCGCGACGGTGAACGCTGCATAATCACCCAGAGACAGGCCCATCCCTGTGAGCGCACCTCCTTGTACAGGAGTGAGTAGCATCCCGGAAGCGCATGCTGACCCGGCACAGGGAGTTTGCAGTTGTGCTATGTACACCGGGAGGCTGGCGAAGAAGATCGTCAGGGTAAGGATGACCAGTGCAACCCAGCCGACTCGGGCGAGCAGGAGCCAGTGCCCATGCAAGCGTGTAGAGCTGTGCTGTTCACGGCTCTCCGTCATGGCTGTGGGTGCATGCTCAACGTTCATTCGCGCACTCCCTGTTTGGCTGTCCTGGTCCTGTTGTGGATGGTTCTCCTAACGCTCATGAGACGCCAGGCACCTTCTTCGGTCTCTTGTTTGAAGCATGGCGTCTTCACCCGCTCCTCTGTTCCCAGAGACAGTCCCATATTACCACATGTGCGTCCTACAATCGTTACGACACGCGTTACGAACTGCGAGAGTTGAGCGACGTTTGGAAGGTAATCTGATCTTCTTTATACTTACCATTCAGAGTTTTTCAACAAGCTGAGCCCCTTATACGCAGCAACATTGCGCCCTCTGGCGCGGTTAGATGGAGATATCCACCTCTGTCACCAGCCCATGGTGATGTTTGGTCACCATGATCCTGCCAACGACCACGTTGTTGCTCTCTGCTCCAAGTTCAGAGAGCTCATCACGATACAGGAAGAGCGCGTGATCAATCGCCCTTTTCGGAGCGCCCTCGCGTGAGTCAGAGTGCTGAGGTGTCTTCGCGTATCGGCTCGTTAGAGCACATGCTATCGGAGCAAACACCACCACTGGGATGTTCAGCTCAACTGCCAACGCTTTCAAACTGCGATGTATTTCGCCAAGCTCCTGAAGGCGATTCTCATGCCTTTTTCCATGAACGCTCGGTAGAATCACATGCGGATGGTCGACCATGATGAGCGCAATCTGATGCACCTCGACCAACTGCTGTACCCGTTGTCGGAGTTGCACCAGTGAGAGATCAGGCGTGTCGTCAATCCAGAGATGGGCCTTAGAAAGCGTCATGGCCGTCGCAGTCAGGAGCGTGCGCTCCTCATCAGTGATCCACCCGGTTCGTAGGCGATGCAGATGAATGCCAGTATGCATCGCGAGGAGTTGCTGCACGATGTGGTGCTTGTGCATGTCCAGGCTAAAGAATCCCACCCCTTGCTTGCTCGTTGTCGCCACATGCAGTGCCATGCTCAGGGCGAGACTCATCTGGCTCACCGAAGATGGGGTCGTGATGATGACCAGGTCTGCACCCTGCCATCCTCCGATGAAGGTATCGAGATCCTGCACACCCGTAGGAATGCCTCTCATCTTGTTCCCTTATGCATGGAGAGCCACGCCAGCGTCTGGTTCTGGCGGTGACACTTCATGCTCCCTCGATGGTTCTTCCCCTCGGTCTTGTCGTCATCTTCCTCCTCCACCGGCCCATCCGCACGAGAGACGATATCTAGGAAGAGGCTGCAAACCACCTTCACCTTTGCTCTACTACATTGGACGCCTGCGTGAAGACTGGCACGACGACTATTTCCAGGATTACCTCATGTCTTCTGAACATGTCCACAGAGTGAGTCGGTTATCAAACAAAAACCCTTATGAGACGGACGCGTCTTCCCCCGCAGGAAAGTGCCGCCACCAGGCCAGCATGTACCCATTTGTGGCCCAGGCCTGGAGCACCAGGTCGTTCGGATAGGTCTTTCGTGCATCGACCGCAGCGTAACAGTCCTCCGCGAAATCAATCATAGAGAGGTACTCCATCTCCTCCGGATTGGTCATCGCACGCGCAAGGTCTTCCTGAAACAGTACTTGCCCGCGCTCCCAGGCAGCTTGTATGTGTGGTACCAGCCGGTGCAACCTGCGCCATTCCTGCTCAAAGCGTCTGGTCCTATTGGCAGTCTCAACAGCGCGAGCAAGAAAGGCGTCCAAGTGGTGTGGAGGGAGTGCCTCCTCCTCATCGAGCCGACAAGCACCGTTTCCCCCAGCAGCGATCAGCCTGCGGATATGCTGCACTGTCAGGGCCGCGGCAAACAGTTCCGGGTCGAGATCTGCCCGGCGCAGATCGAGGCAGCGTTGTAGATCATCGCTCGTCATGCTCTCTCCTGTGCTTTCATGGGTATCCTTCCTCGGTTCGTGGTCGAGCACGCAGTCATCATTCTTCTCCGTCATGGTCTTCCTTCCGTGAATGATCGTGCTCCACCAAAAACATCACCAGGTCGCCAGACACAAGCCGTGATCAGCTGCGACATACATTAAGTCACCTTGCATCAGTCTACGCATGCCTCGGAACTTCTACCAGTCCATTGTGCTCGATGCTCCCGAATCACGGACCATGCGGGTGAGCCTCTTACTGAGTATCACTCACCATCCTCCTCTTTGGTGTTTTCACAACCCTATCCTGCCAAATTACTGATCACTCCCACTTCGCCGCCCAGCGCGATCTCGCCCTTGACGATGAAGCCGAGGAGGAGCCCTGTCGTCACCAGGTGCGCCATTTCATCAATGGTCTTTGGATCAAGTGGTGCACCCAACGCGAAGACCATACGCTTTTCCTTGTGCCTGAGGACGAACGGGGCAGAACCTTCGAGGGTGACGCGCTCCTCGAGCTCCGCAATGAGATGGTACGCGATCCCAGCCATGGTCAGCGTCTCATTGATGTGATAGCGTGCGCCTTCCTCATGGTCAGGACGCAGGTAGACAATGAGCAGGGTTGGTGTGTGCTCACTCATTGGGTGCAATCTTCCTGTTCTCACGTGCTTCCTTGAGCAATGCATCGAGCTTGACTTCAAGCTCGTCTTTCGTGTAGTACCTCTCGAAGAGCTTTCCTGCATGCTCATCGAGCCATGAGGTCTGTGCTCGTGTGAGCGGGCGTGGCACCTCAAACAGCAGGTGGCGTTCTTTCCTCTTCACCTGTGGGCTTATGCCGAGTCGTGTTATCTCAGCAATAGCCTGTTGCTCCAGATCAGTGTGTGGGTCTCCTTGCGCGTCGAAGTACCCACCATTCCTGTCAATGTGTTGATCGACGAACACCAGTATGAGAGAGCGGGTTGCGAGATGCTTGACAATGTCGTGTACGGTGATAGAGAGCGCGCTCTCAAGCGTCGCGGCTGTCTTCGTTGCACCAATTTCTGGTACGGTCACTTCGTATTGGTCTCTTCCTGTATGGTGAATAGTCAGGGTGTAGGTCTTCTTTTCCATTGTCTGCTCCTCTCGACTCAACGATATGAGCACGGTCGCCTGTGTGTCATGTCTCGTCATGTAGATACTGGCTATACACATGTGTGCTCTCTCTATGTGTCTTCTCGCCTGTCTTGCATGATCTGTGCTCCTAGAGCTGGATGTCATAGCGCTGACGATGATCGGTGAGATAGACGATCATGTCGAAGGGAAGATCCTGCGGCTCGCCATCGCCCTCCGTGAGCAACTTTTGAGACAGCCCCAGGCCCTCTGTCAGAGTACCACCTCGCCGCGAGGCATGCACCAGTGCTTCGAGCCCACGGTGAGCCGCAGCCGGGTCCTGGTAGGCGCCAAAATAGACACAGGGCCCATTCACAATCATCCAGATTTGCCACAGGTTCGTCTCCGGGTGTTTGACGATCCCGCCTGCCACCTTGCCCATGCCGCTTGGTGGCACTGCCTCCAAAGGCGTAAATGGCTGGAAGGCATCGGTGTAGTCTCCCTTAGCCGTGAGTCCTTCTTCGATCTCATGCAGCGTTTCTTCGAGCGTGTAGGGATAGTCAGGACCTGGGGTGTAGTACCCTGCTTCCCACAGCGTCAAGACGGCATCGGAGGCGGCCATGGCACTCTCTAGCGTCAGGACATTTTTCCCTGTGGCCAGCACCTGGGTGTATTGAGCCAGTAGGAACTGGGCTGTTCCAGGACTGAGTCCCAGTTCCTTGATCATCGGCAGTACCTCCTGCTCGGCACGACGCACGTAGATCACGAGTTCTTCTGGTTTCATTTCAATCTTTTGTGGTCCTGGCGGAGGCTGAGGTGCCTTGCATTTGAAAGGATTTCTTCGTTTGTGCTTTCGTCTCTTCATGGTGTGTCTGCATCCTTGCATGAGAACACGGTAACCCTGCCTCCATAGACGGACGCAGGTTCATACGAGCACGACCACTCCTCACCGGGAGAGGAAGTGCTGGTGACGGTCATCGGCCACTTCTTCGATCAGCTCTCCTGGTGGAACGCCCAGCGCTCGCGCCAGCTTCCCAAGCGTTTCTGTGGTCGTGATGTAGTACGGGTCTTTAAACATGCGTTTGACCGTGTTATAAGCGACATCCGCATCTCGTTGCAATTTGCCCATACTAAAGCCTTTCTGCCTGGCAACCTCTTTCACGCGTAAACGTACGGCCATCGGCTGCTGCCCCCATCGATACTTAGACAGGATTGTAGCAGTCTTCGCATCGCAAGAACACTAGCCAGCTACTGTCTCATGTGTATGTGGGGCCATACATGTCATACATAGGGGAGCACACCACGTCGATACACTCTCAGGGTGTGAGAGGAGCACGCACTCGTCACACTACCAAGCTCTCTCGTTTGCGAGTGCTTTGCTCCACAGGGCGAGCCGAACGTACGCGCTGAATTCGAAGCGGTCTGGCTCCCGCCCTTATAATCCTTGGAACTGCGAGAACCATCACATGCCAC
>WNGL01025486.1_pt1 | contig 10663 bp, 11 predicted proteins | sample 5400591 | NCBI WGS metagenome assembly WNGL01 (sample SAMN13153377, study PRJNA577476) | soil metagenome | isolation source: 80 cm soil or saprolite under Garry oak tree replicate 1 | place: USA:California | collected 2016-06-15
CGGTCCTGGTAGCGACCCGTGATGAGCGCCGTGCGGGTTGCCGAACACACCGCCGAATTGGCATAGCCCTGCAGAAATCGCACACCCTTTGCCGCCAGGCCATCGATGTTTGGAGTCCGGAGATCAGGGCGGCCATAGCAACCTACATCGGCATAGCCCAAATCGTCTGCCATGATGAAAAGAATGTTGGGAGGTGCAGTTTCTGGCTCCGCGAAAATGGAATCCACGCCCGAAGCCAACGCCGCCACTCCCAGGGCCGCTCCGCGGAGCACGCTACGGCGGGTGACATCTTCAGTCGAATGGATTAGCCCCGCGACGACCTGTCTGGTAATGGCATTCTCAACTGGCATACGAAGAACCTATCAAAGGCATCGCCAACGTGCCAATCGAACTTGTTGGAGGTCAAGCCGAGAACTGCCCGCAGTTGACAAGAACAGGGTAAAGCGCTCATTTAGCGCGTCTTGGGGATGAATCGCAACGATTGGTCCTCGAAAACGCGCAAGGGTGCGATAGACCGAGACGGCGATCAGAAATCATGCTTTTTGCCACGGCGAATGGAGGCCGTACTCATGGCGAAAAGCAAGACAAACCGCAAACGGACACCGAAGCATGTTCTGAAGCTCCCAGACCTTGAGCAATCGAAATCAGCCGTCTTAAACAGTCTGACGTCTCAAAGCTCACAACGGACTTACGATCATGCAATCCGAGAGTTCATCGAATGGTATTGCTCGGAACCCAGGCTTGCTTTCAACAAGACAGTGGTTACCCGGTACCGCATATCTCTGGAACAGCGGCACTATGCTTCAACTACCATCAACCTGCGGCTGGCTGCGGTCCGGAGATTGGCCTACGAGGCTGCCGATTGCGGTCTGCTTAGTGCGGACCTGGCAGCGGGCATTCGCAGGGTAAAGGGTGCAAAGCGTTTGGGGGTTCCTGTTGGCAATTGGCTCACTGCGGAACAGGGCAAACGCCTTCTGTTGACAGCGGACAGCGCGAGTCTTCGAGGCAAGCGCGACTATGCGACGTTGGCAATTCTGCTGGGTTGCGGGCTTCGTCGGGCGGAACTCACTTCGTTACGCGTTGAAGACATACAGCAGAGGGAAGAACACTGGGTCATTGCCGATCTTGTCGGCAAGGGCGGCCACATACGAACCATTCCAGTTCCGGATTGGGTGAAGGTCGGGATTGATGCCTGGAAGGTGACCGCTGGAATCACCACCGGCACTCTCCTTCGCTCAATCAACAAGGCTGGAAGAGTTTGGGGAAACGGCTTCAGCCCCAAGGTCGTTTGGGGTGTCGTGAGGCAGAAGGCAAGAGCCTGTGAAATCCCTTGTCTAGCCCCGCACGACCTCAGGCGTACATGTGCCCGCTTGTGCCATCAGGCTGGCGAGGAGCTGGAGCAAATTCAGTTTTTGTTGGGACACGTTTCCGTGCAGACAACTGAACGCTACTTAGGGTGCAAACAGCGATTCCGCAACGCTGTCAACGATCGAATTGGCCTGGAACCAAATATCTTGGAAGCTCAGCAGACTTGAGCCAGCTGATCTTCGCGAATCAATCCGGGGATGGGACTGTAGACTGATTCCGAGTGAGTCCACCAAGGGATCAGAGCATAAAAGCACTTGACTCTTCGCTCAGTACGACACTCGAGAACGAGCGCGGGTGGATAGAAGTGTGCCCGAGTTCTCCTCTGATAGCGACCAGTTGGAGCAGCGAACCGGCACGGCTAAACTACGGCGGCTCGACCGAAACGGTTGAAGCGTAAAACCAATTAGGAGAAATAAATTGAGCGAATCGGAACTGAAGGCGGAGTTGGAACGACTGCGAGCTGAGAATGCGCAGCTCAAGAGCAAGGGCACTGGCGGGTTGAGCCTCAAGGTCAGCGAGAAGGGCGCCGTTTCTCTTTATGGAATGGGGCGTTTCCCGGTCACTCTTTACAAGGAACAGTGGCTTCGAATTCTTGCCAGTGCCTCGGATATCGAAACATTCATCCGAGAAAATGACAGCAAACTGAAAACGAAAGAATAGCAGCGTCGACCTTAACAGGAGCATTGTCCTACCATCATGCCCAGGAAACGAACTGCATCTGTCTCAGTATCTCCGCAGCGATGCTTTGTCAAAGAGCTTGTAGGTGAGACGCCGCCATCCTTCCAGGCCATGGAGAGTCTATATAGATTGGCCTCGGACCTTTATGGTCTGCGCCCGTGGCGAGTCCTCGACGAGGGCAACCTCATTGTGGTTCGCGAGAGTGTCAGCGGCGAACTCTGCTACTGCTCAGTCATGGGCGCGCTCGGCGAAGTTCTTTCCATGCACGCCTACATCGGTGCGGAGGGACTTCGCCAGTTTCGCAAGATGGAAGCTGAAGAGATCGCCGATCCCGGCGAATTCTTCGCAACCACGCATTGCGTCTATGTAGAGTTCGTGCCCAGAAGTGAGTTGCAGCGGCAGGATCGAGAATTGCTTGTCGTTCTGGGACATCCGCAGGGCAAAGGCTTGGTCTCACCCATCTTCCGCACCATGCGCCCCGGCTTTCTCCCCTGGTTTGTCACTGAGGATGAGGCGCGGACGCTTGCCGAATGCATTCGCGGAGTGACTGTAATCTGCGCCGCTGTTGCGAGCCAAGAGAGCATGAAGTTTTGGGAGCGGGCCGACACTTATCCGATGGCCACCCGCGTTGAGGGACCAGAGCCTCGATACCACATAGAAATGTTCCAAGCCATCCTTCCCCCTGAGCCACCTGTTGCGCCGGCGCGCCTCGCTGAAGAGACCCTGTTGACCGTACGCGGCCAAGATTATGCAGTGCGCGGAGTGATGGAGCTTGACCTTACTTACAGCGGCGCAGCCATTGGAAAGAAGGGCGAACGCAATTCCTGCGCTGCGATTGCGATGGCTGTGGATGCGGAGAGTGGAATGGTCCTGGCGCCGGAAGTGGCCGATTCCAGCATCGCGGCCGGAGACACGGTTGCAAAGGTGTTTCTCAAAGCGATTCAAGCGAGTCGCACATTGCCCAGGGAAGTCAGAGTGCGCAGCCCGAAGCTCAAGGACTGCCTCACCCCACTCATGAAATCTCTCGGCGTGTCGGTTCGTGTTGCCGCTAAACTCCCTGCTTCCGACGACGCTCGATCCCATTTGCTCGGGTTCTTTCGTGGAGAATTTGACAGAAGGTAGAGCATCCACGTCGTGACCCGAAGCGTGCGATAACATACAGCCGAGACCTTGAGCGGAAAGGAGAATGAATGCCCGTATACTTATGTCGCTGGCCTCATGGAGATGTGTCACTTGCCGCCGGGGAGTCCGAGGTTGAAGTTGCCGATGTTCTGGATGAAGTCGGCAATCCCGACGCCGCCGAGCTGATGCAGCTAGACCACCCGATTGCTATCCACTTCAAGCTCGGCACGAGGCCCGGTGAAGAAGGAACGCTGCCTCTGCATTTCGAAAATTTGAGCGAGCAGCTGGAGTCCTCGATCTACGAGCGAGCATACCCGGTATTCAACGAGATTTGCACGAAGCAGGACCCGACGGTCAAGGAGCTGACCGAAGCGCTGAAACACGAGAAGAACCCCATATACCGAAAGGTGCCGGAGCCCTCTTCCAACCCCTCGGTTGCCGGCCTTCAAGATCAATTGCAAATGCCCCGAGTTGTGCTCGAACATCTGGCTGGGCATGCGGCGGCAACCGCAGGGATTCCCGAGGAGATGTCGACCGAAGACATCAGGAAGATGGTTTGCAACCCCGTTTACTGCTTGGACCGGGTTGCTCCCTGGATCGCTGAACCACCCGGACCGATGATTTCCGTCGAGGAATGGGTTGTGGCCGGCGCCAAGCTAATCGAGGAAATAGGCGCCGAGTCCTACCTACGCCTGCTCATCGAGAACCTCAGAGGAGAATAGCCGGATTGGATGCGGGTGGTGCGAACCTGGAAGGACCCGTGTTTGTCCGGCTGCCGGAACGCCCATTTCCTGTTTGAAAATCGCACGGCGTTGTCGCACTGGCACCGACCAGCTGGCGGCCGGTCGGCGGGCCCGACACCTAGGTAGCGGCAAACCCCGCAGCGTCAGGAATTGAGGCGGCGCCGCGTCGTGGCCGCCCCGTTATGAATTATTAACTAACAATTACTACGAAATGGGAATGACCTGCCACAAGCCGACTTCTCAGGAGTAATCCGCCGATGTAAGGCTGCGACGACCTCCAGCGACTTACCGTCGAATCGTGTCGACTAGGATCGGCTAGGTCCACGGTTCGCCATTACCAAATGACCAATCCGAACGGTCGACAAAGACCATGTTGATCATGACGTCATCGGGGCGAACAGATAGCTTGCTCTTCAGTTCATCGGCTATGTATCGGTAGAAGGCAAGCTTCGACTCTTTATTGTTTCCGACCGTGCTGGTCACCTGGATCAAGATGAAGTCAGGCGATCGCTCCCAACCGAGAAAGTGGGGGTCGTAGATTAGATTATCGGGTGAATGCTCGCCGACGACTACAAAGCGATCCCCATCCGGAGCCTTCAGGACATCGACAATCCCCTGGTACACGACGTCGGCCAAAGTGGCGCGATACTCGGAAGTTTTCCCTTTAAGCAAATCGATACGTGCAAACGGCATGGTTGTCTCCTATGGATGCAGAGTTGGTTACAAATCGTTTGGATTTCTCATCAAAGTCGGCGACGGATGGTGATCTCCATACCCGCTGGTAGCTTAACCCCAGGATAGGTCGCTGTGTTGCTTTCTGTGAATGCCCAAGGCTTTCAAATACATGCCTAATCCTGTCACGTACACTGGTGCTTTATGAGCCTTCTCGAACAACGCGCATCGAGAAACCTACAAGAGCTGGCACAAAGTCTACGGCAGTACACAGATGGTGCCGATGGAAGCGATACATTTCCGACTGCCATCCAGGGACTATCGATTCTTCGCTCCGATCAGGCAAATCGGCCAGCTAGCTGCTTGTTCAAACCCGCCCTCTACATGACACTTCAGGGAGCCAAATGGGCGACCTTTGGGGAGAAGCGCTACAAGTTTGGGGCGGGACAGTCACTTATGGTGGCCGTCGATATACCTTCGCGCGGTACGGTGGTTGTCGCAAGTTCAAAGACACCGTATCTCGGACTCCAAATCGGGCTGGATTTCTCCATCATGCAGGAGATGGCGGAAGAGACCGGGATCACTCTGACCGCAGCCAGCAAGCCAAAAGCCCGTGGCGCATTCGTTCTGGAGCTAAATCGCCAACTGGTGGATTGTGCCCAGCGCGCGATTCATCTTCTCGAAACTCCCGAGGCGATCCCGAGGCTCTATCCAGGAATCATGCGTGAGATTTGCTACTGGCTTTTGACGGGTCCCGAAGGTCATCAGGTCAGCCAAATCATGATCATGGCAAACGGCCAGGACCGAAGGATCATTCAGGTCATTCACACTCTTCGAAACAAGCTGAGTGAGACGATCCATGTGGCAAATCTCGCCGTTGCCGCGAATATGAGTCAGGCGACATTTCATCGTCAATTCAAATCGGTGACGGGGATGACACCCATTCAGTATCAAAAGCAGCTCCGACTCCATGAAGCCCGTCGTTTGATGATCTTCCGTAATGCCACGGTAGAGTCTGCTGCGCACGATGTGGGTTACGTGAGCGTCTCCCAGTTCAGTCGTGAGTACACGCGCATGTTCGGAACCTCCCCTCGCCGTGATGTCTCTATTTGGAGACGTTCTCGACCAATACAGTGAAGTTCACTGGTCACATATGAAGGTGCTTGCCTGAAGCAACTGAGAGCAAAGTTCAAAACCTATCAGTACCGGTAAACGCCGCAGGATCCGGCCAAGCATGGCCCGCGTCTGCTTTCGGAAAGCTTGCGCGATGCCGACTTATTTATTACCGATTCATGTGCCGGGTAGCCCAAATCTAGGTCCTTGTGGAGACCAGGAGTAAGCCACCCGCCCCTGTTCTATATCTGTCGGGGAACTGTGTCGTATGTCTGTAAGCAATATATGAGGTCAGCAATCATCGGATCACCAAGAACCGGCACTCGCGGTTTCAGCGAAGGAAAGAACGCTCCCATCCCAGCCGGAGAAGGACTATCGTTGTCGCCGCAGTAGAACGCGAAGTTTGTAATTAGAACTGCGCTCTCAGGTGTAAGTTCGGTGGCAGTATTCCAAATCTCCACGAGGCGATCGCGAATCTCCTTCATCCAAGGAACCGTATCGACAGGAATATCCGAGTAGGACGGAAGTCCCTTCTCTGGCCAATCGGGGACATTGGGGTCAATGAAAATCAGGAACGGCATGTCGCCATCGGGCGCCTGCTGAATTGCCTTGTCGTACAGGTCAAAAACATCGCCTTTGAGATGTGTCTCGCGTGAGAACGTACCGATGTAGTTCATCGCTCCGGGGCGCTGCCGACTCTTCGTTTCGACACCCACCCTCTTGCCCGTAACCTTTCGAAAGTCCGTCAATCTCTCGATGACGGAGTCAGGCAGTTTGTGGACCAGTTGCAGCCAGTACAGGTCGTATCCAAAACACTGGTAGGCTTTCGCCGGCCCGGTGAGGGTATGGCCGGTGCTCACATCGTCGTCTGCGTCTCCCGGCCTGCGAAGCAGCTCAAGCATCGCGGTGCGCCATTTCACAATCGCGCTCTGATTCTTGAGGGGAAGTCGAAGTTGTTCTTCAAACCATTCTCTGCCGAGCGTCCCGACGACCAGCGCGTCAAGGAACTGATGGAACGTCTCGTGCTGTGGGTAGTGCCAGAGTGTGTTCCACACGAACCGAAAACGGGTATCACCCTGGATCATGCTGGACTGAATTTGCGCTAGAGCACCCGGCACCATCCTCGGGGCTGTTCCTCGCAGCATCTCGTTCCCGAGAGCATGGATGCCTTTATCGCGGCAGCACTCACCGTAGGGCTTCCCGTGGAGACCGCATGGACACGGCTTCGCTGGATCGAAGGGTGGTATAGGCGGCAGAGCGAGCGTCCCCGGCAAGACCCGGTGTACACGAAGCAGAAACGCGAGGTCGCAACCAAACCTTTCTCGCACCGCCGGCCCTTGAAGAATGTTTTCAATGACGGCCTCGGTTCCCGCGTTCCCGCCGCTTCCGGGCTTCACGTCTCCGACTTCCCAAACCGTATTGCGCGGGCCATTGTCCTCGCCTGCGGGCGTAAGCTGTCCGTCACTGCCAATGACGAAGTAGCGATTCTTAACGAGCTTCTGCTCCGGGTCCACCAGCTCCGCGCCGGAAAATCGGTAGCCTTCCGCCTGGGAATCCTTCAGGAACGCCAATGCCTCCGGACGGCTCGCGAACGTCACGGGTTCCGGCGTCCGCTCCTTCGCTCGATCCGTCAGGGCCGTGGCCGTCCATTTCTGTCCCGCACGTCCAGCTTGGAACCCAATGGTGTAGTCCATCTTCTTCATAAGGTCCTCGATACGCGGTCAAACCAACACGGGGTTCACTCTATACAGCCGATTTTAGGAACGGGGGTATGTGGAATCTCAATCGGAAAAAATGCTGCTCCTCATAAACGCCCATGGCGACGGCGACCTTGATGAAGGGCGGATTGGGCGGATCACGATATCCCAGTCGCCATGCCGACTTGGCATTACCGATCCAAGTTCGATAAGTGCAGCGGATTTAATTGATCCTGACGCTTCGAATCGGCTTTCGCTTCTACCGGAGGGGTAAGAGCAGCGCTCGGATTCCCATTGCCAGCGAAGCTGCGACGGCGATTGTCCGCACCCAGTCGAGCACCACCCAGCGGCGTACTTCTGCCGTTAGCGCCTTCGGTGTGAGCCCTGCTCCGTGGTTAACAACCATTTCGATGAGAGCCGGACGAAAATAGAGCAGAGTCGCGACCGAAACCAGAAGCAGCAGGCCGGTGGCTGCAAGACGCCATGCCAGATGGCGCGGCGGAGCTCCAAAGCTGGTGAGCAGCGCAAGCACTGCGATGAGTCCGAGAGCCGGCGTGAAGTACTGCCAGAAAACATGTCCTGCACGTATGTGTACTTGCAACAGAGGATTTCCTTCCGCCAGCGAGGCCGGGGCTCCTGCCGACCAAAACGGCACCACCACAAGCGTTTCATAAAGCCCGGCGCCGAGAATCAATGAAGTTCCAATCACGAAGAGCCACAGCGTAAGCGCAGCGATAGGTCGCACTGATTTACCTCCTCATATTCGATAGATGTAGACTCTATTTAATTAGGACGATGCATGCAAGCAAAAAGAACAAAGCGTGCTTATGACGCGAGTCGGCGCCGCGCCTCCGCCGAGGAGCGGCGTGGACGAATTCTGCAAACCGCGCGCAATCTCTTCGGCCATTATGGCTACGGTGCTACTTCGATTGAACGGATCGCAGGCGAGGCGGGTGTCGCTGTCCCGACGGTCTATGCAATCTATCGATCTAAGCGAGCCCTGCTGTTTGCATTGCTCGACCAGGCGGATGCGCGGGCCGATGTCGCCGGTCTACTGAGGGATCTGAACGCTGCTGCGGGAAATCCACGCGAGCAACTGCGTCGGCTGGTTTCCTTTACGTGCCGCTTCTACGCGCAGGCGGGAGACATTGTCGACATCGCACGAGGCGCCGGTAGTACGAACGAAGACCTTCTGGCTTTGTGGCAGGAAGGAGAGGATCGGCGACTCCGCGGCCAAAAACCTCTGGCAGATGCGTGGGATCGTTCTGGAGCACTTCGCAAAAACATCGACGCGAAGGAGGCGCTGGATATTCTCTGGGCCATGACTGGAGCGGATCACTACCGCCTTTTTGTCGTGGATCGCAAGTGGTCCGCCGCCCGCTATGAAGTCTGGCTCGAAAATACTCTCGCGCGGCTTCTGTTGCGGTGAAGTTTCAAAACGCTCGCTCAGGAATTATTCGGAATTATTCGGTAGGTATTGAGAAACGCCTTCGGTAGGTATTGAGAAACGCCGTTGTCTTCACTGACTTCCACTGGGGTACTCTCCACTTGGACGAAGAGTCGCCAAGTCGTCCACATGGTTTCCAACCCGTGCTTAGGTTTGGAATTCATTTCTCTCGGTAGGCGGTCTTCGGCCACTTGCCGAGAACACTGACCGACGTGAATCACTCAATGATAGCCCTGTGGGACACTATGATAGCCCTGCTGGACACTCGCACCTGGCCGATTGGCGACATAGAACATTGCGGCAGAGCAGCAAGCCACTTTCCGAATGGTTCGTATGTTTCGTTCCCGGGCTGCAGAAAAATGGTGGCACAGGTTTACCCATCCAAAGCATAAACACCTTCAATTGGCCCCTGCGCCTGTTGCCCTTAGGCGAATTCCCACCGACGAGCGATGCGGCGAGCAATAAGAAAGAGCATCGTCCCGATCCCGAGGAGCACGGCGACCTGTGGCCAAAGCGCTGAGGGGGGCAAGTCGCGCCAAAAGACCTTGGTAAATCCGTCAATGGCCCACCCGTTGATGGTGAACAGGCCGGCGGTCTGCATCGCCGGCGGCATCAGGAAGCGCGGGAACATGCTGCCGCCAACCGCTGACATGGTGAGAATCAGAAGGGTCGAAACGGCGCCGAGTTGCGCGCGTGTGTGGCACATGCTGGCGAGCAGCATTCCAAACGAAGCCACCGCAAACGCTGTGCACAAACCCATCACCACAAAGCCCGGAATGTGCTCGAAAAAGTCGAGGTGGAAGACCGCCCAGGCCCAGAGAAACATAACGACCAGTTGCGTAAACGCCAGCATGCTATTGAAGACCAACTTGCCGCCGAGCAAGGTTGTCATCGTGACGTGCGAGCTGAGCACGCGATCGAGAGTTCCCGATTCCGCTTCGTCGAGCAGTGCACCTGCCGAGCCGCTCGCTGTGAAAAGCAAAAACATAACTCCGATAGCAGCGGCGTAAGAAGAAATCATTGGGCTCCGTTTGTTCTCGCCCACAACGGCCCGCGACTGCACCGCAATGATGCCACCAAATCCGGAATCGGCAGCACCTGTTCCACCCGATCCATTGACCCCATTAGCACCGCCCCCGGCCTGCGCGTCCGCATACTTCCGCAGTCGCGCCACATTCTCATCCATCCGCTTTTGCTGTTCCGGCGTGAACCCGCCGATGTATTTGCCCGTGTACTGAGCGCCCTGCTCGGCCATCGTGCTTGGCATTGCCGTCATCGCGGCCTTTTGCAGCAGCCCACTCACCACCTGCGGCGCAATCACATCGCTGGAATCGTTGAGCAGCTGAATCTGCGAGCCGCTCTGTGCCGAACCGAAGGATACGGGATGCTCCCCGAAGCCGCGTGGGACAATGAGGGCAACCGGAAAGTCGCCAGCCTTGACTGCAGCCTCTGCCGTGGCGGCTGTGTAGGTTTGCGCTGGCTTATCTTTCGACTCCGACTGCGTACTCGCCACCAGTGAGCTCTCGCGCTTGAGCGCCTGCACCAGTTGGCGTGAGGCGGTGCTCTGATCTTCGTCGACCACGATCAGTTTCACTTTGGGCGTGGAACTGTGCTGGCCGCCGAAGACAGATGCAAAGATGCTGAAGAAGGCAATGGGAAGAACAAAACTAAGCGCGAGCGAAGGGCGGTCGCGGCGCAAAGCTGCGAGGGATGTACGAACGATGGCAAAGATCAATCGCGCAGCTCCCTTCCGGTCAGGTGCAGAAAGACAGATTCGAGATTCGGCCGACGCAGCGAAACATCTGCCAGCTCAAGCCCGTCTT
>WNGL01017847.1_pt1 | contig 10662 bp, 10 predicted proteins | sample 5400591 | NCBI WGS metagenome assembly WNGL01 (sample SAMN13153377, study PRJNA577476) | soil metagenome | isolation source: 80 cm soil or saprolite under Garry oak tree replicate 1 | place: USA:California | collected 2016-06-15
CGGAACGGCTGATGTGGCGGCTGCAAACTCGCGGCGTACACGCCGCGAAAGTTAATCGCGTTCGCGACCTCTTCATAGATCCGCAGATCGCGTTTCGAAACATCTGGCAGCAGCAGGAACATCCGGAACTGGGTAATCATAAGTACCGGATGGTCTCTTATGAATTGAGTGAGAGCCCGGGCAGCGTGCGCCGGGCCGCGCCGTGTCTGGGAGCTGACAACGAAGAAGTGTTTCGTGAGTGGTTGGGTTTGTCGCGGCGCGAGTACGAAGAATTGTCGGAAAAAGGCGCGTTTTCTTAGGGATCATTCCCGCGCGCGGCTTCGCCGCCCGATGTGCGGAAAGGTCTCTGACCTTCCGAGAAGATGGAATATTTGTTTGGGGCTGTGCCCCGAATTGGAACTCTTCGAGCCGATTGATTCTGGGGCGTAGCCCCAGTGAAAACTATCGCCCGCGGCCGGAAGGTCGAAGACCTTCCGCACATCAGGCGGCGGAGCCGCTGACGGATTAAGGAGTGATGAACTAAAAACGAAAATAAAGAGGAGCGAAATCATGGCGACGGCATTTGCTGAAGAAACTAAAAAACAAGTTAAGAAGGACGTTACTTCACTACGCTCAGCGCTGAAGTGGTTGGATACGCAGGGCGACGTTTTGAGAACCGACGTGGAAGTCGATCCCGATCTAGAGATTACCGGCGTGCAGAAACATCTCGACGGGGGACCGGTCGTGCTTTTCAACAAGGTTAAGGGAAAGCCGCATGTGCGAGCCATCACGAATCTGCTGGCGGATATGAACGTCGTCGATAAATTATTCAGCTATCCAACTCCGCAGGAACGAACGCGCAAGATTGCTGACGCAATGACCAGTCCGCTCACGCCGATCGAGGTCTCGCAAAACGAGGCGCCCTGCCAGGAAGAAGTCATCACCGACGATCTTGACGTCAACAAATACATCACTGCTATCCGGCATACTGAATTGGAATCAGAACTGACTATAGGCAGCGGCATCAGTTGCGTTATTGGCGATTACTTTAAGGGCGGCAGCCACATCGGCTACAACCGGATGAATTTTCGCTGGGGCAACGTCGGTACTTTCCAGGCATCGCCCGGCTCGCACATGTGGCAGATCATCACCGAACATTACAAGGACGACCAACCGATTCCGTTGACGATGTGCTTCGGTGTTCCGCCATCGTGCACTTTGGTCGCCGGCGGAGGATTCGACTACGTGGTCTTGCCGAAGGGTTGTGATGAAGTCGGCGTGGCCGGCGCGATTCAGGGCAGTCCAGTGAATATCGTCAAGGCTCGTACCGTGGATGCCTATGCAATAGCCGAATCCGAATATGTGCTCGAGGGTCTGCTTTACCCGCGCGACAAGCGTTACGAAACCGCCGAAGCGGAGAACGCCGATACGCAAGGCAAATACTTTTTCCATCCCGAATGGGCTGGCTACATGGGCAAAGCTTACAAGGCGCCAACCTTTCATGTCACCGCCATCACGATGCGCAAACGCGAGACACGGCCGCTCATCTATCTACTCGGCGTGCACATGCTCGACTGCAATAACATCGACACGACCCTGCGCGAGTCGGCGATCTATGAATTGTGCGAACGACTACAGCCGGGAATTATTCAGGACGTGCACATTCCTTACCCCATGACCGACTGGGGCGGCTGTATCATTCAGGTAAAGAAGCGCAACAAGATCGAAGAAGGTTGGCAGCGAAATTTTCTCGCGGCAATTCTCGCTTGCAACCAAGGCATGCGTCTGGCGATAGCCGAAAGTCCGGACATCGACATCTACAGCATGGATGACATCATCTGGTCACTGACGACGCGCGTTAACCCGCACACTGACATCATCAATCCGCTGCCGGGAGGCATTGGTCAAACTTTTCAACCGCAGGAACGCATGACGGCCGGAGAGAAGGAATGGACTGCCTCAAACACTCGGTTCGAAGGCGGCATGGGAATCGATGCGACCGTGCCGTATGGTTACGAGCAGGATTTTCATCGTCCCGTCTATCCAATCGACAAAGTTGATCCGTTGAAGTTCTTCTCGCAGGCGGAACTCGATCGTGCCAAAGAGCGCATGCATGGTTGGGTTGAGGTGCTGGCCAGAACGGGAAGGTAAGATCAATTGTCCGACAAACTTCAGTTTGTCGTGGAGTTTTGCTGGCTAACATTGAGCAGAAACTGAACTGCGACAAACTGAAGTTTGTCGGACTGAAAGATGTCATTACTAGCTCCATATCGCGTTCTTGATCTCACGGGACCGCTCGGTTTTCTTACCGGGAAAATCTTCGGCGACCTCGGCGCCGATGTGATCAAGATCGAACCGCCAGGCGGTGAACCTTCGCGACTACAGCCGCCTTTCTTAAATAACGGAAACGGCTGTCGTCAGAGTCTCTACTGGCTTGCCTACAACGCGAACAAACGCGGCATCACTCTAAATCTCGAAAATAACAAAGGGCGCGAACTTTTTTATCGGCTGGTGGCGGAATCAGATTTCATCATCGAAAGTTTTTCACCCGGCACTCGCGGAGAACTGGGACTTGCTTATGAAGAGCTGAGTCGTGCGAACCCGGCGCTGATTGTGGTTTCGATCTCGCCCTTTGGCCAGGAAGGTCCTTACAAAGATCTACAAGGTTCGGACCTCGAAATCATGGCGCTGAGCGGCGCCATGTCTCTGGCCGGCGAAAAAGGCGGCGAGCCGATGCGCGTGTCTGTGCCGCAAGCGCCCATGTGGATCGGCGCGGAGGCCGCGATGGGCGCGCTGACGGCGCTTGCTTACCGATCGACAACTGGCTTAGGCCAACAGGTGGACGTCTCCGCCCAGGTTGCCGTGATGTCGGCGCTGGCCCATGCGCCGGCATTCTGGGATTTGAATCGCGTGAATCCCGAGCGCGCCGGCGTGTTCGTGACCGGCCGCAGTGTTCTGGGAGCGAAGATGCGCGTGATGTGGCCGTGCAAAGACGGCTGGATCAATTTCATCATCTATGGCGGCGCCGCGGGCCGTCATACGAATCAGCAATTGGTGGCCTGGATGACCGAAAAAGGACTGGCGTCTGAAGGGCTGAAAGAGATCGACTGGAACATATTCGCGGTAACGAACGTCGCGCAAAGCGAAGTGGATCGGCTCGAAGCCCCGATCGCCGGATTTTTCGCAGCGGTAACCAAAGACGAGTTTCTTGAGGGCGCAATCAAGCGCCAGATGCTCGGCTATCCGGTGGCCACTATCGCAGATATTGATCGCAACCCGCAGCTCCACGCGCGAAACTTTTGGCAGCACGTCGAGGATGGCGGTACCGGCAAAACTTTGAAGTATCCCGGCGGCTTCGCGGTGATCAATGGGCAACGATTACAAATTAGGCGCGCCGCGCCACGTGTCGGCGAGCACAATGCGGAAGTTTACGGCGCGGCGCTGGGGCTCAACGAATCCGAGATTGCGTGGCTTCAAGCTGATGGTCTTATCTAAAAAAAGAATCAATCTCTCGCGCAAATCTGTACGCCGAAAATCGTGAAAAGAATATGACTAACAAGAATTCTGCTAAAAATACAGTCGATCCTGAGAGTGTAACGACAGACGCACTTCAGGATCCGATGTCCGGCTATGCCAGCGCCGATGCGCTGCCGGCGAATGACGCCCCGAAGCATGAAACTCACGGGGCGGAGCGATTGAGAGATCCCATGTCGGGATACACCAGTGGCGACGCAGTGCAGACAGATCCGAAAATCGATCTGGCTGACGCCGATCGCATTCATACAGAGAAGAACACAGATTCCATGTCCGGGTATGCAAGCGCAGATGCTTTGGATCCGAACCAGAAATGAGCGATCTAATTCCGCGACTTTCCTTTTCAGAGCTGGATCCGCAGCTGGCCGAATTGCTGCGTCCAAAAGTTGAGCGATTGAATTATTTGGGCGAGTTCTTTCAGTGCACCGGGCATCAACCGCGCGCACTGATGTCGTTTTATTCACTCACCGAAGATCTCAAAGACGCTCTGCCGGACAATTTGACGGAATTAGTCGCGCTGACCATTGCGGCGAAGATGAGAAATGCCTACGAGCGTGTGCAGCACGAGAGGCTCGCGCTCAAACTTGGTTTCAGCGAAGATTGGGTGCGGGAAGTTCTTGCGCTTGAAGAAAAAGATCGAGGAAGGCTTTCGCCCGAGGAGTTGCTGGTCCAACGCTTTTGTATTGCTGTTCTGGAACGCGACGGGCACGGCACGAGAGCGGAATTCGAATCAGCGATCAAGGCGATGGGTTACAAAGATGCAGTGGCTGTATTGATGTTGATTGGGCGTTACGTTATGCACGCTTTGATTGCTAACTGCCTCGCGCTCGAGCCGCCAGTGACGTCGCCGCTCAAGAGCGCAAACTGACAGTTTGCGGCACAATATTATGTCTGTGTCGTCGCCTCTCTGGATTTCCGAATCCGACGTTGCCGCCATGATGGACATTGGCGACGCGATCGCAGCTTTGGAAAAAGCTTTATTGGCAGAAGCGCGTGGCGACGCAAAGAACATGGTGAAGACGCACGTCGCCTGGGGCGACGGCTCAACGCTTCATGCCATCGGGGCCGTATTCCCGAAGGAAAAGTTTGCCGGCACCAAGACCTGGGCTCACACGCAAGGTGGAGCAACACCTTTACTGATTCTCTTTGATAGCGACACGGGGGCGCTAAAGGCAATCATTGAAGCGTTCGCTCTCGGACAGTTGCGCACCGCCAGTGCTTCAGGCGTCGCCACAAATTTATTGGCGGCGAAGGCCGCGGATGACTTTGCTATGATCGGCACTGGTAAGCAGGCTATGACACAGGTGGCCGCAGCTCTGGCAGTTCGATCGATCAAACGCATTCGAGTGTTTGGGCGCAACTTAGAGCGATGCGAGCAATTCGCTGCGCGAGTTAAGCGGGAATTTGAGATTGAAACAATCGCTTCTCGCAGTATACCGGAAGCAGTCGCCGGCGCTTCAATCATTACGGTCGCGACGCGCGCAACCGAACCTATCCTAACGGCTGAGATGATCGCGAGAGGCACGCACATTAACGCGATTGGGGCGATTGTTCCCGGTCGCGCCGAAATAACGCGTGACGTGCTGGACCGTTGCAGTCAAATTGTTGTTGACAATGTGCCGCAGGCGCAGAAGCTCTCGCGAGAATTGATGGATTTGTTCGGCGCTGGCGATCAAGAAGGATGGAAACGCGTAAGCTCACTGGCTGATCTCGTTGCGGGAGGTGAGTCACGCGGCGCGAGCGGCGATCTAACGCTGTTCAAGTCTCTGGGGATGGGCATTTCGGATCTCGCATTAGGGGTTGAAATTTATCGAAAAGCGCGCGCTGATGGCTTGGGCCGCGAGTTTGCTCATCCCGAGAAAGCCGCGCCGCGATTGCGTCGTGAGGTAGAGCAAACTGTCTAGTTTGCCCAGGAGTTGAACAAGACAGAGCCGCAAACTAACAGTTTGCGCCACTAGAAGGAAGACGAGATGGAAGAATTTAGATTTGTCGATCGCACCGGGGCGGTAACTGAACCGCCGCGTTTGATCCCGCCGGTCGTGATCAAGAAGAAAGACATCGATGCCGAGATCGAGCGGCTAGCAGATCATTCGGCTCCGGCAAATGGGCGGCGCGAGTCGAGGGTTTCACATCCGCAGACCGGAATCGGTGATGGCTTGGCTTATACGATCGCCGTTTCAATTTGCGTGCTCAAACCTGGCGAGAGCACGCAGCCCGTCCGGCACAATGCATCGCTGGTAGATTTTTGCATTCGCGGAGGTGGACACACGATCGTTGACGGCAAACGAATTGATTACAAGCAATATGACGTCTGGACAACACCGCCGTGGTCTGTCTACGAACATCTCAACGACACAGACGAGTTGCAGGTGAGGCTCAGTTATGGCAACGCGCCGCTTCTGGAAAAGCTGAATGTGTATATCCTCGACGAAAATCCTGAAGCGACAGCAGAGATCGCACACGCGCGCATCGAAGAGTCAATCGATCCAACGAAGATCAGTCCGTTCGGAACTTTCCCATTGACTGAAGAGGGCGCCTGCTTGATGCCTTATGAAAAGCTAATCAATCCCGATCATATCGAAGTGAAACCACTTCATTGGCCGTGGGAAAAGGTCAAAGCTGAGTTAGACAAGCTCCGGGATTTGGGCAAGAGCTACGCCGGCCGGCGGCTCTATTTGATGTATGACCCGGCCACCGGCCGCACCAATGGAACTACGCATACGTTCTTTGCGACCATCACGATCCGTCCGAAGAACATCGTCGATCGTCCGCATCGTCACGTCTCTGCCGCGGTGAATTATTATTTCCATGGCCGCGGATACAGCACGGTCGAAGGACAGCGATACGAATGGGAGGCAGGCGATTTAATGTTGAGCGCGCCAGGCTGGGCCGTACACAACCACGCCTCGAAAGATGAGGACGTTTACGAATTGACCATTCAGGATCAGCCGATGCATCTCGCGTTGGGCTCATTGCTTTGGCACGAAGACTTGCGAGGCGAACCCAAGTTACTTGGATTGTCAACGGGGTTTTCGACCAATCGCGATGTAGCGCAACCTGTTAGGTTGCGGAGCGCGAGTTGATAGCTGAAAACGCAAACTGACAGTTTGCGACACTCAAATGATTGCATTGAAGCCAAACTTTCTGCGCGGCTCATACACGCCGGTTGTGACGCCGTTTCGAGACGGCAAGGTCGATCTCGACAAGTACGCCGAGTTGATCGAGCGCCAAGTGCGCGAAGGCTCGCACGGCGTGGTAGTCAACGGCACAACCGCAGAACCCAGCAGCCTCACAATTGAAGAAAGGTGCGAGTTGGTGAACATCGCGGTCGAGACTGTCGCAAAACGCATTCCCGTAGTGGCGGCAACTGGATCACAATCGCTTGCTGAAACAATCGGACTAACTGTGAGCGCAGAGGAAGCTGGCGCTGATGCCCTGCTGGTTGTCACGCCTTACTACATCAAGCCGCCACAGCGCGGCCTGGTTGAATATTTTGTAGAGATTGGAAAGCGCACCCCTCTGCCGTTGATGATTTATCACATACCCGGTCGCGCCGCGGTTTCTATCACTCCCGCGACGCTCGCCAAAATCGCTGAGCGTCTTCCGAATCTCGTCGGGTTGAAGCACGCGGCAAACGATTTCGAATATCTCACGGAGACCCTCGCGCTGTTGGGATCAGAGTTTCGGATTTTCTGTGGCCTGGAGGCGCTCAGCCTGCCGATGCTGGTCATTGGCGCAGCGGGTTTGATGAATGCGGTTGGAAATCTTGCGCCGGCGCGCGTTGCGGCGACGTGCCAGGCGGTCGATCGAGGAGACTTGATGGCAGCGCGGCGGTTGCACTTTGAATTGTTCGAACTGAATCAAGCGATTTTTCTCGATACAAACCCAATTCCCTTGAAGTATATGATGTGGCGGCTAGGTCTTCTTGAAACGCCCGAGGTCCGCCTGCCGCTAGCGGTGCTTCGTGGGGAGCAGCGTAGCAAGCTCGATGAGGTGCTGAACCGGGCAGGGCTGCTCGAGATGCAAGAGCTATCCGCTGGGTAGGTAAATTTGTCGGAAACATGAGCTGGAAGAACTATGATTATCGCTAAAGTAAGTCCACTCGACCTTTTTCTTTCTGGCGCTGAAGCAAATGTTTGAACCTGTCAAAAATCAAAGAATCTCTGACGAGATCTTGCACCAGATCAGAGATGCGGTCATGAGCGGCAAGTTTCAGGTTGGTGATCGTCTCCCGAACGAGCGCGCGCTGGCAGAACAGTTTGCCGCCAGTCGCACCTCAGTGCGCGAGGCATTGCGCGGGCTTGAGCAGACCGGCGTCATTTACATCAAGAAAGGTGTCAATGGCGGCGTCTTTGTCGCCGATCCCGATCACCGTTTGGTAAGTCGTCCTTTCCAAACACTGAGACAGGTAATAGAAAAAATGTCAGGGGCTGTCGAGAGTGGAGAGCCCCCTAGTTCTTTCGATCTGAAATTCCACAAATTGATCGCGCGCGCCGCGCGGAATCCCATTTTGGAAATGCTCTCGGAATCGATGCTCGAAGTAGCATCGCAGGTCATCACGGATCTTCACCCATCGATCGACGTTCTCAAGCACGTCGTAGACCGACACCGGGAAGTTTTTGAGGCAGTCCAGAATAGAGATGGGGAGCTCGCGTTTTCGGTAATGTCGAACCACATCATCGACGTGAGAAATCGGCTGGCGAAGAGTTCGGTGTGGGCCGAACAACAGGGAAAGTCGAGGTCAAAGAGAACTTGAGAACTGCGCTATTTAAGACCTACTGAAAGAATGCCTTTCGCTGACAAATCCCGGGGCCGCCCTAAATATCCATAATTTTCGTTATTGTTGATTGCCTTCCGAGCGGCCAAAGCGCAGCCAACTACAAAAAACTCGATGGACTACATTGTGGTTTGATCGGAGACCAGGAGAGTTTCGACCCGTCCTTCATTATATTCGCAGGATATCCGATATGTTTCGAGCGGAGAACTTGGGAGTCTTGCTCCCAGTACTCGCAAAAACCTCGCTCACCAATCTCAAGAATGTTCAAGTCCCGTGATTAAGACTCTCATATAATGTTCTACGTCGCGGAAAACAAGAAGCATCTAGCGATTGAGTTGACGCGGCGGCGCGAATCAAAGCACCCTTCGCCGCACGACGCAAGTTGCGAGAGGCGCTTCCGCCGCTCGCGTCCCGAATTGTTGGGCCGCGCCAAATTGGATCGCCATGATCAAACGCGCCCACAATATCCTCAGTTCTCAACGGGCACGTCTTGCATCTTCATGTAGTAGCCGCTACGCGCCCGTACTACCAACTTCCGCTCCTTGCCTTTTGAGTCGCGCACTTTCGTTCTTACCTCCAGCTTGTGCATGCGCCCGTCGTCCTGTTCGTTCTCCTTGAGCGTGAAGCCGACGTACTGCGTTGTTAGATGCGGCGTCAGATCAATCTTCTCAACTTCAATTTAAGCTGCTTCTTCTCTTCGCCTCTGACAATGTCCAGCAAGTACTCTTTGCCTTCCTGCTTGAACATTTGACTAATCTGCGAGAGCGAAAACTCCGCCGCGGGCCTGCCATCGATTGCTGAGACCACATCGCCTTCTCGCACCCCAGCATAAGTCGCCGGAGAATTCTCAACAACTCGGGATACTCTCAGGATTTTGAAGTCTGCGCCGTCAGCGCGCAAGCGGATGCCGCTCATGTCATATTCAAAGCGGTCAGCGAAACTCACATTCGGCTCCAGAATCATCTGCTTGTGTGCGTAATCGAAGATCACTTTGAATCTACGTAACAGCTCCCCACCGATGACTCCACTGAAATCAGAACTGGCAAACGCCCCTTTTCGATCCTGGGCGAAGTGGACTACCGGGTCGGTCAGCGTGAAGTGTCCCAATTGCAAATTGGGCAGGCGGCCGACAAGTAACTTCACTTCTCCTCCCACGCCCATCGCACCCGGCTCCGTGATAGTCCTTGGCGCGGCTGCAAGCAGATTATTGGTTGCGATCACAGGAGTATTGAGAATCAGGGTGAATCTTCCTGCCCCCGAGTCGACCATGAATTGACCTGCAAGCGGCTTGCGCCCCACCAAAGGAATTTTCATTGGGGCAAATGGGAGCTTGCTCAGAATATTGAGTGGGATACTTTCACCCGCACCTGCATATTGGTAAGCCGCCGGCTCGTGCAGACTAACAACCCGCGATTGGTAATCGATCTCCACGACATAACGGCTGAATAACGTGTATCCAATCACGCCATCGATGACTCTACCGATGGCAGGCGGAGTTCTGTCCGGGGGTAAGACCACGAAGGTCTGATTATTCATCGTAACTCCGGGAAGAGTCAGCGAGGCGCCCTTTATTGAAGAAGTTTCGAAAGTGCCTTCCCCGGCACCGCTGCCTCTGCCTTTGCCTTCACCTTTCAAGCCCAGGGCTTGTGCAGCTTTCAAGTAAAGGACCAACCCGGAGCCAGCGGCTGAATCCAGGATAAACGTCAAAGGCTCGGAGTCATTGACCCTGGCTTTGATGAGAACGTAATTCTCGCCGGTAATTTCGACTGGGATAGAGGCGACCTCAGCTTGCTTCACCACCGGGTTTTGCGCGGCAACGCTAGTAACAAAGCTTTGCGCGCCTACGCAACAAGTCATGGCGATCAAACCAATGGTCACTCTTCGCAGAAGCAAAAAAGGAACTTTCATTCAACCACCTTCACCAGATCATCGCCAGAACGCGTCCAACAAAGTGTTCGACCGCGCGTCTGATTAAGCCAATTCCCTTAACTTCGATTACTGTCGTAGCTCGAGATAGCCTTCACCCATGAAGTAACACTGTCCACCACCCTTCCTTGCCCTTAGGATTTTTCAAACAGCACCCCCATGCTGCGGTAGTCGAAGGTGACGATGAAGTCTTTGAAGAAATCATTTTCTAACCGGTTCATAATTACTTGATTTTCGTAGCTTACGGGGTTAATTCGATTTTCGGTTGTCCCGGCACTATTGCCGTCAATTTACCGGCTTCGTTCGCGATCGTGAAAATAACGGTTGGTGCAAGTACGAGTGCATATTGTCCGGCATACAAATCATAAATGCGCGGGTCAACTTGGACGGCGCGGCGCGCCTGCGGAAGTTCGTACTTCTCCCCAAACAAAATCGCTGCTAAGTCA
>WNGL01010875.1_pt1 | contig 10661 bp, 12 predicted proteins | sample 5400591 | NCBI WGS metagenome assembly WNGL01 (sample SAMN13153377, study PRJNA577476) | soil metagenome | isolation source: 80 cm soil or saprolite under Garry oak tree replicate 1 | place: USA:California | collected 2016-06-15
GGTCCAGCCAGCGTGGTGTTCCCGTTGTTCGTGACCTTGTAGGTGTAGGTGATGGTTTGTCCCACGGCGCTGTATGTTGTGGGGTTTGCGCTCTTGGCGAGCGTCAGAACTTTGTTTTGGCTCGCGGTCACCGTGAAGGAAGCCTGGTTTGAAGTAAGACCATTGCCGGAAGCGGTGGCTTTGTTGATGATCGAGCCGGCGTCGATGTCGGCCTGGGTGATCGTGTGCGTCGAGGTACAGCTTGTCGAGGCTCCTGGAGCCAGCGGACCGCTGCCGCACGGGCTAATCGCCCCCTGTTTATCATCCGCCACGCTGAAGGGTCCAGCCAGCGTGGTGTTCCCGTTGTTCGTGACCTTGTAGGTGTAGGTGATGGTTTGTCCCACGGCGCTGTATGTTGTGGGGTTTGCGCTCTTGGCGAGCGTCAGAACTTTGTTTTGGCTCGCGGTCACCGTGAAGGTAGGACTTGCACTCTTGGCGAGCGCCAGAACTTTGTTTTGGCTGCCGGTCACCGTGAACGAAGCCTGGTTTGAGGTAAGGCCATTGCCGGAAGCGGTGGCTTTGTTGGTGATCGAGCCGGCGTCGATGTCCGCCTGGGTGATCGTGTGGATCGAGGTACAGCTCGTCGATCCACCCAATGCCAGCGGGCCGGCGCCGCAGGGACTGATCGTACCCAGCTTGTCATCGCTTACACTGAACGGTCCAGCCAGCGTGATATTCCCGCTGTTCGTAATCGTATAGGTATACGTAATAACTTGTCCCATGGCGTTGTAGCTGGTCGGGCTCGCGCTCTTGGCGAGAGTCAGGCTCGCGGACTGCGGGAAATTCACCGTGGCCCTATCCGACGCTTGTGAATTACCGGCAGGTGAGGTTACGGTTACCGTTACCTGGTTGATCACTTGTGATGCGTTGGCATTGCCGAAAGTCACATCGTAATAGCAGGTCTTGGATACGCCGGTCCCAATGGTTGTGCCAATTAGCGACGCGCAACTGGGTGCTCCTGCAGGCGCGGTTGTGCTGCCGGTCAGCGTCAGGCTGCCCGTTTTGTCGTCGATGATCGATGAGATCGTTCCAGATCCGCCGCTGTTCGTGATGGAAACCTTGTAGGTAACGGTATACGGATATACGGCATTCGCCGGGAGAGTCTCGTTATCCGTGAAGAAAGTATCGCGGTTGCCGTCATTGTCCTTCACGACAGAGATGTTCGGTGTGTTCTCGTAGTTCGTGAATGTACAGGTCGTGGTCTTGCCGGACTCAATCGTAATACCGGTGACTCGGTGGTTCGCGTTGTCAAAACTCCCAATACCGGCTCCGCTTTCCAGCGTGCAGCCCGCTAGCGTGAGAGTCCAATTTTGAGGAACTGTCTCGGTAACCGTTTCAGAACTGCTTCCGATGGCGAGGCCGATGGGAAGAGTTTGGCCCGAACCAGTGATCGTATAATTCGAAGGCTGACCCGACGGAACCGGGTTCACCAGGAAATTGAAGCTGGTTGCCGAAGTCGTGTTCCCATTGGCCACCTTCTTAATTACGAGGAGGCCGCCACCGGGCGAAACGATGCAATCGAACGGATTATTGTTGCCGCCACTGCCAGCGGAAGGATAAGAGCAGACGTTGACCAGGATGGAGTTCGGCAAAAAAGTCTTTAGGATCTTCATGTATAACGTCGCATCGTACGGATAATTCGATCCGGGGCCATTTGGCACAGTCGGGCCAAATGGGTCCGTATCTGTAATTAGATTGCCTGCAGGGGTTGCCGTTGACCCAGGAAGCGGACCGGCCTGAATATCCGAGCCGGTGTTATAGCTCTTCGAGGCTGGGCTTCCGCAACGATCCGTTCGAGTGTTATTGCATGAAAAAGCAAAGGGTGATCCGGTTGTCTGGACGACCACGTTGGGGTTCCCGTTCTGGTTCGTGATCTCGCCGCAGACCGCGTAATTAATTTTGCCGTCGCCATCGTTGTCGAACAGAGCGCAGGCATCACCAGTAGCCCCGGAACCAGTCCACAGGTCGATTGAATCCCAACTCCAGAAAATCTGGTAATAGTTGGGGTCACTGTTATCTCGTCCCATCTGAGTCAAGTCGCTTTGGGACTGCACGCCCTTCTCATTCGCGCCCTGTTGGTCTAAAACGGCAAAGAACGTATAGGGTATGGTCAAACTGGACATCACGCCCGACTCGGTTGCGGTGGCTTTGATGGTTAGGAAACCGGCTGCCGGCTTTTCCGCCGGCAGTTCCACTTCGGTTCGGACCTGACCGTTTTCGTCAGCTAACCGAATCAGAGGTGCGCGGTTACGTCCGTCTTGAACTGCGATGTTCACGCGCTCACCCGGATTGAAGCCATGTGCCGTGATCCATGCTTTTTCTCCAGACTGGTACGACGACCCATCCGTGCTCATAACTGCGCCTCGGACGAACATCGCCTGTGCACTGGAACCCGAAGAGCCCTCCGCTTCGATGATGAAGCCGGCCCCCCCGGAGTCGCCAGAGTTCACTGTCCATGCGGCCTTAAACGTCCCATCAAAATCGGCGTTGGTCCACCACATTTCGTGACCCATGTTCGATTCCCTGTTGCCATTGGCATGCGTCACCCGCAGGCCCACACGCTCGTATGGGGAAAAGCCGCTGCCGAAAACGTTGACGGTTTCTCCGGCGAGGTAGACGTCCCTGTCCGTGCTGATGGCGGCGCCCAGCTGCGCGCGTTCGCCCAGGTTGGACTGCCGATGCGGTGAAGCTGACTTTGCAGACACCACAAATAGGGCAACCAATAAAGCCAAAACGACAAGCAGCCATGCCGGAGGCCTACTTGAACGCCGTTTTGTGTTTTTGTCTCCGGCCCGCCTCATCTCTTGATGGCTTCTCAAGACGCGCGCGATCGCGCTAAGGGACTGTAACCGGAACTTAGGTAAACGCATACTTCCTCTCTTCAGAATTCCCTCCTCAGTGTGGCTGGTCGAGCCGGTGGAAAGACTCCCACAACTTTCAATCACGTTTCGTTACGGAGTCGAAGGCAGTCGAAAATGTCCTGCTATTCAGCTCGACCTGGATCGCCGCCAACGTTAATCGAAATAGTGGAGTGCCGAAAATCGGACTAAGGTGGCCGACATAAAGTACGCATTAGGACTCGAGTGAAAATAGGACGAAGGTGCAAGACATAAAACACCAACAGGACAAACGTTAAATGTTTTTGAAGGCAGCAGTCGATATCTACAGAAAGTCCGGGCCCCCCGCCAGAAAAGCATGCATCGATCTATGCTCGCGGCGCGCCAGTACCGGAGTTTTGCAGTCTGTTTCTGATGCCGGCAATGACGCGGAGGCACCGCCGGAGCTGCTTCTCTTTGCGATGCCAGGTCCGCGCGGCCTGGCTCAGAAACGAGCGCGCAACGGCAGAGTTTTTGGCGCCATGTCGAATGACCAGATAGACGCAATACGCATATGTCGCTGCGTTCAACTTCGTCACTAATTCGAGCGCAGCATTTAAATCTCGGACGACCCCTGGACGCTTTTCGGCAAGACTATTTGCGATTCGGTCGGCCAGGTCGAACAAAGCTGTCGGGTCTGGTGGCAACCGGTTCCGTGTCATGACTTCTCTTTTCTGATCGAACGTTTGCCTCTCACTCTGTGACAAGCAAACGATTTCGGACGTGTTCATATGGTCCGCAAGCCCAGCTCGTAGCCGCTCGCAGCGCTGCGAATGGTCAGTAGTTCGTTGCGCCGCTCCTGCCCTTCTTCGGCGAATCCCACGTGGCACCACCGGCCGAATTCGTGAATCACTTGGTCGAACGCAAGACCCGACCGCGCGATCCGTTCACAGACCTCCAAGGGCGTGCCGAATTGGGGGCAAAGGATATCGGCGGCCAATCCGCACGTGTGCATGGAGTGTTTCGATCCCCCCAGCATCTGATTCAGCCGGGCCGAGCGGAACCCGCTGGTGACGTGAATGGGCTTGTTGCCTAGCGCCGCGCGCACAAGCTCCAGGCCTGCCGCCAACCGGACCAGGTTCGGCATCAACTGGCCGGGAGGTGTATTGTCGATGCCCGCCCGGACTGCAGTGTCCGAGAGGGTCAGTTCTTCGAAAGAGAAGTGTGTGGACAGATTCATTCCTCAATCTCCTTTTCCGCTTTGATTAGATCCAGATCGAGTGGTTCTCCGGTGTGCTGCCGATAGGCCTCGGCGCCCGTCTCGATGATCTGTAAAAGCGTGTCGCCGATGCCGGCGTCGTGATCAGGATTGCGTTCGGCCTGCATTTCGGCGACAGCCACCGCCGCCTCCATGATTTGGAAAATCAGACTCGGATTCATTTGCCCTCCTTAAATATGCGGGTCGCGTTGCTGAGGTCCGTCAGATTCTTCGTAAGTTGATTGAAGTAGATGTCCGAGGGGACGTTGCTCGAAACGGCGCCGCGGTACGCCAACCAGGAAGTGCGGGTGATGTTGTAGGACTCGATCAGCGCCTCCAGCGCCGGCTTCGTTCCAGCGGGAAGCCGGTTCGCTTCGAATTCCACCCGAGCTTGATCGATCGTCGCTTGGGCGATCAGCAACGTGTCGTATGCGGCGGAATCCGTCGTGCTCAAAGCTCCGGGATGGATCGTGTAACGCGCGGCACAAGCCGGGGTTGCCAGCATCAGCGGAATCGTCAGGACGAGCACGAACGTCTTCAGCCCAGGGATCTTGCTCCCAAACGCCGTCGTGATGTTGCCGGCGATGCTGTGCAGGAATCGAAACAGCCACAGATAGCCCGGACTGCCGTTCGAGGCGGGCTCGGGCATGGACGATACCGCCGCGGAGAAAATCCAATAAATCACGACGGCGGTCCAGAATTGATGTTGTGTGACGAATTCGAACATGGGTCCTCCTTTCCTTCACTTTCCCGAGATTCCTCTGAACATGTAGAGGACGGCGGCGGTGAGAATGGCCCATCCGCCTTTGAGCCAGGACTGAGCCTGCTCGAGTGCGGACACGCGCTCGGAGAGCTTGCGAATCTGGATCAACTCGCCTTCGATGCGCCCGAGCGCACGTAGAATTTCGCTATAGGGATACATCGCGGTCTCCTTTCTGGTGTTGTAGGGGCGGTCTATGACGTCTATGACCGCCCGCGATGTCTCGGTTTCGACATCGTGGGCGGTCATAGACCGCCCCTACAGTTGTGGGACACTTAGGCGCAGATGAAGGTCATCGAGTCACTCCAATCGGTGTAACCCAGTTTGCCCAGCGCTCGGACCTGGAACGCGTAGGCCGCGCCGGGACTCAGACTGCGAATCGTGGTTTTCTTCGGGCTGGTGAGTGTGACCGTCGTCCATGATCCGGGCACACCATCGGCAACGGGAGCGTAACGCACGTCGTAGCCGACGGCCTTCGGCAGGGACTTCGCCTTGACCACGACTTCTCCGGTGGAAGAACCACGGTCAATCCAGTCGAAGGCCGCCGGAGGCAGCGGCTGCGGCGCGGTACGGATCTTAGGAACCGCCGCGAATCCGCTGGTGTCAAACTTCGCCTGATCGCCGTCGGAGGTATCCTCGACGTAGTGTCCAAGCTGCGTGGCCATCTTGATCACCACTTCGCGTTGTTTCTTTTTCGCGCTGATGGCCTTCTTGCCACCATCTTCCGCGTCGGAAACCAGAACCGAAAAGGTGTCCAACGCCGTTTTGAACGTGTCCATACTCAGTGGTGGATTGGCATAATTCGGATTCCCGTTCATGCGCTCGCGGATGGTGTTCAACTGCTTGAGGAGATCGGCGTCCGGAACTTTCTGGAAGCCGAGCACGGGCTTGATTTTCGTTACCTTTGGCATACCGATTTTCCTTTCTTTAAATTTCCGGCCGCTGACCACCGATCACACATCGAGAGGAGGCGGCCGGATTGAAGACTTCCTCCCGAAACTTTTAGAGGGTCAGGTCAGATCTCCCAAGGCGTCGATCGATTCTCCAGCAGTCGCCTCGGGTTCCCCAAGCGCGCGTTCGCCGGCGGGCGTAATTTTGGAGTAGCGTTTCAAATGGCCTTCAGGCTCCTGGGCTGGATGGGCCACCCTCGACTCCACAAGCTGGCGGCCTTCCAGGCGGACCAGCGATTCATCAACAGCTCGGGTCGTGATCGGCTTTCCCGTCAGCTCACTAACCTTGTGAGCAATGTTCGCGGTATCGGCTTCCCCGCGAAGCAGGTGAACGGCCTTCAACACTAATTGCTCCAGTTGCGCCTGCGATTGGGCTTCCTCCGCATCGAACGCCCCCGGGCGTACCGGCCCCAGACCCTGGCGCTTTAGAATCGCCTTGGCATAGCTCACGCTTCGTTCGGCCAGGCGCTTTTCATCGATCCGGGTCCGCTGGGGCAGTTCGGCTTGAACGGCCCAGACCGCGAAGAACTCCTCCAACGCCTTCCGGTGTTGCGGATACCGCTCACACCAACGCGCGAGCGCGGTGTCGCCGGGGGTTTCCTCTTCCAGCATCAACTCGTCCACGATGTCTTCAAAGCGTTCGTCGTTATTGCTCATTTCTGGCCTCCTATTGCGGCACGCATCGCGTTGAGAGCCGCGTTAATCCGGTTCCGGATCTGCCGCTCGCTTTTGTTGAAGTGACGTACCAGGTCCTTGACCTGCAGGCCCTCCATGAAATGCAGGCGGACGGCCTTCCGGTCCCGCGGATCCTTCACGGCGTCCCAGGCTTTCTGGACCAACTGGCGCGTGCGGGCCTCGTCCTCTTCCTCCAAAAAGTGTTCTAAAGGGCCCGGCCGCTGATCGAGGGCCACTTCAAGGGGCCGCAGTTCGTCGCCATCGGCGTCATGCTCCTGGACCGTTCCGGCCATCTGATCACGGTGGCCCATGACGGAATTCTTGTGTTTGCGGACAGTGTCGATGGCCCGACCCCGGACGGCCTTATTGAAAGCGACCTCCAGAAACTCGCCCGGACGGGACGGTCTCTCCTCCAGAATGAGTTCCAGGATCTTCGTGTCCACTTTCCACACAATCTCCTCGCTCGTCACCTCATCAAGACCTTGAGCCAAACGGGTCGAAATCCGGCCTATACGCGCGCTGAGTTCCGAAACGAGCTGACCGAGGAGATCCTCGTTGGCCTGCAGAATGCGGTAGATCAACCCGCTCGTTGCTCCCTCGGAAGGCCGTCTTCGCCATTCCACGCTGCTGCGGCGAATGTGCCGGATCAAATAGACCAGCGTCTCGCTTTGAAGGTGAGGTGCGGCGCCAGCCCACTCTTCCCGACGCAGCAGCAGTGTCTTCTGGATTTCGGTTTCGACAGTGGCCCGCCTCGTATACGATTGGCCGCCGGCGTTCGATGACGTCAGCGGCCGCATGCCGGCCCAAGAACCTGATTCCTGAGATAGTAAATTGTCGCCCATAGGACTGAACGCTCCGCGGCGTCCGATTTGAGGAATCCGGACGCGATTGAAAGAGAAGCTGATTTCTGTGACGAAAATTTGCGCTTACACTATATATAACCGCCCCGCCTTCGAATTCCGGAAATCGCGCAGCGGTTTGGAACGCATGCTAGGGCGATTTTGCTGCGGCTAAACTCAAGATTGCAAACCTGATCGGATTTTCGTCCTTTCTGGACAGAAAATCGAAAGTCCCGCACGGCATTTCGTATTTTCCACGCAGAAAATCCCAGGTTCCGTCAGCATTTCGCACTTTCCACGGAAAATCCCCAAATTCTGCACAGCTTTCGCACTTTCCACGCGGAGGATCCCAAAACCGCATTGCCTTTCGCATTTTCCACGTCGAAAATCACAAAATTCCCTCAGCATTCGCACTTTCCATCAGGAAAATCGGAAATTCCGCACGGGATTTGGAATTCTCCGTGTGAAGATCCTGAATTCCGGCGGCGTTTCGCTTTTTCTGCGTGGGAAATCCCAAATTCTGCGCAGCGTTTCGCATTTCCACACTGAAATCACAAATCTCGTGCGGCATTTCGCATTCTCCGCGCAGAAGATCGCAAATTCCGTGCAGCATTTTGCTTTTTCTGCGGCACATTCACATTTTCCAGCGGAAAAGGCGCAATGCTGTCTGGCGGCTTTGTCGACCGTGGAGAATTTGAGGGAGAATCGGCGTCTGCCGCCGAATCAACCGTGTCTGCGCTCCAATTCCCGGAGCCGGATCTCTTCTTCAATCGCCTTGGCCAGTTGTTCGTTCATCTTCTTGATCCGAACCCACAACAGGCCCAATAACATGATGGCGACGAGATTCACGCCGACTTGCAGCCAATCCGTCATGACTGACAAGGGATCGTCGGAGACCCATCGCCAGGCCGCAACGAATACGAGATAAGACAGCACCCCGAAATACCCGACTTCAGTAATGAGATCCGCTCGGAATATGGAAACTTTGTCCCGAAACCAGAGCGTGGCGCGGTCCCAGCTCAATTCTTTCAGATCCGGATCCACGATGCTCAAAAGCGGCCGTTCCCATATGCTCCGGTAGTACGCCTTCCGGAGGATGGTCGACGCCAGCATCAGCCATACGGGAAGCGCGCCCAGAAGGCGGTCGCGGTTAGGACTGCCCGGCACCGCGTCCTGACTGCTCAGCAGGACAGTCAGTCCTGCCACGAAGAAGAGCACATTGGCGTGCCAGACCACGATACGCCGCTCCTTCAGTTCGCGGTGCCGCGGATCTGCCGGACCCTGCCTGCGGGAGATCATTCGCCATGCCGCCGCCATGACCGCGCCGGCGACAGCGAAATACACGTTCAGAATAGGCAGCGCCAGCCGTGGAGCCATGAAACGCGCAGCCTCCTGAAAAGCGATCACGCATGCGCCCGTCCAGGCGGCATCCAGGAGCATTTCTCGAAACGATCCTTCGGCCGGGTAGGCGTAGGCGTCGCGCAAACGGAGCAGCGGCAGGACGAGGACCATCAGCGCCGCCAATTGGAGCAACGGCGCACCGGCAAGCGGAAAGCAGATCGAGATGTAGAAAAAGGACGCTTCTCCAATCAACAGCCAGATATTGAAGGACGCCTCCATCTGGTCCCTGATGACGCCGGCGACGGCCTCCCCGGCCGCCCACGCATAGTCGCGGCCGGAATTGCAATCCAGACGTTCCAGCTTATGTCGAATCCCCTCGCGCTCGAAACGCGGCGTGAGTTTCTCGGCTAAGACGACGAGATAGGCCGGTATCGCTTTCTTCGTTTTGGGAACAGGTCCGTATGCAAGCGTTTTCATTTTATAAAGCTCCAGAAGGTCTACGAAATTCGCGTCACGCTCTCGGCCGATTCTCGCGGGCGTTCATCTCTGGACGGATTTGTCCTCTCAAACATGAGATAAAAAGAAGGTCGCAAAATACATGCTATTTGTAAAAAATTGTGAAACTCGTTTCTGCGAAGTTGTGCGCGGCCGAAATTTGCAAAGGAGAGCTTAACGAATTTCACTTTCGCACTCATTTGTTTCGGTTGCCGACCGTGCTGAAACAAGTCATCGGCTGAGACTTTCGGATCAGGTCGATTCAAAACCCAAGCGCGAAAGTGCTTTTGCCAAATCGAGGGCAGAAAACGGCTTTGCAAGCGTTACATCTGCTCCCAAGCCCCTGGCGCTTTCCAAGTACTCTTCGGCCTCGATGAAGCCTCCGCCGCTGATCGCGATTATTTTAGGCTGCGCTGCGCCGGCAGTCCCGCAGCGAATTTTCAGGATTAAAGCAATGCCATCCGCATCAGGCATCAAAATGTCCGTCACGATCAGGGAAAAATCGGAGTGCTCTTCATAGATTGAAGCAGCGGTCTTTCCATTGTCGGCAACATAAACTTCAAAACCCTGTCCCTCAAGGACCGCTCGAACGAAATTTTGCACAAGTGCATCATCGTCAACGACAAGAGCAAGGTGACGGCGACTTGATGAGGCTTGTCCCATAGTCAATAGAATACATCTGGAAGAACGGGGAGCGAGATGGCGAACTCTTCTACCGGAAAGTCCGAACTTTCCCGAAACAAATTCGGCGAGATCTCAGATTCGATACCTGAGAACCTCAGGATCACACACTGGGATCAATTGGCGTCGTTTGAAACTCTTGACACCCGGTTACGTTTGCGCGACGATACCCGTATTCATCACAACTAGGGCGCGAGGAAAGGTCCGGGTTCGATTCGACGAGGATGCGTAATGGATTTTCCCCCGAGAGAGTGTTGCTCGCGGCCTCGTCTTTTGCCCCCACGGTGGGCTGACAGCGAATGGGTGTTCCGCAAAGGGGTAAGATCATGCTTAAAAGGCACACGTTCATTGAGAGGATTGGAAGTTGTTGGGTTGCCACGCTCGTTTTGTTGCTGATGGCGATTCCCATGTTCGCTCAGCTCCCGACGGGGACAATTCTGGGCGTCGTGAAAGATTCCAGCGGCGCCGTGATCCCAGGGGCTGGTGTCACGATAACCAACATCGATACCTCTTTGACTCGTACTGGGGCCTCTGCTGAGGACGGTTCCTACCGGTTTCCGGCACTGCCGGTCGGTCACTATCGTTTGGACGTGATGAAGGAAGGATTCTCGGCACTCTCCCGCACGGGTATCACACTGGAGGTTGGGCAAGAAGCCAGGATTGACCTTATTTTGGAAGTGGGATCGCCGGGCCAAACCGTTACGGTGGCCGAAGAAGCGCCTCTGGTGCAGACCTCGAGCAGTACGCTGGGCGGCGTGGTGAATGAGCAACAGGTCTCGGACCTGCCGCTCAACGGCCGGAACCTGG
>WNGL01024536.1_pt1 | contig 10660 bp, 12 predicted proteins | sample 5400591 | NCBI WGS metagenome assembly WNGL01 (sample SAMN13153377, study PRJNA577476) | soil metagenome | isolation source: 80 cm soil or saprolite under Garry oak tree replicate 1 | place: USA:California | collected 2016-06-15
TGGATCGGCGCGCAGGAGCGACGTGAGCACACCCGCCAACGGGCCGGCGTGCGTCGGCGGCCGTATCTGGCCACCGGCCACGGCACGCAACAGTGCCAGCGGATTGTCGTTCAGGCCGAACGGCGGTTGTCCCTCGATCGCCGCGTACAGGGTGGCGCCCAACGCGAACACGTCGGACGCCGATGTCGGAGGTGCTCCGTTGGCCACCTCGGGCGCCAGGTACGCGGGTGTGCCCGACACCAGGCCGGTCACGGTGAGGACGACGTCGTCGGTGGCTCGGGAGATCCCGAAGTCGGCGAGTTTGGCGATGCCGGTGTCGGTGAGCAGGACGTTGCCGGGCTTGATGTCCCGGTGCACCACGCCCGCCCGGTGCGCCTCGGACAGCGCCGATGCTATCTGCGTGCCGATCGACGCCACGTCCCGTAGGGGCAGCGAACCCTGGCGGGCGAGCACGGTGGACAGACTGCGGGCGGCCACGTACTCCATGATCAGCCACGGCAGCCCGTCCTCCTCGACGACGTCGTAGATGGTCACGGCATTGGGATGGTGCAGCCGAGCGGCGATCCTGGCCTCCCGCCGCGCACGTTCGGCCGCCTCGCTGCTGGCACCGCCGGTCAGCAGCAGGTGCGGCAGCAGTTGTTTGACGGCCACCGTCCGCCGCAGCTTCTCATCGAGACCGCGCCACACGATGCCCATCGACCCGCTGCCGATCCGCTCGACCAGGCGGTAGCGCCCGGCGATGCGGCGGTCCTCGTCGCCCACGACTGTGGCTCCCCCCGGTTGGTGTCGACCGTGCCTGGCACCCGCACCTGAATACCACGGGTTCGTGTGCTCCCCGACGACCGTTTCCCGCATCTCGGGTCGCCACGGCGTTGCCGGTGTGACGACTGCTCCGATCGCACGAGCTATCGTGCTGGGCATGGACGTCGATCCAGGCGAGCCCATCGACTTACTGGCCGTGCGCCGTCAGGCTGTCATGCAGTGGGAACTGGTGTCCGCTGGTCCTGACGACTGGGCGCACATCCAGGTCGGCACCCTCGCCCGGGGCGGCTGGTACGTGGATCATACCGGCTTCGGTACCCGCCGGTTCAGCGACAAGAAGGCCGCTTGGGCGGCGGTACGCCGACTGGCTGACCTGCACGACGGCGACTGGAAGCGCGTGTCCTGCGACGGCGGCCCTCGGCAGAAAGTACGTCCGCTCGACGGTTCCCGGATTCTGTACAGCGGATCCGACGTCTGCTCCCTCTACCATTGCTGGGGCCGGGACAAAGAGCGCATCTGGCGGCGGTACGAGGCCGCGATCACCGGCAGCGGCAGGCTGCTGCGCAACACCGAGAACAACCCGTCGACGGACCACGGCGGCTATGAATTGCGCGAATACACGGATCCGTTCGATAGATCCGCACGGTACGCACTCAGTGATATGGGATATCACGATTTCCGTATGACCGACTACCCGAACCGTGCGTCGGCCGAGCAGCACTACGAAACAGCCGTGCGCGTCCCGCGTCAGGCCGGCGGTCAGCCCGGCTGAGGCCCCCGGGTGGCGACACGCCGCCCGACCTATCGAACTCATGTTCGATCGCTCGGTATAAGATCCCCGCCGTGGTTGGTGGACCGATGATGAGGAGACTGGCATGTCTGGAACCTCGGGCGGGATCGCACTGAACCCGACGGGCGAGTCCAACGGTGCTGCGGTGTCGGGTGGCTTGGAAGCGTGGATCGCCCGGTCGGACGACACCGCACCGTTGGACACGGTCGATCGCCCCTCGGGGGCGGCGGTGGCCGGCCGGCTGGCCCAGCAGTCGACCGTGACGGCCGACGCGCTGGCCGAGCTGGACGCGATGGAGACCGAACTGCTTGTCGCCACGGGAAAAGCTCGGTTACAGCGCGATCCGGCGTGGCTGGACGTGTTGTCCGACAAGGAGGTCACCGCCGAGCGCACCGCGGTGGAACAGCTACGCGCGATGCGGCGGCGACAGTTGACCGCCGCCGCGAAGGGCACCGCGGAGCGGGCGGAACGGGAACGGCGGGCCAGCGACCGGCTGGCCGACCTGGAATTGAGCGACACGTTATGGCAGCGCCGCGCGCTGGCGCGCCGGGCTCGGCTGCTGGACTCCACCAGCCGGCTGGCCAGCCTGCAACGCACCCATGTGGTCACGTCCGTGGTGTTGATCGCGTTGGCGGCCGCGGGGATTAGCTGGACGTCGGTCGGCGTGCACGATGCGTTGGTCGGACAGGGTGGCACTCCCCTGGCCTACGTCGTCGAGCCGCTGTTCTCCCTGCCCCTGGTGGTGATCATGACCTTGCAGGCGCGGGCGGCGCAGTGGGGCCGGGCGTTTCCCACCCCGGCCGGACGGCGCAAGGTTTACGCCCTGGAGGCCGGTCTGCTACTGGCCACCGTCCTGGTCAACACGAGCAGCGTCGTCCCTGGTCTGGGACGTTGGCAAGGCACCACGATGCTGCTGGCACACCTGGCGCCGCCGCTGCTGATCCTGGTCGCTGTGACCCTGCAGCCGATGGCGGCCGCGTTCATCGCCGAGGTGCTGACCAACGCGCACATCGAGGCCACCCAGGGCGAGAAGCGGTTGTCGGCCGACACGGTGGACGTGCTGAACCTGACCCAGCGGATCCGGGACGACTGGTCGGCCGGGGTGCTGCGCACCAGCCCGGATGGCGGCCCCTCCATTGCTCATGTCCAGTCGCTGTACGGGATCGGGAAGCAACGCGCCCAGGCCGCCACCGATGCCTGGCGACAACTGTTTGCCTGATCGAGGCGGACGTCCCCGGGAAACCTGTTGATCTTGTGACTGGCTATGGAGTTCCCACCGGAGGCCGTGCACGTGTTGATCAAGCACCGGCAAGCCCTGATCGCCAGGCGGACCAACGGACGCTGAGAGCGTGGCGCTCCCCGCGCTGCCCCGCACGGAAATGTGCCGGCCGTATTCCGGTTGGCGCGCTAACGTGGTGCGGTGTGCGCACTGACCGCCGAACAGCGCACGGTTTCGGACTGTTAGATATCGCCCCCGGCCCTGACATCGGTATGCTGGCCGCCGCCAGCCTCGCCGGCCTGCCCCGCTCGCGGGAGCGGAACGTGCTGCGGGAACTGGAGGATGCCTCACTGCGGCACCGGTGGCCCGGCGACCGGTAGGCGTTGCACGACCTGATCCGTGGCTGCGCGGTCACCAGGGCCCACCCACCACGGCATCGCCGAAGACGAGCGAACGACGACGCTGCGCCGGACAGTCAACTTCTACACCCACACCGCGTACACGGCCGATCGCCTACTGGATCCCCACCGCGCTCCGATCCGGCTCGACCCGCCTACCCCGGTACCCTCGCTGGCCTCCTGTGTGGACAGCACGCTCGGAACATGCACGAAACCCTGGTCCGCGAAGGTGACCGCCAGATGCGCGTCGGACCGTGTGGACGGTGCTGCTGTGGTCATCGGTGAGTCCCCTTTGGTGCCGGTGCGGGGATGATGTCGGCAGTGATGGGCAGGGTGTCCAGGGAGCGAAACACGTCGGTGCGGTAGCGGGGTGGGTCCTCGTCGAGCCGGGGGTCGGCCAGGCGCTGGGTCAACGTGGTGAAGACGATCTCGGCCTGCATCCGCGCGAGTGGTCCGCCCAGGCAGGCGTGGATGCCGGCGCCGAAGCCGAGATGCCGGTTGTGGGTGCGGCGGATGTCGAAGGTGTCGGGGTCGGCGACATGCTCCGGGTCGCGGTTGGCGGCGGCGATCCAGGCGAGAATGTGCCGGCCGGCAGGGATGCGGTAGCCGCCGACGTCCAGGTCGGCCAGGGCAATCCGGCGGGTGAACTGGAACGGGGCGTCGTAGCGCAGGGCCTCGTCCACCGCCGCGGCGGCCAGGTCCGGGTTGTCGCGCAGCGCGGCCCACTGCTCGGGGTGACGCAGCAGGGCGAGCGTGCCGTGGCCCAGCAGGTTGACGACGTTCTCGTAGCCGGCGACGAACAGCAGCCGCAGGGTGGCGTTGATCTCCTCGATACTGAGGTGGTCGCCGTGTTCCTCGGCCGCGATCATCGCCGAGACCAGGTCGCCGCCCGGTTCGCGGCGGCGCCGGTCGATCAGCAGGGCGAAGTAGTCGGTCAGATGTTGCTGGATGCGGTCGGCCTCGGCCTGCCGGGGCGCCTGCGCCTGGGCCAGTTCGGCCGCGGTCTTCACCGCGCCCGGCTCGAACGAGCAGCACAACTGGGCACGGGGCCAGGAGGCGGATGAACGCGCGCAGGGCTTCGGTGCGGCGTGGGGTGAATCCCTTGGCGACCAGTGTGCGCAGCCGGGTGTGGTCGGGTGGGTCGCGGTGCAGGAACGACTGATTGTCCAGTTGGGACAGATACGGGGCGGACAGCTTGTCCTGGTCCCGCAGGGTGTGGTGCAGCGTCGAGTAGCGGTCGTCGGTCGATACCAGTGGATGGCGCAGTACGGCGGCCACGTCGTCGTAGCGGGACACCGACACGATGCCGAACAGCTCGGCGACCGGGAAGTCGTGTTGGAGGCGACGGTAGATCGGGTAGGGGTCCACGACGGAACCGACGTTTCCGTCGATGACGTCGGCGTACAGGTCCGGATCGGCGTCGGCGGACAGAACGGGCGGAACACGGGATTCAGTCACCGTGGGCGTCGCGGTGGGCAACATGTTGGTCATCGTGTCCTCCTGACTCAGCCTTTGTATGACATAAGCCATCGTAGGATTACGTTGTAATCCGTCAAGAGGTACGCTGTAAGCTGTGTTGGTGGATGTGCAGACCAGGGAGCCGCAGCGGCCAGCGGATCGGCAGTCGCTGTCCCGGCAGCAGGTATTGGCCGGCGCGGTGCGCTATGTGGACGAGCACGGACTGGACGCGTTGAGCATGCACAAGCTCGGTGCCACGCTCGGGGTGAAGGCCATGTCGCTGTACAAGCACGTGGCCAACAAGGACGACCTGCTCGACGGGATAGTCCAGCAACTGTGGACCGAGATCCCGATCGAGCCCGGCAGTGAGGACTGGCGTGGCGCCATCCGCCACCTCGGCGCGGCACTGCGAGAACTGGTGCACCGGCATCCGCACGCGGCGCCCCTGCTGACCGGCCGCAATACCTTCCAGGAACGGCCGATGTGGATCTGCCACGCCCTGCTGGCGGTGATGCGCGCGGGCGGCGTGCCGGAAACCTGCGCGGTCGCGCTGGTGCGCACCGTGCTCACCTACGGCATCGGTTACGGCCTGGCCGAACTGTCCCTCCCACAGCCAGACACCGGCGACGTCGATCAGGTGGCCAGCATCCGCCGGATGAGCGCGCTGCTGTCCCCGGAGGCCCCGGACGACCTGATCCGCACCGCGCTGCTGGTCTGCGGCGACTGCGACATGACCGCCCAGTTCGACATCGGCCTGGACCTGATGATCCGCGGCCTGGACGCCTACCTCACCGGCAACGCGCCGACCGACCAGGCCGCCGCCTGCCGATGACGGATCGCACCGTGTCCTGGCGGGCCGGCCACACAGGATGAGTTCTGATCACGATGACGTGGGATGACTACCTCGCCGGTTTCACCGTGATCGGGCCGGGATCACCGACGAGGTCTTGCGACGCAGCCGCGGCGGGGACCGCCGATTGACCGTATCCAGCATGTCAGTGGCGCCAGATTCAGTTTCCAAGGCAACCAACCTCCAATGGACGCTTATTCAAGGAGCAGACGGCACTTCGACTTAATTTTATCATGTAGATTTCTGATTCTATCCTGAACAATGGTGGACGTGAGTAGGTCACCCGAGACGTCCTCCGAAGTCCCGGCGGGCAGGATCGCCGGCACCATCGCGCGACTACCGCCGACCTCGTTCTTCCTGACCAGCGCCGTGTTCCACTACGTGGGTCCGTCGCTGGCGGTACTGCTGTTCGTGCACATCCACGCGCTTGGCGTTGCCTGGCTGCGGATCGCGGCCGCCGCAGTGTTCTTCGCGATCTGGCGGCGGCCGTGGCGGATCTGGCGGCGCGCGCCCTCCCGGCAGCGACAGGTGTACCTCGGCCTCGGTGTCGTGCTCGCGGCGATGAACTCCCTGTTCTACCTCGCGGTCGAGCGCCTGCCACTGTCCACGGTCGGTGCCATCGAATTCCTCGGCACCGTCGCTCTGGCCGCGGCCGGAGCCCGGACCCGGCGCAACCTGCTCGCGCTGCTATTGGCAGTGGCGGGCGTGGCTGTCCTGACCGACGTGCGCCTGAGCGGGCATCCGCTGGGCTTCGTGTTCGCCTTCGCCAACTGCATCGGCTTCATGCTCTACGTGATGCTCGGTCACCGCATCGCCAACTCCTCCGCCGACGCAGCGGACACCGCCCCAGCGTCTTCGCCGCGCAGTGGCATCGACCAGCTCGGCCTATCGATGCTGATCGCCGCGATCATCGCCGCCCCGCTCGGCGTCGGCGAGGCCGCAACCGCGTTTACCCATCCACTCTGGCTCGTCTGGGGTATCGGTGTCGGCCTGTGTTCCTCCGTCATCCCACCGACCAACTCGCGATGGCGCGCCTGAAGAGATCGACCTTCGCGCTGATGCTCGCGCTCCTCCCGGCAACCGCGACCGTCATCGGCTTCGTCGTGCTCGGCCAGGTCCCGACCCTGTACGACCTCGCCGGCATAACCCTCGTCATCGTTGGCGTCGCAACACACCAAGAACCAAACCGGCCAGCACGCGCCCAACCGGCCACCCCCTTGGCCGCCCAACCTGACAAGAGCCAGCAACCGTGCGCTACCAACGACTAGGTTCATCCGGGCTGTCCGTATCCCGCATCGCCCTGGGCATGATGAGTTACGGCGACACCTCCCGACGCGACTGGCACCTCGACGCGGACAGTGCCGAACCGATCGTGCGACGCGCCGTCGAAGCTGGTGTGACGTTCTTCGACACCGCCGACATGTACGACGACGGAGCCAGCGAGACAGTACCGGGCATCTGCTCGGCAAGCTTTTCCCAACCGAGATGACTACGTGCTGGCCACCAAGGTGTACTACCCGATGGGCCCCGGCCCGAACGACGGCGGCCTGTCCCGCAAACACATCCTGTCCGCGGTCGACGCCTCACTACGACGGCTCAACACCGACTACCTCGACCTGTACCAGATCCACCGCTGGGACGCCGCGACACCGATCGATGAGACCATGACCGCGCTGCACGACCTCGTCCAAGCCGGCAAGGTCCGCTACCTGGGCGCCTCGAGCATGTTCGCCTGGCGGTTCGCCAAAGCCCAGCACACCGCCAGCACCGCCGGGCTCACCCGGTTCATCAGCATGCAGAACCACTACAACCTCGCCTACCGGGAAGAGGAACGGGAGATGATCCCGCAGTGCATCGACCAGGGCATCGGTGTCATCCCCTACAGCCCGCTCGCCCGGGGCCTGCTCGCCGGCACCCGCGAACGCGGGGGGAAACCGAGCACCCCGTCACGCGACCGAGTACCGAGGTGCCGTCTGGGTCGTACCGTTCGACGGTTCGCGTCCCGCCGAGCAGTTCACCGGGTGAGGCGATGGACGGCTCGCCGAAGTGGTCACCCGACGGCAGGTATTCGGCCTTCACATCCAACCGTGGGAGTAGACCTCCACACTTGTACGTCATGGCCTACGAGGAAACATACGAACGTCGGCGCGAGCCGCGGCGGATCACGCAGCTCATGATCACTCTCCGGGACGCCCGCACGGACAATGACTCCCCGCTCGCGAGGTCCGGCGACTCGGTGTCGGTGACCAGGAAGACCGCGCTGAGCACGAGCAGGAGACCGACGCGCATGGTCCAGTTCAACGTCTCATTCAGAAACACGGTCCCGCAGAGCAGGCCTGGCGTTGGCAAGGGCGTCGGCGAGGCGGTCGAGTGCTGTGCTGAAGTCGTTGGCTGGTAGGTGGCCGAAGCCGAGCCGGAACACGCGGTCGTGCTCGCCGAACCACGAGCCCGGTGCGACCCGGGTGTCGCGCTCAGTGAGGCGGGCGTAGAAGGAGGCGACCGCGTCGTCGGGGAACCGGTCGGCGGGTAGCCGCAGGCAGCACATGGCTGCGCCGTCGGGCTGGATGATCTCGACCGGCTGGTCACGTGTCCAGTCCAGGAGTTCGTCGAGCGCCTGGCGCAGTCGCCGTGCGCGTGGCACGAGGATCTCGGTGCGGCGCCGGAATACCGCGGCGGCAAGGAACTCGTCGACCGTGGAGCAGGCGATGGTGGTGAGGAACTTGGCTTCGCGGAGCTGTTCATAGAGTCGGGCGTCGGTGCTGGTGAGCCAGCCCAGTCGCAGGCCGGGTGCGCCGTGGGCCTTGGACACGGAGGAGCAGGTGACGATCCGGGAGGACATGCTGGCCGCTGATCGCGGTGTCGGAGCGCCGCCATGGGTGGATTCGCGGTAGGTCTCGTCGACCAGCACGAATGCCTCCGGTGCGCGATCCTGCACGGCGTCGAGCACTGCGCGCAGCTCGGCGTCGGTGAACCTGATGCCGGAGGGGTTCTGCGGTGAGGCCAGCGATACCAGGCGGATCCTCGGCGTGAGCGCGTCGGCGACCCGGTCGAGCGGGAGCCGGTAGCCCTCGTCGAACGACAGCGGCACCACGTCCACCCGTGCACCCAGTCCTTCCGGGACTGTCCGCGCGGGCGGAAAGCACGGCGTGGCAAGGAGAACCCGGTCACCTGGGCGGCAGGTCGCTTGGGCTAGCAGGAACATCGCGTCGATCGCGCCGACCGTCACCAGCACCTGCTCGGCGTCCACATCGGTCGCGGTGGCGATCAACGCGCGCAGCTCCGCGTCGCCACGCGACGTGCCGTAGCCGAGTGCCACGTCGGCGAGTCCGGCCGGATCGGCGAGATCGCCGATGTTCAACGGCGGGCAGGTGCTCTCTGCCAGGTCGTAGCGCACCGCGTTGTCGATCAGGGCGGTCATGGCACTGGGCGCGAAGGTGGTCATGGCATCCATTGTCGAGAATCCACCTGGCCACGGCAGAGCCAATTCCAGTAAATTGGTTTGCTGATGGAGCCAATCCGGTTGGTCGAGCGTCTCGGTCGGTGGTCCTCGGCCGCGGACCGTTGTATGTGCTGCTCGCGGCGCGGCTGCGTACGCTGATCGACGAGGGCGAGCTGCCGGCAGGCGCCCGGCTGCCACCGGATCGGGTGCTGGCCGCAGCGCTCGCGGTCGGCCGCAGCACGGTCGTCGCGGCCTACGAGCAACTGGTGGTGGAGGGCCGCATTGTGCGTCGGCAAGGCAGTGGCACCCGGGTCGCCGGGCCGGTCTCGGCGCCGCCGCGAGCCACCACGGACGCGCCAGCGTTCCTGCACCTGCTCGAACCCCGAGACGGCGTGGTCCTGCTGGCCTGCGCCGCACCGGACGCCCCGCCCCCGGAACTGATCGAGGCATACACCCGGACCCTGCCCGAACTGGCGGCCATCACAGGCGACATCGGCTACCACCCGATGGGACACGCCGCACTGCGCGGCGTAATTGCCGAGCGTTACCAGCAGCGCGGCATACCCACCAAGTCCAATCAGATCCTGATCACCACGGGTGGCCAACAGGCGCTGTCCCTGCTGGCCCGTGCACTGCTCCGGCCGGGCGACCGAGTCCTGCTGGAGGCACCGACCTATCCCGGTGCGCTGGAGGCGTTCCGGGATGAGGCCGCCGTGCTGCGCACCCTGCCGGTCGGGCTCACCGGGTTCGCGGCGGCGGTCGCGGAACACCGTCCCGCGCTTGCCTACGTGATCGCCACCTTCCACAACCCCACAGGCGCCGTCTTGCCTGCACTGCAACGGCGGCGGCTGGCCGAGACCGCGGCCGAGACCGGCGTCATGCTGGTCGACGACGAGGTGCTCGCCGAGCTCGGCTTCCCCGACGAGCAGGCACCGCCGCCGCTGGCCGAATACCACGACCAAGTGATCACGATCGGCTCGCTGAGCAAGGTCATCTGGGGCGGCCTGCGCATCGGCTGGGTACGCGCGCCGGCACCGCTCATCGCACGACTGGCCCGGCTGCGGGCGGTACACGACCTCGGCGGCAACATACCCGCGCAACTGGCCGCCGCCGACCTACTACCCCGCCTGGACGCACCACGGCGGCACGACGCGATGCGACGGCAAGCCCGCCACGACCACCTCCGCGCCGAGCTGTACCGGTGCCTGCCGGACTGGCAGGCACCCGCCGTACGCGGTGGCCAAACCCTGTGGGTTCGCCTACCGCACGGCGACGGCACCTCGTTCGCCCAGACCGCACTGCGCCACGGTGTCGCCGTACTACCCGGCACCGGACTCGACGCGGACGGCCACAGCGAACAGTACGTACGACTGCACTTCCTCGCTCCGCCGGACGAACTCAGCGAGGCCGTCCGCCGACTCGCCGCCGCATGGCGCGACTACAACACCCCGACCGATCGGGTCACCATGCCGCCGACCATGGCGATCTGAGCCATGGATCAACGTTCCGCACAACCGGGCCGCGTGGTCACCAGCGTGCTCCGCACAGCGCGCCGCCAGCGGAACAGCGATCGGGCAGGCCAGTCTGCTGTCTCACCGCACTTCGCAAATGAAGCCGACATGAAAGACGAAGGCAGCGGCCGCTACGGCGTGACGGCTCAGGTCAGGGGCAGCCGCATGATCGTCAGGTCGAGCCATCGGTCGAACTTGGTGCCGACCTCCCGCACCGTGCCGACGTGGTGGAA
>WNGL01026353.1_pt1 | contig 10660 bp, 13 predicted proteins | sample 5400591 | NCBI WGS metagenome assembly WNGL01 (sample SAMN13153377, study PRJNA577476) | soil metagenome | isolation source: 80 cm soil or saprolite under Garry oak tree replicate 1 | place: USA:California | collected 2016-06-15
CTATGCCTACTCTCCGTTACACAACATCAAGGAAGGCGTTGTGTACCCACCGACGCTCATCCTCACGGCGGACACCGATGACCGGGTGGTGCCTGCCCACGCGAAGAAGTATGCGGCTGCGCTGCAGGCCGCTAAGGGAGGAGACAATCCGATACTGGTGAGGATAGAGATGAAAGCAGGGCATGGTTTGGGGAAGCCGACGGCGAAGGTGATTGAGGAGCAGTGCGATATGTACGCGTTTTTGTTTCACGTGCTTGGCGTTCAGGACTGAAATGCTTGAAAAGCTCAAGAAGAAGGAGAAAAACGATGCAAGAACCCGAAAGCGAGCATCACCACGACCACGATGAACACCCGCATGACCATGATAAACACGAGCACGATCATGACAAAGTTGAACACGGTCACGATCATGGCCGCGTCGATGCCGACCTCTACGGCAACAAAGCAGGACTGCGCGCCGTCCAGATCTCAACAGCCGGCATGTTTCTCGTGGCAGCAATTCAGTTTGCCATCGCGGGCATCGGCGGCAGCGCGGGACTTTTCGCCGACGCCCTCCACAACCTCGGCGATGTGTTGACCACTATTGCCCTCTGGATCGCCTTCGTACTCTCCAATCGCGCCGCCAACCACCGCTACACCTATGGCTACTATCGCGCCGAGGACCTGGCCGGCATCTTCATTGTGCTGGTGATCATCGCCAGCGCGGTCGCCGCTGCCATCGAGTCCATCCAGAAGCTCACCAGCGGCGCGGCCCCAACACAGCTCTACTTGAGTATGGCGGCAGCCCTGATTGGAGTAGCAGGCAACGAAATTCTCGCTCAGTACAAAATCACCGTGGGCAAGCGCATCAATAGTGTTCCTCTCATCGCCGACGGGCAGCATTCGCGCATCGATGGCCTCACCTCACTGGCAGCTTTTATCGGCCTCGTCGGCGTTGCCCTTGGCTTCCCCATTGCCGACCCGCTTGCCGGATTAATCATCACCGTGGTGATACTCACCGTGGTCTACTCAACCACGCGCAGCGTCTTGCAGCGCCTCCTCGATGCAGTTGATCCGCGTCTCATTCCCTCTATTCTTACAACAGCAAGCGAGGTTCCCGGCGTCGAGAGCGTCACCGACCCACGCGCCCGCTGGGTCGGACACACGCTCCACGTCTCTCTGAATATCGAGGTCGATCCAGCAATCACGCTGGCCAGCGCGCACGACATCGCCGAAGAGGTACGCCATCGCCTGTTCCATCAGATAGATGGTATCTCTGCAGCCATCATTCACACCGACCCCGCTGGTCACGGCGAAGATTTTCACCAATTGATGGCACATCACGTGCAGGAAGCGCAGCGCCCGCTCATCGAACGCTAAGAGAGCCGTAGGGGCCGATTTATCGGCCCCACGCCTCAACCGAAGATGCCTCACCGTGTCACCCTGAGCCGCAGCGAAGGGTCTCTCGCGCGGGACACAGAGATGCTTCGGTCTCATGCCTCCTGTTTTTTGTGTCCCCAGACGGTCAAATAGAACCAGATACCAGAGAAATCTTCCAACATCAGTTCTATCATCGCGCTGCTATACACTTCTTCAAATACCTCATCTGTCGTCACCTCCATCTTGAGCAGGAAAGGTTTCAACAGCCGGAAAGCGATCATGAAGTTATCGTAGTAGGATCGTTGAATAGCAGTCCACGCTGAAAAATTGAGCGCGTGCGCCTTATGCTGGATATCCTCGCACTCCACCTCCATCAGAAAATGCTCCAGTAGAGGAGTAATGCCAATAAACCGTCCATCCGGCGAAAAGGTGAGCTGAGCCTTCTGCATGGCGCGGGTACACATTTCCGACAGCCGCCCGTAAGCCGCGCCATTGGTAATGGGAAACTCGACTTCGGTCAGGCGAATGACACCGCCCGGACGAAGGACGCGCTTGTACTCTCGCAGCAACTCAGACCAGTATGCTTTGGGAACAAAGCCACTGATCAGGCGAGCATTGACCAGGTCAAAAGAGGCATCGGGATAATCAAGTGGCTTAAGGGCATTCATGATTCTAAAGTGAGCATTTTCCAATCCCTGCACAGATGCCATGGCGCGCCCGTATTCGATCATCGTGCGGCTGATATCAATGCCCGTGACTTGTACTTTTGGATACTCGAACGCGACGTCAAGCACCCAACCACCAGGACCACAACCAATATCAAGAATATCGTTCACTCCGGAGAGGTGGGCGTTTTCAGGGAAGACCCCTCCCATACCTTCGGTAAGTAAACGATCTTGTTTGACGAGACGGGCCATTTCTGCTGCGTCCTCGGCATCGATCACATAAGTGTTTTCGCCTGGTGGGACATCCGTTGACATAGCGCGGGTCCTTTCATAGCGCAACTCTATCACTATGCTGCGCCATCGATTTTATCTGATAAACATCATATTTTTCTTACAACCACTACGGGCATGTTTTCTTCCAATTTACTCCCTACTGCGTTTAGTATATAGGGGAAATAGTCGTTCCGCAAGACACCGGCGCATTTTCCCGACAATCGGAGTCAGGACTTGACACTCTTGTGACGCTTGTCTATAATAAACGAGCACCACAGAGAAAAAGCACAGCACCTACCCTCAGAGGTTGCGCCATAGCTTATTTTATCTGCCAGCTTTTTTTCATACTCTCAACCGGGAAGGGAAATAGAGACGATGCTTTACAATGTGGCGCAGCTTTTGAAGGCTCCTGTCGGGTCAGCGCTTGAGTACCCTATTCATGAAGAAGATGTCCTGCTTGATGAAGACCTCAAGCTGGTCGGCCCGCTTGATGGACATGTGCGCATTCGTCGCACCAATCAAGGTTTACTCGTTGATGGTTGGGTGGATCTGCTTCTCGAGCTTTCATGTACCCGTTGCCTGGCAATATACCGGCAACCGCTGCATATTACTTTTATGGAGCAATTTTATCCAACCGTCGACATAGTTACTGGTCTGGCGCTGCCTCCTATAGACGAGGAAGATATCTTCCCCATCGACGATCACCATCTGATTGATTTGACCGAGGCGGTACGGCAACATGTACTGATTGCCATTCCGATGGCGACTCTCTGCCGGGAAGATTGCGCGGGACTCTGTTCACAATGTGGACATGATCTCAATCTTGGACCTTGCGCTTGCAAACCAGAAATTGATTCACGCTTCAGCGTGCTTGAAAAATTATTACAAAACGGCTCAGAGTCATCTCACAAGTAGCTCTGTCTGATCTTCAGTCAGAGCACATTACTGGTGGAAGAGGAGAAACTATTCAATGGGAGCATTACCAAAACAACGAACTTCACATGCCCGCAAGGGCAAGCGGCGAGCACACATGGCGCTGACATTGCCTCAACTGGTTCCCTGCCCGCAGTGCAGAAGACCCCGCCTATCACACCATGCCTGCCCGAACTGCGGCATGTACCGCAATCGCCAGGTATTTTTGCCGCGCGCTAAGAAGAAAAGCTAACTGACCTGTCGAGGGACAGCCAGGGGCATTTCGTTGCCTGCTGTCCCCTCGTTCTTCATAAAGAGTAAATGTAATGACGGCACAAGTCGCCTTTCTTTTTCCGGGGCAGGGTAGTCAATCTGTAGGCATGGGCGCGGATGTTTTTGCGACATCTTCTGCTGCGCGCCAGGTCTTCGAGACGGTGGACAAAGCCTTAGGCTTCTCGCTCAGCACGCTCTGCTTCCAGGGACCGGAAGACACATTGCGCGCTACCGTTAATGCCCAGCCCGCCATTGTGACTGTGAGTCTCGCCCTTTTAGCCGCGTTTCAAGCAGCCCTCTCTCCACACAATTTTTCCTGGTCTTCCCCTCTTTTGCCTGGATATACCGCGGGACATAGCGTTGGCGAGATTACAGCCCTGGCAGCTGCCGGCGCTCTTGATCTCAACGTGGCCGCGCGCCTGGTTCAGGAACGTGGCCGCTTAATGCATCACGAAGGAACGGTTTGCCCAGGAGGCATGGCAGCAATCATCGGTATGGACGCGGATCAGCTCCAGGAAGTCTGTCAGGAGGCGACAACGCGGGCTTTGACGCACTACTCGACTCAAAACGACGGCAAGCTGGCACACCCCGGCTTGGGACAAGTAATCGTAGCCAACTTCAATGCGCCCGGACAGATTGTTATCTCAGGCGAACACTATGCCTTAAATGCAGCCATGGAGTTGGCGAAAAAATATGGAGCAAAACGCGTTATATCTCTCGCTGTAAGCGGAGCATTTCACTCACCGGTCATGGAACCGGCCGCCGCCGGACTGGCGCGGGCTATCCACGCCGTCGCCGTACAGGACGCCACTATTCCGGTCATCAGTAATATCCATGCTGCTCCACTCACTCAAGCGCAGGCTATTCGCGAGGAGCTTGCCCGGCAAATAGCCTCCCCGGTACAGTGGATTCGCACGATAGAATACCTGGCCAGCGCGGGAGTCGCTATCTTTATCGAAATCGGACCCCTTTGCGTGAAATGGGCCTTGTACATGAGGTATAATATGCTTGAGATACTGTCCCAAAGTAATCTAATCGTGAAATTGCCGCATTCTTCGAGATTACCCATTAGCGAACCCATCAGGATAGCGCACTTGACAGCGCACTGAAAAGCGCATATCTTTGCAGTAAGCCGTAATCAAGTATTGACGTACAGTAGGCACCATCACCGATCGGTTTTTCAGCGTGAATAAAGCGGAGAGACGTACGTACTCTCTAAAAAGGAGATTATCTCAATGGTAGCTGAACCGCCAGGAGCTGTGCGTATTGCGCGCCAGGTACTTTCTACTATCGTGATTAACACAGCATTACAAATTCCTGGTGTTATTCACATGGCCCAGGCAAGCGATCAATGGTCTCGCCTCCTGGGCCGTGAAGTTCCCAAACTTGGCGTGGCTTTGACAGTTAAAGAAAATACTGTCACAGCCGATCTTTACATTGTTGTGGCAAACAACGTCAACATCGTTGATGTTGGCTCCGCCGTTCAGGAGGAGGTCGCTGCAGCACTCGAGCATATCGTCGGTATGCGCGTGCGCGAGGTCAATGTCTACATTCAGGATGTCGCGTAGCGCATCACCAGACCAGTACTACATCGTTCTATACAGCTAAACTCACGCGCAGCAAACATAGCTAGCAACTATGCAAGGATACCATGGCAATAGGGATACGCAGACAAGCGCGCATGATCGCTTTGCAAACACTCTACGAATACGACACCGCCCAACATACACCCGCGGAGGTCTTGCAACGTCATGTCGAAGATCGCCACCTCCAACCAAAGGTGGTGGAATACGCCAGCGAATTAGTCTTAGGTGTCTGTGACCATCTTGCTGATATCGATGCGCATATTCAGAGTGCAGCTCGCGAATGGCCATTACAACAAATGGCCCGCATTGACAAAAACATTCTTAGACTTGCAGTCTACGAGATTCTGTTCAATAATACGGTACCAGCTAAGGCCGCTATTAACGAAGCAGTGGAACTCGCCAAACAATTTGGCAGCGACACTTCCAGCAGATTTATTAATGGCGTTCTCGGCACAATATTTAATCGGGCTCAGCAACAGCCCACCCCAAAAGCTGAAAGCGAGGTGAAGTAATGCCAACCGTCTCTGAGCGACTCAAAAAGATCATCGTCGACCAACTCGGTGTCGATGAAAGCGAGGTCGTTTCTAATGCATCTTTTGTTGAGGATCTGAATGCCGACTCACTCGATCTCGTTGAACTGATCATGTCTCTGGAAGAAGAGTTCAAACTGCAAATTTCGGACGAAGATGCAGAAAAGATCACGACGGTCCAGGAGGCCGAGGACTTCATAGAAGAGCACTTGCGCTAATTTCCAAATTTGGATGATCGGACATCGTGCTTCGCAAGGGGCATCTTGTCCAATTATCCAATTTTCTTCACTTCTGGCAAATTGATGTCACACATCCCCTTTCTCATGCATCTACATTATTGTAGCGCCTGCTTAAGGCGCGAAAACGAGTGCCGTTGTGGATATGAAACCTGCCGGCCAGGCGGTTGAAGAGCTGATTCAGAAATATGGGAAACTGGTCTTTCACACCATCTATGCTATGACAGGCGACTGGGAAGAAAGCCAGGATCTCACACAGGATACCTTTCACCAGGCATTCAAAGCTATCGACGCCGCTCGCGCTGCAAGTGGTAGCCAGTTTCGCGAAAAAGCCTGGTTGTTGCGTATCGCGTTGAATACTGTGCGCATGCAGCGTCGGCGTCGCAGGCTTTTCCGTTTTATTCCCTTCTCATATTTGCAGAGAGGCAATCAATCTACGGAGAAAGCCTACAACACCGGCACAGATACGCTGGAAGAACAGGCAGCGCCGGTGCAGCCTGTCGGCTATGGAGTTACCTGGAGCGAGGATCCTGCGGACGTGATCGCTGAGCGAGACGCTGTACAGCGAACAATGCAACAGCTTCCAGCAACGCTGCGCGAATGTCTGCTCCTTTCGGTCATCAGCAATTTCTCAACGAGCGAAATTGCGCGCATGCTTGATCTGCAGGAAGCAGCAGTGCGCCAACGCCTCACGCGAGCGCGCAAACAATTTCAGCGGTTGTATGCCCTGGAAATCGGAGAGCAAGTTAGCGATAGTGACGCCGCTGCCCCGAGCGCAGGCGTCAAACAGGGGCAGGTAGGTCATTCAAACAAGGCAGGCGCCCATCAGAACCACAAGGGACGTGTCGAGAGCCGGCTCGTATATGAAAAAGAGCTGCTCGCTACACCTTCCTCGATTTCTCGGAGAAATTATGGAGAGCAACTCTATCGAAACCCTGCTGCTGCGCCATTTTGGTAATACGGCGCGAACGCCCGCCGGACTGGAGGAGACGCTGCACGCCTCTATCCGCCACAAGGCTAAAGAGGCGCGTAAGGCACAATTAGCAGCGACTCGTCTACAGCAGCAGCGAGTAAGCCGTCGCCAGGCTGTCAGGCTGGTGGTTAAAGGCGCGGGCGATACGGGAATTGGCCTGTTATGTATTGGCCTGGAAGGCTTGCAGTTGCTTGAAACAGCCCTTGTCAGTCAAGATACCGCCCAACCAGCGTTGCCTTGACAAGAAACATACACAAGTAAAGACACGTTCAGAAAGGAATTCCTTCATGTTTGGACTTCATATGCCAGAGTTGATCATCATCCTCGTGGTTGCCCTGCTTATTTTCGGCCCCAAAAAGTTGCCGGAGATGGGAGCATCCATCGGTAAGAGCATCAAAGAATTCAGGAAAGGTATGAACGAGATCTCCCAACCAAAAGATGAGAAGGTCAATGAGGTCAACATACCCAATGCCGAAGCACAGAAGCAAGAGTTTCTTGCCAGCCAGAACGTCAGTGCCGAACTCCCAAAACCGCAAAACAGCGCAGTCGAGAGTGAAGTACCCCATAGCGAGATCAGCAGCACCGCAGTCGAGAGCGAAGTATCCCACAGCGGGATCAGTAGCACAGAGACCGCCAGTGAATAACGTTGGCTATCTATACCTGCTTGGAGTAGAGATATGGCAACAAACGAATTAGAAGAGCAGGAACGTTTAGCATCAATGCACGGTTCAGACACGGTTGGGGACGACGGTGATGACGAGGAGGAAGGATTAACGACTTCGACTCTCGAAGAGCACCTGGAAGATCTGCGCCGGCGCATTTTTATATCGCTAATCGCCATCGCGGTCGGCTCTGTCATTGCCTTTTTCTTCCGTATACAAATCCTCTATGTGTTGGAACTTCCTTTGCCGAAAATAGCGGCGGATTCCCTGACGCATGGTAAGCTTGTTGTGTCAGGGATAACAGAGGGCTTTACCGTCTATCTCTTGATCTCCGTCGCGGCAGGTTTTATCCTGGCGCTGCCCGTCGTCCTCTATCAGATCTGGGCCTTTATACGACCGGCGATGTTTGCCAAAGAGAAGAAATACGCCAGACCTTTCGTCTTCGCCGGGGTGCTCCTCTTCGCCGGAGGGGTTACTGTAGGGTATATTGTTTTACAATACCCTGTGCAGTGGCTGATAACGTTTGCCTCGGACAGCTTTGCCGCGCTGATCACAGCCAGCAGTTACTTTACCTTTGTAGCATTTTTCTTGCTCGCCTTTGGTATTGTCTTTGAAATCCCACTGGTACTGACGTTCCTGGCACTGGTCGATCTGATCACCGCGCAGACCCTGATAAAGAAACGCACAGTCGCTCATATCAGCATGTGGATTGCAGCCACATTCCTCACACCAGGAGCAGACCTCTACAGCCCCATCTTCCTGGGTATATCGATGTCTTTCCTGTATGAGCTTTCGATTGTCTTCATCAAGATCACCCTGAAACAAAGACAGTAACGCGTAGGAGACCCCTCAATCATAAATGGATTGAGGGCCTCCAACTACCTGCTTATCAGATATTGTCGCGTCCGCTGTTACTACAGGCTCGAATAGTTTCTCCCGCCCGCGGCCAAAATTTCCCCATAGCACCGCGGATGCCAGCAGGTAACAACATGCGCCGCCAATAAAGACCGCGGGATAGCCGAAATGCACGATCATTAACCCACCTAAGGGGGCTGTCAAAGCCCAGAGAACGAGAAAAGCTGCCTGGTAACCACTATTCGCTATACCACGATGCCGCTCCGCGACAGCTTCCATTGTGAAGACTTGCAATACCCCGGCGGACATATCCATCAGTCCCTGCCGGAAGAGATAGCATATTGCAGCCAAAGGTAGGAGTGGAATCAATCCGATGGTGACCAGGAGCGGGATACTCGAAACTTGCGTTACAACGACTGCGTTCACCTTGCCTATACGCCTGGCCAACCCCGGCGCAAGCAGGGTGAACAGCGCAGTGACGGCGGTAGTTGCCCCGCTGAGCAGGCCAAACAGGGCTGGAGAAGCATTCAACTGCTGCACAAAGTAAATATTGAAGTAGGGTATGAACAACCCGGCGCCCGCTCCTATCAACGCCTGCACCAGGATAAGTAAAAAGATTGCGCTGCATAACACGGCACGAAACGATACAAGGAGGCTGGTATTAAACCACCTGGAGGCCAGATTGGAAGGGTTGCCTTCATTGCTAGCCCCACGTGGTGTCCTACGTTCTTTCAGCATAAAGAGAGGAACCAGGCTAGGAACAGCGATAACACCGGCAAAGAGCAGGGATAACTGATAGGAGCGAATGTCAGGCTGAACTGCCAGCGCCAGGCCCAACCCTGGGGGCAAAGGAGTCATCAGCCAGGAAATATTGCGAAACCACACGGGTAACACGCCGCCAATAATATTTCCGGCTACCGTCGTTACCAGGCCAAGCGCTATATTCAAACTGAATAGATGTGAACGCTCGTCGGGGACGCTGTTTTTTGTGAGGAACGGCGCGTTCACTACGATTGTGCAAGCCCCGCCAATACCGGCGACAAACGCGCTTGCCAGCAGGGGCAGAGGCTGGCGAAAGAGTATTTGCCCTATACCGGCGAAACCTATCAGCAAATTTGACCAGATCAAAACAGGCTTCCCGCCAAAGCGATCGGTACATAATCCCGCCGGAAAGATGGCTATACCGGCCCCCATTGCTCCAACAAACAGCACCAGGCCGATGAAATCGGCGCCATACCCTGACGACACCAGGTAAAGGTTGTAGATGACGAGAAGAATGCCTGTCGTTACACCGCTCAGAGCATTGCTTATCAGGTACAGCCGGGCATTTCGCTGAAAATGTCCGAACTGTCGCATATAGTTAATCGGCAGTCGCATTGTTTGGGCCTGGAGAAGGAGATGCCGTTTCCCCCGCAATAGGCGCGTCTTCAACAGCAGCCCTCTCCTCCACTGCAATGCGATAAGCGGGACTGCCAAAACCAACGCCTTCTACCTGAAGTTGGGACTTTGGGCGCTGGGTTAAACCCGGTAAGAAGAAAGCCTTGAGCACACCTCTTGCCATCATCGTGCGAGCGCGTAACTCGATGACCGTATCAGCTACACGATTACCGCTCTGCTCAACGTTGGTCTCGATAGCGCGAGTATAGGCAGGAATTTCCACCGCGGTACGGATGATCTGATTCTCATCCTCCCTTGGTGGCGCGAGAGTGCCATCAATGGCAGACTGCACGGTCGTATTGGCGCTGTCGACTACCGGCCGTATTCTCTTGATTAACTCGACCTTTTCGCGCACCCACGTCATCCCAAGCAGCAAAACTAACGCAATTATCAGGCCGATCAGGATATAAACCAGCATGTATATTAATATGATGATAGCCGCTAGTTGACCCAATGTAGACAGGGGATCGCTCGCCACGCTTGCCAGGAACATATGCATGTTACTCACCTTCCATACTGGCTTTCATCGCCTCCATCTGCTGCCTGCGCCGTATTTCAGATCGACTCCGCACGCGCCCTCTGCGCAAAAATACACTGATGATTTGCTGACCCGCGATGATAGCTGAAGTTGCCCGGATACTCGGGTCGAGCACAAACTCGCTCGTCAGTTGAGCAGTGCTGCTGATGGTCGTAGCAGTTTGGCTGGCAGATTTCGCAGTATCTTTGACAATATCAGCCGTTTGATTCACCGATACTAAAAGCGGCCTCAGCTCATCTCGTACTGTCGTTATGGTCTGGATGAGCAGCATTAACGAGAGAATGAGGTAAACGGTCGATATAATGGTAATAGTAGCCAGCACGATTAGGAAAATGTAGAGAACTTCAAGCATAACACCGAA